>JACXTT010014107.1_pt1 | contig 10481 bp, 13 predicted proteins | sample 9270951 | NCBI WGS metagenome assembly JACXTT01 (sample SAMN15532306, study PRJNA645909) | rock metagenome | isolation source: weathered quartz diorite | place: Puerto Rico | collected 2017-06-21
AAGCAGCGCACTGAGCTGTTTCGCATCTGCGTGCGGCGCGCAACATTCGAGCAGCAACGGCCACTCGACTGCCAGAAAGTCATTTCCAAACGGAGGAGTTTCCCCCAAGTTTTTTCTCCAAAACGATCGCGTCAAGTTTATGCGAGAAAGGTCAAGATTCAGCGGGAATAGCGGTCAGAGAGCTCTCCGGCTCTCCTAAACGCATCTTCGACGCGCGCGAAGGTGTGTGGAAAATGCTCCGCCGCTTTTATGGCAACCTGACCCAGCGGGGTTTTGCCATCCATCGCCATCAACAGCCAGCGCTCTGCAAGGCCCGCCTCGGAAAGCACGGGCACAAACTCCGCAGAGCGCTTTCGCAATGAACCCGGCGAAATTCCGCCGCCCTGAAACGTGGATTGCATGAATTTCGCCGCTTCTCGACCTGGCTTCGCCGCGATTTCAAATTCCCAGCGCCAGACATAGTCCGTGCCAACCAGATCCGCCTGCAGCGCCGCGCAAATTTTCTCGCCCATGGCAACTTCCACGGGCTGCAACAGCGGCAGAAATACGTGTCCATACACACTGTCATGCGCGCCGGGCTCGGTGCTGAATCCAATGTCTTCAAAAAGCCTTGTTTCGAACCAAAGCGTGAATCCATGCACAGTCCCTGATCGCCTGCATTCGAACTGCAACGTTTTTGACGCACGCGAATTCGCGCCGTCCAAGTAGTCGAGTTCGTGCCAGGCCTCCCCTTCTGAAATCAGTTGCTCCGCCTTGCACTGGCGTTTGTACATCGTGTTTAGAACCACGGGAAGAGCCGCTTCCAGGGTCAGGCCCGTAACGCTCCTCCACGGCGCGATAATCCTTTCGTAGTTCTCCGGAGCCTCGACCAGCGCCGCAAACAGCTTGTCGCGTTCCGGAATCATTCTCCCTTGCTCGGCCAAAAACCGTTTCCGCGCGTCATTCAAGGCGAGAATACCTTGCCCGAAAAGCGGCAATGCGCCTCGAATGTCGGAAACAATTACATCCACGCGCTCTGGAAGCAAAATCTGCCGCGAGTCCCCACGCAAGAATTCCATCCGGTCGGACATTCCGTTCGCCGCGGCAAACTGCCGCCCAAACTCGACGACGTTTTCCGCGTCAATGGAATAAACTTTTCTGGCGCCGGCTTTGCAAGCGAGCAGAGCAAAGATTCCCGGCCCGCTGCCGATATCAACGACAGAATCTCCAGGAACGACCGCTCGCGCGATCGCTTCGCTGTACGCGCCAAAGCGCAGCCTGTCGCCAACCATCTCCCCGAATTCATCGAGTGAATACATCTATCCCTGCCGGGCCGGCACCGGAGGATGCCGCTCCGCGGCGGCCGTTCGCGCATCCTCCACTATCAACTGACAGAGTTTGCCGATTCTCGTCGCATCGTCATGTGGAATTAGCCGCTTGCACGGGACCTGATTCACAAGCCGGCTCAAGAATTCAAATTCCGCCGCCCTATGCTCCCGCGTCAGAAGGCGATTCATGTATGTATTGCTGACGAGTTCGAGCAGCGCTTCTCGCGCAGAAATCTCCTCAAGTCGCGGCGCCGTTTTTTCGTTCGCGCGAGCCCCGAGCAAATAAATCGCTCCAAGCGGCATTCTGCGCGGCTCAAACTTGGCTTTCGCGCCGTCCAATCCCAGATATTTCTTTTGCCACGTTGGAGTTAAGTCCGGCAGTGCATCTTCGGATCCCAATAGCTTCTCGACCGCGTCCGGCCACAAACACACGCGCGGATATCCGGGCTGCACGTGAAATCGTCCTTGGTCTTCGCACAATGCGGCAATGTCTTCGCACAATACAGGTGCGCCCCGCAATGCCAGCGCTGCCGCGGTGGTCGACTTACCCGCGGCTGCAGGCCCCGCGATTGCCACGGCGACATCGTCAAGGCGCACGGCGCTCGCGTGCAACGGAGTCACGCTCCGCCGCCTCAACACAAATCCCATCACCGGGCCCAGCAGGTACGTGGAAAGATCTTCAATCGCAAGCGGCGAAGGACAGTTTCCCCAGACACGCTCAGCTCGTTCGTCCACGAAAAAATCGGTGCCGTCGCTGTAACAAAGCTGGAAAAATCGCCCGCCATCGAACGATCGAACCACGAATGCAGGGTCGGCACATTCGGGAGCCGCGGGCAAAGAATGAATTATTTCTGCAGATAGACGGGAGGCTTCTCTTACCCATTCTGGTTTTGTGCTGATGGAGAGTGAAATGACCTCGGACGCAGGAATCCCGTTGGCCTGCGTTAATCCAGGTAATTCAGCATCAGACCGCAGGGACAATCCATAGGCGGTATATTCGTAGTTCACAGAAAGGAGGGAGAGGGCCAGGTGTTCCCCGAAAAAATTCAAGCTCCTGTGCGCCGCATGGCCGGGTTCGTTCCGCCATCCAAGTGACTGCGGGGCCCCTTGGACTTTGTCATTTCGGTCAAATCCCCATATACCTGCAATTTCGGGGCTTGATACACCTTCTTCGGCGGCACAGTTGCCGGCGATTTCATGCGTAATCTCCCTTAACGACTCTACTGAATCCCTCTTTTCATTTCAACGCTTTTTAGCCACAGTTCGAGGGAAAGCGGTCGCAGATTTTCGTAAAGTCCTTCCCGATTGTTCGTTCTGAGACAATTTCCTAGTCGTTCAACATCCACAATACTTTTGATCAAAGCGTTCTCTCCAAAGCCAAGCGCGCTCCACTTTTTTTGAGTTGCATGCAATTCCAACGGATCTCGTGTCAACGGCGTCTTTGGCCGCTCCGATGTTTCCTTCGGCAGTTCCCCCTTCATCGCCCGGCGCACCAACTGTTTATCCATGCACCAAGGCATCGTAGGCAACCGCAATAGATAGCGCACCATCCGGCGGTCCAGCAGGGGCGCGCGCGTTTCCAGCGCTGCTCCGCTCCACGCGGCATCTTCTCCCTCAAGCACGTTTGGCCAGAACGGCCCAGTCAGCATTGCGTAGGCCCACGGATGAATGGGATGCGCTGACGCCGGTTTTCGCTGTAACTCCTCAAAGCGTTCGCGCAGATTTAATCTTCCGTCGAAATCGGGCCTGATCCATTGCGGAAACTGTTCAGGCTTCAGACCTCTTCCAAAACGATTCTGAATTCGCGACCGGATTCCCAACCCTAAGACCGGTAACGTTCCCGTGTTCCAAACATGGCCTACAAACGCGCTGGCCGCCGTAAGGAACTTCCCCCTCCTCAGCAAATATCGCAAATACGGCCACGCCTGCCCCAACAGCACGTCATCCCCGCCGTCGCCCGTCAGCGCCACGCGCGCGGCCGCAGCCGCCTTCCGGTGCTGCTCCAAATAGAACGCCTGAAACGGCTCGTGCCGCGGCTCCGGCATGGGAAAATCGGGCACATCCCATCCCGAAAATGGCTCGTAGCCGCCACCGTGAAGCACTTCCAGCGGAATCCCCAAATGATTCGCCACTCGCTGTGCTTCTTCCGCTTCGGGATCGTCAAATAGCGGCTTGTAATCCACCGTTTGTGCGCTTACCGTTCCTCCGCCAATTCTTTTTGTCCACGCCCGGTTCGCCTCTGCGGCCACGGTGGTCGAATCGAGGCCTCCACTCATGAAGACCAGATTCGTTCCATTCGCCAGCCTGTCCTTCACCGCCAGGTGCAAAATCTCGCGGTAATGCTCGATGTACTCTTCGTCGCGCTTGTAGCAAATCAATTCCTCGATCGGAAGTTGTGCCACGCGCCGCACGCGCAATCCCTCCGCCGAAAATTCCAGCGAATGTCCCGGTGGCAACCTTCGAATCTGTTTGTAAACCGTTCGCTCCCAGTTGGGGCACCAGCCCGCGATCAAATAGTCGCCCAGGAAATTCTCGTCCAGCGATCCCGTAAATCCAGGGGCGGCGCGCAAGGCCTCCATCGTGTTGCTGAAACTCAATACGCCCTCGCTCGCGCAATAAAAAAACGCCCTGCTGCCTGTCAGGTCGCGATAGCCAGACAGTTTTCTCTTCCTCACGTCCCAAAGCACGAACGAAAAATCCCCATCCAGCGCAGCTATTTCCGCCTCGCCAAAAACCTGAAACACGTGCAACACCAGTTCTTCGTCCGTGATTGTTTGCTCGATTCTTTCGCCTCTTTGTTCGAAACGGCGGAGCAAATCATCTCGCCCATCCAGCCGCACATCGCCCAAGAGCCACACCCATCCATCCAGCGAACGCGGCTGAGACTGCCATTGTGGCGCGGGGCCTATTTTCAGAAGTGAAAAACAAAAATGAACTTCGGGATGCGCCCAAAAATTTTGCGAATCCGGCCCGCGAAACGCGATGGCCTCCGCCATCTTCTCGACACGCCGGGCGTCTTCTCCGGCACTCGCTTCATTGCCTGACGGCCGGGCGATCCCCGCGTATCCACTCATGATTGCGCCGGCGGGCTCGCCGATAATTCCGCCTCAAACGGCGCATAGTGATCGTGCAGCGATTCGCTTTCGTTCAAGGCGACGCCACCGCATTCCACCCACGCGTGCGCCTCGAACTTCGGAATATTTTTTTTCACGCCGATGCGCAGTTGCGCGGCGATTCCCTGCTTGCTCAGAAGATGCAAAAGCACGAGCGACTCTTCCAGACACGAGGGATTGCCAATTCCATGCCTCGCCGCGGCTCGCACCATGCGCGCAGTCAGCGCGGCGCATTCTGCATTTTCGCTGGAACTTGTGCCGGAAGCATTTCTTGGAGGAGATTGCAAAGAATTCTTTGTCGCCTGAAATCCCTGCAGCTTCAGCCGCAGCGCCACCCACGGCAACAGCGCCGCCGCGCGCAGAAAAATCCTCCGCGCCGTCGCAGGTAGTTTCCTAAACTGTCGAAGCCGTTCCCACATCGGCAGGCTGCAACGATAGCAGGCCGTTTTCCACCAGCCGCCCGAGCAATTCCGTCAGATTAGTTTGCAAAGTCTCCGGCTGCGCATCATATTCGTCCTGAAGTTGTAACAGCGCAGCTTCCACGTTCGGCGCGGCCGTCACTAACTGCCACATCCGCGTGCCGGTTTCATCTAGCCCAAAATACCGTTCCGTCTCCAAATTCAGGAGCACCGACTCCCTGTCCATGAAGCGCACCAGAACGTGCTGGGGAACAACTACACGATCAGCGAGTGAAACCATCGATACTCTGCCTCGTTTCCGGGACTGTCCAAATCAGCAGGCTGGGACCCGCTTCGAATGACCACGCCGCCCTTATTCTATGTCACTACGTGCATCCGGTCACGCCGCAACTTCGCTTTGACCGGCTCCTCTCCCCTCCAACACCAAATTTCGCAAGTTGTTTCTCTTTTGCGGACGCGCTATAACTTCGCCGTGCCCGATTCCGCAGTCTCTGTCGAATCACTCACCAAGTTTTTCCCGCCCGCGCGTAGCGGCTGGCGCGCTTTTGTTCAGCCTTTCGAACGTCCGGCCATTCCTGCGCTGCAGGACGTTTCCTTCACCGTTAGAGAAGGCGAAGCCATCGCTCTTCTCGGCGCAAATGGCGCCGGCAAATCCACTTTACTGCGCATTCTCTCCACACTTCTTCTTCCCACATCAGGCAGCGCCCGTATTGCCGGCCACGATGCCATCGCATTCCCTCGCGACGTCCGCCGCAACCTCGGCTATCACGCCGGCAGCGACCTCGGTTTTTACGCTCGCCTCACTGGCCGCGAGAATCTGTTTTTTTTTGGACGCCTCAATCATCTTTCCGCCGCAGCGGCTCGCGATCGCATTGCAGAATTTGCTGCGCGCTTCGAACTCTCCGAATCCCTCAGCCGGCAGGTCCGGACGCTTTCTTCCGGCACCATCCAGCGCCTCAGCCTCGCTCGCGCGCTCCTGCACTCACCGCGTATTCTTCTTCTCGACGAGCCTACGCGCAGCCTTGACGCCATCGCCGCAGCATCCTTCCGCCGCTTCCTAAATTCCGAAGTTTTGCAGCGCGGGGCAACTTCGCTTCTCTTTGCATCTCATTCCCTTCCGGAAATCGAACTCCTCGCCAATCGCGTCGCCGTGCTCAGTCAGGGCCGTCTTCTCGCGCTCGATACTCCGTCTTCTCTCAAAGAGAAAACCTCCTCCTCCTCTCTCGAAGAGGCTTTCTTCCGCCTCACGGGGCACAGCCATGAAACGCTCGCGCCGGAGCCTCATTCATGATTTCCGTTCTTCGCGAGCTCTGGCTCTTTTTCATTCGCGATCTTTACATCGCCAAGTCCTACCGCAGCCCGGTCATTATGGAAATTGTGCAAGCCCTCTTCGGCACCGCCATGTTCTATTACGTGGCCCGTTTTGTGGACAGTCCCGAACTCCGCCAAACGCTCCCGCAAAACGGCGGGTACTTCGCGTTCTCCCTCATCGGTTTTGTTTTTCTCGATTATCTGAACGCCGCGCTTGATACATTCGACCGCAGTCTTGAAGAAGCTCGTGATACCGGCACTCTTGAACATCTCCTCGTCACGCAAACTTCTCTTCCCGCCATTCTCGCCGGCTCGGCTCTCTACCCTTTCGCCGCGACCACGCTTCGCATCGCCGTCTACATCGCTTGGGGCGCGATCTTTTTTGGTTTCCCGCTTCACTCCGCAAATTGGCTCGCCGTTTTTCTGGTTCTGCTCTGCTCGCTGTTAGCCTTCTCAGGCCTCGGCATTCTCTCCGCCAGTTATTTGCTTCTCTTTAAGCGCGGCAATCCCGCCAAGTGGCTGCTTCTGGGAGTCTCCAGCATTGCAGGTGGGATGTTGTTTCCCGTTTCCATCCTTCCAGACTGGCTTCAATTTTTCGCCCGGCTGAATCCCATCACCTACGCTCTCGACGCCATGCGCGCTTCACTCCTCGGCTCCATCCATTTACGTGACATCTTCCATCCGATTGCCATCCTGCTCCTTTTTGCTGCCGTGCTGCTCCCGCTGAGCATGCTTGCCTTCGCCGCCGCGCTTCGCCGCACAAAATCCACCGGCACACTGGCTCATCGCTAAAAATAAAGAGCCGGCGCCTCAAGGTAGCGCCGGCTCTCTCAATCCTTTGCTTGCCCCTTACGGTTTCTTTTTCTTATCGCCTACCTTCGTGGAGATGCCCGGCGCCATCGCCTGCAGCGCATCCAAAGCTGATTTGGACTCCTTGCCGTATGGCCCATTGGGATCCAGCTCAATCGCGTGTTGGTACGCTTCCACGGTTCCTTCGGGAATATCCGGTACGTCCTTGTCCCCGACTTTCTTGTACTTGATATTTGCCACCAGCGCGCCGCCGAGCAGATACCATCCGATCGCGTTTTTCGGATCGAGTTCCGTTGACTTCTTCAACGGCTCAACTGCTTCTTTATATTTCCCCGCGTTCGAAAAGATAATTCCAGCATTCCTCCACGCCTGTGCCGCGTTCGGCGGATCCAATTCGGCCGCTTTCTGAAACGACGCAATCGCTTCGTCGCTCTTTCCTGCACGCCCCTGAATCCCGCCCAGATTCAGATAAAGATTCGCCGCAGGCTTCAATTCGATGGCCGACCTGTACGACGCAATCGCATCGTCCGCTCTGCCGACGGCTTCATACGCGTCGCCCAGCCGGCTGAGAATCAGCGGAAGATTCGTATCCTTCTCCGCCGCGGCCGCCTTCGAAGCTTCAAACTCCGTAACAGCCTGCGTTGCCAGCTCGGAAGTCTGTTGCTTTAGGGCGTCCCTCTGGTCAGCGGGAGCTTTCGCCAGCTCCGCTTTCTTTTCCTTGTACTGATCCAGTTTCGCCACTCCGGCATCGAAGTGCACCTTCAAGCCGCTCATTTTCTTGGTTTCTTCGTTGTTCTTCTTGACAGCCGCCGCATATTCCGGGTTCTTCTTTGCGACCTCAATCATGTTCAAATCCGCCGGAACGGTTTGCCCCCCGCCGACTTTCACCTGCGCCGCCAGGTACGGATCCTTCTGGTACGGCAGTATCACGTACAGCTTGTAAGTCCCCGTCTTCAATCCCGAGAACGTGTACTTTCCGTTCGCGTCCGATTTTCCTTCCGTCTTTGCTCCCTGCTCGCTTTCCAACGTAATTGTGTTGTTCGGCCAGGGTTTCCCTTCCAAATCGGATAGTGTTCCGCTAATCGAGGAGTCTTGCGCTTTCGCGCGCGGCGCGGCGCTCAGCATCAACGCAACAGCAACAGCAGCCATCACTCCTGTTCTGAACAACGTCTTGACCCATCTGTTCATGCTCGATTCTCCTTTTGCTGGCAACCCGCTTTCGCGGTCATTCATTTGTACGGGGGAGCCTCCTCCGGACGTTTCGGGGAGGACCTCAGAATGCGCCTTATTATCTTCTCATCCGCGCCGGATTCCAACCCTGTAGCACTGCTGGCGTGCTCCTAGGCTCCGGCCAACGCCTTCTTCCTGTAGGCGATCGGATCCGGCGTCCCTGCTTCCGCAAACGCCTTCAGCCGCAACAAGCAGCTATCGCAAACTCCACAAGCTTCCTGCTCGCTCTGGTAGCACGACCAAGTTAGATGCAGCGGCGCACTCAGCTCGATGCCTTTGCGGATAATCTCGCTTTTCTTCATCGCAATCACCGGCGTCACAATTTCAATCAGCGTCTCCGGCCGCGTTCCCACGCCAATCAATTCCTGAAACACTTTGTAGTATTCCGGCCGGCAATCCGGATAGCCCGAACTGTCTTCCGCCACCGCGCCAATGTAAATAAAATTCGCGCCAATCGCTTCCGCCCAGCTCACTCCTACGGAAAGAAAATGCGCGTTGCGGAACGGCACGTAAGTCACAGGAATTGTGCTTCCATGCGGCCCTGCCTTGTTTAGTTCATTTTCGGGCACTGCAATCTTCGCGTCCGTCAGCGCCGATCCCCCGATCGCGCGAAAGTGATCCAGCCTCACCACCAGCCGTTCGCGCACTCCATAAAAATCCGCTATCCCTTCAAACGCTTGCCGCTCTCGCGCTTCCGTTCGTTGCCCATATCCCGCATGCAACAGAGCAACCTTGTCCGCGCCATGCCGCCCGGACGCAATAGCCGTGCATACGCACGAATCCATCCCCCCGCTCAACAGCACCACCGCTTTTTCCGTTCGCGCCATTTTCTTTTCTCTTCTCTGCGGCTCTGCGTGAGAATCTTTGGCTCTTTTTCTTCAAACGCCTTTCGTCGCCGGGTGCCAAACAAACTTATGCAACTGCAATCCCAACCGCACGGGCAATCCGTCCTCGAGCATCCATTCCACCAATTGCCGCGGTTCGAGTCCCTTCCATTTCCCATCGGGATCATCAAACACGGGCGAAAACAAAACCTGCTTCACCTTCTCCTTCAACCTATGCTCGCGCGTAAAGTCTCGTGCAAACTCATAATCCCTTCTTGACGAAATCACAAACTTTATTTCGTCGTTCGCGCCGACTGCTCCGAGATTGTTCATATCAAACGTGTCTGCTTCTCCCGAGTCCGGACACTTCACGTCTACAATCTTGATGACCTCGCGCGGCAGCCGTCCCACAAACTTCTCTCCACTCGTCTCAATCATCGCTGTATATCCCGCTGCGACCAGTTTCTCCGCCAACGGATAAACCTCTTCTTGCAGCAACGGCTCCCCGCCCGTCAGCTCCACCAACGGCACCGCAGCGGCCGCTCCAGAACCATTCGCGTCGCGTCCCGCCAACTCATCTACGCGCGCCATCACTTCATCCACGCTCATCTTTTTTCCGCCGTGAAACGCGTACGCCGTGTCACACCACGTGCAACGCAAATTGCACCCGGTCAGGCGGACAAACACGCACGGCAACCCGGCTCGCGTTCCCTCGCCTTGTATGCTCTTGAATATTTCCGTGATGAACATTTCTCTTCTTAACCGCCGCGCCTGAGTCGCGCGCAATCACCAACCTAGATTTACACCTTCTTCCGCGCGCGTCGCCCGAACCACCAAAGCCCTAAAGCCAAAGCCGCAATCATTCCACCTAATATCCCGTATGGCGGCCTCAATCCCATCTGCCGGAACACCACGACATATCCAATTGCCACAAACGCTGCCGGCGTCAGCACAACCAAAAAAGCTCGATTCATGGCGTCTCGCTCTTACGGCCTATATACCGCGCTCGCGGTATCCGTCTCCCAAACAACGGCTTCCGTCAATCGCGCCCCGGGAGGCAACTCTTTGAGCTGCCCCGCAAGCTGCTCGTAAAAATACTTCGCCATATTTTCCGCTGACGGATTCACTGTCCGGAACGGCTCCAAATCATTCAAGAATTGATGATCCAGCTTCGCAATGATTCCGCGCAACGCATGCTTCACGTGCGTAAAATCGACAAGCAGCCCAATCCCGTCCAGCTGCGGCCCTTCGATCGAAACCTGCACGCGATAGTTGTGCCCATGCACGTTTTCACACTTCCCTTTGTAGCCGCGCAAAGCGTGCCCGGACGAAAACGTCTCTTCCACATTCACTCGAAACATAGCTCTCCCAAAATCGCTTCTGCCTCTCGCTCTTTCCTCGGAAAAATCTCGGCTATCTCAGGCGGGGCTCGGCGCTTCCATAAATCGCGCAACTTCTGCCAATTCC
>JACXTT010014108.1_pt1 | contig 10481 bp, 8 predicted proteins | sample 9270951 | NCBI WGS metagenome assembly JACXTT01 (sample SAMN15532306, study PRJNA645909) | rock metagenome | isolation source: weathered quartz diorite | place: Puerto Rico | collected 2017-06-21
AGGCTGCCCGGCTCGTCCTCGGCGATCTTGCGCAGGATGCGGCGCATGATCTTGCCGGAGCGGGTTTTGGGCAGGCCCGGCGCGAATTGGATCTGGTCGGGCGAGGCGATCGGGCCGATTTCCTTGCGCACCCAGGTCACGAGCTCTTTCCGCAGATCGTCGGTCGGCTGAACACCGGCCATCAGGGTGACATAGGCGTAGATGCCCTGGCCCTTGATGTCGTGCGGGAAGCCGACCACGGCGGCTTCCGACACCTTCTCATGTGCGACCAGCGCGCTCTCGACTTCGGCGGTGCCCATGCGATGGCCGGAGACGTTGATGACGTCGTCGACGCGGCCGGTGATCCAGTAATAGCCGTCGGCATCGCGCCGGCAGCCGTCGCCGGTGAAGTACTTGCCCTTGTAGGTCGAGAAATAGGTCTGCTCGAAGCGGGCGTGATCGCCATAGACCGTGCGCATCATACCTGGCCAGGAGCGGGTCAGGCACAGGTTGCCCGTGGTTTCGCCCTCCAGCGTCTTGCCGTCGGCATCGACGATCTCCGGCACCACACCAAAGAACGGCTGCGTCGCCGAGCCCGGCTTGAGTTTTGTCGCGCCCGGCAGTGGCGTGATCAGAATGCCGCCGGTCTCGGTCTGCCACCAGGTGTCGACGATCGGGCAGCGGTCGTCGCCGACGACGCGGTAATACCACTCCCAGGCTTCCGGATTGATGGGTTCGCCGACCGAGCCGAGCAGGCGCAGGCTCGCGCGCGAGGTCTTCTTCACCGGCTCGTCGCCCGACTGCATCAGCGCGCGGATCGCGGTCGGCGCGGTGTAGAAGATGTTGACCTTGTGCTTGTCGATGACCTGCCAGAACCGGGAGTTGTCCGGGTAGTTCGGCACGCCCTCGAACATCAGCGTGGTCGCGCCGTTGGCGAGCGGCCCGTACAGAATGTAGCTGTGACCGGTAACCCAGCCGACGTCGGCGGTGCACCAGAAGATGTCGCCGTCGTGATAGTCGAAGACGTATTGGTGCGTCATCGACGCATACACCAGATAGCCGGCGCTCGTGTGCAGCACGCCCTTGGGCTGGCCGGTCGAACCTGACGTGTAGAGGATGAACAGCGGGTCTTCCGCATGCATATGCTCGCACGGGCATTCCGTCGTCACCATCTTCGCCGCCTCGTGATACCAGAAGTCGCGCGACGGGCTCATGTTCACGGGGGTACCGGTGTGCTTGACCACGACGACCCAATCGACTCCACCGGTCTTCTCGAGGGCGGCGTCGACATTGGCCTTCAGCGGCACCTTCTTGCCGCCGCGCAGGCCTTCGTCGGCGGTGATGATCACCTTTGAATTGCAGTCGTTGATGCGCTGGGCGAGGCTGTCGGGCGAGAAGCCGCCGAACACCACCGAGTGGATCGCGCCGATCCGCGCGCAGGCCAGCATCGCGTAGGCGGCCTCCGGAATCATCGGCAGGTAGATCGTCACGCGGTCGCCCTTCTTGACGTTCCGCGTGCGCAGGATGTTGGCCATCTTGCAGACTTCGTCGTGCAACTGGCGGTAGGTGATGTGCCTGGACTCGGAGGGATCGTCGCCCTCCCAGATGATCGCGGTCTGGTCGCCGCGCTTCTCCAAATGGCGGTCGATGCAGTTCCAGGCAACGTTCAGCACGCCATCCTCGAACCATTTGATCGAGATGTTGCCCGGCGCGAAGGAGACGTTCTCGACCTTGGTGAAGGGCTTGATCCAGTCGATCCGCTTGCCGTGCTCGCCCCAGAAGCCGTTGGGGTCTGACACCGAACGCGCATACATTTCGCGATATTTGGCGTCATCGACATAGGCGCGTTTGGCCCAGTCGGCGGACACGTCATAAATCTTCTCGGACATATATTTCCTCCACTCATTGCCGATCGCTGACCGCGCGGTGGCAAGCCGTGTTGATCATTGCCGCGATTATGCGTTGCGGCATTCCAGCCCGGCAAGGGGGGAAGGACTGCCACTTTTGTCGCGCAAGAGCCGTCGGATCCGCCCCGTCGGCTCCCGCGCATGGTAAGACTATTTACCGCAATGCCTCGACGAGAGAAATCTATGCTTGATCGCCTGCGCCGCGTCATTGGTCTCTTGGTCGTAGTGATGTCGATCTCGGCGCCGGTTGCGCGCGCCCAATCGGCTGCGCCGGCGCCCTCACCCGAGGCGCTCGCCACGGCGCAGGAGCTCGTGACCACCATCCATCTCGTGGACCAGTTCAAGGCGCTGATGCCCTCGATCATCAAGGGCCTCAAGCCCGCGATCGTTCAGGGCCGCAGCAACGTCGATCGCGACTACGACGCGCTGACGCCGATCCTGCTCGAAGGGTTTCAGGCCCGCTTCAGCGAATTGTCGGATGCGGTCGCCATCATCTACGCCAGCAACTTCACGCCCGATGAGCTGCGCGCGCTGATCGCCTTCTATAAGAGCCCGATCGGCCAGAAACTTCTCGAGAAGACCCCCTCGGTGACCCAACAGTCCCTGCTGGCTGGCCAGAAGTTCGGCCAGTCGGTGGCGGCCGACATGCGGCAGCGGATCGTCGACGAATTGCGCAAGAAGGGGCACGACCTCTGACCATCAGGCCCCGCCCGGGTGGAACTAGCCCTGGCTGGCGCCCGGGACAGACCGCCGCCGCGGGTCCGTCTTGGCGCATTTTCGCGTTATGGCGCAGGCTGACATCAACGTTATCGGGCGAATGGCACCTATGAAAGGTAATTAGAAACCGTCAATAACCGATTCGCGACTCGCAATGTCGGCCGAGACCCCCTAAATGGCCTCCTCGGGGCCCGACGGCCCGACCGGAACCAAGCCAAAACAATCGGCATTGCCGGAAGAGCAGGAACAGCAAGGCGTCTGACGGAGATGATGGATCAGCAGAATATCGCGGCTGTGCGGCCCGTTTCCGCCGATCCTGGTGTTGCCCTGGCGCGGGCGCTCGGCCAGTGGCCGAAGCAGCCGCCGGCAAAGTCCAAGCTCGTTGCTCCCGTCTCGAAAACCTCGGTTGAAGACCTCGCACGCGACCTTGGTCTCCGCCTCGGTGACCAGAACGAGCTCACCATCCGCCGCATCAAGCGCGGCAAGAGCTATTCATTCGTTCGCGCCAATGGCTCGCACGTCCGCGACGCCCGCACCATCCGCCGGCTGCATTCGATGGCGGTTCCTCCTGCCTATCGCCAGGTCCGCTACTCCAGCGATCCGAATACGCATTTGCAGGCGGTCGGCCGCGATGCCGCCGGGCGGCTGCAGTATCGCTACCATGCCGACTGGGAAAAGGTGCGCGAGCAGCGCAAGGCGCACCGGCTCGCCAAGCTGGTGGCGGCGCTGCCGAAGATCCGGCGCAAGGTCTCCGCCTATCTGTCCGGCGACGAGCCGACACGCGAATTCGCGCTGTCGGCGGTGATCGAGCTGATCGCGCGCACTGCGATCCGCCCCGGCAACGAATCCTATGCGCGGCTCAACGGCACGCGCGGCGCCACCACGCTGCTCAAGTCCAACGTCACGCTGGAAGACGACAGCCTGGTGCTGACCTTCAAGGCCAAGGGCGGCAAGGCCGTGCGCAAGGAATGCGACGCCGCCAAGCTGGTGCGCGCGATCGGCATTCTGCGCACCGTGCCCGGCAAGCGCATGTTCCAGTACTACGACCGCTCGGGCGTGGTGCGCGCCGCCTCCACCACGGCGGTGAACGCATTCCTGCGCGAGATCGCCGGCATCAAGATCTCGCTGAAGGATTTCCGCACGCTGATGGCATCCGCGGTCGTGGTGGAATCGCTGTCGCGGATCACGCCGGCCACCAGCGAGCGCGGCCGCAAGCGCCAGGTGCTGGATGCGATCCGCGCCGCGGCCGACCAGCTCTCCAACACGCCGGCGATCTGCCGCAAGAGCTACGTCCACGACACCATCGTGACCGCCTTCGAGGACGGCATCCTCGAGCGCTTCGCGGCAACGATGAAGGGCTACCGCACCCAGTCCAAGCGCGAGCAATTGCTGGCGCAGGTGGTGACGGCGGCGGGGGCGTAAGGGATTTTGTAGGGTGGGCAAAGGCGCGCATGCGCCGTGCCCACCATCTTTCCAGGATTGTCGTCGTGAACGGTGGGCACGCTGAGCCTGTCATCGGGCGCGCATCCGGGCGACCCGTTGGCTCTGCCCACCCTACGCAGCTCGCGTGCGCAATTGCGCACCGGGCCGGGACGACGGTCAGAGCCCGCCCATCTTGCAGACCATCTTCCACTCGTCCGCCGTGACCGGCTGCACCGACAGTCGCGAATACTTCACCAGCGCCATGTCGGCGAACTTCTTGTCCGCCTTGATCGCGGCCATCGTGACCGGGGTCTTCAGCGGCTTGTCGGCCTTGATGTCGACGCAGACGAACTTGCCGGTCTTGTCGGACGGGTCCGGATAGGCCTCCTTGATGACTTCCGCGATGCCGACGATCTCCTTGCCCTCGTTGGAATGATAGAAGAACGCTTTGTCGCCCTTCTTCATGTTGACGAGGTTTTGCCGCGCCGTGAAGTTGCGCACGCCGGTCCAGGCTTCGCCCTTCGCGCCCTTGGCAACCTGCTGGTCCCACGACCAGACCGACGGTTCGGATTTCACCAGCCAATAGTTCATATCGCCACCCACTTCATATCTTGCCGCGCATTATCTCGACGCGGAAGCCCGCGCCGTCAAGCGCGAACGCTTGGCCATCATAGGCGATTGAAGGCAAGCTGCGGGATCCTTGCCGCGGCGAAGTCAAGGAAGGCGCGCACCCGCGGCGCCAGCAGCCGCGCGCTTGCGTAGACCAGATGGACCGGTATCGGCGCGAGCTCGTAGCCCCCGAGAACGCGGACCAGCGAACCCTCGGTGAGCTCGCGCGCGACCTGATAGGACAACACGCGCGTCAATCCCATGCCGTTGCGCGCCAGACCAATGGCGGCCTCGGCGCGATTGACCTCGATGCGGCTCGCGACCCGGACCTTCAGCAGGCCGTTCCGCTTGCGCTGAAAGGTCCACGCGGCGGAGTTCGCCTGGTTGACGAAGGTCACGGCGTGGTGGCGCGCGAGATCGTCGGGCGTTCGCGGCCGGCCGTGGCGCCGCAGATAGTCCGGGCTGGCGACGACAACGCGCCTGACCTCACCGACGCGCCGCGCCATCAGCGAGGAGTCCGCGAGGTGGCCGATCCGCAGCGCAATGTCGATGCGTTCGTCGATGAGGTCGACGAGGCGGTCCTCCAGCGACAGTTGCAGCGTGGTGTCGGGGTGAAGCTCGAGGAACTCCTGCACCAGCGGCGCCATGTGCCGGCTGCCGAACAGCGTCGGCGCCGACAGCCTGATGTTGCCGCGCAGGCTTGCGGCCTCGCCGGCCGCATCATCGATCGCGTCGTCATAGTCGGCGAGCAGGCGGCGCGCCTGCTCCGCAAGCCGCGCGCCGGAATCGGTCAGCGACAGTTTTCGCGTGGTCCGTTGCAGCAGCCGCGTGCCGAGGCGCTTTTCGAGCTCGCCGACGATGCGCGTCGTCGACGACGGCGAGCGGGCGAACCTGCGGCCGCCGGCCGCGAAGTTTCCGCTGTCGACGATCGCGAGGAATAGGCGGAGTTCGTCGAGCCGATCCATGAACGTCTCCCGTCGCATTCTTTTGAACTACGGAATGATCTCTGCTGATTTCAGGTGATTGTGCCAAAACGCAATTGTGTGAACGGTCGCGCCTCGACAATTGCGAGGAAACCACATGCTTCTGGACCGCCGGACGTTCACCGCCATGGCCGCAGCTTCCGTCGCCACCGCGACGGTGCACCCCCAACTGGCGCGCGCGGTCGGCCGTTCGTCATTCAAGGCCGTCGCCTTCGACGGCTTTCCGATCATCGACCCGCGTCCGGTGTTCGCGCGCGTGGAGGAGATGTTTCCGGGCAAGGGCGCGGAGCTTGGCGCCTCCTGGCGCACGCGGCAGTTCGAATACACCTGGCTCAGGACCCTCGGCGGCCGCTACGCCGACTTCTGGCACGTCACCGAGGACGCGCTGGTGTTCGCGGCCAAGGCGATGAAGCTCGAGCTGTCAGCCGGGCAGCGCGACCGCCTGATGCAGACCTATCTGGAGCTGAAAGCTTGGCCTGATGTGTTGCCAGCCCTCAGGCAACTGCGCGAGGCCGGCCTGCGCCTGGCGTTCCTGTCGAACCTGACCGCGCCGATGCTGGACGCCGTCGTGACAAATTCCGGGCTCGAGGGCCTGTTCGAGGATCACCTCTCGACCGACAGGGTGTCCGCCTTCAAGCCGGATATGCGCGCCTACCAGATGGGCGTCGACGCGTTTGGTGTGAAGAAGGAGGAGATCGTCTTTGCCGCATTCGCCGGCTGGGACGCGGCCGGCGCGAAATGGTTCGGCTATCCGACCTTCTGGGTCAATCGTGCCAATGTGCCTGTCGAGGAACTCGGCGTCGTGCCCGACGGGATGGGGCCGGGGCTGAACGATCTTGTCAGCTTCGTGACCGCGCGTTGACCGCAGCCGTGGCCGCTACTCCTCCGCCTTGAACGGCCGCGTCAGCAGGCCTTCGATTGCGGCATCGATCGTCAGCCTGTTGCCAAGGATGGCCGCCACCGCCTGCGACACCGGCATATCGACGTTCCGCGATGCCGCCAGTTCGACCAGCACGGGCGCGGTGAATGCGCCTTCGGCGAGCTTGCCGCTCGGTGCCGCTTCGCCGCGGCCGAGCGCGATCCCGAGCGCGAAATTGCGCGATTGTGCGGTCGAGCAGCTCAGGATGAGATCGCCCAGGCCGGAGAGCCCCGCCAGCGTTTCGGCGCGCGCGCCGCAGGCGCGGCCGAGCCTTGCGAGCTCGCTGAAGCCGCGCGTGGTCAGGGCGGCGAGCGCGGACGCACCGAGCTTGCGGCCCTCGACGATCCCGGCGGCAATCGCCAGCACGTTCTTCGCCGCGCCGCCGATCTCGACACCGCGCACGTCGGTCGTGTGGTAGGGCCGGAAGGTCGCCGAGCCCAGCGCCTGCACCAGGCGGCTCGCGAGTGCTTCGTCGTTGGCGGCGAGCGTCACCGCGGTTGGAAGCCCGCGCGCGACGTCGTCGGCAAAACTCGGTCCCGACAGGATGGCGGGCGACGCCTGCGGCGCAGCTTCGGCGATCACCTCGGTCATGAATTTGTGCGTGCCGTGCTCGATGCCCTTGGCGCAGGCGATCACGGGCGTGCCGTGGCTGAGGTGCGGCGCGAGGTGGCTGATGGCGCCGCGCAAATGCTGCGCGGGCGTCGCGGCCAGGATCAATTCGGCGCGCGCGGCGGCCGCGATGTCCGAGGTGATCGTGATGCCCGCATCCAGCCGCACGCCGGCCAGCCGCGGATTGATCCGCGTCGCCTCCATCTGCGCCGCATGCCCGGGATTGCGCGCGTACAGCGTGACGCTGCGTCCGGCGCGCGCGGCGACGCCGGCGAGCGCCGTGCCCCAGGCGCCCGCTCCGATCACGCTGACTGACATCTGTGCGGGCATCGGCGATCCCGTGAGCTAGTAAGCCGCGCGGCTGTTGGCGTAGCCGGCCGGCGCCTTGGCATTGGCGTCGAGCAGCCAGCGCGCGCGGGGCGGCGCGTCCATCGTGTCGGTCAGCCCGATCGCCATCCGCTCGGCGCCGGCCCAGGCGATCATCGCGCCATTGTCAGTGCAGAGCGCCGGCGGCGGGATGATCAGCGTGGTCTGTGCCTTGGCCGCGACATCCTGCAGCGCGCCGCGGATGGCGTGGTTGGCGGCGACGCCGCCGGCCGCGACCAGCGCCCGCGGCGCACCGAACCGTTCCTGAAACAGCCTCAAGCCGACGTTGAGGCGATCCTCGGTCGATTCCAGCACCGCAGCCTGGAAGCTCGCGCAGAGATCGCTGATGTCCTGCGGCTCCAGCGGCTCAAGCCGGCTCGCCTCATTGCGCACCGCCGTCTTCAGGCCCGAAAGCGGGAAATTGGCACCGGGACGGCCGAGCATCGGCCGCGGAAACGCGAAGCGCTTGGCATCGCCGCCCTCGGCCGCGCGCTCGACCTGCGGTCCGCCGGGATAGGGCAACGACAGCATCTTGGCGACCTTGTCGAACGCCTCGCCCATCGCATCGTCAACCGTGGTGCCGAGGCGGACATACTCGCCGACGCCGACCACGGCGACGATCTGGGTGTGGCCGCCCGAGGCGAGGAACAGGCAGTAGGGGAACGCCAGCGCGCAGGTCAGCCGCGGCGTCAGCGCATGCGCCTCGAGATGGTTCACCGCGATCAGCGGCGTGTTGTGCACCATCGCGATCGCCTTCGCGGTGGTCAGCCCGACGATGACGCCGCCGATCAGGCCCGGCCCCGCGGCCGCGGCCACCGCCGACAATTGCGCGTAGCCCGTGCCGGCCTCCTTCATCGCGCTCGCGACGATGCCGTCGAGCAGGTCGACATGGGCGCGCGCGGCGATCTCCGGCACCACGCCGCCGAAGCGGGCGTGCTCGTCGGTCTGCGAGCGCACGATGTTGGAGAGGATCCGCCCCGACCCGTCGGCCTGGCGCTCGACCACCGCGGCTGCGGTTTCATCGCAGGTGGTCTCGATCCCCAACACCAGCATCGGTGGTTCGTTACCCAATTTCGGCCCTTGTGCTACGAGCATGATCCGGAAAAGTGGAAACCGGTTTTCCGAACGGATCATGCCCAATCAGAGAAAAATGTCCCTGACGGGGTAGCATTGCGAGGTCTCGAAGTGCAATCGGTAGCGAACGTCCATTTCGTGCGGCTGGAGCCCTGATCGTGGTCGTCCTCGTCACCCGTCCGCATCCCGACCATGAGGCGACGCTGGCCAGTTTGCGCGCGCGGGGTCTTGACGCGGTGTCGGCCCCGATGCTGCGGTTCGAGCCGCTGCCGTTCCATGACGATCCCGACGCCAAATATCACGCCGTCATTGTGACGAGCGCCAATGCCCTGCGCGCGCTCGATCTCGCCGGCAGCCGGTTGCTCGGCCTGCCGCTGTTTGCGGTCGGCGCCCATACCGCCGACGCCGCGCGCGCCGCCGGCTTCGGCGAGGTCATCGCGGCCAAGGGCGATGCCGGTGCGCTGCGCGATCTCGTCGTCGCGCGCGCCAGGGCGGGACAATTGAAGAAGGCGGCGACACTGCTCTATCTCGCGGGCGCCGATCTTTCGCGCGACCTTGCGGGCGAGTTGGGCGAGAAGGGATTTACCGTCGTCACCCACACCACCTACCGGATGGCGCCGGTGACAAGCTTTCCGCCCGAGATATGCGACGCCTTCTTGGCGAATGAGATCACGGCGGTACTGCATTATTCCCGCCGCAGCGCGCGCGCCTTCCTGGCGGCGGCGGGCGCCGGCGGTGTCGAGATCTCGGCCCTGGCGCTGCCGCAATGCTGCATTTCAGCATCGGTCGCTTCCGTTCTCCGCGATGCCGGTGCCACCCAGGTGGCGGTGGCGGCGTCGGCGGACGAAAACGCCCTGCTGGAAGCGCTCAGCCGCGCCCTGCGGTCTTGAGCGCGCATGATTCCTTCGGTTGAACAGGGTGTTAGCCAATGCCCAGTTTCGTGCTCTAAGAAGCTGGGCCGATTCTGTTACAATGTGCGGCGATAAGAGTGTTGAGGTACCCCGCGATGGCTGAAGACAAGCCCGAGGACACTGGAGCGTCGCCGGATTCCGCCCGGCCCAAGCGCGCGCCGCCGACAATCGATCTTGAGGCCACCGACGTCTCCACCGAGACGCCGGCCTCCGCGGACGCGGCCCAGCCATCCACCGACGCGGTCGAGCCCGAGGCTGCACCGGCGTCGGAACCAGCTCCCGAACCGGTCGCGGCCGCAACCGTCACGGAGCCGTCGCGGCCGGTGTCGCCCTGGGTGATCGCGCCGCTGTCGGGTGCAGTGGCCGCGGCGCTCGTGATCGGCGTCGGCTGGCTGCTCGGCTGGCCCACGGTGCAGCCGGCCTCCGCGCCTGCGCCCCAGCTCAATGCCGCCGCGATCGACGGTCTCACCGCGCGCGTCGCCGGCCTCGAAACGAAGCTGGGCAAGCCCGCCGCACCGGCGAGCGATCCGGCCGCCGCGGCGCGGCTCGACGCGCTCGACAAATCGGTCGCGGCGCTGCGCAGCGAACTCGCCGGCACGCGGTCGCAATCGGACAAGCTTGCCACGGCGATCAACGAGGCGAAGGCGGCGCCCCGCGATGGCACCGCTGCCCCGGATCTGTCCGGCCTCACGGCGCGGATCGCGAAGATCGAGAGCGCGGTGAACGCGCAGGGTGCCGAGATCGCAAAACAGGACAGCAAGATCGCCGACAGCAAGGCCGATGCGAAACCGGCCGACGATGCGCCGCTGCGCCGTGTGGTGGCGGCAGCGTTGCTCGACGTCGCGGTCCGTCATGGCCATCCCTTCGTCGCTGCGCCCGCCGCGGCCAAGGCGCTCGCCGACGACGCCCAACAGCTCAAGCCGCCCGACCCCCTTCCCCGATCCCGGGTGCCGCACCCGCAACCCCCCCTGCCCGACGCTCCGCG
>JACXTT010014109.1_pt1 | contig 10480 bp, 6 predicted proteins | sample 9270951 | NCBI WGS metagenome assembly JACXTT01 (sample SAMN15532306, study PRJNA645909) | rock metagenome | isolation source: weathered quartz diorite | place: Puerto Rico | collected 2017-06-21
GTTTCATCCGCCATGACTGAAGACATCCTCGTCAACATCACGCCACAAGAGACGCGCGTTGCCATCGTGCAGCAGGCCGCCGTCCAGGAACTGCATGTCGAGCGCACCCTGACGCGCGGGCTGGTCGGGAACATCTACCTGGGCAAGGTCGTGCGCGTGCTGCCGGGTATGCAATCGGCGTTCATTGACATTGGCCTGGAACGCGCCGCTTTCCTGCATGTTGCCGACATCTGGCACCCGCGCGATCCCGACAAGAACGGTACCCAGCTCGCCATCGAGAAAACCCTGTTCGAGGGCCAGGCGCTGATGGTGCAGGTCATCAAGGACCCGATCGGCACCAAGGGCGCGCGCCTGTCCACCCAGGTCAGCATTGCCGGGCGTACGCTGGTGTACCTGCCGCAGGATCCGCATATTGGCATTTCTCAGCGCATTGAAGGCGAAGTCGACCGCGAGGCGCTGCGCAGCCGCGTGCAGGGCCTGGTGCCGCCCGACGAGCGTGGCGGCTTCATCGTGCGCACGATTGCCGAGGAAGCCAGCGACGAGGAACTCGGCAACGATATCGCCTACCTGCGCAAGATCTGGGCCGCGATCCGCCAGAACGCCACTACCCAGCCTGCGCCGAGCCTGCTCTACCAGGACCTCGACCTGGCCCAGCGCGTGCTGCGCGACTTCATCAACGACGCCACCGGCGTGATCCAGATCGACTCGCGCGAGAACTACCAGCGGCTGGTGGAATTCGCGCAGGAATACACGCCGGCGGTGCTGGCGCGCCTGTCGCACTACACCGGCGAGCGGCCAATCTTCGACCTGTTCAATATCGACGCCGAGATCGAAAAGGCGCTGTCGCGGCGCGTGGACCTGAAGTCCGGCGGCTACCTGATGATCGACCAGACCGAGGCGATGACGACCATCGACGTCAACACCGGCGGCTATGTCGGCGCGCGCAACTTCGACGACACGATCTTCAAGACCAACCTCGAAGCTGCGCACACCATCGCGCGCCAGTTGCGCCTGCGCAACCTGGGCGGAATCATCATCATCGACTTCATCGACATGGAAAATGTCGAGCACCGCGAAGCGGTGCTGTCGGAACTCAAGCGCGCGCTGTCGCGCGACCGCACGCGCATCACCGTCAACAATTTCTCGCAGCTCGGCCTGGTCGAGATGACGCGCAAGCGCACGCGTGAATCGCTCGCGCATGTGCTGTGCGAGCAGTGTCCGGTATGCCAGGGCAAGGGACAGGTCAAGACGCCGCGCACGGCGTGCTACGACATCCTGCGCGAGATCATGCGCGAATCGCGCCAGTTCAACCCGCGCGAGTTCCGCATCCTGGCTTCACAGGAAGTCATCGACCTGTTCCTGGAAGAGGAAAGCCAGCACCTCGCGATGCTGGGCGACTTCATCGGCAAGCCGATCTCGCTGCAGGTGGAATCAACGTTCCATCAGGAGCAGTACGACATCATCCTGATGTAGGCTGCCTGCGCGAGTCGCGGGACCAGCGACGATCCGCCACCGGACCGCACACCTCGGGACGACGCGAGGGGTGGTGTTTCCACCTACGCGCAAGTGATCCCCATGACCATGCGCGTTCGTGGCAATCCGCTATAACTCACTTAACGCCATCCAATCCACAAGTGCGGGCGGATGCCCGACGGCCAAGGCGTTCCGTAGTGAGGTACCCCGATGAAAGCCGCGCAACTGGCTCCATGCTTTTTGGCCATGCTCTTGTGCACTGCCTGCGAGCAGATGCCGATCGCCCGTCGGGCACCTCTACCACTCCCGTCAGCGCCCGTCGCCGCAGCCAAGGCTAAGGAACAACCACGCGCCACGCCGATCGCGGCGCACGACATCAGCGTGGCCGGCACCTGCCGCCGCACGGAGGACGACGGCTTCCGCGAAGACGCGGTGATGCGCGTGGTTTCCAATGACGTGAAGAGCCTGAAGTGGAAGCTGTGGGTATCCAAGCGCGGAACCTGCCAGTTCGACCTGGCGGATTTCCGGCAAGTCCAGAAGACGCCGCATATCGTGCTGGAAGCCACCGACGGCACCCAATGCAAGCTGCTGATCTGGCAGGACCCGCGGCGCATCACGCTCGCGCACGCCAACTGCCAGCAGCGCTGCACGCCAGGCATCTATGAACAGGCCTGGCCGGTCATGTTCAACCCCAGCAACGGCGCGTGCGCCGAGATCCGCTGACTACGCGCCCCCCGTGCGCGGCAGGGCGCGCTTACTTGCTCTTGGGCACGCGGCCCATCAGGAAAAACTCGTCGTTCGGGCGCATGCTGATGGTGTTAGCCATGCGGTTCGACAAGCCGAAGAATGCGGTGATCGCGGCAATGTCCCAGGCGTCTTCATTGCTGAAGCCATGCACACGCAGCGCGGCGAAATCGGCGTCGCCGATCTCGTGCGAGGCCTCGCAGACCTTCATCGCGAAATCGAGCATGGCGCGCTGGCGCGGCGGGATATCGGCCTTCAGGTAATTGACCGCGACCTGGTCAGCCACCAGCGGCTTCTTCTCGTAGATGCGCAGGATGGCACCATGCGCGACGACGCAGTACAGGCACTGGTTGGCGGCCGAGGTAGCCACCACGATCATCTCGCGCTCGCCCTTGGTCAGGCCGCCGTCCTTGAGCATCAGGGCGTCGTGGTAGGCGAAGAAGGCGCGGAACTCGTCGGGCCGATGGGCCAGCGTCAGGAAGACGTTGGGCACAAATCCGGCCTTCTCCTGGACTTCGAGGATGCGCTGCCGGATGTCGTCCGGCAGCGTTTTCAGTTCGGGAACGGGGTAGCGGCTGATGGGATGGGCCGGGCTGGTCATGGCTGTCTCTCTCACGGTCATTGTTGTCGCCCCATTGTAGCGAAGGCGCAATCCGCGAGCCGGCAGCCCCGGCCTGGCCGGGATCAGTGCGTGGCGAACTGGATCCGGTGCAGCCCGGCGTACAGGCCGTTGGCGGCCAGCAGTTCGTCGTGGGTGCCCTGCTCCGCCACGCGGCCATGGTCGAGCACGACGATGCGGTCGGCGTTCTCGATGGTCGACAGGCGGTGTGCGATCACCAGCGTCGTGCGGCCGACCATCAGCGCCTCGAGCGCCGCCTGCACCTGGCGCTCGGATTCCGAATCGAGCGCCGAGGTAGCTTCGTCCAGGATCAGGATCGGCGCGTCCTTGTAGATCGCACGGGCGATTGCCAGGCGCTGGCGCTGGCCGCCGGAGAGCTTCATGCCGTTGTCGCCGATATTCGTATCGACGCCTTCGGGCAGGTTCTTCACCATATCGGTCAGGTAGGCGGCTTGCAGCGCACGCTCGACGCGCGCCGTGTCGATCTCGTCCTCGGTACTCGCCCCGTACGCCACGTTGGCGGCAACGGTGTCATTGAAGAGCACCACGTCCTGGCTCACGAACGCGATCTGGTTGCGCAGTTCGCGCAGCGCGATGTCGCCGATGGCGTGACCGTCGAGCAGGATGCGGCCATCGGTCGGGTCGAAGAAGCGCGGCACCAGGTTGACCAGCGTGGTCTTGCCGCTGCCCGAAGGACCGACCAGCGCCACCACCTCGCCGGCGGGTACGCGGATATCGATGCCATTGAGCGCCGGACGCGTGCCTTCGCCGTAGCGGAAACCCACGCGCTCGAACACCAGGTCTCCCCTGGCACGTTCGATGCTAACGCCGCCGTCCTGCGGCTCGACCGGCTCGTCGATCAGCCGGAAGATCATCTCGGCCGCGGTCAGGCCGCGCGTGAGCGGCTGGTTGATGTCGGTGAGGTGCTTGAGCGGCGAGATCAGCAGCAGCATGGCCATCACGAAACCGGTGAAGCCGCCGATCGTGGTCTGGTTGCCCTGCGCCTGCACCATGGCGATGGTGATGATGACCGACAGTGCCAGTGCAGCCAGGAACGCCGTCACGGGCTGGTTCAGGCCACCGGCCACGGCCATGCGCATCGAGTAATTCTTCAGGCGCTCGGCCATATTGCGGAACCGGCTCATCTCATACGCTTCGCCGCCGTGCAGCTTCACGACCTTGAAGCCGCCCGCTGCCTCTTCCACCACATACGCGGCGCTGTTGGTCAGCGTCTGGTGGTCGCGGTTCAGGCGGCGCAGGCGCCGGTTGATCTTCGACATCAGGTAGCCGATCACGGGCAGAATCACGGCCACGATCAGCGTCAGGCGCCAGTTCGTGTAGAACAGGTAGATCAGCAGCGCGACCACGGTCAGCGAGTCCCGCACCAGCGTGATGAACACGCTCGTCAGGATCGACAGTACCTGGTTGACTTCGAAGATCACCGCGTTGATCAGCGACGCCGCGGTATTGCGATGGTAGAACTGCGCCGGCGCGTGCAGCATGCGCTCGAACATCTCCATGCGCATCTTCAGCAGCACACGGTTCGAAATCAGGCTGAGCAGATAGCCCGACGTGAACTGCGCTACGCCGCGGATCAGCGCCACGCCGGTCAGGATCGCGGGGACGTGCCACAGCTTGCCGGCATATTCGCCGCCAAAGCCCTTGTCGAGCAGGTCGTTCACGACCTTGGGAATCACGCCCTCGCTGGCCGCGACCACGGCCATGGCCAGTATGGCGGCGATAAAGACGCGCAGCTCGGGCCGCAGATAGCCCATCAGGCGCTTGCCAACCTTGACGTCTTGTCCGGCGGATTGCTCGGACTTCGCTGGATTACTCACTACCGCCCTTAATTTGAAAGATGTGACGCGCACCCGTCGGACGGGTGGCACGGGAAATCGCCGAGGAATTACCGGAACGCGCCGCCCGGGATGGCGAAAGCACCACAAAAGGGCGCAAAAAACGCAGCCATTGTAACCGCATTCCCCAGCACGGCAGACCTGCCGGAACGCGCGCAAAAGAGCGTTGCGCCCGGGTTCGGGCGCAACGGCGGCGCTCAGTACATCAGCGCCACGGCATCGTTGCCAAGCCACTGGCGCAGTTCGCCGAGCAGCGCTTCATCGGGCTCCACGCGCCAGCTCGGGCCGAGGTGGATCTCGCAGGCGGCACTCGGATTGCGGTAGCGCACCAGCAGGCCAAGGCCCGCCGGACCGGCGTCGCGCGGCTTGGCCCGGTATTGCGTGAGCACGGTGCGTAGGCGCTCCATGGTCGAGTCTTCCGGCGCCAGCGCGATGCTGAGCGCGCTGGCATAGGCGCTGCGCGCCATCGGCAGGTCCATCACCGATTCGGCGGTGAAGCGTACGCCGCCGGTGAAGGTGTCGTGGCGCGCGTTGCCGGTCGCGATCAGCAGTTCGTCCTCGCGGAACATGTGGCGGTTGGCGTCAAAGACCTCGTTGAAGACGGTCATCTCCACCAGGCCGGTGCCGTCGTCGAGCTGCACGATGATCATCTTGCCGCGCTGCGTCATCTGCGTGCGCACGCCCGCGATCACGCCTGCGATGGTCTTGCCGCGCACGTCGCGGCCGAAGCCACCTCCGTTGCCCTGCACTTCCTTTTCCAGCGCGGCCAGCGTGCCCTTCAAGAAACAACGCACCTCGTCGCGGCAGGCGTCGAACAGGTGTCCCGAGAAGTAGTAGCCCAGTGCCTGCTTTTCTTCCTGCAGCGTGCGCTTGGGGGTCCAGCCCGGTTCGTCGAGCAGCTCGGGACGATGGGAATCCCCGGCGTCTTCCATCAGGTCGAACAGCGACACCTGGTTGGCCGACTGCGCCTTCTGTTCGGCCGCCTCCATGGCGATCGATACCGATGCCAGCAACTGCGCGCGGTTGTCGTTGAGGCTGTCGAACGCGCCCGCGCGGATCAACGCCTCGATGGTGCGGCGGTTGACCTGGCGGCGGTCGACGCGCTCGCAGAAGTCGAACAGGTCCGTGAACGGCCGCTCTTCGCGCGCGCGCAGGATGTCTTCGATGGCGCCCTGGCCCGAGCCCTTGATGCCGCCGAGGCCGTAGCGAATGGTCTTCGCGTCGGTCGGCGCGAAGCGGTACTCGCTGGCGTTGACGTCGGGCGGCAGCACCGCGATCTTGTTGAGCTTGCAGTCCTCGTAGAGGATCTTGACCTTGTCGGTGTCATCCATGGCCAGCGACATGTTGGCTGCCATGAATTCGGCGGGGTGGTGCGCCTTGAGCCACGCGGTGTAGTACGCCAGCAGCGCGTACGCGGCCGCGTGCGACTTGTTGAAGCCGTAGCCCGCGAACTTCTCCATCAGGTCGAAGATGTCGTCGGCCTGCTCGGCGGAGAGGCCGTTCTTGTCGGCGCCTTCGCGGAACATCACGCGGTGCTGCGCCATCTCCTCGGGCTTCTTCTTGCCCATGGCGCGGCGCAACAGGTCGGCGCCACCGAGCGAGTAGCCGCCGATGATCTGCGCCATCTGCATCACCTGCTCCTGGTAGACCATGATGCCGTAGGTCTCCTTGAGCACCGGCTCGACGCGCGCATCCGGGTACTCCACCTTCTCGCGACCGTGCTTGCGCGCGCAGAAGCTGGGAATCAGGTCCATCGGGCCCGGGCGGTACAGCGCGACGAGCGCGATGATGTCCTCGAAGCGGTCAGGCTTGGCGTCCTTGAGCATGCCCTGCATGCCGCGGCTTTCCAGCTGGAACACGGCGACCGTGTTGGCGGTCTTGAGGATGTCGAAGGCGGGTGCGTCGTCCAGCGGGATCTGGCTGCAGTTCCAGTCAGCCTTGCTCGGGTCGAGGCGGCGGATATAGCGTTCGGCCCAGTCGAGGATGGTCAGCGTGGTCAGGCCCAGAAAGTCGAACTTGACCAGGCCGGCCGCTTCCACGTCGTCCTTGTCATACTGGCTGACCACGCCGCTCATGCCGTCATTCTGCGCACCCTGCGTATAGAGCGGGCAGAAGTCGGTCAGGCGGCCCGGCGCGATCAGCACGCCGCCGGCGTGCATGCCGACGTTGCGGGTCATGCCTTCGACGCGCTGCGCCAGCTCCAGCAGCTGGCGCACCTCTTCCTCATTGTTCTCGCGCTCGGTCAGCAGCGGCTCTTCCTTCTTGGCCTCTTCGATCGTGACGAGCTTGCCGGGCTTGAACGGGATCAGCTTGGCGATGCCATCGACAAAGCCATAGCCGAGGTCGAGCACGCGGCCCACGTCGCGCACCGCGGCCTTGGCCGCCATGGTGCCGAAGGTGGCGATCTGCGATACCGCGTCCTTGCCGTACTTCTCCTTCACGTAGGTGATCACGCGGTCACGGCCGTGCTGGCAGAAGTCGATATCGAAGTCGGGCATGGAGACCCGCTCCGGGTTCAGGAAACGCTCGAACAGCAGCGCGTACTTGAGCGGATCGAGGTCGGTAATGCCCAGCGCATAGGCCACCAGCGAACCGGCACCCGAACCACGGCCGGGCCCCACCGGCACACCGTTGTTCTTGGCCCAGTTGATGAAGTCCGCCACGATCAGGAAGTAGCCCGGGAAGCCCATCTTGATGATGGTGCCGGTCTCGAACTCCAGCCGTGCGTAGTACTCCGGCCGCTTCGCTTCGCGCGCGGCCTCGTCCGGGAACAGCACGACAAGGCGCTTCTCCAGGCCATCCTTGGCCATGAAGACAAGGTAGTCGTCGAGCGACATGCCGTCGGGCGTCGGGAACAGCGGCAGGCGCGGCTTGCCCAGTTCCAGCGTCAGGTTGCAGCGACGCGCGATTTCCACGGCGTTCTCGAGCGCGGACGGGACGTCGGCGAACAGCGCGCACATCTCGTCCTGCGTCTTGAAATACTGGTCCGTGGTGAAACGGCGCGTGCGGCGCGGATTGGCCAGCAGTTCGCCTTCGGCAATGCAGACGCGCGCCTCGTGCGCGGTGAAATCGTCCGGCGTCATGAACTGCACCGGGTGCGTGGCCACCACCGGAAGCTGCATCTCGGCGGCCAGGTGCACGGCCTGCTGCACATAGGCATCCGTGCCGGGATGGCCGGCGCGCTGCAGCTCGATGTAGAAGCGCTGCGGAAACACGGCAGCCCAATGCGCAGCCGCGCGCTGGGCGGCTTCGGCATTGCCGTTGGCCAGCGCCATGCCGACGTCGCCAACCATCGCGCCGGACAGCGCGATCAGCCCCGTCGCCAGCGGCTGGCCGCCCTCGCCGGGCTCCTCGAACCAGCCGGGTTCGACCTCGGCGCGGCCGCGGTGCTGGTTCGACAGCCACGCGCGGGACAGCAGCGTGCACAGGTTCAGATAGCCGATGCGGTCCTGCACCAGCAGCAGCAAGCGCGCGGGCTTGTCGCGGTCATCGGCGTTGGACAGCCAGACGTCGGCGCCGACCACGGGCTTGACGCCGCCGCCGCGCGCTTCCTTGTAGAAGCGGATCAGGCCGAAGGCATTGGCAAGGTCGGTGAGTGCGAGCGCGCCCATGCCGTCGGTCGCCGCAGCCTTGACGGCATCATCCAGGCGGACGATGCCGTCGACGACGGAATACTCGGAATGGACGCGAAGATGTACAAAACGGGGGGCAGACATGGGCGACATTGTACCGGCTCGGCATCGGCAGCGGCCCGGCCCCCCAACATCGCGCACGCGTCCCGATAGCTGACGGCGGCACTGGGAAATGCCTGCTGGCACCAGCCCGGCGCGCTATAATTTCGCCTTTCCAATCAGGCAGTTATCACGTGCTTTCGCGCGTGTCCGCAGCGTAGCCCTTCCCATGCAGATCATCAACATCTCCGCTTACAAGTTCGTCTCGCTCAACGACATCGAGACGATGCGGCCGGAAATGCGCTCGCGCTGCGAGGATCTTGGCCTGAAGGGCACCATCCTGCTCGCGCCCGAAGGCATCAACATGTTCCTGGCCGGCCCGCGCGAAGCCATCGACGGCTTCATGGCCTGGCTGCACGCCGACGCGCGCTTCGCGGACATCGCGCCCAAGGAAAGCCTGTCCGACCACCAGCCCTTCAAGCGCATGCTGGTGCGCGCCAAGAAGGAGATCATCACGATGAAGCGCCCGTTGATCCGGCCCGAGGAAGGACGTGCGCCGTCGGTGCGGCCGGTCGACCTCAAGCGCTGGCTGGACCAGGGCCACGATGACGAGGGACGCCCCGTCGTGATGCTCGATACGCGCAACGATTTCGAAGTGGCGGTCGGGACGTTCGACAATGTCGTTGAGTACAACCTCGCCAAGTTCAGCGAATTCCCCGACATGGTGGAAGCCCGCAAGGCGGAATTCGCGGGCAAGACGGTGGTGTCGTTCTGCACCGGCGGCATCCGCTGCGAGAAGGCCGCGATCCACATGCAGGAAGTGGGCGTCGACCACGTCTACCAGCTCGAAGGTGGCATCCTCAAGTATTTCGAGGAAGTCGGCGGCAGCCACTATCGCGGCGACTGCTTCGTCTTCGACTACCGCACCGCGCTCAACCCGAATCTGGAGCCCGCCGGTCCGAAGCAGTGCTTCGCCTGCCGTGCCGTGGTGACGCCCGACGAGCAGCAAAGCCCGCACTACGTCGTCGGCAAGAGCTGCCCGCACTGCGTCGGGCAGCACGGCCAGGCGGCAGCCTGACCGTCTGAGGTTCAGGCGGCGAGCAGGTGGTAGAGATTGCGCAGCATGCCCGCGGTCGCGCCCCAGATGAAGCGGTGGCCACCGCCTTCGCGCGGGAAGGGCATCGCGTAGAAAATCCGTTCGCCATCGACCCAGCGGAACAGCCGCCGCTCATGATGCGAAGGATCCATCAGGAAGGCCAGCGGCACCTCGAACACATCGGCCACCTCTGAAGCGTCCGGCCGCAGCGTGAAGCCGTCGCGCACCAGGCCCACGACCGGGCTGACGTGAAAACCGGTGCCGGTGATGTAGTCCGGCAGCGCCCCGAGCACTTCGACATAGTCGCGTACCAGGCCGACCTCTTCTTCGGTTTCCCGCAAGGCCGTATCGATGCGGCTGACGTCATAGCTTTCCTGGCTGCCACCGGGAAAGCTGATCTGCCCCGCATGCGCGCTCAGGTTGGCATTGCGCTCGGTGAGCAACACCGTCAGGCCGTCCTGGCGCTCGACGATCGGCACCAGCACGGCAGCCTGGCGCAGGCTGCGGGTGCGGTCGTACGTACGGGATTCATCGGTCAACTCCGGCGCCCAGGCCGGCGGCACCCGCAGCCGGTGCCGGATGAAATCCGCCCGCAGGCGCGGCGCGCTCAGTGCCGGGCGGCGCGTGTCGGTATCGATGACGGGGAGGGATTCTGGTTCAAAGGCGGGGCGCATAACAGGTTGAAGTATGACAGATGCCTGCCTTTCGGCAGTGCAGCAATCCGGCACAGTTGCCAAAACGCAAAAAGGGCACCTTGCGGTGCCCCTCTCGAGGAAACGTCCGGCCGGTAAGCCCGGCCAGCATGTCCGGCTTACTGGGCGGCCTTGGCTGCCTTCGAAACCAGCTTTTCCTTGATACGTGCGGACTTGCCCGAGCGCTCGCGCAGGTAGTACAGCTTTGCACGACGCACGTCGCCGCGACGCTTCACTTCGATGCCGGCGATCAGCGGCGAGTACAGCTGGAACGTACGCTCCACGCCTTCACCCGACGAGATCTTGCGCACGATGAAGGACGAATTCAG
>JACXTT010014110.1_pt1 | contig 10479 bp, 13 predicted proteins | sample 9270951 | NCBI WGS metagenome assembly JACXTT01 (sample SAMN15532306, study PRJNA645909) | rock metagenome | isolation source: weathered quartz diorite | place: Puerto Rico | collected 2017-06-21
CAGACCGGCTGCGACGGTGCGAGGTCGTCAGCTACTGAAGGCGACGCTGGAGACGAAGACGTTCACCTCGCCGACCTCGAGGCCGAGCATGCGCTCGGTCGCCTCGACCACGTTGCCTTGAACGGCGCTCGCAACGTCCGCGAGCTGCGACTCCGAGTCGACCGTGAGAAACACCTCGAGGTGGATCGACCGATCCGCCTCCACCTGAACGCGAACACCGCGGTGCGCGGTCTGGCGCCTGACCCAGTCGCCGAAATGCCTCGCAGCAGCCTCGTCCATGCCCACCACCCCTTCAACCTCGCAGGCGGCGAGGGCCGCGATGCTGGCGATGACCTCGTTGGCCACACGTACTGCTCCGAGAGTGGCGGCTTCTCCCATGCCGGCCACCATACCGCGTCAGGCCCGCTCAACGTACGTCTTGGTCCGGGTGTCGACCCGGATCAAATCGCCGGTCCCGATGAACAGTGGAACCTGGATCGACGCGCCCGTTTCCAGCTTCGCCCGCTTGGTTGCGCCGGACACGGTGTCGCCTTTGAAGCCGGGGTCCGTCTGCACCACCTTGAGCTCGACGATGATCGGCAGCTCGACACCGATCAGACGGTCGTCATGACGCATGAGGTATGCCTCGCTGCCATACTTCAAAAAAGGCAGCACATCCTCCAGCATGTCCTCGTCCACCGGGACCTGGTCGAAGGACTGCGAGTCCATGAAGTAGTGGTGGTTGCCGTCCGCATACAGGTAAGTCGAATCGTGGCGGTCGATGCGCACCGTCTTGAACTTGTCGCCGCTGCGGAAGCTCTGCTCGAAGATCGAGCCGGTGAGCACATTGCGGAGCTTGGCCTTGATGACAGCGCCGGCGCGGGCCAGCTTGATGTGCTCGACGCTGACGATGGACAGCAGCTGGCCATCCATCTCGAACATCGTCCCGTTGCGAAAGTCGTTAGTGCTGATCAAGTCCGCTCAAGTACTGCATCGCCAGCAGGTATCCCTCAAAGCCGAGCCCGGCAATCACGCCCCGCGCTGCGCGTGCGGTGACGCTGCGCGCCCGAAACTCCTCGCGCGCGTGGATGTTCGAGATGTGCACCTCCACGGTGGGCACGGCCAGGGCCTGGAGGCAGTCGTACAGCGCGATCGAATAATGGGACAGCGCCCCCGGGTTGATGACGATCCCTGCGGATCCCGCCGCCTCCTTCTGCAGGAAGTCGATGATCTCGCTCTCGCTGTTGCTCTGGAACACGGCAGCCGTCGAATGCAGCTCACTCGCCTTTTCTTTGATGAGGTCATTGAGGTCTGCCATCGTCCGCTTGCCGTAGATCTCCGGCTCGCGCTTGCCCAGCAGGTTCAGGTTTGGGCCGTGGACGACAACCAGCTTCTTCACGCAGTCGCCCTGCGCAAGACGCGGCGGACAACTCCTCGCGGCACCATGTGTCCTGCCTCCGCGTAGCCGATCCGGCGCGGTAGCACCCATGCGACCTGCCCACGGCGCGCCTTCTTGTCGGTGGCGATGATGCTCATCAGCCGATCGAGGTTTGTGTGCTGCTCGCCCTCGGGCAGACCGTAAGCAGTGAGCATCTCGTTCTGCGCCTTGACCAGCCGCGGGGAGCACAGGCTCAAGCTCAGCGCCACGTTGGCGGCGACCCTCATGCCGAACGCGACCGCACGGCCGTGCGAGACGCGGAAGCGGCTCGTCGCCTCCAGCGCGTGCGCCGCGGTGTGTCCGTAGTTGAGGACTGCGCGCGGACCGTGATCCCGCTCGTCGCGCGCGACGACCAGCGCTTTGGCCGTGCCGCACTTCATGATCACGTCCTCGAGCGCCTCAGGGTCCCCGGCGAAGAGGCGCCCGTGCTCCTTTTGCAGCTGTTCGAAAAGCCCGCGATCCATGGCGACGGCGTACTTTACAACCTCCGCAAACGCCTCCCGGTAGTGGTTGCGAGGCAATGTGCTCAAGCTCTCGATGTCCGAGATGACGGCGGCGGGCTGCCAGAACGTGCCGATCGCGTTCTTCATTCGCCGGCCGTTCACGCCCGTCTTGCCACCGATGCTGGAATCGACCATGGCCAGCAGCGTGGTCGGCACCGCTACCAGGTGCACGCCACGCAGCCACGTCGCAGCCGCTAGACCCGCCAGGTCGCCTACCGTGCCACCTCCGACGGCCACCACCACGCCGCCGCGGTCCAGGCGCTTGCGCTCCATGAACGCGAGCAGGTCGCCCAGGGCTGCCAGCGACTTCGACCGCTCGGCGGCGGGCACCGCGTAGATCGAGCTCTTCACGCGGGCGCCCTTGAGGATCTTCGCGACTGACTTCGCCAGCGGCACCACGTTCGTGTCGGTCACGACCACGGCACTGGTGGGCTCGAGCCGCGCCATCGTCGGCTTGAGCTCCTTGAGCGCGCCACGGCCGATGTGCACCGGGTAGGTGCCGCCTGGGGTGTCGACGATCAGTCGGACCACAGTGCCAGCACGTCTCCTGCCACCTCGTCAGGCGAGCGATCGGCCGCCACCCGGTGGTCAGCCTGTTCATAGCGGGCGCGCCTGCTTTCGAAGAGGATCTCAACCTCTTTGCGCAGCCGGCCGGCCAGCAGCGGCCGGTTGTGGCTGTGACCCACGCGGTCCCAGATGCTCTGGAACGGGAGCTCGAGATAAACCGTCTCGGCACGCTCGCGGACGATCTGCCAGTTCGCGTCGTCGATCACCGAGCCTCCACCCAACGCCACCACCGCACCAGTCTGCAACGCGGAGGGCAGCAGGCGCGACTCGAGGGCTCGGAAGGCGGATTCGCCGCGGGTCGCAAAGATGTCCGCGATCGTGCTGCCTGCCTCGGCCTCGACCATGGAGTCGAGGTCGAAGAACGGCGCGCCCGCTCGATATGCGACCACAGCACCAACGACGCTCTTGCCTGAGCCCATGAACCCGATCAGGGCGAGGCTTTTGGTGGGCGCCGCCGAAGGCTTTCTAGGGGCCCCCACGAAATCTCGGCCAAGCCTCCGATTTCGTGGGGATTTCAGACGCCGGGCTGGACTGCCGGCCCGCTCGGGGCGCCACGGCGGCGCTCCGACTGGACGAAGACCTGGTCCCGGAACGCGCCTGGATTGGGCAGGTGGAGGAGGATCTCCGCGCCCTGGGCGCCCGCAGCGTCGACCTCCACGCGGCCGTAGCCCAGCATGCGCCCGAACAGTGACTGCTTGGTTGTGCAGTCCTGCACGCGATCGATCGGGATCATCTTCGACTGGCGTCCGAAGACGCCGGTTTCGATCTTGATGCGCTGGTCGGTCAGCGTGTACGTGACCGACTGCCAGCGGATCCAGACCACGATGAGCCACAGCAGTGCGATGGCGACCACGGCGAGGGTCGCGATCTTGCGCGCATCGGCGTTGCCTTTGATGACGAAGTCCGCGATCACGACCACAACGATCAGGACGAGCGGCAGCAGCAGCTGCTTGGCGACGAATATCCAGTGCTGGTGCAACTTGAGGATGAGGTTCTCGCCCGGAAGGAGGTCGCCCGCCATCGGCGGCTAGATTAACGGCTCAGCCGGTCGGTAGTTGATAGAGGGACACCAGCGCTCCGGCAGCCAGATACGGGCCGTACGCGAAGGTCGCCTTCATCGAACGGCGCCACACTCCCACCGCCACTGCGGCAACAGCTCCGAGCACGACGCCCAGGAAGATGGCGTTGACGACCGGCGGGGCGCTTCCGGGGTCGCCGGTCCAGCCGAGCAAAAGACCCATGAAAGCCGCCAGCTTCACGTCGCCGAAGCCCATCACTTCGGCTTTGAGCAGGGCCTCACCGCCAACCGCGAGCACGAAGAAGAGCAGTCCGATACCGGCTCCGGTCGCGAGGCCCTCCCACCACGGCTGGCGCAGCAGGCTGAGCAAAAGCGCCAATCCCATCGCCGGGAACGTCACCCGGTCGAGGATCAAGCGGTGCTCGAGGTCGAAAAAGATCATCTGCACGAGGATCGCGACGAAGACGCTCCGCTCGGCAAGGACCAACAAGAGGGCGACCTCGAGGTGGAAGGCAAAGACGCCGAACAGCAGGGCGCAAAGGATTGGCGGGCCGTAAACCTGCCACGGCTTGAAGCCGGGCTCCAGACCTTCGAGGCGCGCGAGCTTGACTGATCCCCAGCGAACGAACCAGCCGACGCCGGCGCCGAGGATCGCCCAGCCGATCGGGAAAAGGAGGCTGGTCACACCGACTCCATGCCGGCCTTCATGGCCTCGAGCGGCGCTTGGCGGCCGGTCCAGATCTCAAACGACTGCGCGCCCTGCACGAGCAGGACCCGCCAGCCGTCGGTGGTAGGGAGGCCCAGCGACCGGGCCTTGCGCACCAGGGGCGTCCCACCCGGGACGTACACGAGGTCGATGACTCCGCCTTTGGCCGGCAGTGCGTTCGGCCGCAGGGGCATCTCCTCGCGCCGGCCCAAAGGAGTCGCGTTGAGGAGCAGGTCTGAGCCGCGTACGAGCGGCGGCCAGCCGGGGTCGTCCCATGCGATCACCTTGCCGGGCATCTCGCCGACATTCTCGGGATGGCGCGCCACGAACGTGATGTGCGCTCCCTCGAGAGCGACGGCGGCGGCACGCGCCGAGCCGCCCGCGCCCATGACCACTACGGCCGCGCCGCGCGGGCTGAGGCCGATGTCGTCGACAGCCGCACGGATCCCCGCGACATCGGTGTTGTAGCCGACCAGGTGGTCACCCTCCCGCTTGACGGTGTTCACCGCGTGCGCTCGCAGCGCGTCGGCGTCGATGCGGTCGATGTGCTCCATCACTGCGAGCTTGTGAGGGATCGTGACGTTGGCGCCGGCGACATCATGGGCATGCAGCCCTTCTACGGCCCCGCCGAATTGCTCCGGCGCTACGTCGAGGAGCTCATAAGTCCAGTCAAGTCCGGCGGCGCGAAAAGCAGCGTTCTGCATGGCTGGACTCCGCGAGTAGGAGATTCCGTGGCCAAGTAGAAGGACTCTCAGCTTCCACTCACGCCGTACGTCTGCTTGTCGCGCTCGAAGTCGGATTCGTTGGTTTCGAAATGCGTGGTGCCGACTCGGTCGGTGAAGTAGAACAGGAATTGCGTCTGGGGCGGGTTGATACAGGCCATCACCGCCGCCTGGCCGGGGTTGCTGATCGGACCCGGCGGAAGGCCGACGCGCATGCGCGTGTTCCACGGCGTGTTCATCTGCAGCTCGGGGTACGTCGGCTCAGGAGTAAGCCGGCCCAGGCCATATAGCAAAGTGGCGTCGACGCCGAGTGGGATGCCACGAGCGAGGCGGTTGTAGTAGACGCTGCACACCTTGCCCCGGTCAGGGTCGCGGTTGGCCTCGCGCTCGACCATCGACGCGAGGATGACGATCGACTCGATGCTCTCGGCGGGCCGGCCCGTAGCGGGCTTCGCGATTTGCGCGCGAAGGTCCGATGTGAAGACCGCACCGAACTGGTCGAGCTGCTGCTTGATCAGTCCGCTGACGCCCGCGCTCGGGTCCACCTGGTACGTGTCCGGGTACAGGTAGCCCTCGAGCGGCGGGCTCGCGCCCTTGGGACGCAGGGTGAGGAAGTCATACTGCTGCGCCCACGTGGAGCTGTTGGCGGCTGCGACATAGGCTTTGCCCTGGCCCGGCCAGTCCTTCTCGACCCACAGAGACGCGATGAACTTCAGCGGATAGCCCTCCGGGATCGTGACGACCTTCTGGTCGTTGTGACCGTTCTGAAGGGCGTTCGCGATCTGGACCATGCTCATGTTCTTGTTCAGGACGAACGAGCCTGCCTGGAACTTCGGGCCGACGCCGGTCAGACGCACGTACCACTCGAAGAGGTCCTTGTTGCGCAGCAGGCCCTTGCTGCTCAAGTCGTCCGCGACGTCCGACGGGACCTCCCCCACCTGTATGTGAAACACGACCGACTCGCTCGTGGACGAGACGGGCGTGTTGAGGTTGTAGTTCCACCAGTCGTAACCCCGCGAGGCGCCGAACCCCAGCACCGCGAGGATCACGATGATCGCTACAAGCCGCTTCACTCCACCAAATCTTCTTCGAGCGCAGCCATCACGCGCTGGAACTCGTCGTCCTCGACCGTCTCTAGACCGCCATCGGTCTCACGGAGGAGAAGCACCTCGGTCGGGTCGGCGGCGCCTTCGACCAGGTAGTAGGTCGAGCCTTCGAGCTCGAATGCGTCGTGCATTCGGAACCTGCGCTCACTCCCGTCCTCATCGATGAGCGTGACCTCCTCGGACTGAGGCATCTCTTCTTCGCTCAACGCGCCCTTCTTTGCAGGTATGTCTGCAGCAGCAGCGCCGCGGCCACCGAGTCGACCGTTTGCTTGCGCTTGCCCCGGCGCATGCCCGCGTCGATGAGCGTCCGCTCCGCGGCCGCGGACGTGAGCCGCTCATCAAGCATCTCGACCGGCAGGCCGGAGGCTGTGCGGAGCTCGGTTGCGAGGCGTTCCGCGGCTACGGCCGCCGGTCCGCGCTTGCCGTCGAGCTCGCGAGGGAGGCCGACCACGATGCGCTCCGCTTGATGATCACGAGCCGCCTGGGCAAGTCGCTCCGGCAGCGACTCCGCGGGTTCCGCAGGCACGGCGCCGAGCGGGCTCGCGATCGTCCCGGTCGGGTCGCTCAGAGCCAGGCCCACCCGCCTCGTGCCCGGATCGACCGCCAGGGTACGCATGGACGTCGCTACGGCGATGTCGGCGACGGCGAGGCGTTGGTGGAGTTGTTGGTGATCATGCTCGAGTCGACGATGTAGTGGATGGTGATGCGCCGGGAGAGGAACGGCATGAGCGGCAGAGCGAAGGGCTGCTCCTCGATCTTTGACGACTGGATCGGGAGCGTCTGCAGGTAGAACTTCGCACCCTGCAGCGGCCGGCCGATCAGCGAGGACAGGATCTTTTCTGTGTCCAGCTTGGGCGCGACATATGCGGTCGCGTTGCCCAGGAAGGTGAGATGACCCCCGGTCGTCGCCGAGAGAATGCGGTAGTCGACCTTCACGCCTGACTCCGTCAGCAGCTGCTGGTCGTTCGGGACGCGCGCCTGCAGGTACTGGATGAACGCCTTGGCGACGTCGGCGTCGATGTAGTAGTCGCCTTCGCCCTGGACCGTCATCGTGCCGCTGAAGCTGGGCACGTTGTCACCAGGCTTGTGGTCTGTGTTGAACTGGGGGGCGCCGTACACGATGGTCTGACTGAGCTTCTCGCCCTTCTGGATCCCGGCTGACAGCTGCTGCGCGATCTCCTGGTGCAGGGATTGCTCCAGCTGGGCGCGGCCCGCGTCGAAATCGGCCTCGGTCATGAGCGGCGTCGACGACGGGTCGGTACCGTTGCCGGTGGCCTGGGGGTTCGTGACGCACAAGCCGCCATGGTTGCCGCTGCAGTTCTGGCTGTACTGGCTGCCCTCGATCTGCGTGATCGTGTCGTTGCCGACATTGCCTACCGTGCCTGCAATCACCGCGACCACGTTGGCCTGGGCGGTCGAGTTCCAGGGCACGGTGGTGTTGCCGGAGGTCTGCGCGAACTCGACCTGGTTGGTGTTCATCAGGCGCTGGCCATAAGGCACGACGATGCCCGGGGATCCGCACGCAAGCCCGGGGCACTGCGGCGTGGGATACGAGTTGGTGTAGACGACCACGCCGGTGGCCGGCGCGAGCGTCACCTGCTTTACACCTGTCGTTTTGAAGCCCTGAGAGTCGGTGCGGGAGACGACGCTCGTGCGCACGTGAATCGGCGCCTTACCGGGTTCGGCCTGGATCTCGACGTCGCGCTCGGAGAACGGTGCGGCCTGTGCGATCAGCGTCACCGACGCGCTGGGCACGAACACCGCCGCGGCCGAGATGCCCACGAGCCCGATTGCGAGCATCGCCATGTAGACCAGGAAGCGCCCGGGCTTGAGCTCGGTCGCGCTTTTCGTGATGAGCTTGGTGGGTGCGACGACGCCGATGTGGGGCTCTAGGCGTGGGCTCTTCCGCTGCCACCACTTGCGCGGCTCCTCGGGCGCGGGCGGGGCGGGAGCGATGCCCTCGCCGCGGCGTCCGAGCGTACCGAAGACCTGGAACCCTGTCTCGGAGGCCATCTTTTGGACCGCCGGGTCGTCGCAGACCACTGTGACCTGCTTGCCCATGCGCGAGGCGTAATTGCGGAGCAGCTGGAAGTTGAACCGACTCTGGCCCACCCGCGAGCGGGCGGGGAGCACCAGCACCGTGTCCGAGTCGTTCGTGCGCCTGAGGCGTTCGACGACTTCAGGAATCTCTTCCTCGGATTCGACGTAGATCGGGTTCGCTGCCATGGCGTTTACAGGTCTCCTGGCGGTGTGGTTCTCAAGCCTTTATAGCGCTTAGGACCCGGCGCATGACCGAGTTCACGGTGTCCCTCTCCTCCGTCTCGGTCCGCAGAGCGTGATTGGCGAGGCCCATCGGCGCGATGTCCTGGGGGCTCGACAGCTGACCAGTGGAGTCAGTCAGGTTGCGGACGTCCGGCGGGACGAGATGGCGGATCTTAGGCGATTTGGCGAAGGGCAGGCCGGCGGCCCAGTTGTTTTTGCTCATCTCGAGCGTCAGCTCCGGGAGGAGGCTGCCACCTCCACAAAGATAGATGGAGGAGGGCAGATGGTCGCCTCGCGACAGCTCTTTAAGGCTCAGCGCGAGGCCCTGCAGGAGCACCTCGGCGTCGGCGCTGAGGAGCTCCGAGACCTGGCGATGCTGCTCGGGTGAGAGCAGGCCCTCCGAGTGCCGGAGCTTGCGGGCTTCTGCCTCTTCGTAGCTCAAGCCGAAGGCGAGGGCGAGCCGCCGTGTAAAAGCGCGGCCGCCCAGGTTGAACATCCGGGTCCCCTCCACCCCGCCGTCGCGCACGAGGGCCACGTCGGTGGTGCCGCCGCCGACATCGACGAAGATGCCGCCATCGGCCCACACCTCTTCGCTGGCGCACGCACGCGCGAGTGCGTAAGGCTGCGCGACTGCGGATGCGAGCTCTAGGTCGAGCTCACGCACCACGGTCTCGATGGCGTCGATGTGCGTCATCGGCGCGAAGGTGTTGAAGACGGTGACCTCGAGGTTCTTGCCCGTGAAGCCCACCGGGTTCGTCACGGGATAGCCATCGACACGAACGTTCGTGATCGCGGAATGGACGAGGCGGGCTTCGAGCTGGCCGTAGCTGCGCTCTAGCTCCAGCAGGTGTTGCGCCTCGCGCAGTGCGCGGCGCTGCACCATTTGCAGCATGGTCGAGATCTCGCCGGAGCGCACGCGCGACTTCGAGTTCTCCCGCGGATAGGCGATGGTCGATGAGAAGCCCTTGATCAGCTCACCCGCGATGCCGACGATGACCTGGCCGGGCACGGTCTGGGCCATGTCCTCGGCCGCTTCGAGGGCGCGGTTGCACGCGGTGATGACCGCTTCCAGGTCTGCGATCGCGCCGCCCGACATCGCCGCGGGCGCCTGCGGCTCACGGCCGACGCCGAGGATCTCGCCGTCCGGGCCGTCGCGCCGCACCACGAGGACCTTGATCAGGTCGGTGCCGATGTCGAGCACGGTGAAGTGGCGGTAGTACTCACGACGGCTGCGGAGGAACTTGAACTTCGTCAACTCAGAGCACCCTCGAGGCGCTTGAAGGCTTCCTGCGCGGTGACACCGTCACCGAGCTTGCCTCGAGACAGGTGCGCGGGACCGCCCCCCGTGCCGATCAGGCGGCCCAGGCGGTTGGCGTCGTACTGGGCGGTCAAGTCCTTTGACACTTTGATCACAAACTTGTCGCCGGCGACAACGGTTACGATCCCGGACTTCAGCATCTCGAGGTAGCGATCCGCGTAAGCGGCGAGCTCGTCGACGGTTGACGCGTCCACAGTCTCGGCAATGTAGTCGACCTTGCCGTGCCGCACGTGCAGTCCGTTGCCCCCTCGAACTCTCGCCGTGCGCACCTCGTCGCGCAGCTTCTGCCGCTCCCGCTCCGCGCTCTGCGCCTCCGCGCGCAGCGCTGCGATGCGCTCGGGCAACATCTCGATTGGCGCGTTGAATGAGCGGGCCAGCTCCTGCAGCAGCTCGTGGTCTTTGCGCACGAGATCGTCCGCGGCCTCACCGACGACCATGTCGATTCGGCGGAGGCCGGACCCGATGCTCGACTCAGACACGATCACGACCGGGCCGATGTCTGCGCTGTTCTTCACGTGTGTGCCGCCGCAAAGCTCGCAAGTCCAGTCACCGAAGCACACGACGCGCACGACGTCGCCGTACTTCTCTTCGAAGAGATGCATTGCGCCCTGGCCGATCGCCTCTTTCAGCGGCTTGTGCTCCTCGTGGAAGGGCAGCGCCTCGCGGACCTTCTCCATGACCCGACGGTGGACGCGGTTGATCTCATCTCTGGCCATCGCGCGATTCAGCGGGATGTCGAAAGTCGTGTGGTCCGGTCCGACCCACGAGCCTTTCTGGACGACGTTTTCCCCCAGCGTCTCGCGCAGCGCTCGGTGCAACAGGTGGGTTGCGGAGTGATGACGTGCGATGGCATGCCGGCG
>JACXTT010014111.1_pt1 | contig 10479 bp, 10 predicted proteins | sample 9270951 | NCBI WGS metagenome assembly JACXTT01 (sample SAMN15532306, study PRJNA645909) | rock metagenome | isolation source: weathered quartz diorite | place: Puerto Rico | collected 2017-06-21
GCCCCGGCACCCCCAGCACCAGGGTGGGATGAAGGTCGACGGTGAGTCGCTTGTCGCTTGCGTGGCGCCGTGCCCGCTCCACCGCCTCCGCGACGAGCAGATCCAGCCGCACGTCTTGGGTGATCTCGACCGGCTCGTCGCCGCGCGCCAGGTCGACCAGGTCGGTGACCAGCACCGTCAGCTCGTCCAGCTGGGCGATCACGTCGTGCCGCAGCTTCTCGCGGTCCCGGGGCGGGAGTTCATCCACCTCGGTCAGCACTTCCATGTTGGTTCGCAGGCTGGTGAGCGGCGTCCGAAGCTCGTGGGAGGCGTCTGCGACGAGCTGGCGCTGCGCGCGCTGCGATTCATCGAGCGCTTCGAGCATCGTGTTGAAGCTCGCCCCGAGCCGGCTGAGCTCGTCGCTCCCCTCGGCCTCGATCCGCCGGCTCAGGTCGCGCGTCCTGGCGACGTGCTCGGCGGCCTTGGTCAGCGTCCGGACAGGGCCGAGCGCGGTGCGGGCGACGAGCCAGCCGAGCCAGACCGCGATCGCGATGCCGCCCAGGGTCACGAGCAGGAGCGCGACCGTGAGACGCCCGAGAGTGCTGTCCACGCGCTCGAGCGAGATCACGCCCTGCACCGCCATGTCGCCCGTGTTGTCCGAGCCCTGAAGCTGCCGGGTGTACACGCGGGCATGCTCGCCACCGACCTCGGTGTCCCGGAAGAACGAGCCGATGTCGCCGCGGGCGACCGCGAAGGTTTGCTGATCGGCCGGCAGCTGAACCTTGGTGCCCGAGGGCTTGATGATCGTGCCATCGAGCTGCACGATCTGCGCGTAACCCTCAGCGCCGCCGAGGGGAGCCGGGGGAAGAAGCAGCACGCTCTGGCCCGTGAACGGATTCGAGACCTCGTGCGGAGGCTTGACGTCCGACACCAGGTTCCGGAGCTGGTCGTCAACCTGACCGCGGAGTTGGTTCCGCACGACCACGTAAACCACCCCCGAGGCGATCATCACGGCGACCGCGACCGCGGTCGCGGAGAGAAGCACGAGCCGGTCGCGGAACGACAGCAGCCGTACCCGTGACTGAAGCGCCCGGAAGGGTCGCACGAGTGCGTTCCTCGCTGGCAGGGGCACCCTCATTGCTCGCGGAGCACGTACCCGACCCCGCGAACCGTGTGCAGCAGCCGCGGCTCGCTCCCGGCTTCGAGCTTGCGTCGAAGGTAGCTCACATACACCTCCAGCGAGTTCGAGTCAGGCCCGAAGTCATACCCCCACACGCGCTCGAAGATCACCGATCGGGTGAGGACCTGGCGCGGGTGCAGCATGAACAGCTCGAGCAGGAGGAACTCCGTCCTCGTCAGCTCGATCTCGCGGTCTCCGCGCCGGACCTGATGCGCGATCGGGTCGAGCGTCAGATCGGAGAAACGCAGGGTCTGACCGGGCGCGCCGGCACCCGAGCGCCGCAGCAGGGCCCGAAGCCGCGCAAGCAGCTCGTCGAGGGCAAACGGCTTGACGAGGTAGTCGTCGGCGCCCGCGTCGAGCCCCTTTACCCGATCGGAGACGCCGTCGCGCGCGGTCAGCACGAGCACCGGGGTGCGGTCGCCCGATGCGCGCATGCGACGGCAGACCTCGAGGCCGTCGACGCGCGGCATCATCAGGTCGAGCACGATCGCGTCGGGGCTGGTGCTCGTGAGCACGTCGAGCGCCTCTGAACCATCCGCAGCGAGATCGACGGTATAGCCCTCTAGTCGGAGAGCGCGGTCCAGCGAATCTCGGACCGCGGGCTCGTCATCGACGACCAGTATCTCCATGGCTCAAGTTTGACGCTGTTTGCTGAACGTCCATTAAGGATTCTTCCCCACGACCACGGCCGAACATCCGTCGAGAGCTGGAAAAAGCCGTTTCTCGACGCCGCCCTTGCCCAAATAACGAAGGGTAGATGCTCAGCTCACCCCTTACCGTCGTGACCGCCGTGGTGTCGGCGGCCGTCCTCTGGGCTCTTCCCGCGACGGGGACGGCGGCGGGCCCGGTGCCGGATCCGTCCAGCCCGCCCGCGCTGAGCGCGCCGCCCGCGAGTGTTCCACCCGTCACCGCCCCGACCGTGGGTGTCACGCCCGGGAGCGATGGTGCAACTGCGGATGTCGGGGTGGGGGATACGGCTCTTCAGGTCGGCGTGGGCGCCGGAGGCGTCACGATCAAGCAGATGTCCCCCGGCTCCCGGCCTTCGGCGGGCGACAGTGCGCCGATCGGGACTCCCGGAGACCGGCCCGGGATCAGACGCGGGGCGACCGTCGCCGGAAGCGGATCCGCGGCTCTCGTCTTTGGCCCGGCGAGTGGGCGCAGGGAGCGGAATGGACGCGGGGCGACCGGCGTCAAACGCGGCGTCACGCGCCCGAGCTCCGGCAAGGCTCGAGGTGCGCGGTCTGCTCGGCGGACCCCGACCGCGGGGCAGGGAGCGACGACCCACCTGTCGCCGTTCGTTGCGCTGATCGATCGGATCCCCGGCTCCATCAGGGCCGGAATCGCCGCGCTGGCGATGATCGCTCTCGGTGTGTGGGCGGCGTGGGTTCGCGCCCGCCACCGGTTGCGCAGAAACGCGTTCGTCGATCCGGTCACCGGGATCGCCAATGCGCCTGCATTCGAGGGACTGCTCACCCGCGAGCTCAGGCGCGCCAAGCGCTACAAGCGCTCGCTCGCCCTGCTCGTCGTCGAGGTGAGCCAAAGGCACCACCAGTTGCTCCCGCTGCTCGACCAGACCCTCCGGGACGTGACAAGAGCGATCCAGGAAGGTGTCCGCGAGGGTGACATCGTGGCGAGGCTGGGACCTTCGCGGTTCGCGATCATCTGCCCGGAGGCGACCGCGGCGGCAGCGGAGACGCTTGCGCGCTCGCTCGAGCGTCGCCTCGAGGAGATGCGCCTCCACGCGGCAATCGGCACCGCGGAGCGGCAAGCCGCCGACCTGACCCCGGGCCATCTCCTCGTGCGCGCCCAGTCGGCGCTTCTGCGGCGGGACCTGGCGGCTGACAGCCGCAGCCGCCGCACGTTTCTCAAGGTCGCTTAGATAGGAGGCTCGGGCTCACCCCGCGGTCGCCGCACGGGGGCCGAACAGCCGCGGGTCGTTGGTGATCACGCCGGTGACGCCGAGCTGCTCGAGCTGGCGGATCTTGGGCGGGTGATCAACGGTCCACGCGTACAGCTCCCCGTCGGCGCCCTTGACGGCCGCGACGAGCGCCGGCGAGATCAGCCTCCAGTGCGCCGAAATCGCGTCGCACAGACCCCCCCGCAGCGCCGCCTCCGCCCGTCGGGGAAGCGTCCGGCGCATGACGCGGAGCGCCGCCAGAGCGGGTCCGGCCATCAAGATCGAGTGCGTGTAGTCGCGGCGAGCGCGCGGGACCGACCAGGCGATGCGCAGCGCGGGCTCCGCATCCCGCAGCCGTGAGAGACTGTTGCGGTAAGTGGTCGAGACGATCGCCCGCTCCTTGAGGCCGGCGGCCGCTAGCGCCTCGATCACCCGCACCTCGTAACCCGGGAGTTTCAGGTCGACGATGAAGTCGATTCCCCCGAACGGCTCAGAGGCGAGGTGGGCGAGCCCCTGTCGCAGGGTGAGCGGCTCCCGCGCAGCGGCGTCCTCGTAGTCATGCGCCAGGATCAGCGGGCCCCGTGGCCACCCTGGGCGCTCCCCTGGCACCGGTCCCGGAAGCACGTCGAGCTCGATCATGTCGACGCCGTGCTCGAGCGCGGCATCGAAGCTCGCGAGCGTGTTACCCGGCTCGATCAAATCCGCTCCCTTGTGGCCGACGCGTCTCACCAGCGGTAATGATCGCTGAATCTCCAATAGGCTGGCGCGCATGAGCAACCTCATCCACACCTGCTACCGCATCACCGACATCGACAGATCGGTCGAGTTCTACAAGGCGCTCGGTTTCGAGGAGATGGGCCGGATCCCGATCAGGGACGAGGCGACCAACGTGTTCATGAACCTCCCTGGGGATGGCGACATGCCCCGGCTCGAGCTGACCTACAACTTCGGTGTCGACTCCTATGAGCTCGGCACCGGTTACGGGCACATCGCCATCACGGCCGACGACCTCGACGGCACGCTCGACCGCCTCGAGGCGCAGGACATCCGGCCCGAGAAGCCGCCGTATACCGTGCGCGAGGGCGGGTCGCGTCTCTGTTTCGTGCGCGACCCCGACGGCTACCGGATCGAGCTGATCGAGAAGAGCTGACCCGGAACGGGGCGCAGACCACCCGGCGCCTCCTGACCGCATTCGCGCTCGGCGCCGCGCTCGGAACGGCGCTGGACGCGATCCACGTGTACGGCGACGTCGAGACCTATGCGAACGAGGCGCTCGGCCGGCTCGCGTGGTTCGTGCCGCTCGAGTTCGGGCTCGCAGGCGTCTTGTCCGCGGTCGCGGTGCCGGCGCTCGAGGGACTGGTGGTCGGGACCACGAGATCCTGGACGCCCTGGGAGCGGATTCGCGAGGTGCCGCTGCTGATCGGCCTCTACTTCACCAGCGTCGGCGCGAACGGAGCGAACTCGCGGCTATTCCTGGCGGCGCTGCTCGTCCTGCTCGCCGTTCGGACCTTGCTCGTGCCGGTGCGAGGCGACTGGGCCTTCGCGCTGGTGGCCGCAGTGCTGGGCCCGGCGGTCGAGGCGGCGATCCACGCGACCGGGGCCTTTCGCTACACCGAGCCGGACTTTCTCGGGATCCCGGTTTGGCTGCCGGCGCTGTGGGCGAACGGCGGGCTTGCGATCCGGCGGCTCTTCGGTGGTTGGGACGGGCTCTCAGCCGTCCCAGAGCCGGACGAGCCCTCCGAGCACGCCTACGTAGGCTGAGCCATCGGGGCCGATCGTGATCGGGGAGTAGTTGTTGTTGAAGCCGAGCCCGGTGCCGGCCAGGCGCTTGTACGTGGTCTGGCCCGTGAAGAAGTTGATCGCGGTGAAGTACCAGGCGTCGGTGCCGTTGCTCATCGCCGGCTTCGTGTACGTGTAGACGAGCCCCGCGGGGAGAGACAGCTTCGGCACGACCGAGGGGGCGATTTCGTCGCTGTGCCAAACCTTCCGGCAGCCGGTGCCGGTGGAGTTGATGTCGACGCGCTCGATCCCAGGCGTGGTCGTGGCGCCGTGCTCGGTCGCCGCAATCCCGCTGTAGCCGTAGTTGTTCTCGACGATCATCGAGCGCCCCGTGCCGACCAGGGACTGGTCGGTCGACCCTGCGCCCATCGCGAATACGGGCTGAACGCAGACCACGCGGCTCCCGGTCACGGACGCGGCGCGCCTGTAGACGACGACGTCCATCGGGTCGGCGTTGTCTGTTATCGACACGTATTGCTTGCCCATCAGGGTGGGGGTGGTGCCCGAGCCGAACTCGGTCTGACCCGGCTTCTTGATGCCGATGTTGGCGTAGGGCTCGCGCCACGTGATCGAAGGCGCCCCCGACGCAGTCGCGTCGAACCGGTACATCGCGCCGTCGGACACGATGTACACACCGCCGGTCTCGTCGACCGCGAAGGAGTTGCCGATCTTCTCGGCGATGTTGAGCGACTGGACGCGGCCGCTTGCCGGGTCGACCGTTCCGACGATGCCCGCGGCAGAGACGAACCAGATGCGGCCCGACCAATCGGGCAGCGCCGAGATGATCCCGTCCCCGAACGGCACGGCGCCGCTCAGGTCATAGTCGCGCTCGAGGGCGAAGCCGGGCCCGAGCGGCCCGCTGGTCTGGCCGACGACCCAGAGGTGACGAGTGGTCGTGGGAATCACGGCGCGGTCCGCCTGGTCCAGATAGAAGTAGCCGCCTCCGGAGAAGTCGGTGAAGGGGTTCGGCGAGTTCGGGCTCACGACGCGGGGCGGCAGGTCGAACGATGCGATCAGGTCCAGCGTGCTCGGGTCGAGCAGCACCAGCTTCGGATGCTCGACCCCGACGCACACCGCTTCGATCCGCCCAAGGCTGTCGAACGTCACCGATGCGCACTCCGACCCCTGGAAGGTGGAGGTGCGCGGCATGTTGTGGCCGAGCGGTCCCAGCCACGTGTTGGTGTCCGTCATGTAGGCGTCGTCATGGATGTTGCTGAGGCCGTTCGGCGCCATGAACGGGTGTCTCGGCACGACCGGTGCTCGCACGCTCCTCGGTGTTGCGGGTGCGCCGATAAACGTGGGGACGCTGTTGGCCTCGGGCCCTTCGGGGATGGGCTGGGCAGGCACCGCAGCGTGCGCGACCCCGGCCGGCACGAGCAGCGCGATCGCGACGCTTGCAAGCGCCGCCACGTCGCGAAATCGGCGAAATGCGTTCGAAGCTTTCCCCACCAGCCCTCCCCGGGTCTGGTTAGGCGAGGAAATCTACCGAGCCGTCGCGTTTATGGCAAACCGGGGCGAAGCCCGAGGCCGCCTCACCCGGTCGCTCGCAGCACGCCGTTACGTCGTCTTGACGATCAGCACGGCACAGGGCGCCTTGTGCGAGACGCTGTTCGGGACGCTCCCAAGCACGCGCCGTTGCATCCCCTTGTTGCCGACCACGAGCACGTCCGCGCCGTGCTGCTCCGCGATGCCGCAGAGGACGTCGGCCGGATCGCCTTCCCGAGCCTCGCTGACCACGTCGATCCCGCGCGCGCGGGCCTTCTCCTCCACCGCACGCAGAGCGGCGTCGACGTCCTCGGTCGGGTTGATCGACCATTGGATGTCCTCGGGAGCCTCCTTTTGCTCCTTGCGCAGGCGGTCCTCTCCGACCGGCCGGTACGAGCTGGCGACCACGAGCTTGGCGCCGAACTTCTCTGCCACGTCGAGCGCGAAGTCCACTGCCTTGCTCGCGGTTTCTGAGCCGTCGGTTCCGACCGTGATCGTTTCGATCATTTTTTTCCCCTCCTGCGCCTCGGCGCGGTTAAGATGCTCTCTGATCTCGAAGGCGAGGAGGAGTATTTGCGCTTCCCGCTGTGGATGCAAGCGATTCTTGTGGTCCTGCTGGCGGTCGTGCTCGCGATCGCGGTCATCGAGACCGCGAACGGCTGGGCCGGCTGGGTGGTCTTCGGCGGGATCATCGTGGCCGTGATCGGCACGATGATCGCCGTCAACCGGCGGCAGTACCCGACCCACAAGCGCTCGTTCACGCGCGATTCGTCGAGTCGCTGGTAGCCGGTAGCCTCGACCCGATGAGCGGCGCGGCCACGCTTGCTCCAAGCGTTCGCAAGGTGACGTTCGAGGACGTGCCGGAGCTGGCGCTTGTGCTGGGCCGAGCGTTCGACTCGGATCCGCCCATGCGGTGGTTCATCCAGGACGACGCGCGCCGAGTCGAGCTGGCGCGGCAGATGTTCGACGTGATGCTGCGCAACGTCCACGTCTCGCGCGATGCCTGCTACACGACCGACGGGGTCATCGGCGGCGCCCTCTGGGTGCCTCCCGGCCGCTGGCGGCTCGGGTTCTTCCAGCAGCTCAAGCTGCTGCCGGGCATGATCCGCGTGTTCGGTCGCGATCTGCCTCGGGCTCAGCGGGGCCTCACGGTGATGGACGCGGGTCATCCCCGAAGGCCGCATTGGTATCTCGATTCGCTCGGGGTCGCGCCCGAGTGGCAGGGCAGGGGGGTCGGCTCGGCGCTGATGCAGCCGGTGCTGGAACGCTGTGACAGCGAGCGGATGCCCGCCTATCTCAACGCGGGCTCAGCTCGCAGCCGCGATCTCTACCTCCGCCACGGCTTCCGCGTTACCGGCGAGTTCAGCCTCCCCGATCACGGGCCGCCGTTGTGGCGAATGTGGAGAGAGCCGCGACGCTAGGAGGGGTATCCTCCGGCCTCTGGGAGGCTGTGTGGAAGCCGGTGAGCAAGGGACACTCGATTTCGCCGAGCGCGAGGTCGTGTTGAGGGCGAATCTCGACGAGGTCGACGAGGATCAGTGCGTCTGGTCCTCCATGCGATTCCTCATGAACGGGCCTCGCCACCCGCGCGTGGGCGAGCCCGTCTATCTGATCGACGGCGCGCGCGGGGGCAGCATGGGGCGCGTGATCGAGCTGAACGGGTGGATGGCGCGCGTCCGCCTGCTGCCAGACAGCTTCCAGGCGTAGATCCGGCCGACGCCGGCAGGGGGTTGCGCGGGCGTCCCCCGCTCAGTTAGGGTCGGACCGACCGGGAGAACTGAGAGGAAAGAGAGGCGTCGGATGTTCCGCTCCCTTCGCAGGCTGGCGACGGTGGTGCTGGCCGTATTCTGTGTCCTCGGCGTGCAGGCTTCGCTGTCCTACGGCGACAGCGCGCCGGACTTCTCCGCCTCGGGGCAGGCCTTCAACGTCCTGCCACCTGGCCAGTACGGAAACTTCGCCCCATTTCCTCCGACTGCGACGGACCAACTCGCGCTCTACGACGGGCTCACGCCGCTGTTCGACCAGGTCACGGACGCCGACCTCGCGACGTACTTCAAGGAGAACACGTTCGGGCTGACGACTCCTCTGAAGCGGACCGAGGTCGTTCCGGGTCATCCTGACCTCGTGATCAAGCGTGACGGGCACGAGGTCGCGCACATCGACTCCCCATCGCGCGCCGAGACGATGTTCGGCATCGGATACGTGACCTACGAGGACCGGCGGCTGCTGATGAATCTCCTCCGGGGGCCCGGGCGGGTCGCGGCCCTCGACGTTCCGGGGCTCAACGCGTTCGCCCTCGCGACTTCCTTCCAGCCATTCCATCCGTCGCAGCAGACGGAGGACTTCCTCTCCCAGCAGATCCAGGTTCTCCAGGATGCGGGGCCCGAAGGCGACCAAGTGATCACGGACATCGACAACTACCTGAACGGCATCAACATGTTCAGGTCGCAGTTCCACCCCTCGGACGCGCCGTGGACGCGGAACGACGTGCTCGGGGTCGCCGCGCTGATCGGCGCCGTGTTCGGGCGGGGCGGTGGCGACGAGGCCCGGCGGTCGGAGCTCCTGTCGGCGCTTCAAGCACGGCTCGGCAGCACCACGGGGCTCGGCGTGTGGAACGACCTGCGCGAGCAGAACGATCCCGAAGCGCCGGTCTCGGTCGACGGCAGGTTCACGCAGGGGCACTCGACGCCGAACTTCAAGGGGAACGTGATCCTCGACGCCGGCAGCCTAGACACCGCGGGCGCGCACAACGCGGCGGTGGCGCAGGCGAGCAAGGCGTCCGCTAGCAACGCGCTCCTGGTCGGGAAATCGCGGTCGGCCACCGGCCACCCGTTCTTCGTGGCCGGCCCGCAGGTCGGGTACTTCTTCCCGCAGGTGCTCTACGAGGTGGACGCCCATGGCGGCGGGATCGATGCACGGGGTGCGACCTTCCCCGGCTCGGGCCCGTACGTCGAGCTCGGCCGCGGCCAGGACTACTCGTGGAGCGCGACCTCGTCGGGAAGCGACGTGATCGACACGTTCGTGGAGACCCTCTGCGGCGACGACACTCACTACCTGTTCGAGGGCCAGTGCCGCGAGATGACGACGTTCAGCGCCGGCACCCTCGGGTTCCAGAACACGCCGGTGGTGTTCCGCGAAACGGTGCACGGGCCCGTGATCGGCTACGCGACCGTCGGTGGGCGGCGAGTGGCGGTTTCATCTCAACGCTCGACGCGTGGGCGCGAAGTGGCGAGCGCGATCGGGTTCGCCCGCTTGAACAGCAACCAGGTTCACGACGTCCAGAGCTTCTTCGACGCCGCGAACAAGATCGAGTTCACGTTCAACTGGTTCTACGCGGACAAGGACAACATCGCAATGTTCTCGAGCGGGCGCCTGCCGGAGCGCCATCCGCAGGTCGACATGGGCCTGCCCACGAACGGGACGGGCAAGTACGAGTGGCGCGGTTTCTTGACCCAGGACCAGCACCCCCACGGAACCGAGCCCGCCAGCGGAGTGATCACGAACTGGAACAACAAGCCGGCGGCTGGCTGGAAGGCCGCCGACGATCAGTGGAACTACGGCTCGCTTCAGCGCCAGCAGATGCTGCGTGACGCGATCCAGCGGCAGCAGACTCACACGCTCGGATCGGTGGTGGCGGCGATGAACCGCGCCGCGACGCAGGACTTCCGCGACGAGAAAGTGATGCGCGGAATTTCAGCGGTGCTAGACGGGACGACGGCGCCGAGCCCCCGCGACCAGCAGATGCTCGACCTGCTGGAGGCGTGGCGCGCGTCTGGCTCGAGCCGGCTCGACCGCGACGGCGACGGCAAGATCGACGATCCGGGCGCCGCGATCATGGACAGCACGTGGCCGAAGATCGCCGACGCCGTCATGAGCCCGGTGCTCGGACCGCAGCTCGACGAGCTCGCGTCCCTGATCCCGCGGGACGACCCGGCCAACAGCCAGGGTTCCTCGTTCGACAGTGGCTGGTACGGCTACGTCGACAAGGACCTCCGCACGATCGCCGGCCGCGCCGTCAGCGGAAAGTTCCGGACGCGCTTCTGCGGGAACGGCGACCTGGCGGCGTGCCAGGCCTCGCTGTGGGCCGCGATCGACGCTGCCGGCAACGAGCTGGAAACCGCGCAGGGCACTGCCAATCCGGCCGACTGGCGCGCGGATG
>JACXTT010014112.1_pt1 | contig 10479 bp, 10 predicted proteins | sample 9270951 | NCBI WGS metagenome assembly JACXTT01 (sample SAMN15532306, study PRJNA645909) | rock metagenome | isolation source: weathered quartz diorite | place: Puerto Rico | collected 2017-06-21
CGTCGTTGACCGTCACGATGCCGATGGGTCGGTGCTCAGGGTCCACGAGGGGCACCGTGCGGTAGCCGGCATTGTGCATGCGGTTGATCGCGAAGCAGATCCGGTCATCCGGGGCGAGCGCCTCGGGATCGGTGGTCATCACATCGGTGAGCCGGGTCCGCGCCAGGTCGCGCCCCTGACGCACGACCCGGGTGAGCAGGTCGCGCTCGGTGAAGATCCCGATGAGGCGCCCGTTCGCGTCCACGATGACGACACCCGCGCGCCGATTGTCCACCATGCGTGTCACCGCATCGGCCACCGAGGCATCGGCGGTCAGGCGGATCGGCTCGCTCGGGGCGAGCAGGCGCACCTCGTCACTCAGGAGGGCGTCTTCGAGCTTGCGGAACTCGCTATCGAGGGATTCCGAATACTCGTCGTGGAACTCGCTCATGGTTGCCACCTCGTGGGGTGTCCGCATGCTAGGACCGGGGTGGGGCGGTGTCAAGGCGCCTTCCCACCGTGGGACTCGAAGTGGGAAGCCGCTTGCCTACTCAGGGAGCAGGAGCGCCCAGGGACGGCTCGTCCCTTCCCATCCCGACGCCCAGAGTGGCAGCATTGCGGCTCAGGTATCGTGTGCAGATACCAAGCCTAAATAGCTGAGACGGATACAGTTGACCACCACCTGCCGCGGATGCAGACACTGCGTGTCCAATCGGGCGGCGGCGCGTACTCCGTGGCACCGAGTTTGCCGAGTAACGGACGCCTTGAAAGTCATTTGCCCGCGGTGCCAGCAGGAGGGGAAGCCCAGCCTTCTGGTCACGATCGATATCCCGGGCGACGACCGCGAGGTGCACGGCCTTTGCTGGACCCACCGGCTCCGGCTTCTTGCCAAGCGGGCGGAGGCCGTGCAGAGGCGGGAGCCGGATAAGCCTTAACCATGCTGCTCACCGGTCGGTTCCGCCGCATGTCGCTGTGGCTCTGGAGCAGCCAGCCCCGGCGCCCCCTGCTCGTTATCATCCCCCGCGACCGCGCGGCCCTCGTCGAGCGCATGCGGCGTGTCTTTGCCGAGGAAGCCGACGAGGTGGAGGTGCTGCTCGACCGCCGGCGACAGGAGCGACGGGTGCTGGTGGTCGCGCGCCGGCCAGAGCGGCGGCGAAAGAACCGGCGCGGGCTGAGCGTCACCGGGCGGGCCGGGGACGCCGCGGTCGTGATTGGACGGAACTCGCCCCCCAGACTGGATTACACTCCACTCATTCGCACGAAAGGAGAGGATCGGATAATGAGCGTCGAGTCCAAGCAGATGCGCGATGGGGACGAGGTACGGCGCTGGCTCGAAGCCGGCCAGACCCAGCTGGCCTCACTGCTGGAGTTGTTGCACGAGCACGAGCGCCTGCGCGAGCGCGTCGAGGGGTCCGAGCGCGAGAACGAGCGGCTGCGCGGAGTGACCTATGAGAACGAGCAGCTCCGGAACCGGCTCGAGACCTCCGAGCGGCAGGGAGAACAGCTCCGCCAGACCATGAGCGAGCTACGCTCCGAGAACGAGCGGCATCAGAAGGAGCGCGAAGAGGCGGCCGAGCGGCTCAACCACCTCGTCAATGAGATCGCGCAACGCCTGCGCCCCGGCGCGGGAGCGCCGCGCTCCTGATGGCGACAGGGGAGCCGTGGCGGCACGACGGCTCCCGATGGTGAGAAACAGCTCGCCAAATTTTGTCCGCTCTCTGGCGCGCCGGCCGCGCCAGAGAGCATGGAAGCGCGCCGCTTTTCGCCTCTTTCTGGCCGTCTGCCCTTGGCACCCGCGTTGCACCGATGGCGTTCTTGATCGCACCGCGCAGATCCTTCCCTATGACCGCCGGAAAAATGACCGACGAAAAAATCCGCGTGCTCCTGGTGGACGACGCGGAGGGGGTCCGGATGAGCCTGCGGGCCCTGCTCGATCGCGACTACGAGGTCTCGATCGTGGGGAGCGGCGAGGCCGCGGTCGCGGAGCTTCCTGGGTTCCGTCCCGACATCGTGCTCCTCGACGTGAGGCTGCTGCCGAGCATGAGCGGGCTCGACGCGCTCGACCGCATCAAGGCCTTCGACGATCGAATCGCGGTCGTGATGATCACCGCGTTCGCCTCCCTCGCGACGCTGAACGAGGCGCTGCGACGCGGCGCTTTCGGCTACCTGATCAAGCCGTTTCCCCGCCGGGACCTCGAGGTGATGGTGTGCGACGCGCTCGCCCATCGGGCCGGGCGGCCGAACGGCGCCGGATCGGGTCCGGCCGGTCGTTGACAGGAGTCGTCGCGGCGGGGAGAATCTGGCGGTGCGCTCCCGAGTCGGGGTGCAGCCCCGGCGGGCTCCGCGAGCAATCCCATCCGAGATCTCCGGGAGGGCGTCATCCATGAGCCTCACGAGTCAGGTCGAGAAGTGGGTCGACGAGGTCGCCGGTCTGACCGGGCCCGCGCGGGTCGCCTGGGCCGACGGATCGAAGGCGGAATACGACCGGCTCGTCGACGACATGCTCCGCGACGGCACGCTGCTGGCGCTCAATTCGCGGACCTATCCGAATTGTTACCTCCATCGCAGCGATCCCTCCGACGTCGCCCGCACCGAGCAGCTCACCTTCATCTGCACGCGCACGCGAGAGGAGGCCGGACCCACCAACAACTGGATGGGTCCCGCCGAGGGCAAGGAGCGGTTGAGGAGTCTCTTCCGCGGCAGCATGCGAGGCCGGCCGATGTGGGTGATCCCGTACCTGATGGGGCCGGCCGGCTCGACCATGAGCCGGGTGGGCGTGATGGTTACCGACAGCGCTTACGTGACGGCCAGCATGCACATCATGACCCGCGTGGGCGCGGTCGCGCTCGAGCACATGCGCGACGCGGACGATTTCGTCCGCGGTTTGCACTCCCTCGGCGACCTCTCGCCGGATCGGCGCTTCATCCTGCATTTCCCAGAGGAGCGGCTCATCTGGAGCGTGGGCTCGGGCTACGGCGGCAACGCCCTGCTCGGCAAGAAGTGCCACGCGCTCCGCATCGCTTCTCACCAGGCGCGGCAGGAAGGGTGGATGGCCGAGCACATGCTGATCCTGGGCGTGGAGGATCCGGAAGGTCGGATCACCTACCTCGCGGCGGCCATGCCGAGCGCGTCCGGTAAGACGAACCTGGCCATGGTCGTCTCGAGCCTGCCCGGCTATCGGGTGTGGACGGTCGGCGACGACATCGCCTGGATCCACGTGGACAAGAGCGGCCAGCTCCGCGCCACCAACCCGGAGCGGGGCTTCTTCGGCGTGGCGCCCAACACCAGCGCCAAGACCAACCCGAACGGCGCGGCCATGATACGCTCCAACACGATCTTCACCAACGTCGCGCTGACCCCGTCCGGTGAGCCGTGGTGGGAAGGCATAGGGCCGGAGGCTCCCGCCGGGATGCTCGACTGGCAGGGCCAAGCGTGGAAGCCGGGGGCGGGGCCGGCCGCTCATCCCAACTCGCGCTTCACCGTGCCCGCCCAGCAGTGTCCGTCGATCGCGCCCAATTGGGAAGACCCGGAGGGCGTGCCGCTCTCCGGGTTCATCTTCGGCTCGCGGCGCGCACGCGTGGTGCCGTTGGTGTTCGAGGCCTTCGACTGGGACCACGGCGTCTTCCTGGGCTCGGCGATGGGCACCGAGACCACCGCCGCCATCACCGGGCAGGTGGGCGTGGTGCGCCGCGATCCGATGGCCATGATCCCGTTCTGCGGCTACAACATGGCCGACTACTTCGCGCACTGGCTGTCCGTCGGTCCCCGGCTCAAGAGTCCGCCGAAGATCTTCCGGGTGAATTGGTTCCGCCGCGACGCCGACGGGCGCTTCTTGTGGCCCGGCTACGGAGAGAACGTGCGGATCCTCAAGTGGATCGTCGAGCGTATCCGCGGCCACGGCAAGGCCGTCGAGACTCCCATCGGTCACGTCCCGGCGCCCGGCGCGCTCGACCTGTCCGGACTGTCGATGCCGCCGGGCTCGCTCGAGACCGCGCTGCACGCGGATCGGGAGGAATGGCGCGAGGCGCTCACGGAGCTGCGCGAGTTCTACGACCAGTTCGGCGGGCGCATGCCGCCCGCGATCTCCAAGGCGCACACCGAGACCGCGCGCCGGTTCGGTCTCTGAGCTGGCGATGAGGGGCGCTATGGATCGGCGACTGACGACGAGCCTTCTCGCGTGGGCGGCCTTGGCGCTGAGCGGGCTGGCGGGATGCGCCAGCGACGCGGAGTTTCCACCGGCCCAGCCTTCGGCGGCGGCCACCCACTTCAAGGTGACGCAACCCGGCCAGTTCCCGATCGACGTCTATTTTTCCGTGTGGGGCGAGGGCTACGTCATCTACGCTCCCGGACAACCTCCCATCCACCTGATCTCGGACAAGAAGGGTGGCTACATCGTCCAGCAGCCGGGCGAGACTGCCGCCTTCGCGGTTCAGATGCAGGATGGCAGCGGTTGGAGCATCTTGCGCGCCGACGGCCCGGCCACCTTGCTGCTGAAGGAAAAGGATGGAAAGGGCTGGATCCTGCAGCCGCCCGGCGAGCTACCCACGCTGATCCAGCCTGACTAGCACTGTCCCGTTTCTGACAGACCGTCTGTCACACAGCGTCAACCTGCCGTAGTCTGTCACTCCACCCCAGGACTATTCGTCAATCTTTCTGAATGCTTGAATCTCCGGCCGCCGTGGCAGGGCGATTGCTGGCCATTAGTTCGCTTTTACCCACGCCTGGCCAGGAGGCCGCGATGTTCGGACGAGGCAACGGTGCGAAGCCTCACCCCGCCCTGACCGCCAAGACCGAACGGGCCCCCCGCGACGGACACGAGCCGGCGGCTGCGTCAACGACCCTGCTGACGATCGTGGGTCAGCAGTCCCGCGTGGAAGGCAAGTTCGAGATCGCGGACTCCATCCAGATCGAGTGCGAGGTGGGTGGAGAGCTGACGGTCGGCGGCAAGCTCGTCATCGGCGAGCACGGGCTGGTCACCGCCGACGTGCGCACCGTCGATGCCGTGATCAAGGGCCGTTACGACGGCAACATGGTGGCGACCGGCAACGTGGAGGTCACCGCCACCGGCCGGGTGAGCGGCAACATCGAGACCGACTCCCTCGTCATCTCCCAGGGCGGCTTCTTCAACGGCAACGTGGCGAAGATCCGCGAGCACGACGCGATGTCGGGCCCGCGTCCCGTGCACCTGCTCGAGGACAAGCGCGTGGGCGCGCAGAAGTAACGGCCCCCCGCTCACCCATGTGGCCGTGGAAGCGTCGGGCCTCCGTCGCGAGTCGCAAGAAGCTCACCGCCTTTCTCGACGAGGGCTCCGAGATCGAGGGGAAATACACCTTCACCGGCACCGTCCTGCTCAACGGGAAGTTCCAAGGTGAGATCGACTCGCCCGACACCCTCATCATCGGCGAGCGCGGGGTGGTCAACGCCAGCGTACGCGCGGGCACGCTCGTCGTGAACGGCGAGCTGGTCGGCAACGTGCACGCCAGTGAGCGGGTCGAGCTGTCCGGCCGCGCCCGCGTCTTCGGCGATCTCGAGGCCCCGGTTATCGTGCTCGAGGAGGGCGTGATGTTCGAGGGTCACTGCCGCATGCCCAGGCCCGGCTCGTCCGACGGGGGGCGCGACGGCTCCGTGGTGCCCCTCACGCGCCCATGAGCCGGCGGCGTGGCGGCTTCACCCTGGTCCTGGTCCACAGCGGCGGTAGCCGCATGCTTCACGTGGGCTGTCCACGCTGGCTGCTCGGGGCAGGTCTGCTGGCGGTGCTGCTCGCGGGCGCCCTCCTCGGCGGGACCTGGTGGGACTACTTCTCGCTGAAGCGGGCCCAGATGCAGGCAGCGAGCCTCGAGCGCCGCGCGGAGGACCAGCGCGTGATGCTCGAGGGCTTCGAGCAGCGGCTGGCCGAGGTCAACCGCGAGGTGGGCGAGTGGCCGGCCATGCACGTGCGCCTGTGGAGCACCTTCGGTCCCGCCCCCGGCACCAGCGGCAAGGGCACCGGCATGGGCGGCTCGGTGGCGGTGCTGCCCCTGGTCTTCGCGAGCGAGGCGGCCGCGCTGCCCCAGGCGCTCGCCCAGCTCGGGAGCAGCGTGTCCGAGAGCGGGCAGAGCCTGCGGGCTCTGGGCCGCTTCATGGAGCGCACGCGCCCGATCCTGATGGCCCTGCCGTCCCGCTGGCCGGTGCGCGGCCCGCTCAACTCGCGCTTCGGCATGCGCCAGTCGCCCTGGACGGGTGAGCAGGAGTTCCACCGCGGTCTCGACATCAGCGCGAACCGCGGCACCTCCGTGCACGCGCCCGCTTCTGGCACCGTGTCCTTCGCGGGCATCAACGGCGAGTACGGCAAGACCGTCGTGCTCGATCACGGTCACGACCTCCGCTCGCTCTACGGTCACCTGCAGGAGATCCGCGTCAAGCCCGGCGAGCGCATCGAGCCGGGACAGGTCATTGCCCTGACCGGCAGTACCGGGCGCACCTCCGGCCCGCACCTGCACTACGAGATCCAGGTGCGCGGCCAGGCTGTCGATCCCCGCCAGTTCCTCTGGGACTAGGGCGGTAGCCTCCTAACCGTCCCGCAGTCCCGCCTCGCGTCGACCCCGGCAGTTGTGGTTTGATCCTCCCCACCGGGCGTCACTCGACCCACGAGGAGGATCCGCAATGCCAACCCTGTCCGCCAAAGACATCACGACCGACCTGATGATCCGCTACGGCTTCCAGATCCTGGGCGCGCTCGTCATCCTGGGCATCGGTCTGCTCATCGCGCGCTGGGTGGGCAACCTGCTGGGGCAGTGGCTCGAGCGCCGGGCGATGGAGCCGCCGGTCCGCAGCCTGATGGTGAAGGCAGTGCGCGTGGTGGTGCTCATCTTCACGCTGGTCGTCGCGCTCGACAAGTTCGGCTTCCAGGTCGCCCCGCTCGTCGCCGGCATCGGCGTGGCCGGCCTGGGCATCGGCATCGCGCTGCAGGGCGTGCTGAGCAACGTGGTGGCGGGGCTCAGCATCATCCTCACCAAGCCCTTCCGGGTGGGGGAGTGGATCTCGATCGTGGGGGTGTCCGGGCAGGTCAGCGCGATCGAGCTGTTCTCGACGACGCTGGCGCACCCGGACCAGTCGCGAGTGGTCATCCCCAACCGCAAGATCGTTGGCGAGATCATGCACAACTACGGGACCATCAGACAGCTTGACCTGAGGGTGGGAGTCGCCTACGGCACCGATCTGGCCAAGGCGCTGGCGACGGTCCGGGACACCCTCGTCGTCAATCCGCGCGTGCTCAAGACACCGACAGCGGCGGTGGGAGTGACGAGCCTCGGCGATTCCGCCATCACCATCGGGGTGGGTCCGTGGGTGGCGGTGCCCGACTTCGCGCCGGCCCAGGGGGAGCTCTACCAGGCGGTCGTGGAGCGCTTCCGGGCCGCGGGCATCGAGATGCCGTTCCCCCAGCGCGAGGTACACCTGCGCAGCGCCGCCTGATTCCACCCGCGCGAACCCCGGGGGCGGCGGCCGGCGTCAAAGAGCCAGACGCGGGCGATCCAGAGCCGCCTCACGGGAGGAGCACGCATGACACGTCAGCCGCTGAAAGGCCAGAAGGCGCTCGTCACGGGAGCCAGCTCCGGGATCGGGCTCGGGGTCGCGAAGGCGCTCGGCGCGGCGGGCGCCGACGTGGTGGTCAACTACGTCTCGGCTCCCGAGGCGGCCGAGCAGGTAGCCGAGGAGATCCGGGCGGGTGGCGGCCGGGCCCTGGCCATCCGGGCCGACGTCTCGCAAGAGGATCAGGTCCAGGCCATGTTCCGCGAGATGCTGGCGGCCTGGGGCACGGTCGACATCCTGGTGAACAACGCCGGGCTGCAGAAAGACGCGGCCTTCAGCGAGATGACCCTCGCGCAGTGGAACACGGTGATCGCCGTCAACCTCACCGGCATGTTCCTCTGCTCGCGGGCCGCCGCGCGACAGATGATCCGTCAAGGAGTCCGCCCCGAGGTCTCGCGGGCGGCGGGCAAGATCATCTGCATCTCCTCCGTCCACGAGGTCATCCCGTGGGCGGGCCACGCCAACTACGCGGCCTCCAAGGGCGGCGTCAGGCTCCTGATGCAGACGATGGCGCAGGAGATGGCGCCCGCGCGCATCCGGGTCAGCTCCATCGCGCCCGGCGCCATCCAGACGCCCATCAACCGGGAGGCGTGGGAGACGCCGCAGGCGCTCAAGTCCCTGCTCACCCTGATCCCCTACGGCCGCATCGGCCAGCCCGAGGATATCGGGCGGGTGGCGGTGTTCCTGGCCTCCGACGACGCCGACTACATCAACGGCCAGACCATCTTCGTGGACGGCGGGATGACGCTCTATCCCGAGTTCGCGCATGGGGGATAGCGCCATGCACTACGATATTGCGATCATCGGCACCGGCGCGGGGGGCGGCACGCTGCTGCACGCACTCGCGCCCACCGGCAAGCGCATCCTGGTGCTGGAGCGCGGGGACTATGTGCCGCGCGAGAAGGCGAACTGGAGCACGCGCGCGGTCAACCTGGAAGGCCGCTACAACACCAAGGAGACTTGGCGCGATCGCGACGGGCAGCCGCTCCATCCGCACACCAACTACTACGTGGGCGGCAATACCAAGTTCTACGGGGCCGCGCTGTTCCGGCTGCGGCGCGAGGACTTCGGGGAGATCAAGCACTGGGGTGGGGTGTCGCCGGCCTGGCCGATCGGCTACGAGGATCTGGAGCCCTACTACACCGCCGCCGAGCGCCTCTACCACGTGCACGGCGAGCGCCGCGAGGACCCGACCGACCCGCCGGCGAGCGCCCCGTACCCGCATCCTCCGGTGAGCCACGAGCCGCGCATCCAGCAGCTCCACGACGACCTGGCCGGGCTCGGCCTGCACCCCTTCCACGTGCCGCTCGGCGTGATGCTGGACGAGAAGAACCCGCGGGCCAGCCGCTGCATCCGCTGCGAGACCTGCGACGGGCACCCCTGCCTGGTCTCGGCCAAGTCCGACGCCCAGGTGGTGTGCGTCGACCCGGCGCTCCAGTACCCGAACGTCACCCTGCTGACGGGCGCCTACGTCTCGAAGCTGGAGACGGGAGCCTCCGGGCGCGAAGTGAGCCGCATCGTCGTGACGCGCGGGGACACCACCGAGAGCTACTCGGCCGACGTCGTTGCGGTCTCGGCGGGGGCGATCAACTCGGCGGCGCTGCTCCTGCGCTCGGCCAGCGAGCGGCACGCGCGGGGGCTGGCCAATGGCTCAGACGTAGTCGGGCGGCACTACATGGGCCACGTCAACTCGGTGCTGATGGCGATCTCCAAGTGCCCCAACCCGACCGTCTTCCAGAAGACGCTCGGGCTCAACGACTTCTACTTCGGCTCGCCGGAGTGGGAGTACCCGATGGGCCACATCTCCTTCGTGGGCAAGCTGGACGCGGACACGCTGCGGGGCGGGGCCCCCGCCATCGCGCCGGGCTGGACCCTCGATCTGATGGCCAAGCACTCGATGGACTTCTGGCTCACGTCGGAGGATCTCCCCGATCCGGACAACCGGGTGAGCCTCGACCGCGAGGGTAACATCGTGCTGGCCTACCGGCCCAACAACGAAACGGCGCATCAGCGGCTGACCGCCAAGCTCGAGCATTTGATGAAGCAGCAGACCAAGTGCCACGTGCACGGCCACGAATGCCACGATGGCCTCTTCTCGCGAAACCTGTTTCTCGGCCAGCGCATCCCGCTGGCCGGCGTCGCGCACCAGAACGGCACGGTGCGCTTCGGCCACGACCCGCGGTCCTCGGCGCTCGACGTCCATTGCCGCGCCCACGAGGTCGACAATCTGTACGTAGTGGACGGCAGCTTCTTCCCCTCGAGCGCCGCGGTGAACCCGGCACTCACCATCATGGCCAATGCCCTCCGGGTTGCGGATCACCTGAAGACGCGACTCGGGGTCGTGACCGGCGCGCCGTGATCGAATTCGGGCGGGAGACCACCGGGCGGCTGGCGGCGGCGGAGTCACGCGAGTGGCTCTGCGCCAACGGGCTCGGCGGATTCGCCTCCGGCACCGTGGCCGGCCTGCGCACGCGCCGCTACCACGGGCTGCTGGTCGCGGCGTTGAAGCCGCCGGTCGGGCGCACCGTGCTGGTCAGCGCGCTGGAGGAGCGTGTGTCCTCCGATGGGCGTGACTACGCGCTCCCCTCCAGTCGCTGGTCCGACGGCCCCCTCGCTCCCGACGGCCACCGGCTGATCGAGCGCTTCCACCTCGACGGCACCACGCCGGTCTGGCACTACGCCTGCGCCGACGCGCTGATCGAGAAGCGCGTGTGGATGGAGCCGGGGGCCAACACGACCTACGTTCGCTATCGCCTGGTCCGCGGCATGGGGCCGGCGCGCCTCGCCCTGACCGCGCTCGTCAACTACCGCGACTTTCATTCGACCACGCGCGGGCCGGGCTGGGGGATGCGCGTGGAGCCGGTCGCGCACGGGCTCCGCATCACCGGCTTCGATGGCGCGCGCCCGGTGCTGCTCCAGGTTCCCGGCGCC
>JACXTT010014113.1_pt1 | contig 10478 bp, 9 predicted proteins | sample 9270951 | NCBI WGS metagenome assembly JACXTT01 (sample SAMN15532306, study PRJNA645909) | rock metagenome | isolation source: weathered quartz diorite | place: Puerto Rico | collected 2017-06-21
AGAGCAACAATGCGATGCCGAAGCCGACGCCGGCGACAAGAAGCCCCCAGGCCATTTGACCGCCGACGATTCCTTTCGCGAGTTGCGCCATGAGGGCGGCTTGCGGGGCGGGAAGCGTGCGCCCGCCGATGCCTCCGTTGGCGGCTTCGGCTTCATGCAGCGCGATAATCGGGCCCATGAGAAAGAACGCCAGCAACGCGACCGCGACAATCTCCACCACCTGCATCTTCCAGGGCGTGCCTCCAAGCAGGTGGCCCGCTTTCAAATCCTGGATGAGCGATCCCGATACCGAACCAGCCACGCATACCACCGCTGCGACGCCGAGAACCGCGGCAACGCCTGGCGCTCCCTTCACTCCGAATGCGACCAACAGCAGGGCGGAAAGCAGCAGTGCGGACAACGTGAGTCCACTGAGGGGTTGATTGGAACTGCCGACGAGCCCCACGAGGTAGCCGCCGATGGCCGACAACAGAAACCCGGTGACTGCCATGATGAACGCTGCGGCGATGGCGAGCGGCCAGCTTCCGGTGAAGCTTGCGTAGATGAACGCCGTGGGAATGAGCAGACCGAAGGTCGACAGAAAGACCCAGCGTGTCGGGATGTCGCCGGTGTCCGATTTGCCGCTGAACTGAAAGGCGCCCTTCAAGGACGCGGCCAGCGATTCGCGCATGCTCCACATCGTGTTCGCCGAACTCACCAGCATCGTGCCGATGGCGATGGGCCGCACGACATTGCGCCATAACAGAGCCGCCACGGCGCCTGATTCCGGCGAACCACCGATGCGGGCGGCGAGGTCCGGGTCAAACAACTGCAGCGCCGGAATCAGCACCCACCAGGCGATGAGGCCGCCCGAAAAATTGATGCAGGCGAGTTCGGGTCCGATGATGTAGCCGACGCCGATCAGCGCGGGCGAGAGTGCGGGCGTCGTCCACGCGATGCCGCCGCGGCGAATGGTGGTTCCAAGGTCAGGCAGCAGGGATTGCGGAAACGCGAGGAAGCCTTCGACGTACTCCTTGAATACCTGAATCGCACGGGATGACTTCAGCAGTTGAATCAGCCCTCCGAACGCCATGGCGCCAAAGATGGTGCGTGGGGCGTCGGACGAACCTTCGCTTGCGCGCACAATTTCCACGCTCGCGACCGCTTCAGGGAAGGGAAGATCCGAATCGACGCACAAGGGCTTGCGGAGCAGAATGATGAAGAAGACGCCGATCAAACCGCCGACCAGCAAGATTAACGAAGCCTCCCAGTAGTGGACGCGGAGGTCAGTCCACAGGCGTTTGCCGTCGAGGTCCACGAGCAGGAATGAGGGAATGGTGAAGATCGCTCCGGCCACCAGCGCCTCGCCCACGGAGGCTGCAGTGCGGGTGATGTTTTGTTCGAGAATTCCGCCTTTGAATCGCGGCACGCGGAACAGCGCCATGGCGATCACCGCGGCGGGAATGGTGGCGGCGACCGTTTGCCCGGCGCGCATGCCGAGGTATGCATTGGCCGCGCCAAACACCAGCGCGAGAAATAATCCCAGGGTGACAGATTTGAAAGTGAGTTCAGGCTGCGTTTGTGATGAGCGCATGAAAAAAGGCGGAGGCCCGTTCGCCCCCGCCTTCTTACGAACTTGTGCAAAACGGGTGCGGCACAATCAGTTCCTGGATATCTGGCGGTGCGCCAGGCCGCACCCTTTGCACTTCTTCCTGTACGAAATTTCCTTTGATTACTTCGGCTCGACCTTGTCAAACACAAGCGTTTGTTCGAACTCGCCCTGCGGCGTGACGATCTTGACGGTCGTGTTGATGTTCTTGCCTTCGGCGACCATCTTCATGGTGTTGCTCATCGTGACGTCCATGCCCTGAAAGTCCATCTTGGTGGTGACGACGATCGCTTCGCCATCCCACTTTCCGGTGGACTTCGCCTGCGCGCCACGAATCTCGTTGACGGTCTCCGTGCCATCGGTCTTGTATTTGACCGTGTAGCTGACTTTGCCTTCCATGCCATCCTGATCCGTCGTCGAAACGACTTCCGGATCTTTGTGGGTGATCTTCAGGACCTGCGCATTGGGCGGAGGAATCGGACCGAAATTGCTCTTGTCGATGTTCAGTTTCCACTCGCCCGAGAAGTTGGGCTTGTCCGCGGCGTACATCGAAGCGCACAGAAAGAGAGCGCCTCCGATGGCCGTTGCGATCGTTCTTCTAGTCATAGTTGGATTCTCCTTTCAATGGGTGCTGGGATTACTGCTTTTCCAATACGATCTTGGCTTCGAAATTACCCTGCGGGGTTTCGATCGCGTTGACGACAGTGAGTACTTTGCCGGCATCCGTCATGGTCCAGGTTTCGGTGAGCGAAATCTCCATGCCCTGCACCTCGCGCTTGGACTTGACGACGAGCTTGTCGCCTTCCCACTTGGCGACGCCCTTGACATCCTGGCCGCGCAGCTTGTTGACGGATTCAGTGCCGTCCGTCTTGTACTTCAGTTCGCTGGTGACCTCGCCCTGCTGGCCGGCCTGCGTGGTCTTGATCTGCATATCCGGATCTTTGTGATCGATGGTGCGGGTCATCTTGTCCGGCGCAGGCATCGGCCCAAAGTCGCTTTTCTCGGCGTTCATCTTCCATGAACCGGTAAAGTTCGGCTTGTCCTGAGCCGGAAGCATTCCCGCGAACAGAGCGAGCGCGGAGATCGCAATCAGAGATCTACGAATCATATCGTTGTATAGTACTCCTGTCGTCTGTAGGTAGAAACAGACACCCTGAGTATAGCTGAAGTGATTGCAGAACGCCGTTAAGTTACTTTAAGGCTCTTCATTGGAGGCCAGCCGTCGTGCGACGGATCCATTAGATGCTCGTTTGGGCGCTTTGCGCGAGCGCCGCCGCGCTATCGAACGTGACGAGCAGGTTATTTGACTTTAGCCACGATGGACTCGAGATCCGCTGCAGTTTCCACCACAGGGCCATTGAGGAGAATTGGCTCGGGCAGAACATCGCCCCACCGCACCCCGGAGGCGTAAGCCGCCGTCAAATCCCACAGGAACCCCTTGCGTTCGCAACAGTCCGGATGGAGATTGCCTGCGGTCTCCGCTTTTTTGATGGCCGCAGCAAGAATGTGATTGGGGTCCCAGAATTGCCGCACCCGCCGGTCATTGAGGCGTTGGAGTACGCTCGTACCCGGTGCGCTCCAATCCGTCGGGAGAATCGGCTCCCACACGGCGAAAACCACCACCCTTCCTTCTGGATGTCTTTTCAAAACCGTCTCGGCTGCGGAGGCCCCCCGCAGACAGGTGGGTCAAGTAGGCGACAACAACAGAATCACGCGCAGGCTATCGGACGTGCGATTGAATTCAGCTTGGAGCGCGGCAAGCGCCGAGCTGTTCATTTCCACCAACGGCGGTTGACCTGCAGGAGCGTGCCCCGTCCTGGCGAAGTAAACGCCTCCGAGAACGATCACTGCCAACACCGCGAGAACGATTGCCCAGGTTCGTTTCATTGCAAGTCTCTAAAGGAACTAAGCTAGCCTGCGCAGGCTATTGAAGCGCCGCCATCAGCTCCGCGAGCCTTTGCGGAAAGAGAATGACGCCGAGCACTACTATTGCCGACAGCGCTAACATAATCAAACTCAGCGGGCTCCGGCGCTGGCAGCTCTTCTGCCCCTGGTAGATTTGGAAAGCGCTGACGCCGAGCAAAATCACCGCGAGGCCAATCAGCCACGGCCGCATTGACTCCAGCGCGACACTCAACCCCAGCGCGCCCACCGCCCCGGCAATGCCCAAAGGCAAGCAGCACGCCATCGTAGCCAACGCGCTCATGGCTGCGGCGACCGGGGTCAGTTTTTCCGAGATACGCATCTTTTTTAAGAACTCGCGAACAACGGGATCGGCGTCGAGGGATTCTGGCCCATTGGCGGATCGCAACGCCGATCCCTGTTCGCTTTTTAAGAACTCGCAACAACGGGATCGGCGTCGAGGGTTTCTGGCCAATTGGCGGATCGCAATGCCGATCCCTGTTCGCTCCAGCTAGACCACCTTGGTTTCTTTCACCTGATAGCCACAGCTTGCAATGAACCTGGTGAGGCTCTCCGTGCTTTGCTTGCCCGGATCAAACGTGATGACGGCTTGGCCCGCTTTGTAGTCGACGGCGGCTTTTTCTATCCCCGCCATGTTGCGGAACGAAGCCTCCAGACCCTTTGCGCACGCGGCGCAGGTCATGCCGGCTATTCGCATCTGCACCGTCTTTTGTTGCGCCGCACTGGCCGGCGCTTTTCGATCGGGTGTTGAAGACTGAGCGGCTGTCGTGGCGACCGTTGCAAGCAGTCCCACAAAAACCACCGCTACGCCAAATGCTCTCTCGAGCGAATACATTCTGTCATTTCTCCTTTGCTTCCCGCACCGCGGCTCGAATCCAGTCCACCGGCGGAACTCCTGCCCTCTGTCCCTGATTCATATAGGTGCGGCATGTCATTCCAAAACCCTGCGCCGATCGAGCCGACGGCTCGACGTCCTGCCCGTCGACGTGAATGCTGGGCGACCCTAAAAAACGCACCAATCGCGCCGTGGCCACGTCGTTGACTTCCACTTCCATCAGCTCGGCCGACACTCCCTCTTGCTGGAGAGCCTCTCGCACCAAGCCAACGGCCGGGATATGATTCGGACACCCCGAAAAATAGAAAACTTCCACCTTCATAACTGTTTCCCTAATGGACGGCCCGCCGCGATCTCGAGCAACACCGGGCAGGACTCCTGATGCTTCGACGGTTGACGAAGCGCTTTCCGGCACTTCACGAGCGCATCCGCCAGCCCCGCTTCGAGCGTTTGCAACTCCGCGATTTTGTCGCGAACGACCGCCAGCTTTTGAGCGATCAAGTCGCGGACGTGCACACAAACTTCCTGCGGATGCCGCTGGATGGAAAACAGCTCGCGGATCTCGTTCAACGAAAAGCCGAGCTGTTGCGCTTTCTGGATGAATTCCAGATCGGCCACTTCCGGCGGATGATAGAGCCGGTACCCGCCGCCCGTTCGCACTGGCCGGGGCAGGAGCCCCGCCTTTTCGTAAAAGCGGATGGCATCCACGCTCAAGCCGGTTTTCTGCGCGACCTGGCCAATTCGTAAAGGCTGTGGGGCACTCATCCAACTTTGAGCATAAACCCTGGAGTATGCTCCAGAGTCAAGCGGTTCCTTTGTTTCGATCTTTGTTTTTCCTCGTGTGTTGCCTCAGGGCCTCTTCGCGCCCCTGCTGAATTTCCGCTCGCCGCTATCACTCGCGGGATAGTCCGCCGCCGAGGCTGCGGACCACAAGGCGATGGAGGATGCGGAAAGTTGAGTTCCACTGATTGCGGGCATATTATTTTCATACAGTGAGTGATGCTCGCGTTAGGGGACGCTTTGCTGCGAAAAAACTATGACCCGGCCGGAACCGTACTGGAACCGAATCGTCACGCACCCGGTAGCGACTGGTTTTCTCAAGTGGTAAAGTATGTAAACCAACTTTCGGGGCCGCTGGGGCTGTAACGTGGCGGTTTGATTCGAACTCTGAATAGGGAGGCCGAATGAGGATTTCAACTCGTTCAATGCGTCTCATGCTCCTCGCTGCTGGAGCGGTGTCGTTGCTTGCTCAAGATGTTGTCACCCAGGCGTGGCAAATGGAGTTGAAGGGGGACGGCGCAGGCGCACGGGAACTCCTGCAACGCGTCATCCAGACCAGTCCGGACAACGTAGTTTATCTTCGCGCGAATGCGGAAATGCTGGAACGGCAGCGGAGTCCGCTGGCGCGCGAAGCGTACGAAAAGCTTGCGGAGGCTCAGACCAAAGCCAACGCATCCGACAGCGAAAAAGCGGCAACTGCACGGCGCATTCGAGCGCTCACGGCCCTAGCCGCGGGTCCCGCACCGGTGGCCGTCAAGACGACTCCAACCAATCCAAAGGGAATCATCTATATACCCGGACCTCTGCGGTCCTTCGCCCGCATGGCTGCTCTTTCGCCTGACGTCCATCCGGAAGACCTGCTGCCCGCGATAGCGCGGAACGTGGTCACGAACGGTTATCAGGCAGCGAATAACAATGAGGCGCTCGATCAGACCGAATACCTCAAACTCGTGATCCGGTATCTGGGTCAGGCGCGCGAACTCGAAAAATACTCTGGCGCCGAGAAGACCATCAAGATCGAGCAATGCGAGTCCACGCAGACCGGCGAGCTGTTGAAGATCATCGGCTACCGCATGCGCGGCGGATGCGGCGCTGAAGTGGTGCTCGAAACCGTCAACGCGAGCAAGGCGTTTCTCACGATCGATTCCGGCTTCCCGCTGGCGAACCTCGAAACGGCGTTGCGCACCAATCGGCCGTTCGTGTACGACTATCATCCGACGGCGGTTCCGGTGCTCTACGGATCCGATTACTGGCTCGCGACAGTGAAAGAGAAGCCGGGTGAATTCATCGACACGTTCCTATCCGATCCGGCGCTTTGCCGGATGTACCTGGGCCTGTCGAAGCTGGACCCCAACACCTCCGAGGAACTTCGCAAAGCGGTCGCTGCATCGCGCCTGAAGGCGTATGCGCATGTGCTGGACTTCTTTGGCGGCATGTTCCAGATCAAAGGCGGCAAGGCTGTCGTTCCCGGTTCGCCGAGGAGCGACAAGGGATGGGCGGATATGGCTGGCGTCTCTCCCGATCAGGGTCCGCAGTTTTTCGACCGGCTGATCTCGAAAGACGACGGGTGGCTTGCTGCGTATTTCGATGCGCTTGCCCGCATTCAGGGCCCGACACGCGATTACCTCGGCGATCCCGATCGCATGAAGCGATTCTACGCGGCCGTTCGCGGCAAGGTGACGAGCCCGGGTCCGGCGCGTCCCGTGTTTCGCGCCAATACCGATCTGATGCTGCTCACCACGCGTCTGCGCATCGATCCGGCGACCGGCAAGGTTCACATTCCGGGCAGTATCGACATCTGGAAAAACCTGTTTGTCAACCATCCGCATGGCAAGTACGACGGCAAGCTCACCAAGGCGGCGTCCGGCTGGAAGGATGCCGACGACATTCTCGAGGCGCTCTTTGGCCTCTCCCGCAAAGCGGTTGAGAATGAACCACTCAAGATCTTCATGGCGATGACGGACATCAACAGGCAGCGCTCGAAGCCTCTTGAAGCCCCCACGGTCGATCGCCTGGCCCGCGAATATCGCCACTATCAATCGCAGTACACGCTGTTTGCCGAAGCGAGCGAGTTGAGCGACAAGACAATCGTGCAGTTTCTCGAAACGGCGAATGCGGTCGGGCAGATCAAGGATGCGCAGATCAAGGCGGACACCGCCGGATCGCTGCAATCGCTGATTGGCTTGTGGCAGATCTTTCATCGCCAGGGCGGCGTGAAGGATGCCGAGAAGGTGATGGCGGGAATTCTGGATGCGTTCGGCAAGATCAAGACGCCGCGCGATATCTTTGACGCGAGCCGCACCGGCATTACCGCTCTGCTCGAAGCAGCCGGCGCCAATAAGAACCTCGACTATCAGGAGCGGATGCTCGATCTTCTGGCAGGCGTCAACGGCCAGGCGGAGGAGACCCACACCACCCTGACGCGCGACATGATCCGGGTGTTCGAATCGCAACGGCTGATTTCACTGCAGGCGATCTTCGAGCTCGACGACAATCTGCAGTCGGTCGCCAAGGGAGGCAAGCTGGATGTCGGTTTGGCCAAGAAACTGGCCTCGCGCATCGCGGAAGTGAACCTGCCCAAGGCCTCGCTGTCGAGCCAGGAAAAGAACAACCTCGCGTTTGGCTACTACACCGAAAAGCACATCGAAACGCAGCGCAAGCTGAACCTCGCGGGACAAATCGAGAAGGCCGCCGACAATGCGGAAAAGCTCAAGGATTTGCGGGGCAACCTAGCCGGAATCCTGCGCGACACGATGGTTGGCTACCTGTACGCTTATTATGCTCCTCCGGCCGCGCAGATTCTGCAGACCAATCCGGTGTTTGTCCGTAGCCATGACTTCATCGGGCTGCAGGGTTCGAACCAGACCTGGAAGCTGACTGAAGTTTTTGGCACGGGCTGGCCTTCGAGCGCAGGCGGACGCCTGGTCGGCTCGCTGGCCAACCTTCCTTACGCACTCGCGGAAGCGGAACAGAACTTCCTGATTCCGACTCGCGAGCAGGCGCTCATCTGGGGAGATCTGGTGCCGCAGATGATCGTGAGCGCCACGGTGCCGCGCTGGTGGAACGTCACTCCCGGGCAGATGCACTGGGTTGGCATGCACATGAGCTATGGCGAGCTCGCAGTGGCCGAAGCATCCTTCGACGAGACGCGCCGGGCGCAAGTGCTGGCTGTGCTCGATCGCCAGGCGCCGCCGTTCCGGCTACGCAAGGTCGAACAGCACCTCGCCGCGGGCCGCACCTATGAAGCGCTGGAACAGATTGTTCCGGCTGAACTATACGTTCTCGCCGCGGAACTGGCGAAGAGCGATACGACAGACCCTCTGGCGATCGCCATTCGCACGGCTACGAAGGATGGGCCGGAAATCAACGCCGCAGCCATCGGCAATGCATTCGGCACCCCCAAACCGACGCTCGGCAACTCCTACAAGCCGGAACTGTTGAACCTTCGCAGCTTCCCGACTTTAATGGGGTATTCGAGCCGGATCATGGCGGAAACCTGGGAATCCAACCTGCTGTACTATGCCGCCTTGGCGGACGAGGTCGGTCTGCCTCCCGCGCAGTTGAATGTCGCGGTGAAGGATTGGACCCGGCAAACCGTCGAACGGATTTTCGCGACGCACCTGGAGGATTGGCCGGCTCTGCTGCGCTCACTCCGCTCGGTAGGAGAAGAAGTTCGCGAACGGGCAAAGAAGAATCTGCCGCTCACACAGCGAGCGGATGGAAGTTTTGACTAGAGGCACGGAGGAAGCTGAAGAGTGCGATTCGTAAAGAAAATACTACGCGCGACGGCGCTGCCTGTGGGATTACTGGCTGTGTCGGGAAGCCTTTTGTGGCTGTATGCGCAAGACCGCCCGATTTTCAAGGTCAAGGTGGACATGGTGGTGTTGAGTTTCAACGTGACGGACAGCAAGAACCGTTACGTGAATGGACTCAAGCCGAAAGACATCAAGATCAGCGAAGACGGCATCATGCAAAAGATCAATACCTTTGGCGAGGGCAACAAGCCCCCGGTGGTGGTCAACGCCGACGGCTCGATTACGCCCCTCAGTCCGGCCAACACGCTGGAAAAAGATCCCAAAGGCAGCGACGCTTTCGTCGGCACGAACGTGTTCGTGCTGTTCGACACCAGCAACTACATGTACCGGGGGTTTGTGTACGCGTCGGATGCAATCGCCGACTTTGTGCGCGGCCTCGACCGCGCCGACTCGGTTGCGGTCTACACATACAGCCGCAATTTGAAACGCGACGCATCGCTGAGCAAGGACCGTGTGGACGCCATCAACGGGCTGCGCAAAGCGGTGGCGGGTGACGATTCGGCGCTCTACAACGCCCTGCTGCTAACGCTGCGCGACGCAGCTAAAGTGCCGGGCCGCAAGGTGGTGATCGTGTTCTCGAACGGACCCGACAACGCCAGCATGGTGGCGCCGGACGACGTACGAGCGGTTGCCGAAGACGAAGGGATTCCGATCTATGTGATTTCGACGAACGAGGTGAACAAAGATCCGATTTCGGCGGGCGTGTTCCGCCGCATCTCCCAGAGAACGGGCGGCAAGTCGTACTTTGCCAAGACGTGGCAGAAGCAGGTGGAAGCGTTCGAATCCATCCGCGAAGATCTGGGCAATTCCTACACAATCACGTATTATCCGCAGCCGAACCCGAATGAAGGGTTCCGCAGGATCGCGGTGGAGGTGGTGTCGGACGTCGGTAAGAAGTATAGGATCCAGGTTCGGCCTGGATACCGGCCGCAGCGCGGGTTCTGACGCACTCCGGGAACCAGGCACACGCCGCGCCAGCCTCGTTTTGCTGGCGCGGCGTTTTCTTTGTCCCCTAAACTGGAGAGGGCGCCGCCCTCCGCATGAACAGCAGCAGCTTACTCCCATACGCCGAGCGGTATCGCCGGCATCTGCACGAACAGATTCTTCCCTTCTGGCTTCAAAACTCCCTCGATCGCGAAAATGGCGGGTATTTCACCTGCCTCGATCGCCAGGGCCGGGTGTACGACGATCGCAAATACGTCTGGCTGAACGGCCGCGCCGTGTGGACGTTCAGCCGTTTGCACCGCACCGTGGCGCCGCGCGAAGAATGGCGGGAATTCGCGGCCTCGTGCCTCGGGTTTCTGCGCCGCAACGCCTACGATGCGCAAGGGTGCATCTACTTCAGCCTGACCCGGGACGGCAAGCCGGCGTTTCAACAACGCAAGCCGTATTCGGCCGTGTTCGTCGCGCTCGGGTTGATCGAATACGCCCGCGCATTTGGCGCCGGCGAATATTTGCAGGAAGGCATCGAACTGTTCTGGAAGATTCGCGCCTGGGTGGACGATCCGGAAGCGCTCGGGCGTCCGCTCTATGGCGG
>JACXTT010014114.1_pt1 | contig 10478 bp, 14 predicted proteins | sample 9270951 | NCBI WGS metagenome assembly JACXTT01 (sample SAMN15532306, study PRJNA645909) | rock metagenome | isolation source: weathered quartz diorite | place: Puerto Rico | collected 2017-06-21
GATCCCGATCCGGCGTACGCGGCCACCATCCCGCTCCAAGCCCACGCCATGTTCCAGGCGATGTTCGCGATCATCACGCCGGCCTTGATCTCCGGCGCGATCGTGGAGCGCATGCGGTTCCGCGCCTACATCGTGTTCCTGCTGCTCTGGGCTACCTTCGTGTACGACCCGCTCGCGCACTGGGTGTGGGGCGCCGGTGGCTGGCTCCAGAAGCTCGGCGCCCTCGATTTCGCCGGGGGCACCGTTGTACACATCAGCGCGGGCGTTTCCGCGCTCGTGGCCGCCCGCATGCTCGGTCCCCGGAAGGACTTCAAGCGGGTTCCGATCGTGCCGCACAACGTCCCGCTCGTGCTGCTCGGTGCGGGCTTGCTTTGGTTCGGGTGGTTCGGCTTCAACGCCGGCTCCGCGCTGGCCGCCAATGGCCTGGCGGCGCTGGCGTTCACCAACACCAACACCGCAGCCGCGACCGCGCTGCTCACGTGGGTCGGCCTCGACCTGTTCCGCACGGGGAAGGCGACGGCCGTGGGCGCGGCGACGGGCCTCGTGGTGGGGCTGGTGGGCATCACGCCGGCGGCGGGCTACGTCACCGCGCCTGCGTCTTTGGCGATCGGCGCGCTGGCGGTGCTCGTGAGCTACACAGCTATTCAGATCCGCGCGCGGACCCGACTGGATGATTCGCTCGACGTGTTCTCCTGCCACGGACTCGCAGGAGTGGCTGGGGCGTTGCTGACCGGGGTGTTCGCGACGAAGTTGGCCAACCCGGCGGGCGGAGACGGCTGGCTGGCCGGCAACTTCGCGCAAATGGGTGTGCAGCTATTGGCGGTGCTCGCTACGGTGGCGCTCGCCGGAAGCGCAACCGCCATCATCATGACAGTTGTGAACGCAACGCTCGGCGCCAAAGCTGGTGTGCGCGAGCAGTTGACCGGACTCGATTTGAGCGAGCACGGCGAAGAGGCCTATTTCGGCGAACAGGGCGCGACGCCGGTACCGGGTGTGGCGCTGGGCGGTGGCGTTATCGTGTCCCATGCCGTCCCAGTCCCCGCGTCGAATGTCGCGGCGGCGAGTTAGTCGGAAGGCGAGTCGATCGGGGGCGCGCCGGCGAGCAGCTGCTTGACGATGGAGATCATCGCCGCGCCCTCGAACGGCTTGCCCACGAACCGATGCGCGCCGAGGGCGAGCGCGTGGCCTTCCACGTCGAGCGACCCGGCGCTCGTGACACCCGAGATCGCGATGATTTTCACGCCCGGCCACTCGAGGCGCAGGCGGTCGATGGTCTTCAGGCCACCTTGACCGGGCATGAAGATGTCGACGAGTACGGCGTCGGCCGGCGCGCTGGCACAGGCCCGAATGCCCGCGTCGCCGTCGGCCGCTTGTTTGACCTCGAATCCCGCGACCTCGAAGTGCTTGGCGAGGGCTTGGCGGAACGGGACGTCGTCGTCGATGATGAGGACTCGGGCCATTCACGCTCCCTTAGAAGTCCGCGCCCTTCGCCTGACTCGGGCACGCTGTCACCGCCTGCCACGTACTCGTGGCGCCGAGGTGGTCGTCGTTGACCACCCAACTATCGTTGAACACCGACGAATAGCAAACGCTGACCGCGATGCGCCCGACCCACTCCCAAAACTGGGGCGGCAGGGTCTTTCGATCGAGCCCAACGAGCGTCGTCCGTTCGCCACCACGCAGGGCGTGATCGACCACGGTCGTCGTGCTCATCGGCCCGTGCGCGGAGTCGCCGAGGGCACGGAGGACGTCGTCCCAGCTACTCCGCGATTTCCCGTCCACCGTGACGACCACCGATTTGATGATCGCCGGGCCGAGCCCGGTATTATCGACGGTCAACGAGGCACCCGTCGGCGTCACGAACGTCGAGATCTCGACGTGCGGCCAGACTTCGGCGCGGTCGTGGGCGCGTTGGAGGTGGGCCTCGTACAGCCCGACGGCGACCGCGGAAACGCTCACGACGAGGGCGGCCACGGCGATGAACGTCTCAGGCTCGCGATACCAGCGACGGTCGCTATTCATATGGAGGAAATGTACGGCGGATCGAATCGCGTTGTCGCTGACGATTCCTTTAGGAGCTGGCCCTCCGTTAGTAGCTCACCGACAACTCAGGAGCTCATACTGGAAACAGCCCTCTCGTTTCGCCTTCTCCAACACGTCGGCTCGAAAGTACAAGGGCAATGAACCGAAAACGCGAGGCAGCGTCGCCAATGCCGAGCGAAGCTCCGTTCGCACGAGCAGTCTCGGGATCTGCCAGACCGTGCCGTATTCGTACGGAGGCTCAACCATGCTTATGTCAAGCTCCTGAAGCGTATCCAACGTCCGCTCCAGGTCAACGATCCTCGTGACCACCAGGTCGTAGCGATAGCACTGGTAGCCTCGATCATACAATGCAAGAGCTCGTTCGGTGGGAAAGGGCGACCCAAGGCCGAACGTCGCTCCGGTCTTCTTGTTAACGATGACGCCATTCGCGCCAAGGGGATGGCTGTGTGGATCGCTGGCACGATACGGGAAGAACCATCCCTCCCGGAGCTCTCGTGCGTGCCCATCGTCGATTGCCAGCCCGGCGGGCACGGCCCGCGCCGCGAGCTCGCGTGCAGTCGCCCGGTCAACCATGAGTTTGTTCTTCACCGCCTAACGAATCGCGCTTCAGCAGCGGCGACCCACTCCATGAACGCCCGCTTCGTGAGCTCGTAAACGACGCGCTCGCGCTCCTTAGCGTCCGGCCTGACCCCAATGTAGACGGCGCCGATCTTCTCCACCGCGCGCCGCGATCGTCGATTCTCGGGGCCGATGATGAAGACCACCCGCTCGACGGTGTTAAACGCGTGCTCCAACATGAGGCGCTTCATTTCGCCATTATACCGGCCTCCCCAGCACCGGCGCGCCAAGAAACTCCATCCGATTTCCACGACGCTGCGTTTCGCATCAAAGTCGTGGAAGCGAGACGAGCCCACCAACGCCCCACTCGAGCGCTCCACAGCGACCAGGGCACCGCCCGACTCGAGTGCATCGTTGAAGAACTGCCGAAAGACCTCCTCTTTGTAGCGATCGGAGTCCGGATGTTGCGCCCAGATGAGTGGATCCGCCGCGACTGCGAAGAGCTCGGCCCAGTCCTCCGGACGCAGCGGCCTAAGCTGAAGGAGTGGTCCCACGAGGGTTGGTTGCGGATCGAACATGATCGCCGAACAGTGTAGGAGATCGCTAGCGCCGCCTAACTACGATTGACACCTTAGTCTTCGCACCTCTAGCGCGCAACCGAAGTGCCTTAACGAGCTGCCTGGGGGCAGAAACGAGAAAAGCCAGCACGTAGCTGGCTCAATAGAGGCGCCGGTCGGAATCGAACCGACGAATAGAGGTTTTGCAGACCTCTGCCTTACCACTTGGCTACGGCGCCGAACAGTGGCGTAACTTCGCCAGCGACAGCGCGTTTCTCAACCCCTGAGCAGAACGGCCGGTCATGCCGCCGGTTCGCGGTGGGCAAATTTGTGGCACTGAGCTCCTTCAAGTGAACTATGACCGACGGGAGATGGTCGGCCTCTAGGATCAGCCCGCGTCGAGTACGGAGCGCACCTTGCGCGCTCGTGGCGATGTGAGCGCATCCATTGCAACCCTCCTTATGAACGCAGAGTGGAGGGTGGTTTGCTCTAGGGGAGGGCTGGGCTTGGCTCCATGGTGTGCTGTCTCACCACGGGCGCACAATATCGTCTCGCGCGAACAGTGGTCCCACGCTGACGTCTAAGGACGTCGCATAGAGGCTCGGGGGCACCCCGATGTCCGCCAGATACAGCTCGCCGACCCACTCCACGCCCGGTTTGCGTCGGAGTCCCGTTTTCGGGAGGGCCACAGTCATGGTCGCGGTCGCCCGGATGGCGGGCGCAGCTACGGCGCCGGTGGTCGCGTCCACGCCTGAAGGGACGTCGAGTGCGAGCACCGGAGCCTTGTGGGCGTTCGCCCAGCGGATGAGGTTGGCCGCGGCGCCCTCAGGCGCCCCCGAGAGGCGGTAACCGATGAGACCGTCCACGGTCACGCTGGGCTCCGGGACGTCGCCGATTTCCGCCGCCAGCGCGACAGGTACGCGCATGCGCGCCAGAATATCGCGCTGGTGCGCAGTAGCCGGGGCGAGCGTGTCCGTGGCGAGGAATACGCGGACCTGCGCGCCCCAGGTATGGAGCCGGCGCGCGCAGGCCATGGCGCCACCACCGTTGCCACCGCTGCCAGCCAGGATGAGCACTCGCTTTCCAACGGGGTCTGTGTCGAGAAAGCGCACCCGGGCGAGGTGCGCGAGATTGCGGCCGGCGTTTTCCATCATCTGAACGAGGTCGATGCGCAGGTCCTCAACCATTGCCCGGTCTATTTCGATCATCTGCTCGGTCGTGAGAGCGGGTACGTCCTGGACGCGCGGGAACATGGCTGACTCCTGGAAGGTGTGCCGACCTCGATCCTAAATTCCGCCCACGACTCCTAAGTTCCGCTCGGAAACTAAAGGCCGGCGCTCGGGATTTGCCTCGGTGTGAGAGACTGGCTGCGGGTGGCGTTTCAGGGGTCGGTACTGCGGCGGGGGCTCCTCTATGCGGTCCTCGTAGGATCCGTCCTTGTCGCCATCAATCATGGCGATGCGATTCTGCACGGGGACGTGGATAGCCGTCGCCTGCTGCGGATCGGCCTCACGGTCCTCGTGCCATATCTCGTGTCCACGTTTTCGAGCGTCGGTGCGATTCGGGAGCTCCGGGGGTCGCGGTCTAGGCGATCGACCGGGAGTTAGGTGATGGTGAAGTCCTTCTCTCTGCCCTACTCCCCGCGCAGGCGCCTGTTCTCTCCCGCCAAGAGACTCGACCGCCGGGACTCTCCGCGTGCTAGACCATGTAGGCAATGTCCGAGGCGTGCGTCGGATAAGCATAGACGGACTCCCTGAGCTGGGTGGCCCTGAGGCCGTGCCGTATCGCGAGGGCGAACACATTGATGGTTTCCTCGGCGTTCGGCCCCAGCAGATGAGCGCCCAGGATTTTGTCGGTGCGCTCGTCGACCAGCACCTTGAACCCTGAACATTCCTCGCCCCTGCGGCGTGAAGAGTACCAGCCTGACGTGTCCTCCTGCAGGACCCGAACGTTCACGTGGCGCGCCCGAGCCGCCTGTTCGCCAAAGCCGACCGTGGCGAGTGGTGGGAGAGTGAATACGACGCTCGGGACGCCCGCATAGTCCGGAACGGAACTCCCCCCGTCGAGCATGTTGGCAGCCACCACACGTCCCTCGAGCCCCGCTACAGGTGTGAGCGGGAGTCCGTCAGTCTCCGCACAGTCCCCGGCGGCGTACACTCGCGGGTTCGATACACTCCGGAGGTGCGCATCCACTTTGACGCCCCGAGCACCGCGCGCCACGTGCCCCGCGCCCAGGTCGAGGTCATCAATCTCGGCCACGCGCCCGGCGCCGTGAACCACAAGATCGGCCTCGAACATCTCTGTCGCATTTGGGCCGGACGCGCGCATCACATACCGGTCCCCGGCTCGCTCGACGGCCTTGACGTCGAGTCGGAGCCTAATGTCGATGCCGAGCCGGCGCGAATGTCGCTCAAGCATGGCGACGAGGTCGGGATCGAAGCCTTCGAGTACGCGCTCGCCGCGATGGACGATGGTGACGTGCGCCCCGGCCCGTCGAGCGACGTGCGCGAACTCGCACGAGATGTAGCCGCCACCGACGAACACGATCCGAGGGGGGAGGACATCCAGCTCGAGGAACTGCTCGCTCGTAATCAGGTGCTCGGCCCCGGGGAAGCCCAGTGGTGCGGGCTGCGCGCCGGAGGCGATCAGGATGTGCTTCCCGATCAGGCGCTCGTCACCGACCCGGACCGTCGAGTCGTTCTCGAACCGAGCGCGCCCGTGGAACGTGATGATGCCCGCTTTTGCAAAGCTCCGCTCGCGCGCGGCCGGCACGGGTTCGGTGAAGGTCCGTTTGAACCGCATGAGCGCACCCCAATCGATCCGGATGCCGCCGGGCTCAATTCCTTTGCCCCTCAGGCGCCGCGCCCAGTCTGCGGCCTCGGCGGCTGCGACGAGGACCTTCTTGGGGTCGCACCCTCGCAAGGCACAGGTGCCGCCGAACGGACGCGAGTCCACGACCGTAACACTCCAGCCGGCGGTGCGGCAGCGGGACGCCACCGTAGACGCAGCGGAGCCGGTGCCGATCACTACGAGATCGAACTGGTGCGAAGACATGCGTGCAACGACCTCCTCTAGGCCTCGAGGGCGACGCCGAGCGCTTCAGCGAGCCGGTTCACGAAGTTGAAATAGGCCACGATCGCTGCCGCGTCGTGAATCCCACGGTCCGACAGTCCCGCGGCACGAAGCGCGGCCACATCTCCCTCTGCCGCTCGCGCGGGCTCGCGGGTGAGCTTGAGCGCGTAAGAGGCGAGCGCTCGCATTCTCTTGGGGAGCAGCGCCTCGGTGGGCGATGCGGCCATCGCCTGCACCAGCGTCTCATCATGGGTCAGCTGACGGAGCGCCGCTCCGTGATGCGCGATTCAGTAGCGACACTTGTTGGCGGCCGACACCGTCAGCGCGATCGCCTCGCGCTCAGCACGAGTGAGTTCCGAGGGTCCGAACATGAGCTCGCGGTAGAGTTCCAGATGCGCGGTCATGACCTGGGGGTGCACGCTGTGCACCTGGTAGATGTTCGCGACTTCCCCTCGCGCGGCGCGCACGATGCGGTACGCCTCGCGCAACTCACCGTCCGCGGACGTCTCGGGAATTATCGTGATCCAGGCCATAAGAGCCGCCTTTTGTCAGCTCGGGTTTTGAGGTTCGCAACCTAGGCCGTGGCGAGCGGGTCTTGGTAGACGCTGCGTTTCCAGCGGTGGGGAAGGTCCAGGATGGCTCCCGGTGCGCTCAGCAGCGCAAAGGCCGTGAGCGCCTCCATGAGTATGGCGCGTTGTTGCACGGCTGCTCCTGGCTCCCCGAAGATCTGTCCCAGCCGGAACGGCACGAACACGTTTCGTGGTGCGGGCGTGCGCACCGAGGCAGCCCGCACCACCGATAGGGTAACGGTCGGGATACCCGCTCGTTCGACCTCCCGCGCAATCAGCCCCACGGACCGATGGCAGCTCGTTCACCCTGGGGCGGCGACGACGTAATCCACCCTGTCGTCGACGAGGAGCCTCGCGATGGCCGGCGCCCTGTCTGCCACGAGACGCCACCCCTCGGGGCGGAGGATGTGTCCCATCGTGCCGATGTGTCTACGCGCCACGCATCCGACCTTGCCAGCCGCCGCAACCTCGCGCAGCCGGCCGAGCGGGAACACGCAGTTCACGTCGTGATCGGCCGCGCGATGGTCGTAATAGTCGTGGGTGATCGTGAGGTCGTAGAGTGCGGTATCGCCCGGGATCACCCGGAAGCTCGCATCGCCGTCGGGGTTCTTCATGTCGAACGGCCGGTCGCTCTTGAGGTGCACTCCCGCACTCGTGACGAGGGCGACGCTCGCGCGGGCGAGCGGAACGCGTGCCGGAGACCACGGCACCTCGCCGCTCTCGGCGCTCCACCGCCTGGCGGCGAGCGTCGAGAGGATCGGCAGCCGCCCATATAGCCTCGCGAACCAACGGTTGCGCTTCATCTCCAGGCGCGCAGTGGCTATTGCACGACGATACGACCACTCATGGTCGTCGGGTGGACCGAGCAGATGTAGGTGTACGTCCCACGCGTGGTGAACGTGACTCGGTACGTCGCGCCATTGGTGTTTTGCGTGCCGCTCTCGGTAGCGAAGCTCGGCGTTCCCGTAGACTCGACGCTGTGGGGAGTACCAGATTCGTTCCACGTCCAAGTTACGCTCGAGTTGACGGGGACCGTGTCTACGGCCGGGTTCTGTGTTCCGTTATGAGCGCTCTGGAAGAAGAGGTTGCCCACTGTCACGCTTCCAACTGAGCCACCGCCCCCCATGCCTCCCCCACCGCCGTACGCGGAAGGCGACGTCGAGCTGCCGCACCCTGCCAGCCCGAACACCAATCCTGCCGCCAGTTCTAAGATCTCATTCCGCATAAAACCTCCTAGGGGAGCGTCGAACATCCGGCCCCCCGGTACACACGTCCGCTAAGAGCACCCAGTCGTAACGCGCCGACACCGACGCGCTGTCCCGGTGGGGATTCCCCCACCAGGACGCCCGACGCCGCGCTCAGGACTTCCGCTCGATCGACGCGATCTGAATCGCGTTCGCCCCAGCGGCTGAGAACACCGTGCCGGTGACGGTGACTTCCTCCTCGGCGAACTCCTTCAGCCGATCGTTCTGGCCCTCTCCCGGCATCGCGGTCGACGTCGGGATGTAGAGCTTGCCATCCTTGCCGAGGATCGCGAGCGGGATCCCCTTGGTCGCGCAGACCTGCGCGCATTCGCGATGGCTGGCGCCGCTCAACCCTTGACCGAAGTTGCAGGAGACATCCACCACAGTGCCGGAGATCGTCCGCTGCGTGCCCTTGGGGTGCTTCATCGCGGGCATCCCCTGGCCACGGGCGGGAGCGGCGGCAGCCAGGCCGAGTCCGGCTACCACGGCGGTGACGGAAAGCATGCGACTCAACATACGAACCTCCTCTTGGTGATTACGTGGAAACGAGCGAGTGCAGCCGCTCGACCAGCGGCCGCGGGGGTCTGGCGAACCGGTTTCGCTGCCGCGCGAGAGCCTCCAGAAAGGCAAACTCGAACCGGTACTGCGGATAGCACCGCGCGCACTCCCCGAGGTGGGCAGCGAAGTCATCCACACGCTCCGACGCGAGTTCCCCGTCCAAGTAGTCCCACAGTTGCTTGATCACGTCGCGACACGAGACCATCGGTGCGCATCCTTTCGACTGACGGCTAATCCCGGGCAGAAACGATTGGTTCCCGGGGTCAATCACAGGGCCGGGTGGGAACTTCAGGCCGCGCGTACGGATTGGCTTGGAACTGCATCCGGGGGATGCCATGTCGACGCGGGATTCCGCCGTCACGGAGCGGTGGGCGCTGGTGGTGCTACGCGTGTCGCTCGGCGTGTTCTTGCTCGTGTGGGGGCTCGAGAAATTCGCGATCCCTACGACGACGGTGGGGATCTGGGCCAAGTTCTACGGGGTCGCACTCGCTGCTTCACTCGTCCCAGTGGTGGGCGCACTAGAAAGCGCGCTCGCCCTCGCGATCACTGTTGGGTGGTGGCGCCGCGCGAGCAATGGGCTGGGTCTCCTGGTGCACGCGGTCTCGGTGTTGTCGAGCTGGCGTCAGCTGCTTGATCCTTGGGGGCTCCGCTCCGGCGGACCGCCGAATCACCTCTTCCTCGCTGGCGTTCCGGTCCTCGCCGGTTTCGTGGTGCTCTACCTCCTACGAAGCAGGGATACGTGGACGCTGGACGAGTGGTTCATACGCAGGAGGAACGCGTGAAGCGCGAGGATTGTCCTCATTTGCCGAACGAGACACATGCCGCGCCGCGAGCGGCCCGCTGCGAAGCGTGCGGTGTTGACGGGTCGATACGGGTGTGTGTGACCTGTGGCTACGTAGGCTGCTGCGAGTCGCAGTGGGCTCACGACACCCAGCATTGGCGGGAGACCGGCCATCCGATCATCCGGTCGATCCCCTTGAGCGAACGCCCGTTCACATGGTGCTACGCGTGCCGTGACTATCTCTACTGATGACGAATCCCGGTAACAGGCCGTTGCTGCTCGCGCGCACGGTCGCGCTCGTCGAGCCCCTCGTCGTGGGCCGCTCTCGAGAGCGTCAGGGGGTAGGTGCGCCCGGACCGCACGCCGAGGAACCTTTAAAGCGGGGCATACGTCCCCCGCCGCCCCGGCCTCAATGGTGGTGAGGGAGCAAGGGTCCCGGGATGGTATTGCTGCGCAGGCCGTCACCGTCGAGCCAACGCGCGGTGGCCTCCGCGGCCCGGTCGATCAGCTCCCCACCGCGCGAGAAGTCGTACGACGACACGTCGAGCGGGCAGAGTGGTGGAACCACCACGATCTCCGCGCGATCGCATAGGCGTTCCACATCCGACACGAGTTGTCGCGCGATCAAGAGCGTGAGCGCGTGTAGAGCAACCGCGACCATGCTGCGCGGCGCGGCGCTGAGCGCGCAGGCGATCCCGGTGGGCAGCACGATCACTCGTGTCGCGCCGAGCTCGACGGCCGTGGCGACCGGCGTGTTGTTCGTGACGCCTCCGTCCACGAGATGCCGCCCGGCATTACAGACCGGCTGGAAGACGCCTGGAATCGCGGTAGAGGCAAGTAATGCATCCACAGCGGGTCCCGCAGTCAGGCGCACCTCGGTCCCGGCCAGGAGATCGGTGGCGACGACGTGACTCGGGAGCGGAGTAGCTTCGAGCCGCTGCCCGCCCAAGTGACGCTCGAAGAGCGTGCGGAGGCCAGCCTGCGTGATGAGATACCCGCGTCGGGTGATCATGCGAACGACCGCGCCGATGGTCGACAGGGGAAAGACGTTCTGACGGCGTACGGTCCGCCAGATACGCTCCAATCGGTTGACCCC
>JACXTT010014115.1_pt1 | contig 10478 bp, 9 predicted proteins | sample 9270951 | NCBI WGS metagenome assembly JACXTT01 (sample SAMN15532306, study PRJNA645909) | rock metagenome | isolation source: weathered quartz diorite | place: Puerto Rico | collected 2017-06-21
AGTCGCTTCAGCGGAGCTTTGATGCGCTCGGGCAGCATCTCCTTCCATCCCCGATGGGCGCCGCACCGCAGCGCCCACTGTCCCTTGTGGGTGAGGGGCACGTAGTACCGCGGAACCCGGGTGCACTCGAATCCGCAGCGCCGCTTGAATTCGGCCAGCGAATCGTCCCCCCAGAAGAGATAGACGAGGTACTCCAGCCCACGCTTTTCGCAGACCTCGACGGCCTTGGCGACCAACGCGTTGCTGGTCGCCTTGTCGCGATGCTTGAGGCTCGCGATGATCTGCCCGGTGACCCCGAAACGCCCCGCGTTACCCAACATGACGAACCCGACCATTTCGTCGCGATAGTAGGCACCGATCATGTACTCGCGGTGAATGTAACGGGAGAACTGCCGCTTCACCGTATCGAAGTCTTTCCCGTAGTGCCAGAAGCGACGACCCTGGCGCACCGGCGACTCGTTGAAGATCGCGGTCATGCCGCGGACGAACTCGTCGTCGTAGGCTGCCTCGCAGAGGACCAGGCCCTCCTTTTCGGACTTGCGAATGAGGTTCCGGACACGCGACTTGATCTGGTGGTTCCACCAGTGATCGTAGCTCCGGACCGGGAGCACTGCGATGTCGTCCCACTCGTGATAGTAGGGGTATCTCGGCTCGACCTCCGGCAGGCGCTGCCAGAAGGTCAAGATGTCGGGCTTGAAGCCGTGGCCGTCGCGAAGTAGCTCGACGACCCGGTCGGGGTCGTGGAGATCGTCGTACCACTCGTCTTCCAGCCGCAGGACGGTCACGGGGCCCGGCTCGATGGAGAATGTCTGGCCGTCGATCTCGACGCAGTCCACCCTCGCCGGTGCGCCGTTTCGCAAAGTCCCCTTGGTGAAGACCTGCGGCTTGTGGGGAGCGATATGCGGACTCGTGCTGGTCACCGTTCCTCCAGGACGCGCGCTGTCGTCGGCTCGGGTCGTGATCTGGAATGGTCGGGCGGCGGCCAGGCGCATCCAGGGGCCGCTACGGCAGCCCGTGCCACGTCGAGAGCTCCGCGATCCCCTCCGGGAGTCCGATCAAGGGGCGGTCGCCCAGGATCTCTCGTAGCCGTCCCATCTCTGCTCGCGTGTAGTGCTGGTAGCTCGGAAGAGGATTGGGGACGTATCTGACCTGCCGGCTGTCTATCACCTCGGCGATCGTTCCATAGGGTGTCGCGACACCGGTGCCGACGTTACAGATCGGATACGAGGCCTTCTCGACCGCCGCCAGCGTTATGCGCGCCGCGTCGGCCACGTGGATGAGATCTCTCGCCTGGCGGCCGTCCCCATAGACCACCAGGGATTCACCCTTCTTCTTCGCTTTCAGGAACAGTGTGACGATGCTCGCATAGTCGCCCTTCTCGTTCTCCCCGGGTCCATAGACGTTGAAGTATCGGAGGCCGGTCGTGCTGATCTGCCGGACGTCCTCGTAGGACGTCGCCATCATCTCGTTCATCAGCTTGGATTTCGCGTAGTGGTTGCGCTGCAGGCGCAAGTCCAGGGCCGTCTCTTCGGAGAAGCCGTCGGCGTAGACGGCCGCGCTCGAGGCGTAGACCAGCCGTGCACAACCGGCTCGGGCGGCGGCGTCCAGGACGGTCAGGAACCCGTTCACGTTGATGTCGTAGCACTCACCGGAATCCTTCACGAACTCGACATTCGACGTGATGGCTGCGAGGTGGACGACACAGTCGATGTCCTTCATGACCTGGCCCATGCGAGCGCGGTCACGGATGTCGGCCTCGACGAACTCGACGGCGGCCGGATGACCGCGCTGTCGGTCGACCCCTCTCACACGATAGCCTGCCCCGAGGGCTTCCGCGGCGACATGGCGGCCGATGAAGCCGGAGACGCCCGTGACGAGCATGTTCTTACTCATGTGTCCGTCGGTCTCCCGGGCCGGACCGCGCGAACTCCTGACCCGGTGCTCCGCATCGGATCAGTGCCGCGCAGCCGCTCGTACACACTACACGTGGCCTGGCTGACCGCGTCCCACGAGTAGCGCTCGCGGGCCCAGTCCCGGATGTGCCGGCGCCGCCGGCCGAGATTCTCGAAGAGCTCACTCCGAAAGTACGCCTCGATCTTCGTCGCCAGATCGAGCGGATCGCACGGTCTGCACAGGAAGCCTGTCGCGCCGATGACGACGTCTTCGCGGAGAGATCCCACGTCGGCCGCGATGACCGGCAGGCCGAAGCTGTACGCCAGGACGAGTACTCCGCTCTGGGACACGCGGGTGTAGGGCAGGACCAGGACGTCCGCCGCCTTGAAGTACAGCTCCGTGTCCTCGTCCGGGACATACTCGATCCGCTCGACCACACGCTCTCGACTGCGGTCGCGATCGATCGCGCGCCGAATCTGTTCCGCGTAGTCTCGGCACCCCGGCCGGGGGCGGCCGGCGATGATGAGCCGGTAGCCTGGGTCCCGGGCCGCGATCTCTTGAAACGCGGCGACCAGGAATTCGAGGCCCTTGTAGGGCCCGATGTTGCCGAAGAAGAGAATCGCCTTCTCGGCTTCCCCGATGCCCAGGCGCTGCCGGGCCCGGCCGGGAGCGATGTCCGTCGTGGGAACGGCGTTGTTGATGCCGAACGGGATGACGGTCACCGCACGCTCGGGGAGCGCGAACTGATCGAGAAGCTCTCTCTTCATGGCTTCGGTATGGACGAAGACGTGGTCGGCGAGTCGATACTGGACCCTCAACGTGAGACGATTCAGAAGCGAGTCGTTCGAGTCCCGTTGGCCGGCATTCACGTTGTGCGCGGTGAGGACGACCCTCTTTCCGCTCAGTCGGTAGTACAGCATCAAGAGCGTCCGGTCGAAGTACTGGAGCTTGTTGTTCCAGAGGATGTGGAAGATCTTCGGCCGAGCGCTCCAGGCATAGCGGATGAGCCGGGCGTAGTACAGCAGGACCCTCCAGACCTTCCCGGCGAGGGCGCTATCGGTGTCCTGATTGCCCCGCAGATTGAGGAAGGTGAGCTTGCGGCTCGTGCGCAGGAGGGGGCTGTCCAGATCGTCGCTCGCGATGAAATCCAGACGGACCCCCCGGGCCAGGAGCGCCGTGGCCAGGCCGAGCGTATAGGGCCGGTCGCCGCCGCCAGTCAGCAGGGCGACGTGGCCACGGCCCGTCTCGTGGCCGCTCGGGAGGGCTCGACCCCGCGCCGGCCGGTCCGCGCCCGACCGGATGGCGGCCGCCGGGCCGCTTCCGGTGGCTGTCGGGACGCTCGATGACGAGGGGACTCGGCCGTTCACGACGTCAATTCACGGAACGCCCGGATCGGCTGGGCGGCGCGTGCCGTCTCCTCGGCCGCGTAATCTTCCTCGCGGTCGCAGAAGATGATCTGGCTGCCGGAGAAGTCGAACTTGAAGGGCACCTGGATCAGGGTATTGAGCCTCTCCTGCACGCTGCGCTGCTTCGACGGCGGTACGAAGAGCAGAACGAATCCCCCGCCGCCGGCGCCGATCAGCTTGCCACCGGTCGCACCCGCCGCCCGGGCCGCCTCGTAGACCGCGTCGACGTCGGGGTTCGAGATCGTGGCGCTCAGGCTCCGCTTGGCCTGCCAGGCTTCGTGCAGCAGATCGCCGAATTCGAGGATCTCCCGGTCGCTGTTGATGACGGAGATGCTTTCGTCGACGAGGTCCTTCATGATCCGGAGCTGGCGCCGCCGGTCGTCGATGCCGTTCACGAACGTCTCCGCGATGGTCGAGGCGGTGCGTTTGATCCCGGTGTAGAAGAGCTTGAGGTAGGCGGCGAGCTCCTTGATCCGGTCGGCGCCGTCCGTGTTCGGCGTCACGGTGATCTCACCACTCTGATGGAACACGATGTGGTTCAGACCGCCGTAGGCCGCCAGCACCTGATCCTGAGACCCGACCGTCTCCTTCAGAACCTGCTGCTCCAGGTAGACGCTCTCCGTCGCGAGGCGATGCTTGCTGACCATCTGGCCTTTCAGCGCGTACAGGGCGTTCAGCAAGCCCACTGTGAAGGCGGAGCTGGAGCCCACGCCACTCCGGGCCGGGATGTCCGCGTCGTGATGGATCTCGACTCCCCGCCGGATGTCGAGGTGACGGAGGGCCTCGCGAACCGCCGGATGGGCGATCTCCTCGATCGTCTGACAGTGCTCGACCTTGGAGTAGACGATGCAGATGCGATGCTCGAAGAACGGAGGGAGATAGCGACAGTTGATGTAGCAGTATTTGTCGATCGTCGTCGCCAGCACGGCACCGCCATGCCTGGTATACCACTCCGGATAGTCGGTGCCACCGCCGAAGAAGGAGATGCGAAAGGGGGTCCGGCTAATGATCATAGACAGTCTCCCGATCGTGGACGGTCGCTGGTGAGGGGAAGAGCTCGCGCTCGACGAGCCAGCAGATCAGGTGTTCGATGGCCAGGTGGGCCTCCTGGACGTGCTGGGTGTCCGCGCTCGGTACCGGGATGGCCACATCCGCCAGGCTGCCGAGCACCCCCCCGGCTCCCGTGAGAACGATGGATTTCAGGCCGGCGCTCCGGGCGTGGCGTACGGCCTGGACGACGTTCGGTGAGTTGCCGCTGGTGCTGATCCCGATCAACACATCGCCGGGTCGGCCCAGTGCCTGGACCTGACGCTCGAACACGCCGTCGAATCCGCAGTCGTTGGCGAAAGCCGTGAGAAACGAGGTGTCGGTCGTCAGCGCGATGGCCGGCAAGCCGGGCCGCTCGAAGGTCTTCGTCAATCGACTCGTGAACTCGGTGGCCATGTGCTGGCAATCTGCGGCACTTCCGCCGTTGCCGCAGAGCAGAACCTTGGCGTCGGCGCGAAAGGCGCCCACGATGAGATCGGCGGCGGCGATGATTGCGTCTCCACATACTTCGGCTGTTCGCAGTGTGGTGTGCGCGCTCGCACGCAGATAGGCTCGCGCTTTCTCTCGACGGCTCGCATGTGGAGGCATGGCTTTCTCCTTCTGGATCGTGGCGGCTGTTCGGGCCAGCTGCGCGGATCTCCCTCGTCGCGGGAGCGTGAGGCCGAGTCTCAGAGAGCAGGCGAGAAGAACTTCTCCCGGATGTCGTCGAGAGAATGCGAGACGTGGCAATGATGCTCGTCCATCCGGGTTCCCGCCGCTTCGGAGCTCAAGAGAATCTTCGTGCCGATCCCAGCCGCCATGGCGGCCTCGATGTCCGAGGGGCTGTCACCGATCAGGATGCTCGACGGCAGGTCCAGGCCGAGCTCGGCGCGCGCGCGCAGGAGCATGCCGGGCTTGGGCTTCCGATCGGGGGAATCGTATCTGTATCTGCCGATCCCGTGGATCGGGTGATAGGGACAGTAGTACACGCGCGCGATGTGGATCTGCTGTTCGGCAAACTCGTGGACCATCCAGTCCGTCAGCTCGAGGAAGTCCGACTCGGTGTAGTAGCCGCGGGCGATGCCGGCCTGGTTCGTGACGACCACCAGGCGATAGTGGAGAGCCTGGGCTGCTCGACAGAGCTCGAAGATGCCGCCCTGGAAGTGGAAGGCTTCGCGGCGACCGACGTAACATCGCTCCAGATTGATGACGCCATCCCGGTCCAGGAAGAGCGCCCTATTGTCGATCGTCACGAGAGTGGGCTCGCGGGTGGAGGTGGGCCGGAGGCGGCCCGCCGGAGGCGAGGAGCGTAGTCATGGATGTCCGGATCGGGGCGTCGTGCCGGGATCCGATGGAGTCCTGCGAGCATCCGCGCGGCCGGGGCAGGCGGCGCGAGCCCGGTGAGAACGACGGCGGCGCGAGGGGAGCCCGAGGCCCGGGCGACGTGGACGGCTCGGCGACGGCCGAGGACGCAGCCACGGCCAGAAGGAACGCGATCCAGATGGGGTGAGTCACCTTGAACGCCGCCTCGGTCAAGTTGTAGACGACCGCGGCCACGAAGAAGGCGAGGTTGAGCCTCCCCAGTTCGGGGTCCGCGCGCAACGCTCCGACGACGTTTCGGTATCCCCACACCATCATCACGCCGAGCAGGGTCACTCCGATCCATCCCAGGTTGAGGTACACCTCGAGGTAGCCGTTGTGCGCCTGGTTCGGGTGCCACCAGTGGATTCTCCACAACTCCTTGGCCCGCTCACCCAGCCAGAAGCTCTCGAACCCGGTCCCGAACAGCGGATCTACCGGTATGCGGAGAATGTTGGCCCACAGCTCGGTACGGGTGGTCAGGGTCGGGTCTCGCCCCATCGCTTGAACGACCCCGACGTCCGTGTTGAAGAACAGGCCGAACACGCAGGCGGATACCGTTCCGACCGTCAGGACGCTCACGACCGTCGGGCTGCGTGTGAACGCCCACCAGTTCGTGAGCACGAGCAAGGCGCCGCCGATGATGAAACAGCCCAGCGACGTGGCGGAATCCGCCATCGAGAAGAGCCACAGGGCCATCGCCAGAACCGCGCCATGGACGATCAGAGGACGCGCCATCCGGGACGGCTGTCCGGTGTTGAGCGCCGCCAGGAGCCGCCACAGGGATCCCAGGCCGAAGACGATGCAAATGACCCCGAGCCCGTTCTTGTCGATTGCCACACCCATGTTGTAAGCGCGGCCGGTCCAGAAGTCGAAGCCGCGACCGAGCGCGGGATAGTACTTGATCAGTAGCACCGACAGCGGGACGAGGAGAAACCCCGAGCGTGCGAGCAGCTGCTTGACTGCGGCGCGCGGATCGGGGTCGGTGAGGACGACCAGCACGATGACCGCGTTCCCCAGCGCCTTGGCCCACCGTTTGAACGCGACGACTGGATAGTCCGACCACACGACGCTGACGGCACAAAAGAGGAAGAAGGCGACGAGGGGTGCATTGGCTCGCAGCAGCGCCCCGGTACGCTGACCTCTCGTGAGGAGCACCATCACACCAGCCGCCAGGAGCCCGGTGAAGATGACCCGGTCGAGAGGGCTCCCATCGAGGTACTGGTCCGGTGACGCCAGCACGGGCGCCGTTCCGAGCCACTCGCCGACGTTCCGGGACGCGCCGATGGACAGCCATGCCACCGCGATCCAGAGAGCCGGGGAAGTCCGGGACCTGGGGTCCCGGTCGAGCGTGAACAGGCCCAGGATCCCGAGGGCGTAGACGGCGGTGGCGAGCAAGCCAGGCATTCAGGCTCTTCCGGTGCGCGTCTCCGAGCAGAGGCGACGCATCATGTCGGGTCGATGAAGAGGCGGTGGACGAGCTCCAGGGTCAGCAGCTTGTGGATCTCCTCGGTGTAGTTCCGCTTCCCTTCGAGGTGGCCCTGCACCACGGCCTCCAGCCTCTTCGGCTCGACGTACGGCCGGGAGAGAGCGCGCCGGTCGAGAAGCATGTCCGCCACGTACCGGGCGAGGACGTCACGGTACCAGACCCGGAAATGGTAGAGCTTGTGCCGGCCGAGGAAGAGGCGTTCGAGGCGGAGGGGCGACAGCAGCCGATCGATTCGCGCAGCCCACTGCGGCATCCCGAGATCGTAGGCGTACTCCGCCTTGAAGAGGAAGTCGAGAACGCCGCTGGACGCCGCCGCGGAGAGAGGGCCCCGGGCGCCGCCCACGCCGCGGTCCGTCCTGATGCGCCGGAGAGCGATGTCCCCATCCGCGATCAAGCGCAAGCACATGGCGTTGTTCGCGACGGCCGCCGTAGGTGCGCGGAAGACCGTTTGCACGAAGTCAGTCTCGAGGTAGGGGGACCGCAGGGTGACCTGGGTCTCCGCGTTTTCGAGCCCGCCGTGCTGGTGCCAGTGACCCTGCTTGAACGCCGCGAACGAGAGCGGGTGTCCGCGGAGGAGACCGGTATACGTCTCGGCGGCCTCGCGGACGTGGGCGAGGAACTCCGGTTGGAACAATCCGGGCACGGGCGCCTCCGGCTTGAACGCACGGACACGACGGAGGATCTCTCCGCCATAGTTCCCGGTCATTCTCACCGGGGCGATCTCCCGAGCCGTCTCGTTGATGTAGAGGTCGGGGGCACGACCAACGTCGACGCATCCGTCCGTGAGGTAGACCGTCCGCTGGGCGTAACGCGGAAACCGCGCGAGGAAATCCTGGCCTACCCGGATCACTTCGTGGGGCTGCTGGCAGGCGCGGGCTACTTCCCGGGCCACGACGACGTCTTGACAGTCCCGGAACATCCCCCCGAAGGTGTAGCAGGGAAGCGACCCGGGGCGAGACGGGTGCCACGCCATGATCATCCGGGTGTCCAGACCCCCGGTCAGTGACATCGCGATCCGCTCTCGTCCTCCGAAATACCGTGGCAGGCTTCGAGAAAAGACGTCCCGAATCTCCCGGTAGAAGGACTCCGGCTCCAGGGGAGACTGATTCTCCCACTCCCGGGGCTCGAAGTACGTTCCTCGGTGCGCGATGGAGCCGTCGCGGAAGACCCACTTCGCACCCGGGGGGAGCACATGGAGGTCCTGGAAGAGCGATCGGCCTTCGAGGGTGCAGCCGCAGGCCACGAACTCACCGACCCCTCGCGGATCGATCCTCCTGAGCTCCGGACGTACGGCGAGGATCGCCTTGGCCTCGGCGGCGAAATAGAACGCGTCCTTCGACTCGTGATGGTAGAGTCGGTGCATCCCGTAGCGGTCGTTGAAGAGCGTGGTCGTTCCGCGTCTGCGATCGATCACCAGCCCGTGGAATCGTCCGTTCAGCTCCGCCGGGAACGAGGCGTTCGCCTCGTAGAGGTCGGCGAGATAGGACGGCTCGCCGGCGTCGACGCGGTTCCGGCGCTCGTCGGGATGCCGCGCCGATCTCGGGTCCGAGAACTCCTCTCCCGAGAAGACCAGTGCGACGTCTCCCTGTTCATTCCGCAGCGGCATTCCATCGCAGAACGAGCCTTTGCGCGCGATCCATCCGACGTACACGCCGAGCGCCTCGTCCTCCCAGGTGCCGGTGACGTAGAAGTCCTCGTGACGAAGGGCCTCGACCATGCGCAGCAGCTGCGGCTGCGCCCGTTCACGCGGCATCCTCGTGAGAAGACCTACGATCCCTGGCATCGGTCTCTCGCTAGCGAAGCGGCTTCAGGCGACACGCTCTTTGAGTCGGCACTGGAGAGCAGCCGGTGACTCGTTCGTGCCGATCTGGCTGAAGATGGCGTCCATGATGCGAGCGGTCAGCAGGATCTCGCGGTACGGTATCGGCAGCGGTGTCCCGTCCGTCACCGCGCGGTAGAAAGCGTCGATGAGGTGCTTCATGCCGGACTGCACGTGGAAATCACCCGCCAGGAACCGCGCAGCGTTCGAGGTGAGGTCGCCGAGATGCTGCTTGGCGAACGACAGGGGCGGGACGAACGTGTCGATGTAGCTCTTGAACTTGTCACCTCGGAGCCTGATCAACGTCTCGTGGTCCTGGTCGAGGATGAGGCCGTTCTTCGGACCATAGATACGGAGCTGATGGATCTGAGGTCACATCCGGGAGGAGAAGGTGAAGTAGGCGGTGGCGCCGTCCTCTTCACCGATGATCACTCGCAGCTCGTCGACGATCTCCGGCTCGTCGATGCTCGCGAGGAGCGGGCTCACGAAGCCGTGCGCGATCACCCGGGGCGAATTGCTGGTCAGAAACTCCGCGATCCTGGCGATCCCATGGCTGATGACGTTGTGCAGCAACCGACCGGGCAGCCGGCGGACCCAGTGGTGCTTGTCGCCCAGGACCGCTCGGGCGTACCCGGAGTCGCTCAGGTCGTAGCAGTAGTAACTCTCCATGTGGACGGGGGTCCCGCCCAGGTAACCGCTCTCGACGAGGGCTCGCATGCGTCTGGCCACGTGGCTGAACTGGTAATCGTGCCCCGCTGTCAGCTTGAGCCCTCTCTCATTGGCGATGGCGACGAGCCGCTGAGCCTCCTCCTCGTAGAGCGTGAAGGGCTTCTCGACGTAGACATGGCAGCCGTGCTCCAGGCAAGTGCGGGCGAGGTCGAAGTGGCTCTGGGGGGGCGTCGTGATGTGGACGACATCCGGCCGCGCGTGCGTCAGGAGCTCGGTCACCTCGGTGAAGTACCGCGGGACCGAGAAGCGTTCGGAGAGCTGACGCGCCATCAGCGGCTCTCGGTCACAGACGCCGACGATCTCGCACCCGCGGACCCGGCGGATCTGTGACGCGTGGGCATCCGCGATCTTGCCGCATCCCACGATGGCGACTCTAAGCATGCTGGCTTCTCTGCCGGCAACTGGCGAAGTAACGCCGGAAGCCCTCCGCCGTCGGCACCTTCGGGGCCCAGCCGAGGCGCGCTTTCAGCCTGTCGTTGGAGTAGCGCGTCTTCTTCCAGTAAGCGTGCCACCTGCTCCGATTGAAGACGGGGGGTAACTGGTCTTCCGACCAGCTCGAGTACCTCTCCCACAGATAGCAGAGCCCATGGCTGACGAAATGGGGCACGTAGAGCGACGGGAAGTGTCCGACGTGTTTCTTGTAGAGGCGCAAGAACTGCCGGCTGGAGGGAAGGTCGTCGTCGACGATGTTGAAGACCTCGCCGCCCACCCCCGGCAGCCCTCCCGCCAGCGCAATGGCGTCTGCGCAGTTGTCGAC
>JACXTT010014116.1_pt1 | contig 10478 bp, 10 predicted proteins | sample 9270951 | NCBI WGS metagenome assembly JACXTT01 (sample SAMN15532306, study PRJNA645909) | rock metagenome | isolation source: weathered quartz diorite | place: Puerto Rico | collected 2017-06-21
TGGAGGGACGGATCGACGCGGATCGGGGGCCAGCCGGGGCTCCTGGCCTTGAACGCGGCCATCGAAGGGGGGCGCGCCGGCGCGCACGGGGCCGGCTTCCGCGTCGTCGCAGCGGAAGTCCGCAAACTCGCCGAGCAGTCCAGCCACGCCGTCGAAGAGATCCGTGGCCGGTTGCGCTTGACGCAGGAACAGGTCGGGAGCGTGGCCGGCGCGTTGCGTGAGGGACGGGCGGCGGCACAGGATGCCGGCACGGTCTCGGGGGCGGCGCGGGAAGCGCTCGACGCGATCTTCACTGCTCTCAACGACACCACTGAATTCGCCAGCACCTTCACGGAAGAGACAGACGATCAGGCGAAGCAGATCGACCTGGTCGTACGGCGCATGGGTGAGCTGGCGGGGATCGCCGATGAAGCCGCGGCCGGAGCCGCGGAGACGAACGCGTCGACCCGCACGCAGCTCGCCGCGCTCACCGAGCTGGGCGACGCCGCCGACCGGCTCTCCGGCGCCGCGGCGCGCCTGACGCAGAGCACCCAGCGCTTCCGCGTCGACGGCTGGTCGGACCTCGGCTCAGGCTAGTCCTCACCCCCTGTCCTCCTCTCCCTTTGGGAGAGGGGGCACGACGGTTGTGATTCAGCCCAAAACGCCGCGTATCAGTCGCCGGGCTGCCGCGTTGGCCTTCTCGCGAACCTCCGACACATCGGCGGTGAGCAGCCGCCCTCCGCGGACGACGACTCTCCCGTCGACCAGCACGTGCCGCACGTCCGCCGCCCGGGCCGCGTAGACCAGCCGCGATGCGATCTCGGCGTCGGCCGGTTGGCCGTGCGGGCCGGACAGATCGAGCGCCACCAGGTCTGCGCGTTTCCCGACTTCGATCGAGCCGATCTCGCGTTCGAGACCGAGAGCGCGCGCGCCGCCGAGCGTGGCGAGCTCGAGCACCGCCGCGGCGGGCAGCGCATCGGGCCCGAGGCGCGGCTTCTGGATCAGTGCGGCGAGCCGCATCTCCTCGAAGCCGTCCAGCCGGTTGTTGCAGGGCGCCCCATCGGCGCCGAGCGCGACGCGACACCCTGCGGCCAGCATCTCCGGAATCGGCGCCACGCCGCTGCCGAGCTTCAGGTTGGAGCTGGGACAGTGCACGACGTTCGTTCCGGCGCGCGCCAGCTCCCGCACGGTATCGCCATCGACCCAGACGCAATGGGCCAGCGCAGCGCGCGGTCCCGCGATGCCAACCGAATCGAGATAGGCGATCTCGTCACGCCCGGTGGCGCGCTTCACCAGCTCGAGCTCGACCGGCGTCTCGGCGGCATGCGTATGGATCATCGCCCCGGCCCGCTCGGCGGCGTCCGAGACCGCGCGGAGCAACGGCCCGGTGCAGCTCGGTGCGAAGCGCGGCGCAAAACAATACCGCAGCCGTCCACCCTCGGCACCGTGCCAGCGCGCGCACAAATCCATCGCTTCCTGCAGCGCCTGGTCGGTCGATTCCCGCAGCCCCGGCGGATTCGTCGGGGCGTCCATCAGACACTTTCCCACCGTCGCGCGCAAACCGATTTCGCGCAGTGCCTGAAACGCCGCGTGCGTGTGCCGCACCGTCTCCATGTCGAGGATCGCGGTGGTGCCGCCGAGCAGCAATTCAGCCGCGCCCAGCATTGCCGACCAGTACACCGATTCGGGGGTGTGGGCCGCTTCGAATGGCCAGATCCGTCGCGCCAGCCAGTCCTCGAGTGACAAGTCGTCGGCGAAACCCCGAAACAGCGTTTGGCAGAGATGGATATGGGCCTGGACGAGGCCCGGGAGGAGGATCAGGCCCGCGCAGTCGAGCTCGCCGCCGCGCGCCACGGCGCGGCGGGTCGGGGACCGTCGCGGCCGGATCTCCGCAATGCGCCCTTCGGATACGACGACATCGGCGTCGAGCACGCGACGGTCGGGATCGAGCGTGACGACCCGGGCGCCGCTGAGCACCAGCAGGCGCGCCGGGCGTGGACGTTTCTGGGAAACCACGGGCGTGGAATATCGTTCGGGAACCCGGGAGCGCCAGATGACATTCTACCAATGCAGAATGATGAGTGCAGAATGCAGAATTGAACTTCTGCATTCATCATTCTGCATTCAGCATTCTCTAGGTAATGACCCTGGGCGTCGTCTCGGAGCTGTCGGCCTCCGGTAGGTCGAAGTAGGCGTGCAGCTCGTCCATCAGGTCTTCATCGTCGTACACGCCGGTGAGAATACGCTCCGGCGTGCCGGGATCGATGAGCAGATAGCCGTAGGGATAGTCGAGCCCCGAGAGGACGATGGCACGGTGGTGGTGATCGGCCTGCTCGACGTAGACGGTGTCGGCCTTGGTGGCGACGAGCCCGATGCCGTTATCCGCCAGCGTCGGGGCCACGTGTTCGGTATAGAAATCGAGGTCGCGCGAAGCCGCCTGTGCGGAATCCCGGCTCAGGGAGTCACTGGCCCGCAGCCAGAACACGACGACGGTCGGCTTCGTGATGACGCGTGGTGTGCCGAGCACCCGGTCGTTCGCGGTATCTTTCGGCGCTTTCCAGAGCCGCGACAACGCCGCGGTGTCGGCGATGGTCTCAGCCGGTCGCTTCGCGTGGGAGGCGGGTCGGCACGCGGCGAGCGCGAGGAGCGGGAGCCAGCATCTCGGTCTCACAAAGGGGAAGATAATGAGGCAAAACTTGATCTCTCGTGCTGTGACGGGGATCGCGCGCGTCGTGTCCACATGAGCAACGCGCGTATGGCACCCGGGCCGAACCGGGGTACATTCGCGGCGATGGACGCCCAACCGGCGGCTCCCCCGCCCGCCCCGCCGCCCCCCCCAACTCCGCCGAAGCCTCCCTTCGTCCGGCGACACCATTGGATTGTGCGGCTCACCCACTGGGCCACCGTCGTGGTCCTGGCGGGTATGATCGCCAGCGGGTTGCAGATTTATGAAGCGTACGCCCGTTTCGGCAACCGCGGTGCCGCGTCCTACCCCAATCCCTTCGAGGGGACGACGTTCCCGGCGACCATCCGCCTTGGGCGCTGGCTGGCCGGCGCGCTGAACTGGCACTTCGCGCTGATGTGGCCCCTCGTGTTCTTCGGGCTGCTGTACTTCTCGTACCTCGTGGGAAGCGGGGAGTGGCGCGCGTTGCTGTTCCGGCCCAGTGACATTCCCGGCGCGATCCAGATGACGAAGTACTACCTGCGGCTCCGGAAGGAGCACCCTCCACAGGGAAAACACAACCCGCTCCAGAAACTCGCGTACACCACGGTCGTGCTGCTCGGCGTGCTCGCCGTGTTGACGGGATTGTCGATCTACAAGCCGCTGCAATTCCCCTGGCTCACGGCGCTGTTCGGGGGATTTCAGGCGGCGCGCTACTGGCACTTCTGGATCGTGTGGATCTTCGTCGGCTTCAGCGTGGTGCACGTGCTGCTGGTGTTCCTCGTCGATCCGGCAAGCCTGCGGGCGATGCTGACTGGATGGTACAGGGGGAGGTTCCCGAGTCATGGATAAGACGACCGATCGCCGCGGTTTCCTGCGGCTCGCCGCCGCTGCGGGGCCCGCGGCGCTCGCCGCTGCGTGCAGCTGGGATGGCGGCAACCTGGTGCGGCCGAAACTCTTGTCGATCAGCCGGCTGAACGACTGGGTAGGAGAGAAGGTGCTGTTCTCCCCCACGCGGCTCGCTCGGACGTATGCCACGAGCGAGCGCAGCGCGAGTCTGCCGAGTTACTACATCTCCGAGCACACGCCGGTCCTTCCCGACTCGGCGGCGTGGCGGCTGACCGTCGACGGGCTGGTCGCGACCCCGCTGTCGCTGACGCTCGACGACCTGACGCGGATGCCGCGCACCAGCTACACCGTGAAGCATCATTGCGTGGAAGGATGGACGGCGATCGCGACGTGGACGGGAGTGCCCGTGTCGGCGATCGTGCAACGCGCCGCGCCGCGCGCCGGCGCTCGCTACATCCTGTTCAAGAGCTTCGATGCCGATTACTCGAACGGCTGGGATCTGGCGAGCGCGATGCACCCGCAGACGATTCTCGCCTACGCGATGAACGACAATCCGCTCCCGGCCGCGCACGGCGCGCCGCTGCGGCTCTACTCACCGACGAAGCTGGGATACAAGCTGACGAAGTACCTGGTCTCCATGACGTTCATGAGTGAGAGGCCGGGGGGTTACTGGGAGGATCAGGGCTATCCCTGGTTCGGGGGGATATAGACGCTGAGGTTTCAGGAAGACGCGGAGCCGCCGAGCCGCTGAGTGGATTTGAGGTGTGAGGCTCGAGGATAAGCTCCTCGTCCCTAATCTCTCGGAACCACTCAGCGGCTCGGCGGCTCGGCGTCTCCCCGGATACTAGGCGTCTGAGCGTCTAGCCGATCGCCGCGAGCGCGTCGTACATCTCCCCCGCACTTCTGTACCTCTGCTCTCTGTCTTTCGCCATCGCTTTCAGCACGGCTTTCGCCAGCCCTTCCGGGACTTCCGGATTGATCGTGCGCGGATCGGGCGCGTCCTTCTCCAGGTGCATCGCGATCAGCGACCACGGTGTCTCGGCTTCGAACGGCACGCGGCCGGTGATCGACTCGAACAGGACCACGCCCGTCGAGTAGAGGTCGCTGCGCGGGTCGAGCTCGAGGCCGGAGAGCTGCTCGGGAGACATGTAGTCGGGGGTGCCGATCGTCATCCCCTGCTCGGTGAGTCCCTTCCCCTTCGGCGGGTTGGCGAGCCGCGCGATACCGAAGTCCATGACCTTCAAGAATCCGTTCGGCTCCACCACGATGTTCTGCGGCTTGATGTCGCGGTGGATCACGCCCTGCTCGTGCGCGACCTCGAGCGCGCGGCACAGCTGCTTGCCGACCGTGAGGGACACCGGCACGGGCAGCCGCCCGCGGCTCTGGATCAGCTGCTTGAGCGACGTCCCCTCGACGTACTCCATGGTGAGGTAGTACATCCCGTTCACCTCGCCCAAGTCGTACGTGCGCACGACGTTGCGATGGGCGATGCGGCGCGCAAGCCGAATCTCCTGCTTGAACCGCTCGATCGCGACGGGGTCGTCGGCGACGGTGTCGGGGCGCAGCGTTTTGATGGCGACGGGCTCGCCCAGCTCGCGATCGAACGCCCGGTACACGACGCCCATCCCGCCGGCGCCGAGGATCTCCTTCACCTCGTAGCGGTTGTCGAACACCGACCCCGGCGTGAGCCGGTCGCCGCCGGAGCCGAGAGAGGGGCGCTCGGCGACCTCGCGAAGCGCCGTAGCGGCAGCGCCGAGCTGCTGGGTGGCCGAGCCAGCCGCCGCCTGGGTCATCAGCTCCACGAGCTGCGCTTTCTCTTTGAGATCTTCGACGAGTGCACGGAACGCCTGGGAGAGCATGCCGATCTCATCGGCGCTCGTGACCGGAATGTCGACCGAATAGTCGCCGTCCTGCACCTTGCGGGTCGCCTGCGCGAGCTGCTGCACGGGCTTGGCGATATGGCGCGCCAGCACGCCTGCCGACGCCAGCGCGAGAATGATGCCGAGCGCGATTGCCGCCAGGATCGTGCGCTGCAACGTGCGAAAGGTCGCCAGCTCGGCGTCGCGGGAGCGGAACGCGACAAAGCCGCCGCGCAGGTCGCCCGCGGGGGACCGGATCGCGCCCGCCAGCCCGATGAGGTGCTCACCGCCGACTTGCGCCGTCATCGCTTCCCCCGCCGTGTCGCGCGCCAGCGCTGCCGCGTTCACGGAGGCGATCAGGGCGGGTCCGATCTCGTCGCGCGGCAGCGTGCTGCCGACGACGTAGGGATGATCGAGCGTGTCCAGGGCGAAGAACACGACATCCGATCCGGCGGTCTGATGGATCGCGGCAGCGAGGGAGTCGTTCACGTCGTACGTCGCCACGAGCGCGCCCTGGGCGCCGGCATCGGCCGACGCGCGCAGCGGTGTGCCGACGGCGATGAACATCTTGTTGCGCACGTCGTCCAGCCAGGCGCCGTTCGACGACTCCCCCGACAGTGCGTTCGCCACGAGCGGGGCGCCCGAGAGATTGACGTCGAGCTGCTCGGGGTAGTCGGTGCGGGCGATGAGAATGCCCTCGTTGTCCGTCACGAGCACCCAGGCGGCGCCGATCAGGTCGCGCACGTCGTTCGCCTGATCGAGGGCATCGGCGCGATCCTTGCCGTGCTTGAGCAGCCGTTCGCGGTATTGCGGCACGTCGGTCGCGATGGTGCTCGCCCGTGCCAGCGTCCGCGTGCGCGCGCCGAGGAAGTCCTCGACGGAGGTGCGCGTCGCCGCGAGGGCCCGGTCGATGGCGGCGTCGGCGGTGCGGTTCGCTTGAAAGGAGGTGACGCCGAAGGTAACGCCCAGCACCGCCAGAATCAGCAGCGTGGAAGCGATGAAGATCTTGCCGGCGAGCCCCCGCCCGAACCGCGGGCCGCTAGTAGCGCTCGCGTCCGGCATTCGTGGGGTAGTCCTTCCCGAACTTGTTCTTGTGTGGCTGCCAACGGAACTCGCGCGCGTTGAGGGCGACCTGGAGATCGGCAACGCCGTTCGGCCCGACGGTCACATCCCGCACGAACTCCTGCGACGCGCGCTCGTGCCACACGTGCAGCTTGTAGGTCCCCGGCTCGACGCCGGTGATCGTAAACGAGCCGTCCGCGCCCGTCTGCGTGAAGTGGTGCGTCGCCATCACCTGCACCAGCGCGACCATGCGCGGGTGCACGTTGCAGAACACGCGCACCAGCCCGGGATAGCGGAATACGGTCGTCTTGCCCTCGCCCCGGCCATACAGGCCGAGGTCGAAGCTGTTCGAGTCGGACACCGAGAACACGTTGTGGTCGAACGGGTCGTGATTGGGGAACGCCACCGTCGTGCCGGCAGGGACGACCAGCACGTGCGGGGAGAACGTCTTGTCGCTGATGGTGATCTCGAACCGGGCGGGGGCGAGCGAGACACCCTGCCCTTCGAGGTAGACCACGGCGTCACCGAGGTCGGGAGAAGACGCGTTGTTCTTTTCCTGGATGATGATGCGGCCGCTCACGTGCCCCGCCTGCGCGGCGGTGGGTGCCGTGCCGGCGATGCTCCCCGCCAGCACCACACTCACCGCCACGGCCCATCGCCTCAACGGTGGACCTCGAAGTCCTGCGCGCCCGCGGGCGCGCCGTCCAGCGAGATCGTCACCTTGTACTTGCCCACCGGCCAGCCGGAGGGCTTGGAGATATGGAACTCGGTATGGGCGGGTCCCTGCGGCGCGATGGCCTGCGTATCGGCGAAGACCGTCCGGCCAGTCTGGAACGTCCAGACGGCGGCCAGGGTCGCACTCGACGAACTGCCGACGGTCGCGACCGAGGCATAAATCGTGTCCTTCGGTCCAAACGTCGTCAGCGGCTGCGCGACCGACCTGTCGGCGGCGACCGCCTTCCCGAGCGACACGCCGGTGACTGCAAACGCCACGGCTGGTGGCGCGGCGGGCGGCGGAGGGGGCGGAGCTTTCTTGCATGCGACGGCCGCACCGGTGAGGGCCGCGACCATCACACTCCAGCGGCGAGGGTGAGCGATCACATTGCCTCCCCTTGTCAGGCGGGTGGAATGGTAAGGACCTGTCCGGGATGGATCAGGTCGGGATTCTTGATCTTGTCCGTGTTCGCTTGATAGATCGTGCGCCACTTCGTGGCGTCGCCATAGATCTGTTTGGCGATCTTCGAGAGACTGTCGCCCGCCTTCACGGTATAGGTCCGTGTGGCAGGAGGCGGCGCGCTCGAGGAGCTGCCCCCCTGCACATCGGAAAAATCGGGCATCGGATCGTCAGGTTTGGTCATGGATCACCTCTTGGAAGGCCTGCGCAACTGTTGCGCCCGGACGCGGGGAGCTTACTGTAGTTTATCCGATCTCGCCAGGAGTCCGCGCGCATGCGCCGCTTGTGGATGCTCTTTGTGTTGCCGCTGCTCATACACCCCGCCGCGGCGCAACAGCCGACGGCGACGGCGCCCGCGCCAGCGGCGCACCCAACAGTCGAATTCTCGGGGCTCGTGCTCATCAACGGCTTCTTCACCAACGCGCGTGTGAACAACAGCGACGTGCCGCAGTTCGCCGAGGCCGACACGACTGGCGTCGCAGGCACCGGCGGCACGATCCGGCAGACGCGACTCGGTGTCTTCGTCACCGACCCCGACGTGCTCGGAGGAACGTTCACCGGCGAGCTCGACGTCGATTTCTTCGGCGGACAGGAGCCGAGCTCTGGCGACCGCACCTTCCCGTTGCTCCGCGTGCGGCGCGCCGTCGGAACGGTGCAGTGGTCGCACGCGCAGCTCCTGTTCGGCCAGGAATCGCCGCTCGTGGCCGAGCGCTCGCCGCGCTCGCTGGCGTCGATCGGGTTTCCCGACTTCGCGGGCGCCGGGAATCTCTGGCTGTGGACGCCGCAGGCGCGCGTGACGGTCCAGACTGGCTACACGCTGCGGCTCGCGCTGCAGGGAGCGGTGCTGGCACCGATCGCAGGGACGCCACAGACCACGTTCACCACGCAGCCCGACTCGGCGGAGCGCACCAAACGCCCCGCGTTCGAGGGACGGCTGCGCCTCGGCTGGGGCCCGGCGGACGACCCGAGCGAGATCGCCGTCGGCGGGCATTACAGCTGGATCAAGGGATTCGATGCTTCGACCGGCGATACCATCCTCGTCTCCAAGGCCGTGACGGCGGACCTGCGGATCTCGGTGGGGATCATCGAGCTCATCGGCGAGGCCTACACCGGGCAAGCGCTCGCGGGGCTGGGCGGCGGCGGGATCGGACAGAACACCGGCGTCGGGGGCGTGCCGGTGCGAACGAAGGGTGGGTGGGGCCAGCTCAACGTGAGAGCGGTGCCGCACTTCATGATCGGCGGCGGGTGCGGGCTCGACGATCCGAATGATGCCGACGTTCTCGCGACCGGACGGTTGCGCAACTTCGTGTGCGAGGGCCACGCCGACTGGCGGCCCCCGGGCCCGCTCGTGTTCGGGTTCGAGTTCCGGCACTTCTCGACGCGGTATGTGGCCGGCGACTTCACCGCAAATCACCTGAATCTGGCGGCGGGGTTTCGGTTCTAGGATCCCGAGCGTCGCGAGGCGCGCCTGTACGGGCATCACGATGGCTCCGACACTTGCTGCTGGAATTACGGGTCGTTCCCGGTAGGTCAGTCGGGTTCTCTGAGTTTGCTGCGCGTCGTCACCCAGACGTCGAGGCTGCCAGAGCCACCGGGGCGGTCGGAGATCATGTACAGAGTGGTGGCATCGAAAGACAACGCCAGGCGCGATTCACCCCCCGCGGTATTGACGACCGGCCCCAGACTCGTCGGCGGCGACCATGGATCCGAAATCTTGGTCCGCGTGGCAACCCAGAGGTCGAACCCGATGGCTCCCGGTTGATCCGGCGGGATGGAGCCTGCCCGATTGGAGGCAAAGATTATTTCCAACCCGTCCCGGCGAATCGCCATCCCCGCGTCCTGCAGGGTGCTGCTGAGCTCCGGCACGAGCGTCGCCTCGCTGAACGTCTCGTTCGCCTGGAGTGTGCTGACGTAAATGTCGGTACCGCCGATGCCACCCGGCCGGTTTGAGTTGAAGTAGAGCGTATTCTCGAAGGGTGCCGACAGGTTCTCGTTGAACGCGGAGTTGACGCTGCCGCCCAGGTTCTCCGGCGTTCGCCAGCCGAAGTCGTCGCGCGCATCCCGCCGCCGGGACACGTACAAGTCGTTGCCGCCGAACCCGCTCGGGCGATTACTAAAAAAGTAGATCCGATGCCCGTCGAGGGTGACGGCCGGGGCCTGTTCGTTGAACGCGGTGTTGACGGTTGACCCCAGGTTCTGCGGAGGTCCCCAGGGTTCGGCCACGCTGGCCCGCTGGGAGACCCAGATGTCGAAACCACCGTAGCCGCCGGGGCGGTTCGACGCGAGGTACAGGCTCAGTCCGTCTTTGGAGATCGACACCTCGATGTCGATGGAGGACGAATTCACGATCGGGCCGAGGTTCGTCGGCGCGGACCAGTCCGAGAACGTTGCCGGCTCGTCGGCGACGACGAGCGAAGCCAGCGCTGAGGCCAGCGGGGCGGTCGATTCTTCGCGGCACCCTAGGAGCGCAAACGCCAAGAGGAGCGTTGAAGTCAGTTGGTGCGGATAGGCCGGCGACATGGAGGTCTCACGGTAGTGGATGCTGTCATGAGACGGATTGACGCCGGCTCTTTGCTCAGCCCACCGGCCCCTACCGCTGACCCCACAGCTTGAAAGCCGTCAGGTCGGGCAAGCGCCAACAGTACGCGATACCCCTAGTATTGATGCCGCACGACAGATCGCCCGCACCGCTGCTCAGAGAGGCGTATCCTCCAGGGACGACCGTTGGCGCCTTGAACACCCACTCGTCATTTTCGTCGTTGGGGTTTGGATCGTAGTACCCCCAGCAATACACAACACCACCCGCCGTCAGGCCGCATTGGGGCGTACCCACGCTGAGGTCCGTGAACGTGAGCCCCGGGACTACCCCCACCGGGGCCAAGCTGGCCGCCTC
>JACXTT010014117.1_pt1 | contig 10477 bp, 7 predicted proteins | sample 9270951 | NCBI WGS metagenome assembly JACXTT01 (sample SAMN15532306, study PRJNA645909) | rock metagenome | isolation source: weathered quartz diorite | place: Puerto Rico | collected 2017-06-21
CGCGCAGGTGCGCCGGCACATCGACCTGCAGCTGCAGTCGTGTACCCATGCGGATTTTCAGGATATTCAGATAGGCTTGCGCCCGCTCCAGTTCCACCCCGAGCGTCGACAGCGATTCTCCCGTGCGCGGCAGCGAGTGGCGCAGATAGACGATCAGGTCGCCCAGCATGGCATCGGCCCGGGCCGGATCGCTGCGCGTCAGGATCTGCGCGCTGGCCAGGGTGTTGTATAAAAAATGCGGCTCGACCTGGGCGTGCAGCAGGCTCAGTTTGGCCACCGTCAGCTCCTTCTCGGTGGCACTCTGGCGCGCCGCCACCTTTTCGCCGCGGGCCCGTTCGGCCATGCGGCGGGCGATGGCCCTCGACAGCGCCTCGGCGTTTTCCAGGTTGGTGGCATAGTCGATGAAAAACCAGTCGGTCCAGGCGGCCCGTTCCGGTTCGCAGATCAGCATCACGCTGCCGGCATCGCCGTTCGGCGTCACCGTCATCGATACCTGATTTTTCAGGCTGTGCATGGACACCACGTATTTCCACGACACCGAGTCACCCGGATAAGGATTTTGCCGCTTGATGCGCACCCGGCTTTGCAGGCTGTCGCGCACCGATTCGACGCTGTGCACGCCGGGCAGTTCGCGCATGGCCGCCTCCACCAGGTCGAAGGCTTCGCCCGCCTCCAGCGGCAACTCCACCTGGCGGCGCTGGCGCCGGGACAGGGCCGCGGTGCTGACCTTGCCGGCGATCAGGCGCACCCGGTGCACGTGCGAAAAGGCGCCGGTGACGATCACGGCCATGCAAACGGCGCCGAGGCCGACAAAAACGCCGCCGGTGTGCTCGTCGCGGAACAGCACCACCTGGATGGGGATGACGAACAGCAGATATAGCACCAGCCAGGCGAAGGTCAGGCGAAGGATGAAAAACAAGCTGGCAAACATGGGAGGTCCCGGAGGTGAATGAAGATGGCGCAACCTTAGCAAGGGCGCAGCCGCTGCGGCGGCGGTTTCCGACGGAAGCGGCGCCACGCCGACCAAGCGCGAAAAATACGGCGCAAATCAGGCGCATGGGCGGGTCCGCTTTCGGCGAAACCAACTAATGATGATATGCAACAAAGTTCAACACGGCAAGTCCCTGCAGACTGACAGGCTTGTGTATCCCGCCACCTGGAAACCGCCATGCATCTCAGCCAGTATCACACCATCGGCATGCTCGAAAAGCCGCCCCGGCGGCGCCGTCGCTCCCTGTCGCGGGGCGAACTGGCCTGCGCGCGCGGTTCGGCGCTGCGCGGTGGGCGGCGCTCGCGGCGGCTGGCGATCATCAGCCTGGCGCTGTTGACCATGCTCGCGCTGCTGGCCGGCGCCTGATCGGCACGCGCGCCAGCCGATCGGCGACTCTTTTATGATGGGGTCTTTACGCCGCCCCGGAGACCATTATGACCGCCGCCCTTCCCCGCGCCCGCTGGCGCCGGATCGCCCTGCCGCTGCTGCTGGCCGCGTTCACGTGTAGCGGCCTGGCCGGCTGCAAGGAAAAACACGAACCGATCAAGCCGACCGTCGCCGCCCTGCGCAACTGAGTGTAAACTGCAGCCTGTTCATTGTTAAGTCAGGCTGTCCATGTCGTTTGCTTCCCTCGGTTTGATCGATCCCCTGCTGCGCACCCTCGACGCGCTCGGCTACAGCACCCCCACGCCGGTCCAGGCCCAGGCCATCCCGGCCGTGCTGGCCGCGCGCGACGTGTTCGCCGCCGCCCAGACCGGTACCGGCAAAACCGCCGCCTTCGCCCTGCCGATTCTGCAGATGCTGACCATGTCCGGTCAGGTCGGCGCCAACTGCGTCCGCGCGCTGGTGCTGGTGCCGACGCGCGAGTTGGCCGAGCAGGTGCACCAAAGTTTCAAATCCTACGGCGGCAACCTGCCGCTGCGCACGGCGGTGGCCTACGGCGGCGTCTCCATCAATCCGCAAATGATGAAGCTGCGCAAAGGGCTGGATGTGCTGGTGGCGACGCCCGGCCGCCTGCTCGACCTGCAGCGTCAGAACGCCGTCAAATTCGACCAGGTGGCGACCCTGGTGCTGGACGAGGCGGACCGCATGCTGGACCTGGGTTTTTCGCGCGAACTCGACGCCGTGTTCGCCCTGCTGCCGGCGCGCCGCCGCACCCTGCTGTTCTCGGCCACCTTCTCGGACCCGATCCGCGCCATGGCGAGCAAGCTGCTGGCGGACCCGGTGATGATCGAAGTCAGCCCGCCCAACACCACCGTCAAGGCGATCAGCCAGTGGCTGGTGCTGGTCGATAAAAAGAGAAAGCCCGAGCTGTTCATGCACCTGCTGAAAAAGCAGCGCTGGGACCAGGTGCTGGTGTTCGTCAAGACCCGCAAGGGCGTCGACCAGCTGGTCGAGACCCTGGAAGCGCACGGCATCGCCGCCGACTCCATCCACGGCGACAAGCCGCAGCCGGCGCGCCTGCGTGCGCTGAACCGTTTCAAGGCCGGCGAAGCGCGCATCCTGGTGGCCACCGACGTCGCCGCGCGGGGCCTCGACATCGACGACCTGCCGCTGGTCGTCAATTTCGACCTGCCCATCGTCGCCGAAGATTACGTTCACCGCACGGGCCGCACCGGCCGCGCCGGCGCCTCCGGCGAAGCGGTGTCGCTGGTCTGCGCCGACGAGGTGGTGCAACTGGCCGCCATCGAAGTTTTAACCAGGCAGACGTTGAAAAGAGTCGACGAGGCCGGATTCGAGCCGGATCACCGGGTGCCGGTTACCGACACGCGCGGAGAAATCGTCAAGAAGCCAAAAAAGCCGAAGAAACCAAAAACAGCATCGGGCGCGCCAGTCGTGCAGGAGGATGTGCGCTTCCGCAGATAGATAACGCCAGCCGTGCTACCCGCTTTGCTGCAAGTGCATATACTTGTTCTTTTGCAATCGCACGGGACAGGCAATGACGACGGCAACTCCACCGGCGGCGGCAACGGACACCAGCAAAGACGACAAGGCGGCCGCCACCAAGAAAGTCATCTATGCCGCCATTGCCGCCAATGTTGGCATCGCCGTGGCGAAGTTCATCGCGGCGGGCATCACCGGCAGCGCCGCCATGATGGCCGAGGGCATTCACTCGGCGGTCGATTCGGGCAACGAGCTCCTGTTGTTGATCGGCGAGAAGCGCAGCCAGCATGAGCCGGATGCCAAGCACCCTTTCGGCTACGGCAAATCGGTGTATTTCTGGGCGCTGATCGTCGCGTTGTCGGTGTTCTCGCTGGGCGGTGGCTTGTCGATCAACCACGGTGTGCACGGCCTGATCAAACCGGAACCGCTGCAAGATCCCATGTGGAGCTACATCGTGCTGGCCGTCGCCTTCGTGTTCGAGGGCTACAGCTGGAACGTCTCGCGGCTGTCCCTGAATACCTACAAAAAGCCCGGCAACAACCTGTGGCAGACCATGCGCGCCAGCAAGGACGCCTCGGTGTTCACCGTGTTCATCGAAGACAGCGCCGCCCTGCTGGGCGTGCTGGTGGCGGCCTGCGGCATCGGCATGGCGCAGCTCACCGGAGAGGCGCGCTGGGATCCGGCAGCATCGGTGCTGATCGGCCTGCTGCTGATCGGCGCGGCGTTCACCCTGGCGCGCGAGACCGGCGCCCTGCTGGTCGGCGAAGGCATGGGCAAAGAAGCCACTGCGAAATTACGTGAAGTGATCAACGCGGACGCGGCCATCGACAGCGTCGCGCGGCTAGCCACCATGCAGCTGGGGCCGGACGAAATTCTGGTGACGGCGGCGGTGCAATTCAAACGGGGCATGACCATCGACCAGGTCGAACATGCCATCGAGCGGCTGGAGCAATCGGTGAACGCCCACAACCCGGCGATTCACACGATTTATTTCGAATCGGCGGCCTTGCGCAATTCGTGGAAGATCGAGGCTGCCAAGCTCGCCGCGCAGCAAGAAGACGAACAGCACGACTGATTGACGATGACATTCAAAGCGCTGCTTCGCCCGGTAAAACCCTCCGGCTTTGCCGGTAATGGTGTTCAGTTAAGGCATATTTGTCGACAATCGAGGTTTGCTACTGCAAGCTGGGGACAGGCCTTCGGCTTGCATGCGGTCCCCCGGACCCCATGCCCCGTAGGGCCGGTCCCCCCTGCTGCAGGCGCCAGTAGCATCGGGGCCTGGCTCTGCGAGCCTGACCCCAGCTTTTTCACACTGACGCCACTAACTGACCACTATTACCGGCTTTGCCGGAGATTTTTTGCTCGGCTCAAACAAAATCAGAGGTGCTCGTTTGTTTGAGCGGTCTAATTTGCGGCTACCGGCAGCGCCTTGAACGCGGGCGAACGTGTGCCCAATTCGCGCATCAGCGCCTGTGCCAAAGTCGCGCCGTGCTCCTTCAAAATGCTGGTCTCGATCGGCTCTTCGTAGCCCAGGCGGCGGAACAGCTCCGCTTCGGCGATCTCGCTGACCCTGACGGCGGCGTGCACGTTCGACCCCACCAGCATCGGCGCGCCGACGAAGCGCAGGCGGAATTTTTTGTCGAGAATGAAGGTGCCGCTGACCAGCGCATCGACGCCGACGTCGTAAATCACCTTGTCGATCACGGCGACGGCACGCTGCGCAACCAGCGACTGGTACTTCGGTTTGCGGCTGAACAACTGGGACAACAAGGCCATCACGACTCCAGGCGATAAATACTCGAATTTCAATTCGAATAACTTTAACTCAGGAACGATATGATGCTCAAGGAAAACTTAATTTCCAAAATGGTTAGCCGGGTTTTACCGTTGTAATGCGGACACGCGGCGGCGCCTTAACTGTAGGGCCGCCGTTCACACCTGTCAATTTATCTCCTGCGGCTGTGACGGTTGCGGTACTTGCTGGGGCTGTTGTTGCTGCTCCTGGCGGAATTGCCGCTCGATCTGCTGGCGTTCGTACTGTTGCTGGCGGTCGATCTGCTGCTGGCGTTCCTCGCGGATCTGGCGGTCCACCTCGGCGTCGCGGTCGCGTACGCCACGGTCGTCGCGGCGGTCCTGCGGCGGCTCGATCTCGTCGATGACGGGACCGGCCGGCAGCTCCTGGCCAGACGGCGGCGGCGGCGGTGCGCCATCCTGTTGCATGTCGCCGCCTTCCTCGATCACCTCTTCCACCACTTCCTGGTGCGGCGCGGCGCGTGGCGGTGCGCCCGGAAACTGGGCGGCGGCGTCGATCTTGCCGGCGTCCAGCGCGGTTTTGAAGAAGTCGCCGACCAGCAGCACGGCGTTGTGGCCGCCCTGCCCCCAGTAACTGCTGCGCATGGTCACGCGGTTGTCGTTGAAACCGACCCAGGCGCCCGCCACCAGGTTCGGATGCATCATGATGAACCAGCCGTCGGTGTTGTTCTGGGTGGTGCCGGTCTTGCCGGCGACGTCGGCGGCGATGCCGAAGCGGTTGCGGATCGCCGTGCCGGTGCCGCGGTTGATCACCCCGCGCATCATGTCGATCAGCGTGACCGCGCCCGCCTGCGACATTGCGCGGGTCGGCGCGGCGGCGTTGAAACGGGCGATTTCCTTGCCATCGCGGTCGGTGATGTGGGTGACGAACATCGGCTTGCGATAGTCGCCCTGGGCGGCGATGGTGGCGTAGGCATTCACCATCTCCAGCAAGGTCACCGGGCTGGTGCCCAATGCCAGCGAAGGCACTGCCTGCAGTTTGCTCTGGTTGACGCCGAGCGCCTTGGCCAGGCTGACGATGCCGGGCAGGCCGACATCCTGCATCACCTGCGCCGTGATGGTATTTTTAGAAAACACCAGGCCGTCGCGCATGGTCATGGTGTTACCGGTGGTGCCGGTCATGTCGGTGGGCCGCCACATGGTGCCGTCGCCGGCCTTGATGTTCATGACGGCGTCGCGGTACGGATGATCGGGCGTCAGGCCTTTTTCCAGCGCCGCGCCGTAGACGATGGGTTTGAAGGTCGATCCCGGCTGGCGCGTCGCTTTGACCACGTGGTCGAACTGGTCCCTTTGGAAATCGCGGCTGCCGACCCAGGCGCGCACTTCGCCGGTGGCCGGATCGAGGGCGACGAAACCCGCTTCCAGGCGCGACTTGACGGCGTGAACGCTGGCGACGAAGGCGCGGTCGCTTTTCAGACGGGCCAGCGCTTCTGCCGGCTTTTCGCCTCCTTCGACGGCCTTGCGGTATTCCCCGGTCTCGCGGATAAACGCGTCGCTGAGGGCGCCGTGCGACTGCCAGAAATATTGAAACGGCTTGACGGCGTTGCGCACGGCCGCGTAGGAGCCGATATTGGTGCCGTTGGAAACACCGGGACCGCTCCACTCGACATCGGCCACCGCCTGTAAAGCGTTGGCTTGCCGTTCGACGGCGGCCACCGCCGCCTGCTGCAGCGCGAAGTCGAGCGTGGTGTGCACCACCAGGCCGTCGAGCTGCAGGTTGTAGTCGTTTTCATCGGCCCAGTCGATCAGCCACTTGCGCACATAGGCCGTGAAATGGCTGTCGGTGCCGGGACGCTCGGCCTGGCGCGTGAAATGCACGCGCAGCGGACGTTTCGCCAGCTGCTTGAACCTGGCTTCGTCGATGTGGCCCGCTTTCACCATCTGTCCCAGCACCACATTGCGCCGCTCGATCGAGCGGTCCGGGTTGGTGACCGGGTTGTAGTAATTGTTCCCCTTCAGCATGCCGACCAGGGTGGCCGATTCGAGGATGTCAAGTTTGGCCGCCGGCTTGTCGAAATAGGTGCGCGCGGCCATCTCGATGCCGAAGGTGTTGTACAGAAAAGGCACGGTGTTCAGGTAGGCCTCGAGGATTTCATCCTTGCTGTAGGTGGCCTCGATCTTCAGGGCGGTGATCAGTTCTTTCAGCTTGCGGTTCAGATTACGGGAGCGGCCTATCTCTTCCGGGAACATATTGCGGGCCAGCTGCTGGGTGATGGTCGAGCCGCCCTGGGCGTCACCCTTCAAACTGTAAAAAATGGCGCCGAAGGTGCGCTTGACATCGATGCCGTGGTGGTCGCGAAAGCGCTTGTCTTCCGTGTCGATCAGGGCATTGATGACGTTCGGCGAAATCTGCGCCAGCTTGACGCGCTCCTGCAAACCCTGGTCGAAACTGGCCAGTTCCTTGCCGTCGGCGGACACCATGACGGATGCCCGCGCGGCGCGTGCCTGCTTCAGATCCTTGATGCCGGGGGTGACGGGGATCAGCACCAGCACGTAGGCCAGCAACAGCGCGCACAGGGCCATCAGGGCCCACAGTCCGACCAGCACCACGCGCGCCCAAGGCGGCTGGCGCATCAGGTAGTTTTGCGCATGCGCGTAGCGGTGTTCGGCGCGCCCGCGGGTGCCGTTGACAAGCTTGGCCAGGCGTTCTTGCAGGCGCTTCCAGTGTTCGTTCACGATGCTTGTTCCAATATTAATTTTTGATCTCGGCGGCAAGTATATCCGAGCGGCAGGAAACGCCGTTTTTGCCTGCGTACAGTGGGATTTCAGCCGCCCATGGCGCCGGCGTGGGATAATTAAATGTTCATATTGACAACGCTACTCATGCCGAATATTTATCTATCCCCGTTCGCAGGTGCTTTCAAACTTGCCATGGTGTTTGCCGCAGGCATCGTCGCCAGCGGCTGTGCCTCGATCCCCGCCATGGAGCAGGAGCCAGCCTTCGTGGTGGTAGGCGAAGACGGCGCCGCCAGCGCCCGCCTGCTGACCCGGGCCACTGCCTGCCCGTTCATCGAAGTCGACGGCCGCGCCAGCAAGATGACGGTGCGCGCCGTACCGGAAACGGTGGCGCAGCGGCCGTCCGTGTCGCCGCCGAAGAACACCAAGCCGAGCGTGTTCGAGGTGCTCACCTGCGAAGCGCCGATTGCCGCCGGCGCAAAATCGGCCCGCATCGGCGCTGTCAAACTGGCGCTGCCCATCGCCAATCCGCGCCGCATCGTCGTCATCGGCGACACCGGCTGCCGCCTGAAGGACAACGGCGACTACCAGGATTGCAACCGCCCCGACGCCTACCCCTTCGCCGCCATCGCCGCCCTGGCCGCCAGCTGGCAGCCGGACCTGGTGGTGCACGTGGGCGACTATCACTACCGGGAGAATGCCTGCCCGGCCGACCGCCCCGGCTGCGCCGGCAGTCCCTGGGGTTATGGCTACGATGTCTGGAACGCGGATTTCTTTGCGCCGGCCGCGCCGCTGCTGCGCGCAGCGCCGTGGGTCCTCGCCCGCGGCAACCACGAATCGTGCAACCGCGCCGGCCAGGGCTGGTGGCGCTTTCTCGATCCACGCCCGCTGGCGGCGGGCCGCGACTGCAACCGCGCGCAGGACGACGCCAACGGCGATTTCAGCGACCCGTACGCCGTGCCGCTGGGCGGCGGCGCCCAGCTGATCGTGCTCGACACCTCGGCCACCACCTACAAAGGGCTGGCGCCGGCGGACCCGCGCATGGCCAAATTCGCCGACAACTACAGAAAGCTCACTACGCTGGCGGCTAAAGCGCCTTACACCATGGTGATCGACCATCACCCCATCTACGCCTTCGGCGCCCTGCGCGACAAGGCCGGCCTGGTCACCCTGTTCGACGGCGACAAGGGTCTCCAGGACGCCTTCGGCCCCATCGATCCGCGCCTGATGCCGTCCAACGTGCAGGTGATGCTGTCGGGTCACGTGCACTTGTGGGAACAGGTCAGCTTCAAGAGTTCTCACCCGACCCAGTTCGTCAGCGGCTTTTCCGGCACGGCGGAGGACATCGTGCCTCTGCCCGAACAGCTGCCCGAAGGGGCGGAGCCGGCGCCGGGCGCGGTGGTAGACGCCATGAGTTCATGGGTGGACGGCTTCGGCTACATGACCATGGAACGTAGCGGCGACACTTCGTGGGACGTCAAGGTGTGGGATGCGCATGGGGTGGTGCGCAATACCTGCACGGTCACTGGCAGCAAGTCGAAGTGTGCGAAGTTGCAGGTGCATTGAGCGGCCAGGCCGGGGTCTGGCTCTGCGAGCCTGACCCAACTTTTAATCGGCCGCCGGCCGCCAGCGCCGCAACAGCAAGGCATTCGCCACCACGCTGACCGAACTGGCCGCCATCGCCGCCCCCGCCAGCACGGGGTTGAGCAGGCCAAACGCCGCCAGCGGAATGCCGATCAGGTTGTAGACAAAGGCCCAGCCGAGGTTCTGGCCGATCTTCTTCCACGTGCGGCGCGAAATCAAAATGGCGTCGGCCACCAGCGCCGGGTCGGGTCGCATCAGGGTGATGCCGGCCGTGTGCATGGCGACGTCGGTGCCGCCGGCCATGGCGATGCCGACATCGGCCGCGGCCAGCGCGGGCGCGTCGTTGATGCCGTCGCCGACCATGGCGACGCGCGCGCCGCCGCGCTTCAAAGCCTCGATCACATCGCGCTTGGCGCCCGGCAGCACGCCGGCGTGCACTTCGTCGATGCCGACTTGCTGGGCCACTGAAGCTGCCGCGCCGGCGTTGTCGCCGGTGAGCATGACGCAGCGGATGCCCAGCCCTTTGAGACGCGCGACTGCCGCCGGCGCGGTCGGCCGCACGGTGTCGCCGAAGGTGAGCACGCCGAGCAGCCGCGCCTTCTCGCCGGGTGCGGCGCGCGCCAGCATTGCCACCGTTTGTTGTGCCGGTGCCAGCGCAGCGATGCCCAATTCGTCCATCAGCGCCTGATTGCCAAGATAAACCGTGGCGCCGTCGACCGTCGCCTTGACGCCGCGGCCCGGCAGGGCTTGGGCGTCGGTGGATGCCAATGCCGCCAAGCCGCGCGCTTCTCCTGCGACCGCGACCGCCCGTGCGAGCGGATGATCGCTGCCCCGCTGCACCGACCACGCCAGCGATAGCAGTGTAGCGGCATCGATACCGTCCGCCGGCAGCACCTGCAGCAACTCAGGCTTGCCTTCGGTCAGGGTACCGGTCTTGTCGAACACGACGACATCGACCGCGTGCGCCGTCTCCAGCGCGGCGGCGTCCTTGATCAGGATGCCGTGGCGGGCGGCGACGCCGGTGCCGGCCATGATGGAAGTCGGCGTGGCCAGACCCAGCGCGCAGGGGCAGGCGATCACCTGCACCGCCACCGCGTTGAGCAGGGCCTGCTGCCAGTCGCCGGCGAGCCAGCCCCAGGCCAGCAGGGTCAGCGCCGATATCGCCAGCACCACCGGCACGAACACCGCCGCCACCTTGTCGACCAGGCGCTGGATCGGCGCCTTGACGGCCTGGGCGTCTTCGACCAGCTTGATGATGCGCGCGAGGACGGTGTCGCTGCCGACCGCGCTGGCCCGCACCAGCAGCAGGCCGTCGCCGTTGACGGCGCCGCCGGCCACCTTGCTGCCGGCCGAACGCGCCACCGGCATGCTCTCGCCGGTCAACAGGGCTTCATCGAGCTCGCTGCTGCCTTCGATGACCACGCCGTCGGCCGGCACCCGCGCGCCGGGCCGCACCACCAGCACGTCGCCCACCCGCAGCCACTCGATGGCGACTTCGACATCCGTTCCGCCCCGCCGTACCAGCGCATT
>JACXTT010014118.1_pt1 | contig 10477 bp, 10 predicted proteins | sample 9270951 | NCBI WGS metagenome assembly JACXTT01 (sample SAMN15532306, study PRJNA645909) | rock metagenome | isolation source: weathered quartz diorite | place: Puerto Rico | collected 2017-06-21
GACGGGGTGGACAACGACTGCGACGGGGCGGTCGACGAGGGCGTGTTGCAAACCTTCTACCCCGACGCGGACGGCGACGGCTTCGGCGCGGTGGGAAGCGGCCCCGTGATGGCGTGTCAGGGAGGACCCGGTCTCTCGACCGTGGCGAGCGATTGCGACGACGCCAACCCGGCGATCCATCCCGGCGCGATGAAGTGCACCGCGCAGGGGACGGTCCTCATCTGCCAGCGCGACGGCACCTTCCTGAAGTCGGCCTGTACGACGGGTTCCTGCGTGCCCCAGCCGAACGGCACGGGCATCTGCCCGTAGCCGATCCGTGCGGGGTCCCGTCGTACCGTTCGAGACCCCGGGCCTGCTCGTCCCGCCCCCCGCGGGGCGGGTGCGGACCGCGCTGCGGTGGCTGATCGGAGCCTGGGTCGCGGCCGAGCTCCTGATCCCCCTCCGTTACTACCTCGGCTCCGACCGGTACGACGAGCGCTTCAGCTGGCGCATGTTCTCTGCCGTCCGGCTCGAGCGCTGCTCGCTCGCGCTCGACGAGTGGGCACTCCGCCACGGTGCGGTGCACGTCGAACGTGTCGATCCGGCGGGAGTGGTTCCCGTGACGTGGGTGGTGCTTCTGCAACGAAACCGGGAGGCCGTGACGGCGCGCTTCCTCCGCTGGCGCTGCGGACAGGAGGGGATGCAGCGGGTGCGACTGGTGAACTCCTGCGTCGACACCCAGGGCCGGCCGAGGCCCCCGGTCGAGCGCGACGTCGACTGCCGTGAGGCCCTCTCGTGAGCGGCCCGGGCGCGGCGTGGGATGGCTACTGGTTCGAGCCCGTCGCGGCCGCACGCGTCTGGCTCGTGCGCGCGGGCACGCTCGTCTTGTTGGCGCTCGACGTGTGGGTCACCCGCATCGGGCCCGGTTGGCGCTACGGTGCGGGCGGGTTCAACGTCGCCCAGTTCGCATGGCTCGACGCGATTCAGCCCGCGCCGACCCCCGCACTGTACCTCTCCTTGCTCGTGCTGGTCGGGCTCGGTGCGATCGTGGCCGCGGCGACGGAAGGGACCTCACGCACGCTGCTCGCGACGGTCGCCGTGCTGCACACGTGGGCATGGGCCATGAGCATGCAGGACGGCTACCAGCACCACTACTTTCTCAGCTTGATCCTCGCCGCGCTCGTCTTTCTGCCCCGGCTCACCGCCACGGAGCTGCTCGATTCCAATGGGGACCGCCTGCAGCTCGCCTCCGCGTGGGCCTACGTCCTCATCGGCATGACGACCGCCATCGTCTATCTCTACGCCGCCTGGTCGAAGCTGGAGGCGGAGTGGCTCAGCGGCCGCGCGTTCCTCCAGATCGCCGGCGACACGTCGCGCATACCCGTGGCCCCTGTCCTCGCGCGCCTGGGCATGAGCGAGGGCGCGCTCCCGTGGCTCGCAAGCCGCGGGATCGTGCTCGCCGAGGTGCTGTGCGCCGCCGGCTGCGTGCTCGCACCGCTACGGGATCGATCGCGGAGCCGTGCGCTGTCTCTCTTCTGCGCGCTCACGCTGCTCACGGCACTCGCCTTTCAGCTGGGCATCGCGGCGCTCGACCTCGATATCGGCTGGTTCGGCTGGTACCTGGGGCTCGTATCGCTGGTGCTGCTCCTGCCCGGCATCTGGGTGTCACGCATCGTGCGGGTGATCAGGTGGGCGGCGCGTATGATGCCGCTCCAGGTCGCGAGTCGGTCCACCCCTCTCGCCAGGGCGGCGGTCGTCGCCGCGGCCCTCGGGATCGTCGGGCGCTCACTCGATCTCCCTGGCGTGTTCGCGGGCTGCGCGGCTGCCGGCGCCGTTCTGGTCGTCGCGACGCTCGCGGGCGCGCTCCGAGGTGCGGGCGCCGAATCGACCCGGTACGTGAACGCGACTGCGGTCGCTGGCCTCGCGCTGTGGCTCGCCGTCTCGCTGTCGACCGCGCAATACGACTTCTACCGCTTCGGGGGTGGCGACGCGCGCCGTCGCCAGGATGTTGCGGCCGCTCTCGAGTGGTACGGGAGAGCGGAGCGCTACGCGCCGAGCGCCGAGAGCCGTGAGCGGATCGCAGTGCTGCGCGAGCGGCTGCGGTCCGAGGAGCGCCTCACGCCACTCGAGCGACCCGTCCTTCTGCCCATCGGCACGCAGTCTTGTGACGAGCGACAGCTCTGCAATGGCTCCTCGTGCCGGTGGGAGACGGTCTGCGAGTAGCCGCGCTCGGTGCCCGTCTCTTCCTCGTCTCGAAAGAGTGTGGCGTCTGGTCCTCCTTTGCTCAGGCGATGAGCAGCTTCAGCGGGCGGAGCCGGCGCTTCAGGGGATCGAGGCTCAGGCCGAGCTCCTCGAGTGTCACGACGCCGAGCAGGCACGCGTCGCCCGGCCGGCCAAAGATCACGCGCGAGATGCCATCCGACCCCTGGATATCGAACACGACATGGCCGATCCCGCGGCGCACGCTGCGCCCATCGGCGAGCCAGAACGTCTCCGTGCGCTCCGTTCGCACGCCGATCGACCGGAGGATAGCTTCGGGCACGACGGAGTAGATGGCGCCGGAATCGACCGTCATGTCGACTTCGGTGGACCGGCTCCGGTCGGTCACGTTCGCGAGGCGAGCCCTGACGGTCGTCATACCCATCAGCCGCCTGGGTGTCCGCAGCATCGTCACGAGACAATCGCTAGAACAGGAGCATGAGACGTGCAACTCGGCCCGCTCGAGACGGCGCGCCCGATAGCGACCACCGGGAAGGTGTGATGTTCGGGGAGGGCGCAGGGCCGCAGGATTCTTCGCACGACCGGGAGTGCGGACCGTCGAGGTTCCCAGTGGACAACCCCTTCTTCTACGCCTTTCGGTCGGGCTGACCGTCGGTCAGGCTGTCCACTAACATCCCCAACGCGGTCACGACGGCTCGCTTTTCCGCTTGACCATTCGTCGGGTCGCGCGGGACTCTGCGCGGCTAAAGGAGGACTCCCCCCAATGGACAAGATCGCTCGTGGCTTCTTCGTTCTGGCTTTCTCGCTGACGTGCGCCGCCCCCGCAGCCGCAGGGGCGCTCGCGCCATCGAAGCCCAGTCAGCTCGTGACACTGAGTTCTTCGGGTGGTGATACCTGCGCCGCCCCGCTCGGGACCTGGTTTAAGATGGACTCGCAAGTCAACGCCGACGCCAGTTCCTCTCCATTCACTATTCCTCCTGGGATGGTACTCGTCTTGACTCAGGCAGACTGGACAGACCAAGGGGGCACGGCGGACGTTGATCGGTTCATCATTCGACTACAAAACGGCACGGAAATCCCGTTTGTGGGTGACGGCACCAGAACAATCGGTGCCAGCGCAGGCGGTGGGTCCATTTCCTTTTCACCCGGCGTCGTGGTCAAGCCCGGCACCGACATCTGCGTGACCTCAACATCAACGGGCTTTACTGCTGCTACCTTCCACGGCTACCTGACGAAGGATAGGTAGCCAGTCCTCGCGCCGCCCGCGCCGGGGGGAAGCGGGCGGTGACCGTCGTGTCCGTTCTCGTCCCCAACGCGGCCACGGCGGGCCACGCTAGGAACCCAGCGCCAGCCGTCAAACGAAAAACATCGAGGGGATAAACTCACGACTTCACTCGGGTCGCGAAACGGATCTGGACGAAATGTCCAGATCCTCAACCAATGAGGACACTGGTAGGAAACTAGCGGCGCGCGAAGGGCCGGCTAAGATGGGACCCGGCAACCTGCCCGGTATGCGGTCAGGCGGGCGTCGTCGCAGTGACCTACGCCCCGGGACGCGACCCCGCCGTCGAGACCGCCTTTGCGGTGCTGGCAGTGATCGCCTGACCGTAGCGGTTGCCTCCTGGCCGGGTTCACGGCGTGTAGCGCGCCGTGGTCGGGGGGCGGGGAGGGCTGGCAGTCGCCGCACGCTGACGAGGTTCACGCATGGCGCCACCTGCTGACGCCGGCAAGCAGCATCCCGATCCCGAGCCATGGGAGAGCGGCGAGGATGCACATGAGCACGTAGCTTGGCTGCCCTCCGAGTCCGTAGAATAGGGTACCGGGCAGCCCTGTGAGCAGCAGGACACCACCCAGGATGAGCGCCTGCCCCCTTCGCCTTCTCGGGAGGCGCGCGGCGCTCCGCTCGGCAGGAGCCTCGCTTCCCTGCCCATGCCGCACCGCGCCCGCTACTCGCTCCGCAGGATGCTCCAGGGAATCGGCTAGGAGCACGACGCCCTCGAGAACACCCTGTATGTGTCGGAGGAGGAAAGCTCCGCGAAACAACGAGACGCGGGTGTAGGTGGCTTGAAGGATGGGGGCGTCATCCGATCTCGCATCGATCGACGACACGCCGTGTTCGACTGTCAGGGCCAGCACGGTGCGCCGGTTCTCGGGCTCGCACACCCATGTGAAGAAGGCATGGTCATCGGCCACGAAGAGGAGGTGCTCATCCAATGCCGCGTCGCCGCTCGGCGCATGCGGCTGGCCAAAGAAGTCCATCACACGAGCACCGAGATCCTTGTGTTCGATCCGGAAGGGCCACGGTGAGCGGCAGGCGAACGCAACCCTGAGCCAGTTGTAGTTCAGATGCTGCGCGTACGAGGCGCGCAGTGTCACGGCGACGTCCCGGCCCTGGAACCGTCCGCGCGTCGACGCGTAGAGCTGGGACCCATCCCACCGTGAGGAAGTTTCGGGTGCGTCTGGACCGTTTTGGTCCAGCACCTGCGCGATTCGCTTGACAACGTCGCGGCTCAACAGCTCCGTGACCCAATCGACCGCGGCGAAGGAGATGAAGCCGACGGTCAGTATCCCGATCACCCACCACCAGAATTCCGGATGCTGGGCGCTCGAAAACGCGAGAAGCAAATGGAGCGCTCGCAGGTAGCGGTCGATCCAGTCGATTCCCGTGACGATCTCGTAATGCTCGAGGAGAAGGGCGAGCAGCAGAGGGGGGAGGATGAGAATGACGGCGACCGAGGCGTAGACGCGCTTCATGGAGACCCTCGCCACCGCGCCATATTCCTCCTCTCGGTCTGACCGCAAAGGCAGTCGCCTCGGCGTGGCGCATTTCATCGCGACACGCGACGCCCGAGATGCCCTTCCAGGTCTACGCCCGATTCATCCCGAACCGAACGCGCCGGGACGGTGCTGCACTCCTTGCGCGGATGGCGCCCGAGCCGCGCGCGACCGGACACGCCGCGGAGCGCGAAAAGGAGCCGGAATCGGGCCGCCGTACTCCCAATTTACTCCCGCGCGAGGAAGCGAGGATGCTAGAACCCTGGCAGATCGCGAGCTTGCGGCGAGGCAAGTGCGAAAGGGGGGACTTGAACCCCCACGGGTGTTTAGCCCACAGGATCCTGAATCCTGCGCGTCTGCCAATTCCGCCACTTTCGCAGGTACTTACGAAGTCGCTGTCCCACTTTTGTCCCACCGCCACGCCATGCCGCAGCGCAACGTAGCGGACGAGCCACGGCTGCTCAAGCGCTTCACGGTGTCCCGCTGTCCCAGCGCCGACCCGCTAGAATCAGGCGCCTGGCGTGGTCTTCGCCGTGGTGTTCTCCGTGGCGCCGGTGCCATCGAGCTTCCCTACGGCCGCGGTTAGATCGGCGTGGGAGACGATGGCGTAGCGGTCGAAGACGGTGCGGGTCTTGTGGCCGGCGAGCATCATCGCGACCCGCTCGGGAACGCCGCGCTGCACCATGTTTCGGATCGCGGAGCGGCGGAAGTCGTGCGGCACACGGCCGGGCAGACCACTCGCGCGGCACGCTGCCTTCCAGCTTCCTCGGAAGTCAAGAATCTTGGCGCCGGGCACGCGTGAGCGCCGCGACTCCATCCAACACCAGACGTGCGGAATCACCTTGCCGAGTCGGCGCTCGACGGCTCGCACAGCCTCCCGCTGCGCTTCGAGGAGCTGGCGCAGCTCCGCCGTGAACGGGAACACCCGTGCCTCGCCAGTCTTCGTCCTACCAGGGTCAAGCCGTACGGTGCCGGCCTTGAAGTCCACTTGCCGCCAGGTGAGCGAGAGCACCTCGGAGCGGATGCGCCAGCCGGTGATGAAGGCGAACGTGACGACACCGCGCAACTCCTCGGGCAGATGACGGCGGACGGCCTCGAATTGCACCTCATCGAAGAAGCCGGCACGCGGCGGATTCTCCTTGAGCGTCGGGAAGTGGGGCCGGGTGAACAACTGGCCGTCGTGCATCGCGAGGATGAAGGCCCGACGGAGGATCGCCAGCTCACGGTTGATGGTGGCGTTTTCTGCGCCCTGTTCCTGCCGCCTCGTGATGTACTCGCGAAGGTCCGCCGTCGTGATGCCGGAGAGGCGGCGCCCGGTGAACACCGGCTTGAGGTGTTTCGCGATCCGCTTCTGTAACAGGTCAAGGCTCCGCTTGCCGTTCGCAGCATAGTCGTCGATGACGCCCTGCACCGCTTCCTCAAAGATGATCCGCCCGACCTTCGGATTGACGGGCGCCCCTCTAGCCGCGTCGCCCTCACGTAGCCGGAGCAACGTCGAAGCGTGCTCCCGCTTCGTGCTTCCGCTCGATTCTTCGTACCGCTTGCCGTTGCGGCTGTATCGAATCCACCAGACGTTGCCGCGCTTCTTGAGGGCGCCCATTCGTGCAACCTCCCCGCGGGTAGGATGCAATCGCTACGCCACGAGGTGTGCCGCTGGGACAAGGAATCCTGCGCGTCTGAACCGTCGCAGCCACGCCATCCCTGGCGATACTGCGCCGCTCCGGCTGTGTTCGTCCTCGGGCTGGGACAGCGAAAACTCCGCCCGTCGCCGGCGATGGCCGCTCGGCGTCCAGGGAGCGCGTCCTACGGCTTCGCTGCCAGGCGTCAGCCATCTTCCGGTCAGCGGTCCCGGCTTGAACGCCTCCCACGCGCCCGGAACGCACGAGCGAGGCCGTTCTCGTCGCCAGCGACGTTCGGCGGCACTTGTTGAGCGAACCGCTCGCGCTCCCCATCGTTGGCAGCGTGCTGCTGCCGCAAGCGGATCGCGGCTTCGGCGAGCGCTGGGTCGCGCCGGCGGATGGCGAGACGTTGAAGGGAGGCGCAGAAGCCACAGGCGTGCGGGCGCTCCATCACGAGGGGTCCGCTCGCACGATGTCGAAGTGCCGCAGCACGTTGCCCGCATGAGCATCGTCCGCCGGCGCGTCGTGCGCGAAGCATCGGCGCGCATGGTGGCGCAGGCACGCAAGTTCAGCGTCACCGATGCGCGTCTCCGTGGGCAGCAGGCGGCGGCAGCGCGTACAGCGCGCGGAGTACGCCATCACGCGACCTTCTTCGCCGCGATCGTCGCCACGCCGCAGGCATCGAAGAAGCGGCTCCGGTTGAAGCGCGGATTCTCGGCCTGACAGACAGCCGCAAGCCGGGCGACCAACTGCGCCACGTCGGCTTCCTCGACCGATGGACACACGCGGCGCCAGTCACGAACGGCGGCGGCGAGCGCGTTGAAGTGCTTCTTGCTCATCGTATCGTCCTCCTTCGACGGCGGATGTGGCTCCGCCGGTCACGGAGAACCGGGATCCAAGAATCGCGCCACTCCGCGCCTTGGAAATGCGGGCGTACTGCCGCCGCTCAGCGTCGCATTCGCGCGCGACGCGACGTGCTTGCAACAGCAAACTAGCACGCTAGGTTATACCCAGCGCCCAACGCCGGCGCGCGACGGGGGTGCGATAGCCCGCACACGAACGCCGCGCTGTTGCTTTTCCCTCAGCAGAATTTTTAAAAGTGCCTCACGGAGCGGGATCGCTGCGTCGCGTCAAGAAAGCTAGCCGGGCCGCGCCGACGGCCATCGCGCTGCCGAACCGTTCCATCGCCAGATCGCGCCCGCTCTCTAGCCTGGGATGACGCGCTGCGGTGGACAAAGCGCTATTAATTCGCCCGATGTTAGGTGCTGACCGTCGGTCAAGCCCGTCCTCTTCCACATTCCTTGACAGCACCGGCAAGCAAGTACGCTAACAAGAGCTAGCCAACTTTGTGCTTGACGTATTCGGGGAGCGTGGAGGATAGGTTTCACTCCGCTTCTCGTTCATCGTCATCCACCGCCACGACGGCGGCCGGAGCCAAGGGGAAGGCAATGTTCAAGTGCCCGCTGGTGCTCTTCGTTCTTACTACGGTCTTCGCATCTCTCCCTGCGCCAACGGGCGCCTGCACGCCCGGGGACGTCTGTCGGGCCGCGGCCGGGGTCTGCGACGTCGACGAAATCTGCGACGCAGGTGGTAACTGCCCGGCCGATGCATTCCAGCCGGCGACCACCGTCTGCCGGCCCCCGGCAGGCGCCTGTGATCTCGAAGAGACCTGCACCGGCTCGAGTGCGGACTGTCCGCCCGATCAAAAGAGCACCGCCGTCTGCCGGCCGTCGGCGGGTCCCTGCGACGTCGCCGAAAGCTGCGACGACGTCAGTGACAACTGCCCATCCGACGGCTTCCAGCCGTCAGGCACGCCATGTCCAGGTGGCACGTGCGACGGCGCGGGTAACTGTACGGCCGCTACTACGACCACCACGACGATATCGACGAGCACGACGACAACGCTCGTGCAGAGCAAGTGCACCGCCGCGAAGATCAAGGCGGCGGGCAAGAAGGCCGCGTGCAAGACGGGTGTCGACGCGAGGGGCGACGCAAAGAACCTGCCGCCAGACACGGTGCACCTCGGGGGCTGCACCGACAAGTTCACCGCCGCCTTCGCGAAGGCGGAGACCGCCGGCGCGTGCATCGCCCCTAACGGTGACCAGAGCACGATCGAGACCAAGGTCGATGCCTTCGTGAACGACGTGCAGACCGAGATCGCGACCGGAAACCTCGGCACCGCCGGCAGCAAGTGCGTCGCGACGAAGGTCAAGGCGGCCGGCAACAAGGCCTCCTGCAAGCTCGGCGTGTACGCGAAGGCGGCGTCGAAGAATCTGCCAGTCGACACCGCGAAGCTCGCGGGCTGCGATGCGAAGTGGGAGGCAGCGGCGGTGAAGGCCGATGCCGCCGGCGACTGCGGAACAATGCCCAGCAACGGCCTAATCGAGAGCGACGTCGACAACTTCGTTAACGACGTGAAGACCGAGCTGACGCGCCCGCTTGTCATCGTCAGGCCGTCGAATGGCGGCACAATCGGTGACGTGGCCGACCTAGTGGCTGCGATCAACGACGATGCACTCTTTCAATCGCTCTTTTCGTACTGCTCTGGCGGCAGCGAGGATGGCATAGAATGCGCCAATGACGCGGACTGTATGCCGCCTGGAACCTGTGCACCTCCGGTGAACGTCGTCCACTTCGAGGTCTCAGACGACGGCGGCGCGAACTGGCATGAGTTCTATGAGCGCGGTGTGGCGGACCCCGGGCCGGACTTCGTCGCAACAAGTATCCATCCACCCGATGCGAGTATGACGCTTCGCCTGAGGGTACGGCTAGGCCCGACGAATGACTCGAGTGTGACCCTTTTCGTAGACCAGATCGAGGTAGTGCGCGGCCTGCCCGGCAAACCAGCGCCCCAGGGGCCCTGTGGCTGCTCGAAGATGACGATCGCAACCGCCGGCACCTCGACGCTCGCGATGTGGTGGATGCCGGAAGGAATGGAGGACGCGCTTGGCGCCTATAACCCATCTGTCAAAGATGGGCACAATGCGATCGACCTCACGAAACCAGGACCATACACCATTAGGTTCAACTTCGAGATCCAGGCGGATCTCACTGCCGACACAAGCGATCCAATGGATTGTGTCGAGGGCCAGGAGGTCGCCACCACGGCTACCTCTGGCAACGGGAAGCCTCCTGCCAAGATCGTCGAGGCATACAAGTTGGCATGCACCGCCGGATTGGTCGACATCAATAAGGGGGCTATTTGCGAAAAATCCGCTAACTGTGACACGCACCATTGCAGTGTCAACACGGCTGCCGGATGTGATCTCGCGGGCGACGTGCTTGCGTGTGTGACGTCGAACGGCGAGTGTGTCTCGAACCATGATGGGATTTGCGAGCGGTTTAAATTTGTCGACCGTCCGAAGCGCGGCAATGACGATTATATCGAACCCGAGACGGGCGACGAGCCGGTCAAGGTGCATCGCAAGGACCAGACGCCCAAATCGATCAACTGGATCGATGGTCCGGGCCTTCCTGATTTGCCGAGGGAAAGGCTGGAAAGTGGCGGTGCTACATTCCAGGGAGACTTCCACGCATTTGTCAAGGGCACCGCGGGGGAGCCGAGCTGCGACTGCACCTACGTTGTCGAGTTCAATGTGGACGCCCAAGGGAACGTCCTGATTCCCCCACGCATCCAGCCGGGTTCGCTTCTCTGTAACACCACCCCGGGCGGCACGAGCACGAGCACGACAACGACGAGCAACACGACGACGACGTAGCCTGGGCCCTGTCGGCTGTCGGACCCCCCTCGGCCGGCCCTTCGTTCGTACGTGCTCGCCGTACCCCCGACCGGCGTCCCGTGAGTTGATGTGGCAGAGCGGTCGCGTGCGCTACGTGCGGCGAAGATCGCGCGGGAGTGTGACGGTGCCCGGTGTCGCGATCGC
>JACXTT010014119.1_pt1 | contig 10477 bp, 9 predicted proteins | sample 9270951 | NCBI WGS metagenome assembly JACXTT01 (sample SAMN15532306, study PRJNA645909) | rock metagenome | isolation source: weathered quartz diorite | place: Puerto Rico | collected 2017-06-21
GCTCCACCTCCGACACCCGCTCGATGTCCGCCGGCAGCAGCGCGCTGCCGAATGCAGAATCGATCTTGAGGACACAGCCGCGCGCGTTGTCCTTCAGCGCGGGTGAATTATAGCTCTCCCAATCGGGATGAAGGACGGTGAATCGGACCCCGTCCCAGTCCCAGGTTTGACCGGAGAAACAGCGGATCCTTCGGCGGGCGAGCATCACCGCGGGTGCATCGGGCGGCAATGAAGTTGCCACCCAATCCACCGGGACGGCCTCCAAGATCGAACGCGCGCCCCCGTAGTGGTCGCTGTCGTCGTGGGTGACCACAAAACCGTCCAGCCGATCCACGCCCTGAGCGCGCAGAAACGGGACGACCACTCGGTTGCCTGCGTCGGTTTCACTGGAGAAGGCAGGCCCGGCGTCGTACAACAGCGCGTGGCGATGCGTGCGCACCACCACGCTGAGGCCCTGCCCGACGTCGAGCACGTCGACCCAAAGTTCGCCTGACGCCGGCGCCGATGCCTTGACTGCAACGAGCGGCAGAAACGCCATGAGGCCAAGCCAACGCCCGGGTATGCCCCTGGGTGCCAGGATCCACAACGCGCCGAGCAACGCGAGCGGCACCGCCCACCATGGCGGCGCATGCTGCTGCCATACCGCTGCGGGCAACGCGCTCATCCAGTACAGCAACGCGGTGCAAAGCGTCATCAGCCAGGCGGCGAGCTGAAGCAGCCAGTCCACCGGCAACAACACCCCGATCAACGTCAGTGGCACAACACCTAGGCTCACCAGCGGAATCGCCACCGCATTGGCCAGCGGCGAGACCACCGAAACCTGCTGGAACATGGCGAGCAGGAATGGGGTCAGGCCTATGGTCACGGCCCACTGCACCCTTGCCCAATTGACGAGCCAGGTCGGCTGCCCGATGCGCCCCAGCGTCACATACATGATCAACGCCACCGCACCGAAAGACAGCCAGAAACCAGGCGCCAGGACACACATGGGATCGGCCGCCGTCGCCACGAGCAGCGCAAGCGCCAACACAGCCACCGGCCGGCTCGCCAGCCCCAGCAGCAGGCCTGCTGCCACCGCCGCCAACATGTACACCGTCCTCTGGGCCGGAACCGCAAAACCCGCGAGCAGCGCATAGCCGCAGGCCACCAGCACACCGGCGATGGCGGCCGCCTTGACTGCCGCGAGGCGCGCCACCAGCGTCGGGGAGCGGCGCCACGACCACAACACGATTGCGAACGCCAACCCGGACACCATGGTGATGTGCCTGAGATGCTCATCAGGTGATTCACGCCGGTCCGCGTAAACACTGTCCAGTCGCCGCGGGAGATGGCCTGCTGATCGCCGATCCCAGCGCCACGAGAACGCCTGCGCTCGACTCGCCGGGCAACGCGGAGGCGATGCGATTGCGGATCCATTCGCGGGCACGCTCGACCACGTAGGAGGGGCGCCACACCATCGACTGCAAAAGCCGATTGGACGGCTCGGCACGCACATAACCTGTGGCCCGAATCCCGCGCTCGAGCAACCACGCCTCAAAATCGAAACCATTGGGGTTGGCCAGGCCGTGCGGGCGGCGCAGGCGCACGGTAAGATCCCAGCGCTCGCCGGCATGAAGAGATGCCGGCGGGGTACCACTTCCCTCCGCGTACCAGAACACGGCAATGTGCCGCGGGACACGTGCGAGCGGCGTGTTGACCTGCCCCACGTCGAACTCAAAGCGCGCGCCGCGGTCGGTCACTTCCGGCAGGTCCGCAATCACTCCGCGCACGCTGACGTCCCGGCCTTCCCACTCGGGCGGCAGGTAATCGGCGAGCTTGACATGGGCCACCAACGCGGCCCAAAGGAAACCTCCGGCGAACCAGAGCGATGAGGTCCCTGCGCGCCGCAAGAACAATCGGTCTCGACCGCCCGCTGCGGGCAGCAGCGACCACGCGAGGACTGCCGCCGCGAACGGATAGACCCACAAGACGCTCGGCAGCTCGGGCTGCTGCTGCAGCCAGGCCACACCCGCCACAAACAGGGCTACGTTCAGAAGCATGCAGCCAACCAGAGGCTCACTCAGGCGTTCCGCCGGATAAGCCGGTTAGAATCGAGGCCCACGGACAAGCGCGCGATGCCCAAAAAGTACTTCAGGAAATATCTGCCCAGTCACGAGTCCGTGCTCAGCAACCGCTACATCGGCATCCTCGGCTCGGCCCTCCACCACCCCAATCTCTGGCACCTGAACCGGCGCTCCGTCGCGGGCGGCGTGGCGATCGGAATGCTGTGCGGGATGATTCCGGGTCCGATCCAGATGTTGTCGGCTGCGATCCTCGCCGTGGTGCTGCGTGTGAACCTGCCAGTGGCCATGGGGGCGACCTGGTACATCAATCCGTTTACGGTCGTCCCGCTTTACTACCTCGCCTACAAGATCGGGACCCTCATCACCGGGGACGCGCCCGCGGCAAGCGCTCCGCCGCCCGTCCATTTGAGTCTGGACAACATCGGAGATTGGATATTCATCCTGTGGGACTGGATCAGCGCGCTGGGTAAGCCCTTTGTGGTCGGATTGTGCACGCTGGGCGCCGCGCTGTCGGTAGCGAGCTACTTCGCGGTGCGTGGTACCTGGCGCCTTTACATCGTGACCGCGTGGCGCCAGCGCCAGCACGCGCGGCGCGACAGATCCTGAATCACGCGTCGGGTTCCAACCGGTGCAGGAGACCATCGTCCAGTCTCATGACCCGGTCCATCTTCGCGGCGACGCTGTGATCGTGCGTGACGATCACGAGACTGGTGCCCAGGTCCCGGTTGAGCTGGAGCATGAGCTCCAGAACGCCCTCGGCTGTGTGACGGTCGAGGTTGCCGGTGGGCTCGTCGGCTAACAAACAGGCCGGCCCTGTAACCAGGCCGCGCGCCAACGCGGCCCTCTGACGTTCGCCACCTGAGAGCTCTCCGGGGGTGTGGGTAAGCCGGTGAGACAGGCCGACCCGCCCGAGCATGTCAGCCGCCAGGCTGCGCGCCTCGGCTGCGGACAGGCGTCTGATCAACAACGGCATGGCGACGTTCTCCTGCGCGCTGAACTCCTGCAGCAGGTGATGGAATTGGTATACGAACCCCAGCGCCTGATTGCGGATGCGGCCCTTCTCCGCTTCCCTCACCGAGGCGATGTCCTTGCCCTGGATCAGGACCTCGCCTGCGCTGGGCGCGTCGAGCCCGCCCAGCAAATGCAGCAGCGTGCTCTTGCCCGACCCCGAGGCGCCCACGATCGCCACGCTTTCACCCTGCGGCACGTCCAGGTCGACTCCCAGCAGCACCGGAACCTCCTGGGGACCCTCGCGAAAGACTTTGCGCACCCCGCGTGCGCGGATCACCGGCTCATTCATAGCGCAGTGCCTCCGCGGGGTTCACTCGCGATGCGCGCCAACTCGGGTAAAGGGTCGCCAACAGGCTGAGCAACAGCGACATCGCGCCCACCGTCACGACGTCGCGGATCTGCAGGTCGGAGGGCAGCTCGCTGATGTAGTAGACGTCCTTGGCTAAAAACTGAACCCGGAACAGCCGCTCGATCGCCGGCACGACGACATCCACGTTGAGCGCAATGAGGATTCCGCCGATGACGCCGATGGCGGTGCCGATGACACCGATCAGCGAGCCCTGCACGACAAAGATTTTCATGATCGAGGTGGGCGTTGCCCCCAGCGTGCGCAAGATGGCAATGTCGGGCTGCTTGTCGGTCACTGCCATGACCAGGGTGGAAACCAGATTGAACGCCGCTACCGCGACGATCAAAGTGAGGATGATGAACATGACGTTCTTCTCGATCTGCACCGCGCGGAAAAAGTTGGCGTGGCTGCGGGTCCAGTCGGTGATGTACAAATCGCCCGGGAGCGTGCGCGACAGCTCGCGTGCCACCTCGGGGGCCCCGAACAGATCCTTGAGCTTCAGGCGTACACCGGACACCTCGTCGCCGAGACGGTAGAGCTTCTGCGCATCCTCCAGGTTCACCAGCGCAAGGCCGGCGTCGTATTCGTACATCCCGACCTCGAATACGCCCACGACGGTGAACTGCTTGATGCGGGGCAAGATCCCGGCAGGCGTCACTTGCCCCTGGGGAGCGATCAAAACCACCTTCTCACCCACGCGCGCACCGACCGCATGCGCGAGCTCGGCGCCGAGCACCATTCCGAACCGGCCGGGCTTGAGATCGGCCAGGCTGCCGCGCCGCATGTGGCTGCCGATGTCGGCGACTTGGTCTTCGAGCTGAGGCAGCACTCCGCGCACCAGCGCCCCTTGCACGTTTTGCTGGTTGGCCAGCAGGCCCTGCGCCGAGATGTAAGGCGCCGCCGCGAGCACGTCGGGGTCGGCGGCTGCCTCGCGCGCGACCTCCCGCCAGTTCGCGAGGCGCCCGTCAGCACCGCTGATCTGCACGTGCGAGGCGACACCGAGGATGCGTGCGCGCAGCTCCTTCTGGAAGCCGTTCATGACCGACAACACTACGATCAGCGCCATCACCCCGATCGCGATGCCCAGCATCGACGCCATGGAAATGAAAGAGATGAAATGATTGCGGCGCTTGGCGCGCGTGTAGCGCAGGCCAACCAAAAGCTCGTAAGGCTGCACAAGTGTCCTGAGTCGTAAGTTCGCCGCCGAGTCGCCTGCACCTCCAGCGTCCAATCGCCTTCGTGACATTTAAATCTGCCGACGAACCTACGACTCAGGACACAGGGAGTCCGGTGAGCTCAGGGGTGCGCGAAGCGGCGCAAAGTGTGCCACAGTCGGCGCGCCCCCGCGAATCTGGGTTGGCCCGCGGGATGTCCGTGCTACACTCCGGCGGCTTGCCATGCGATCGCTCCGGTTGTTCTTGTTCTCGCCTCTGCCCGTTGCAGCGGACGCGCGCGGCACGCTCGCCGGTCTGCCCGGGTTGGCGCGGATCCTGTCTCGGGCACGCAGCTCGAGCCTTCCGGACAGGGACCTGGAGTCGGTGCTGCTCGATTCGTTCGGCGTGCAGCGGCAGCGCGACTGGCCCGTGGCACCTTTCAGCTGGCTGGGCGACGGCGGCGCAGCCGGGGCGCGCTACTGGCTCCGGGCCGACCCCGTGCACCTGCGTGCGGAGCGCGACGCGGTTTTGCTGGTCGATGCGCGCCACTTTGCGCTCGAGCCCGAGTCCGCCAACGCTCTGATACACGCGCTCAACGCTCACTTCGAATCGAACGGCCTGCGGTTCTTCGCGCCCGACCCTGCGCGCTGGTACATTGCCGTCGACCGGGTACCCGAGATCGCGACCTCGCCCCTGCGCGCCGCGGCCGGGCGCAACATCGACCTCCTGCTGCCAAAGGGCGCTGACGCGCTCGCGTGGCACCGTTGGTTCAACGAGATCCAAATGCTATTCCATACGCACGTTGTGAATGAGGCGCGCGAGGCTGCCGGTCAGCCGACAGTAAACAGCGTGTGGTTCTGGGGCGGCGGCGTGCTGCCCGATGCAGTCCCGCGCGTGTTCGCCGGTGTGTGGGGCGGCGATCCGCTGGCGCGGGGACTCGCGCTCGCTTCGGGAGTAGGCTGGACGCCGCCGCCGAAAAGCGCCGAGCAGTGGCTAATCCAGGCGAGCCAGGGCGAGCATGTGCTGGTGCTGAGCCCTGCTCCCAACAGCCGAGGCAATCCACTCGGGGACCTCGAGCACAATTGGTTCACGCCCCTGCTTGGAGCTATACGGGGGCGACAGCTCTCGACGCTGTCGCTGCTGGTCGGAAACGGCGATGGCGCTCTGCGCTTCGATCTGAATGCGGGCGACCTCTGGAAGTTCTGGCGCCGCGCGCCGGTGCTTGCCGGTTGAAAGCATGCCCGAGATCGTCGATCGAGTTTTCTCTTTAGAGGCTTGTCGCGCACTCGCCGAGGCGGGGCTGGACGCGGTGCTCGCCCGGGTGCTGGCCGCTCGTGGCGTCACCGGAACGGCGCAGCTCGACACCGCGCTTGCTCGCCTCATCGCCCCCGACCGCATGCACAATCTCGACCGCCTGGGGCAGATCCTGGCGGACGCGATCGCGGCGCAGAAACGCCTGCTGATCGTCTCCGACTACGACTCCGACGGCGCTACTGCCTGCGCCGTGGGCCTGCACGCGCTGCGAGACATGGGCGCCCACGTGGACTACATCGTCCCCAACCGCTTCGAGTTCGGCTACGGTCTCACGCCGGAAATCGTGCGCCTCGCGGCACAACGCGGGCCCGATTTCCTGATCACGGTAGACAACGGGATCGCTTCGGTCGACGGCGTCGAGCAAGCCAAGCAGCTCGGCATCCAAGTGCTGATCACCGATCACCATTTGCCGGGTGAACGGCTGCCCGATGCCGCTTGCATCGTGAACCCGAACCAGTCCGGCTGCGGTTTTCCGAGCAAGCATCTGGCCGGCGTTGGCGTCATGTTCTACGCCATGTTGCAGCTACGAGCCGAGCTGCGCGCGCGCGGTGCTTTTTCCGGCCGCGCAGAGCCCAACCTGGCTCGGCTGCTCGATCTTGTGGCGCTCGGTACGGTGGCCGACGTGGTGCGCCTCGACGACAACAACCGGCGGCTCGTGGCGCAGGGCCTGGGCCGCATCCGCGCCGGCCGCGCACAACCCGGCATCGAGGTGCTGCTGCGCGTCGCCGGACGCGATCCCGCGCGCGCCAGCGCTTACGACCTTGGGTTCGTGCTGGGACCGCGGTTGAATGCGGCCGGGCGACTCCAGGACATGTCGCTCGGGATCGAGTGCCTGGTCGCGGCCGACGCCGCCAGGGCGGCCGAACTCGCAACCCAGCTCGATGCGCTCAACCGCGAGCGCCGGGCTATCGAAGCGAACATGCACGACGAGGCGCTCGCGCATTTGGAGAGCGTCGAGCCCGGCGAAGCCTTCGGCATCTCCCTTTACGACCCCAACTGGCATCAAGGCGTGATCGGAATCCTTGCGGCACGCATCCGTGAACGTTTCCACCGGCCCGTGATCGCCTTCGCTCCGGGCCCGTCGGGCGAGCTGCGCGGATCGGGGCGTTCGATCCCCAGCCTGCACCTGCGCGATGCGCTGGACCTGGTCGATAAGCGCGCGCCTGGTCTGGTGCTGCGCTTCGGCGGTCACGCGTCGGCAGCCGGGTTGTCGATCCGGCAGCCGGACTTCGCGCGGTTCCGCAACGCCTTCGACGCCACCTTGCGGGAGCTGCTCACTCCGGCGGATCTGCAGTTGCGCATCGAGACCGATGGTCCGCTCTTGGCTTCGGAGATGAATCTGGCGCTGGCCGAGCGGCTGAGCGAGCCGGTGTGGGGTCAGGGTTTCCCGCCGCCGCGATTCCACGGCCATTTCCGGGTCGACAGCCAGCGCGTCGTGGGCGGCAATCATCTGCGCCTCGAGCTCACCAGCATGCAGCCCGGAGCGCGCATGGCCAGCGCAGTGCTGTTCGGAAGCTCGGACCCGCTACCGGATGCAATCCACGCCGTCTTTCGCCTCGACATCAACGAATATAACGCCATGCGCTCGCTGCAGCTCGTGCTCGAGCATTGGGAGCCGGCGCACATCGGAGCGAGTCGGATGGAGGCCGGGCGCTGATGGACTTTTCCTGGCGCGCCGCCGAGGGTCTGGACCGGTTGCCGCATTTTCTGACCAGTCTCGGACTTGGCCCCGGTCTCGCATCGACCGCGGCCGGCACCGCCGTTGGGCTGCTGCTGTTCGCCTGAGGCCTTCGCACTGTTAGAATTACGCATTTTTGTTTGCCCCGCTGCTCGAGACGCTGTGTGCGTTGCGATGCATGACAGGGGATCCAAGCCAGGACACGCACCCATGGAAGCAGAACGCCTCAACGCGGTGGCTAACAAGCTCAGCGATCTGGAGCAGCGGATCGGCGAGCTTCGGAGGTATCTTTGACTTCGACGCCAAGCGCCAGCGCCTCGACGAACTGATCAAGCTCAGTGAGGATCCTGCGCTCTGGCAGGACAACAAGCGGGCGCAGGAGATCGGCAAGGAGCGCAAGGCGCTCGAGGCCATGATCGGCACCATCCAACGCGTGACGCAGGGCATCCAGGACGGCCGTGAACTGCTGGCGCTGGTGCGCGAGGAGGACGACGAAGCCGGCCTGGAGTCCGTGGCCGGGGACGCGGACACGCTGGAGCAAGCCGTGGCGGACATGGAGTTCCGCCGCATGTTCTCCAACCCGATGGACCCGAACAACTGCTTTCTGGACATCCAGGCGGGCCAGGGCGGCACCGAGGCGCAAGACTGGGCCGCCATGCTCGAGCGCATGTACTCGCGTTTCGGTGAGCGACGCGGCTTCCGAGTCGAGGTCCTGGAGGAGTCGCCCGGCGAAGTCGCGGGTCTCAAAAGCGCCTCGCTGAAAATCACCGGGGACTATGCTTACGGCACCCTGCGAACCGAGTCCGGCATCCACCGCCTCGTGCGCAAGTCACCCTTCGATTCGAACGCCCGGCGCCACACTTCATTTGCGAGCGTATTCGTCTATCCCGAGGTCGACGAGACCATCGAGATCGAGATCAATCCTGCGGACCTGCGCGTGGACACCTTCCGCGCCAGCGGTGCCGGTGGGCAGCACGTGAACAAGACCGACTCGGCGATCCGTATCACCCACCTTCCCACAGGCATCGTGGTCCAGTGCCAGAGCGATCGGTCGCAGCACCGCAACCGGGCCGAGGCCATGGCCATGCTGAAGGCACGGCTGTACGAAGCCGAGGTGCGCAAGCGCGAAGCGGAGAAGCAGAAGATGGAGGACTCCAAGACCGACATCGGTTGGGGTCACCAGATCCGCTCCTACGTACTGGACCAGTCGCGCATCAAAGACCTGCGCACCAACGTCGAGGTGGGCAACACCCAGGCGGTGCTGGACGGCGATCTGGATCAGTTCATCAACGCCAGCTTGAAGCAGGGAGTGTAAGAAACTACCGTGGCTCGTGGTTCGTGATGCGTGATTCGTGCGATGGCATTGGGAACGGGAATGGCCGAAGACAACAAACCAGAAATTCCCGCTGACGAGAATCAGATCGTTGCGGAGCGGCGCGCGAAGCTGCAGGCGCTGCGAAGCCAAGGCGTGGCTTTCCCCAACGACTTCCGGCGCACCCATCTTGCCGGCGAACTGCAAGCGCAATTCGCCGATACGCCAAACGAGAAGCTGGAGGCTGCGCAGACCAAGGTGACGGTCGCCGGCCGGATGATGCTCAAGCGCGTGATGGGCAAAGCGAGCTTCGCCACCATCCAGGACATGTCCGGCCGCATGCAGCTCTACGTCACGCGCGACGAACTGGGCGAGCCGTTGTACGAGCAGTTCAAGCACTGGGACCTGGGCGACATCCTGGGCGCACAAGGGACACTGTTCCGAACCCGCACCGGCGAGCTATCGGTCAAGGTCAGCCGCTTGCGGCTGCTGTCCAAGTCGCTGCGCCCCCTGCCGGAAAAGTTCCACGGCCTGGCCGATCAGGAGCAGCGCTACCGCCAGCGCTACCTGGACTTGATCACCAATCCGGAGTCGCAGCGGGTGTTCAAGGCGCGCTCGCGGATCGTCCAGGCGATGCGCGAGTTCTTCGTCGCGCGTGACTATCTCGAAGTCGAAACGCCGATGATGCAGCCGATCCCGGGCGGCGCGGCGGCGCGTCCGTTCATCACGCATCACAATGCGCTGGACATGGACCTCTACCTTCGCATCGCGCCCGAGCTGTACCTCAAACGGCTGGTGGTGGGGGGCCTGGAGAAGGTGTTCGAGATCAACCGCAACTTTCGTAACGAGGGGATCTCGACCCGGCACAATCCCGAGTTCACGATGCTCGAGTTCTACGAGGCGTACCAGGACTACCATTACCTGATGGACCTGACCGAGACGCTGCTGCGCGAAGTCGCGCAAGCGGTTGCTGGCACAACCTCTGTCACCTATCAAGGCGAAACCATCGAGCTGGGCAAGCCGTTCGACCGGCTCACGATGGCGGAAGCGATGGCGAAGTACAACCCGCGTTACCCGCTGCACGAGCTGGAGAAATCGGATTACTTGCGCGTCGCCCTGGCCCCGTTCGGCGTCGAGGTGTTTCCGACCGACGGCATCGGCATCCTGCAGCTCAAGCTGTTCGAGCAGACCACCGAGTCCAAGCTCACCCAGCCGACGTTTATCGTTGCTCATCCCACCGACGTGTCGCCGCTGGCGCGCCGCAACGACGCAAATCCAGCCGTGACCGACCGCTTCGAGCTGTTCATCGTCGGGCGCGAGATCGCGAACGGATTTTCCGAGCTGAACGATCCGGAGGACCAGGCCGAGCGCCTGCGCGACCAGGCCGATTCCAAGGCGGGCGGCGATGAAGAAGCCATGTTCTACGACGCCGACTACGTCCGCGCGCTCGAGTACGGGTTGCCGCCCACTGCGGGTGAAGGCATCGGCGTCGACCGGCTGGTGATGCTGCTGACCGACAGTCCAAGCATCCGCGATGTGATTCTGTTCCCGCAAATGCGGTCCGAGTAGCGCCATGACCCAGGCCAACCCCACTCC
>JACXTT010014120.1_pt1 | contig 10477 bp, 7 predicted proteins | sample 9270951 | NCBI WGS metagenome assembly JACXTT01 (sample SAMN15532306, study PRJNA645909) | rock metagenome | isolation source: weathered quartz diorite | place: Puerto Rico | collected 2017-06-21
GGCACCTTGCTCGGGCGGATCGTGCTGCCGGAGCTACCGGCGAACCTTGCCTGGGGCGAGGATGGGACCGTGCTCTTCTTCACGGCCCGCACCAGCGTCTACCGTATGCCGACGAAGACGCGGGGGACGCTTCTGGGCTGACGCCCGGCCATTCCACTACGGAGGAACACATGCCCAAGATCCTGGTGGTTCACGGTGCAGGCATGAATATGCGCGGCAAGGTCCAGCTCGAGATCTTCGGTCCCATGACCTTGCCCGAATACGACGATCGCATCCGCGGCTACGCCAAGGAGCTCGGTGTGGAGGTCGAGATCTTCCACTCGAACGTCGAGGGCGAGATCGTCAACAGACTCTATGCCGCCAACGATCAAGGCTTCGATGCCGCGATCTTCAATCCGGCGGCGTTCGGCACCGGCTACCCGGCCCTCGTCGCGGCTCTGTCGCAGGTCAAGTTCCCGACGACGGAGGTGCACATCTCCAACCCGATCCGTCGCGGTCCCACCTCGCAGACCGCCGCGGTCAGCCAGAGCATCGTGGCCGGCTTCGGAATCGCCGGCTACGCGCTGGCCCTGCGGGGGATCCGCGACATGCTGGCGGCGAAGAAGTAGCAGCGCTCCCCACGAACGCGGAGCAGTCCCACGCGTCGTCTCGGCGCCCCGTGCGGCCTGCTCGATCGCCAGGAGCACGAGCTGAGCCGCGTCGTAGGAGTTCGTCGCGTAATTGGCGATCGGCCCGAAGCGCTTCGTGATCCATCCCGAGCTCTCGCATCTGCCTCTCCATCGGACCGACTCTTGGCCGCCCGCCATCGGTGATAGACGGGAACCGTTGGCGGGCGGCGGGGGCCTACTGGCTCACGAGGTATGCGGACATCAGCATGTTGCAGCTCTTGCGCGGCTGAGATGCGCCGGCACTCTCGCGAATCGAGAGTGCTCCTCGCCCAAATGATCCTGATCGTTCTCGCACTATTGGGTGGTCGCCTCGTGAACCTTATCGAAAGGGCGTTCCACTAGCAGGACGTTCGCTCCGCTTCTACCTTCTCGAGCCAGTACGTCATATCCATCTCCCGGAACATCGCCGTGGCGATGGTAAGGCGCTCCTGAGCTTCCTGATGTTTGCCAATGCGGCGATAAAGCGTACCGAGATTCAGATGGCAGCGGGCGACCAGGGGCCGCATTCCGAGCTCGGCGGCGAGCGCAAGGGCCTGACGAGAGTGGTCCTCGGCCTCGCTGGGCTGGAATCGGTCGCGATGCGAGGCCACATCGGCGAGAAGCCGGAGTGCCAACGCCTCGAAGCCTCGTTGCTTGCGATCACGGGCCAGATCGAGCGCCTGCCGTGCGTGCTCGAATGCCTCGGCAGCATGCCCGGCCAAGAGACAGATCTCTCCGAGCTGCCGGAAGCGGGAGCTGCCCACCTCACCCATCGTCTCCCTGCTTCTCCCGCGATCTTCGTCGAGAAGCCGGAATGCGTCGTCGAAGCGTTCGGACTGCGCATAGGCTTGGCCAAGGAACCCGACCGTGGACCAGCCCATGCTGCGCCAGACGCGGGCCAGAGCCAGGCTACGTTCCAGCAGAGGGATGGCACGGCCGAGATCACCTTTGATGACGTACAGGCTGCCCAGAGCGCTGGTCGCAATGATGCAGTCGAACTCGTGGCCGCCAGACTCGGCGATCCGGATCATCTCCTCTCCGAGCGCGATCCCTTCGACGAATTGCCCCAGGTAGCCGAGGGTCAACGTCAGCCACGCACGCGGTCTGACGAGGATCGTGGTTGGGCCCAGTCCGAGCCCCGTCATCCCGAGCCGTGTCAACGTCTTCCAGACCGCGCGGGTGTGCTGTGTCGGCAATCGGTCCGGGACGACTCCTGAATCGAGCGCGTCGACCACCCAGCGCAGCAAGTCGCGAGCCCGGACGAAGTCGCCCAGGTCGTGGAACGTCGCGCCCAGGCCGTAGCGAGTGATCACCTGCAGGTCGAGCTCGCCGAGGTCGATCGCGATCGCCAGGGAGCGTTCGCCGGCTTCGATCGCTCGGTCGAACTCATGCGACGCTCTCAAGTGGATGCACTCCAGGCCAAGAACCCGCCCGAGCCGACTTCGATCCTCGAGCGTCACCGCGACATCCTTGGCTCGGCGTAGGTACTCCTGCATTTTCTGTTTTTGCCCGAGCGCAGCGAAGGGGCCTTGCAGCTCGAGCTGGATATCAATCGCTTCGGCGACCGTTTCGCGACTCTCGGGGAGATGCGCGATCGCCACCAGAGCCTGCTCGAAACAGGTGCCTGCCTCTTGGAATGCCGAGCGGGTCGCTGCCCGGGTCCCGGCCTGACGAAGGTACACGAGAGCCTTGGGCCATACCTCGCCACGGAGTGCGTGGTGACCGAGCCGGTCAACCTGCTCGGCCAGGCGATCCGGGTACGCTCGCTCGAGAGCCTCCATGATCCGAGCGTGCAGGCCGCGCCGCCGGTCCTGATGCAAGCTCGCGTACGCGACCTCCCGCGTCAGCGCGTGCGTGAAGGTGTACTCGGGGTCCGGATCTACCCGCGCCTCATGGACGAACTCCGCGTGGCGCAACGACGCGAGCACCGTCTCGAAGCTCGCACCGGCCACCTCTGCGATCGATCGCAGGACGCCGACGCGAAAATCCACGCCGATGACCGACGCCGATTGCAGAACGAGCTTCTCTTCGCGGGACAAACGGTCGATGCGAGCCTCGATGACGGCCTGCACGGTCATCGGAAGCACGAAGTCACCTGGGTCCCGTCCCAGCCGATACGCTGAGCTCTCGCCGACGACGACCCCGGTTTCGACCAGCGTACGGACGCATTCCTCGAGGAAGAATGGATTGCCTTCCGTTCGCTCGATGAGCTTCGGCTTGAGCGTCGCGAGGCTCGGATCCGTTCCCAGTATTGCGACGATCAGCTCCTCCACACCGTCCGTCGGCAGCGGGTCGAGCCGGATCTGGCTGTAGGCGCCGCGGTTGCCCCAGCCGTGCTGGTACTCGGGACGAAAATTCACGAGGAGCAGGACGCGCGATGCCGCGATGCTCTCCACCAGGAGATCCAGGATCGCTTGCGTTTCCGAGTCGATCCAGTGGAGGTCCTCGACGATCAGACAGAGCGGTTTCACGAGGCTCGCGGCGAGGAACAGCTGCTTGACGGCGTCGTGGAATCGCTGGCGACGCGCCGAAGGATCGAGGGCGCGGAATGCATCGTCGGACGGCAAGACACCCAGCAGATCGAGCACGGGGGGCACGAGCCATTCAGGATCACCGGCGGCAACAGTCACAGACCGGGCGACTTTCGCCTGCACGTCGACCGGCGCCTCGGTGTCCGCGACCCCGCAGAGGGTCTTGATCATCTCCACGATCGGGAAATATGACGTGTGCCTGGCGTAGGGCGCGCCACCCGACGACAGAACGAGCCAGCCAGGCAGCCGACGCACGCCTTCGCGGAGGAGGCGCGATTTGCCGACGCCGGCTTCCCCGACCACACCGACGATCTGCCCGTGGCGCTGCTCGGCCCGGACGCTCGCCTGCCGGAGTGACTCCAGCTCGAAGCTTCTCCCGACGAAGCGAGGAGAGCTCCAGGCTGCCGGGGCATCCGCGCGCCGCAGGACGAACCACGCTTCGTGGTGCCCGATGCGAACCGGCTCGAGAGCGAAGCGTCGCGTCAGGAACGGAACGACGACGGCCGAAACGAGGATCGCTCCGAGCGGACCGCCCGCGACGAGCGTCTCGAGGACCGACCAGGTGGCGGCCTTGCCATCGATCCCGACCTGAGCGATCGACTCGTGGCGGCGCACGACGTGGTCAGCGCAGTGGATGGCGACGACGACGCCGGACTCGTCACCGGCGTCCACGCCCGCGTGAGCCGCGGCTTTCTCGATCGCGAGGGCGGCAAGGGCGGCGTGGCTGGGCGCGTTGTCCACTGGCTCGAGACCGAATGCGGCAATGACATCGGAGGGTCCCGATTCTTCGAGCCGCCCGCCAAAGCTCCGGATCTTCTCGGTGATCATCTCCAGCGCGCTGGCTGCCCCGACGGTGGCCGAGGACCGCACATGCGCGCGAAGAAAGGCGAGGTGGCGAAGCTCCCACTGGACCGGCGTGACCGCCGCTGGTGCCACGGACGGTCGCGACGATTCAGTGCGATCGGCGCCGCCGGCCTCGTCCCGGTGTCGCAAGCCGTACTTGTCCATGCGGGCGCGGAGTGTGTTGCGCGAGATGGCGAGAGTGGCCGCCGTGCGGCGGATGTTCCCCCCGTGATCGCGCAGTGCCGCTTCGATGCGAGCCCTCATCGCGGCGTCGAGGGATTCGTCGGTGGGCATCGTGTCGGTGACGTCGCGGGCCTCGACCGCGGCGCGCGTGGGAAGCGTCTCGCCGGCCAGGAAGTGGAGCGTCTCTGCCGTGATCGCCTCGCTTTCCGAGAGCAGCACGACGCGCTCCATCGCGTTGGCCAGCTCGCGGACGTTGCCCGGCCAGCGATAGGCGAGGAGCAGGTCCCGTGCGTCGGGCGTCAGCGCGCGCGGCGAGAGACCGTAGTCCGCGCAGGCGCGCGCGAGGAAGTAGTCGCCGAGCGCCAGGATGTCGGCGCCGCGAGCACGCAACGGCGGCAACTCCAGTGAGATGACCGCCAGTCGATGGTAAAGGTCGGCCCGGAAGTTGCGGTCGTTGACAGCGCGCTTGAGATCGACAGCCGTTGCCGCAATGATCGCGACGTCGATCGGCTCGGTGCGCGTGCTCCCGAGCCGGCGCACCGCGCGGTCCTCGAGGACGCCAAGGAGCTTGCCCTGTAGCGCGACCGGCAGCAGACCGATCTCGTCGAGGAAAATTGTGCCGCCGTGAGCGGTCTGGAACAGGCCGGGCTTCGCCTGGCGAGCATCGGTGAAGGCGCCACGCTCGTACCCGAACAGTTCCGCCTCGAGCAGTGTCTCGGGGATGGCCGCGCAGTTGACATCGACGAAAGGCCCCGCGCGGCGCGGTCCCGCCTGATGGATCGTGCGGGCGAGGAGGCCCTTACCTGTGCCGGTTTCACCGAGGAGCATGATCGGCGGGAGGTGCCGGCCGCCGGTCTGACGGGCGAGGATTTGGGCGACTTGCGCACGGATCGCTGCGATTCGGTCGCTCTCGCCATGTAGGGCCGCCAGCGGCGAGGTCATACTCCCCGAGCTTACTTCGCTGCACGCCTGGGTCAATAGCTGACCCTCCTTCACCGCCCTTGATCGTCAGCCGTGTTGCTGAACCCACCTCAAGCTAGCGATTTCCCGAACGTTCGACTTGGCACGGTTCTAGCCGGGTCCAGCTCCGGAGGAGACCCGCGATTGAAGTGCGCGCTCTGTAGAGGAGGATTTGTGATGTCCTACCGGAGTCGATGCCTGGGAATCGGTCTCATCCTGACGGTGATCGCTGGCTCGCTTGCGGTGCCGTCGGTTCGAGGACATGAGGATGATGCGCACGAGGGATCGCGGTTCACCGCGGAGAACGAGTCCGGTCTCGCAGCCACCATCAACGTGGCTGGCTTTCCGGTCGTCGCCCGCACCAATCCATTCTTTCTCGACCTCGGCATCAATGGACGGCGGTGTGTGACCTGCCACCAGCCCAACGAAAACATGACCGTGAGCCCGAGAGGCGTCCGAGCGCGCTTCGAGGCGACCCGCGGCACCGACCCGATCTTCCGGACGAACGACGGCTCGAACTCACCGCTGGCCGATGTCTCGACGGTGGAGGCGCGGCGCGCGGCGTACAGCATGCTCCTGACCAAGGGAGCCATCCGCGTCGGCATCCCCATCCCCGCCGACGCCGAGTTCGAGCTCTGCGCGGTCGACGACCCGTACGGCTATGCCGGCAACAACGCGTACGGGGACGAGCTCTCTCTCTTCCGCCGGCCTCTACCGGCCACGAATCTCGCCTTCCTCAGCACCGTCATGTGGGATGGCCGCGAGACCATCGAGAAAGGCTCGCCTTCGGCTCTCCACTTCGACCTCGCCCATCAATCGAATAGCGCGACCCAGGGCCACGCCCAGGCCCCGAAGCCGATCGACGACCCCACGCGGGAGGCGATCGTCGTCTACGAGATGGGCAACTTCACCGCGCAGGTCTTCGACCGCAGGGCCGGCGCGCTCACCGCTCTCGGCGCGCAGGGGGGTCCCGACGCGCTCTCGAAGCGCTCGTTCACGTTCGGCGTGAATGATCCGCTGGGCTGCGATCCGAACGGTGCCAACTGCGACCCGTCCACCGCCCGGTTCGATCCGATCGTGTTCACCGAATACGACGCGTGGGCACGTCTCAATGGGCACGGTCGCGATCTGACGCGGGCGGCCGTGGCGCGCGGGCAAGCGCTGTTCAACACGCTGGCCATCCCGATCCGCGACGTGTCCGGCATCAACGACGACTTCGGCTTCCAGGTCGTGGTCGGCTCGTGCACCACGTGCCACGATACGCCGCATGCAGGCGATCACTCCGTGCCGGCGCCGCTCGACATCGGGATCGCCGCTCCGCCTGTCTCGTTCGCCGAGGGCGGTGACGGTGTCAGCAACCGCTTCGGTCTGCCGGTCGGCGACATGCCCGTCTACACGCTGTGCAAGAAGACCAACCACGACGACATCAAGGTCGTGACCGATCCGGGCCGCGCCCTCGTCACCGGCAGGTGGAAGGACATCGGCCGCTTCAAGGGGCCGATCCTGCGCGGGCTCGCCGGCCGCGCGCCGTACTTTCACAACGGGTCGGCGGCGTCCCTGCGCGACGTCGTCAACTTTTACGATGTGCGATTCAACCTTGGACTGACGGATCAGCAGAAGGTCGATCTGGTCGCGTTCCTGAGGACGTTGTAGGCGGCAGTCCTACCGCTAAAGGAGAGGAGGGGGAAGACGATGAAGCGGCTCATGCTGATGCTGTACGGCATCGCGGCAGTGGTCGCGGTCCTGTATCCGGCGTTGAGCGAGGCGAAACTCGCGGCGAACCACAACGAGACGCTGGTTCGCGACGATCAGTAGCGGTGACGCCGTTCGGCGGAGACCGGGGTGGAGATCCCTTCTCCACCCCCGCCGTACAGTCAGTCGCTTTGGCGCTCGCGTTCTGGATCTCCTGGCGCGGTCGGCCCAGGCGCAGGGAGACTACGCGAGGGCCGAGCGCCTCTTCCAGCGTGCGCTGAAGATCGCGGAGCGCGTCCCCGGCTCAGACGACGTCGAGGTAGCCGCCCTCTTGAACAATCTGGGCGTGCTGCACAAGGACCAGGGCCGGTTCGACGAGGCCGAGAACGTATACCGGCGCGCGCTGGCACTCGTCCTGACTGCTCGCGGTGAGGAATCTGTCGATGTCGCCACGCTCTATCACAACCTCGGCGGCCTCGACCACGCCCGGGGCGAGTACGCGCGGGGTGAGCGTCTCGCGCGCCGCGGGCTCGAGATTCGAGAGCGGGCACTCGGGCTCTGGCACCCGGACGCAGCAGCCGACGCCGCGGCCCTCGCGGCAATTCTGGATGGTCAGGGCAAGCGCGAGGAGGCCGAGACACTCATCCGTGATGCCCTGAGCGTATTCGAGCGCGTCCACGGTCCGCATCACCATGAAGTCGCCGTCAACCTCAACAACCTCGCTGCGATTCGCCACGCGATGGGCGATGCGAAGGAGGCCGAGCAACTCTACGAGTGCGCCCTCGCCATCAAAGTGAGGCTGCTCGGCGCGGACCACCACGATGTGGGCGTCACCGTGAGCAACCTGGCAGTGTTTTACAAGTCACAGGAGCGATACGCTGAGGCCGAGCGGCTATATCGCCGGGCTCTGGCGATCTTCGCGAGATCCCTCGGGCCGAGCGACGCGAGGACCATCACCTGCCAGGCAAACCACGCGGCGCTGCTACGGGCGCAGGCGCGCCGGCTCTAGGCGATCCTTTGCCAAAGCTTTCAAGAGGTTATCGGTGCGTCGAGCTCGCCCCGCCCTTCGTGCTTCGTCGACCCGGCGTCCTTTGCCATAATGGATCGCCCGTCATTGCGAATCGCGGTAGCGACCGCTCGCTGGCATCTTCGCCAGGCCTTGCGACGCAGGAGACCACCGATGCTCAAGACGTTCCTCTCAATCAGCGCTTTGGCCCTAGTCTCGCTCGGCACCGCCGCATGCGTCTCGAAAGCCGAGTACACGAAGGCCATGGAATCAGCCGAGGTCCGGTACAACGCCCTCGAGGCACAGAACGCGCGCCTCAAGAGCGATCTCGCCGACGCGGGTAAGCGCAACGAGCAGCTGACGACCGACCAGGCGCAGCTGGAGCGTACGCTGGCGTCGAAATCGGGCGAGCTCGGCAAGACCATCGTGGACCTGCGCCAGCGCGCCACCGCGCTCGAGAACGACAACGCCCGGCTCACGCGGGAGCTGTCCGAGTCGAACAAGGCGCGCGAGGAGAAGGTGCGCGAGGTCAGCAAGACCTACGAGCAGCTCGTCTCGAAAATGAAAGGCGAGATCGACAAGGGACAGGTGACGATCTCCGAGCTGAAGGGCAAGCTCACCGTCAACATGGTGGACGCCATCCTCTTCGATTCGGGCAAGGCGGAGGTGAAGCAGGAAGGGCTCGTGGTTCTCGGCAAGGTCATCGAGATCCTCAAGACGGTGAACGACAAGGCGATCCGGATCGAAGGGCACACCGACAACAAGCCCATCGTGGGCCCGCTCATCCAGAGCTATCCGACCAACTGGGAGCTGTCCGCCTCGCGCGCAATCAACGTTGCCCGGTATCTCCAGAAGCAGGGCATCGAGCCGACGAAGCTGTCCGCCGCCGCCTTCGGCGAGTTCAAGCCGGTGGCCGACAACGCGACCGTGGACGGCCGCGCCAGAAATCGACGCATCGAGATCGTCCTGGTGCCGAAGGAGTAAGCGACCGGCGTCTCGGTCTCGCCCGCCACGCCGCCGGTGCACGCACCGGCGGCGTTTTCGTTTGGTTGACTCGTGGACCAGCCCGGTCGACGATGGGCGCGCCCATTCATCCGCTCCGGATCGTCGCCCTTGAGCCGTCCGCCGCGTCGCCTATAATGAGCAGCAACCACGGAGGATCAGTCATGACACAGGCACCGCAGCTCCGCCCCCTTGGTGCAGCGCTGGGAACCGAGGTCCTCGGGATCGACCTGTCAAAGCCACTCGACGAAGGCACCTTCGCCGGGATCCAAGCCGTCTTTGCCGAGCATCCGGTGGTGGTGTTTCGGAACCAGAACCTGGGCGCGCCCGAGCTCGCCGCCTTCGGCCGCCGTTTCGGCACGCCGCGTCCCCACGCGCTGCTCAAGTATCGCCACGCCGATTACCCCGAAGTCTCCTGGCTGACCAACGTGGACGAGACGGGCAAGACCGACTGGTACGGCGTCAAGCGCGCCACCGACTGGCACACCGATTCGACCTTCGAGGACACGCTGCCGCTGCTGGCGGTGCTGCACGCGAAGGAGGTGCCCTCGGAGAAGGGCGGCACCATGTTCGCCGACATGCGCGCGGCCTACGAGGCGTTGCCCGATGCGAGGAAGCAGCTTCTGTCAGGACTCACCGGCTTGCACGGCCGCAGCACGGGTCCCGCCGGCGAGCGTCTGTATGGCGACGACAAGGGTGTCACCGAAAAGAAGTATCAAGAAGTGCAGTGGCCGGCGGTCACGCGGCATCCGGTGACCGGACGGCAGATCCTGTTCGTCAATCCGATGCACACGCATGGCTTCGTCGGCATGAAGCGCGAGGCGGCGTGGCCGCTGATCGAGGAGCTCGCCGAGCACGCCACACAGGAGCGCTTCGTCTATTACCACCGCTGGCGCGTCGGCGATGTGCTGATGTGGGACGAGCGGGCCACGATGCACCGCGGCGCCGGTGACTACCGGCCGGACGAGCGCCGCATCATGCTGCGCACGATCGTGTATCGGAGCTGAGGGACAGCTTATCCGCCCGTTCTAGGTCCTCTACAGGAGCGCGGGCGACCGGCCTGACCCGCGCAGCCTTGGGTCGAGCACGTCCCGGAGCGCGTCGCCCAGCATGTTGAAGCCGAAGACCGCCAACGAGATGGCCACGGCGGGAAACAGTGCCATCCACGGTGCGTAGTACATGAACGAGCGTCCTGATCCCGAGAGCATCGCACCCCATGACGGATACGGAGGCGGAACGCCGAAGCCGAGGAACGACAGCGCTGACTCGGCGAGGATCACCGTCCCAAGCCCGATAGTGGCGAGGATGATGATCGTGGCCATCACGTTGGGCAGCACGTACAGCAGCACGATACGCAGGTGTCCCGCGCCGATCGCGCGCGCCGCCTCGACGTAGGGGTTCGCGATCACGGACAGCGCCGCGCCCCGGATCACCCGGGACGCACTGGCGGCGCCGAGGATCGAGAGGGCCAGAATCAGGTTGAAAAGGCCCGGCCCCAGCGCAGCCATCAGGGACAGGACGACGACCAGAGCCGGAAACGACATCCAGGCATCGACCACGCGCTGGACCAGGATGTCGTACGCGCCGCCGAGATACGCGCTGGAGACGCCGAT
>JACXTT010014121.1_pt1 | contig 10476 bp, 5 predicted proteins | sample 9270951 | NCBI WGS metagenome assembly JACXTT01 (sample SAMN15532306, study PRJNA645909) | rock metagenome | isolation source: weathered quartz diorite | place: Puerto Rico | collected 2017-06-21
GGCGTGGCTCCAACGAAACGCATCGGCCGCAACGGAGCACGGGATGTACGCCGGCGGCGGCACGCCCGCGCAGTCTTGCGCCGAGGGATTGAGCTTGCAGTAGCAGCGCGCCGACTCGTTGTCCCTCCAGTCCTGGTTGCCGTCGAACGCGTAGCCGCTCGCGATGCTCTGGTTCGTGAACGGCTGGCCGGGGCCCGGCGCGCGCCAGAGGAGATTCGGCGCGCGCGCGTACGAGCCCGCGAGGAGCTCCGGCGTTCCGTCGCCGTCGAGATCGCACGCATTGGCCGACCATCCCCACGCGTGTCCGAGGGCGAGATTGAGATCGGCGATGGGCGCGGTCCACGGCTTGGTGGTGAGCCCCATGGCCGCGGTGACGTCGGTGAAGTTCCCGGCGCCGTCACCTTGATAGAGGTGCGATTGCTGCGTCTCCGTATCGATGTCGCTCGAGGCGACCCAGAGATCGAGGTTGCCGTCGCGATCGTAGTCCACGAAGGTGGCGCCGCCGACCGCATCGCTCTTGCGTCGCATCGGGTTGCCCGGCGGTCCGAGGCGGAACGTGCCGTCGCCGTTGTTCAAGTAGAGGTCGCTGGTCTCGGCGTCTTTGTCGGTCGTGGTCACGCCCACGAACACGTCGACGTGACCGTCGTTGTCGACGTCGCCGAAGGCCACGACCTCGCCGGGATGACCGATCGCCTTGTTCCCGTCGCGGCGCGCGCGAATGCCCGACGCGATCGTCACGTCGGTGAAATGGCCGTTCACGTTGCGCATGAGGAAGCTCGTACGCTTGCCGCCGCCGAAGTCGTCGGCCGCACCGCCGTTGTTACGCACGAACAGATCGGCCCACCCGTCGCCGTCGAAGTCGACCGAGGTCACGCGGTATCCAACGGCGCCCGTGAGCCCCATCTCCGCGGTGGCCTCGGTGAAGGCGTGCTTGCCGGGGGTCCAGCCCGAGGCGGGGACGCAGATCGGCGGCGGGACATCGGGGCCAGCGTCGGCGGCGGGGGCGTCGTTCGACGGGTCGCTCGAACAGGCGTTCGACCCGACCGCCGTGGGAAGAAAGAGGAGAAGAGCCGGCGCAAGGCGCAGCCATGAAACCGTTCGCATCGTCCTTTCGAGGATAGTCGACGACGGGCGGAACGGAAGCTCACCGGCGGCGTTCGTACGGCCGCGTGACGTGCGCGCCCGGGAAGCGCGCGAACGCCTCTTCCATGCGCTTGCGATGAGCCGGCGCGAGAAGCCCTTCGTCGCCGAGCGAGAGCGAGAGCGCGGTCACCGCGTCGCTCGGGACGGTCAGGAGCGCGAGGCGCACCGTGTCGGTCAGATCGTTCCACTGGTTCCATCGGCGCGTGGGGATCGTGATCGCGAGGTCGTCGAACGGCGCTTCGATGGCCGCTCGCCGGACGACGATCTGGTTCGGTCCCCAGGTGAAATCGAAGCGCAGGAGCGGCGTGGCGCGGAGCGCTTCCATCCACTCTCCGAGCACGAGGAGCGCGGGTCCGTGCAGGCCCACGTGCTCGACCGGGGGGAGCGCCGTCACGACGTCGAGCCAACGATTCGGTCGCATCTCGCGATCGAGGCCGAGCACCACGAGCTCCTTCGCGGAGGGAAACGCCTCGAGCGTGCGCGGCAGCGCCTCGCGTGCGCGCGCGAGATCCACGAAGCGCACGCCGACCGATTCGATCGCGCCGAGCGGCGGGGCCGCTCCGCTCGTCATGGCGAAGAACGCCGACTCGGGGAGATAACGCACGCGCCGCAAGCTCTTCGCGTGCGGGCTCTGGACCAGCGGGAGCGCGAGCGGTTCCCAGTCGCCGCCGTCGGGCGCGGTGCGGATCTCGCGAACGGTGGACCACGCGGGCTCGGCGGCCAGCGCATCGGAGCGCGCGGCGTAGGCCTGCAGCGCGGCCACCGCGACGAAGCCGCGCTCGAAGACGCACATCTGTGGCACGAGGAGCGGCCGGAGCGGCCCGAGCCATGCGGCGAGATCTTCGTTCCCTGGCTTCGTCGACGTCGTCGGCTTCGTCGGCTGCCGGCTGCACTGTCGCCGGATGAAGTCGCCGCGCGGATCTCCGACGCGAGAGAGCTCGTCGGCGAGCGCGAGGCGAGGCCTGTCGTCGGCGGGCGCGTCGTAGACGGCGGCGAAGAGCGCGTCGAGGCTCATACCGCGAGGCGACAGTGACGACTCAGTGCTTCGAAGCGGTGCACGTCTTCGCCTTCGGATCCTTCGTCTTGTCCTTCGGCTTCGCGCCGCCGCCGCCGGCTTTGCACTTGCTCTTCCCCTTGCACTCGACGTCGCTCTCGCACGCGCCGCCCTCGTCGACCATTCCCTCGATGACGCCCTCGCAGGGCTTGAGCCAAGCGTCCATCGCGGGCTTCAGCTCCTTGTCGAACGCCTCCATCTCCTTCATCTTCGGCTCGCCCGCGAGCTTCGACTCCTGCGCACAGGCGTCGGGCGCCTTGGCGAGCGTATCGAGGCACGCGGCCGCCTTCTTCGCGTCGTACGAGACGGTCTTTCCGACCTTCGACTTGAGCGCCTGTCCGTCGATCCCGAGGACCTTCAGCGCGATGCCGCCGAGGGTGGTGCACTCGGCCTCGTTCGGCGTCCAGCGCTTCTCGGCCTTCATCGACGTCTCGACGCCTTTCATGTCTTTCGCGAGCTCGGGCTTGTCGATCGTGCCGAAGGCCGCGATGAGCATGACCGGCGTGGTGGCAACGACCTTCACCTTGTCGTTCTTGCACGACGCGATGGTCTTGCACGCGGCGGGAGGGCCCTTCGCGACGAACTGATCGATGGTGACATCGGCAGGTGGCGGGGCTGCGCTGGCCACGGCGCTCGCCGCCGCGCTCCCGCTGGCGGCGCCGCCTCCGGCCGCGTCGGCAGCGGCATCGCCCTTGTTCTTGCAGGCGGAGAGCATGACGAATGCCGCGGAGACGCCAAGAACCAGCGCGTTGCGAAGCTTCATGGCAGGACCATCGCGCGCATGCGCCCATGCGTCAACGCATCGCGCCTGAGTCGCGTCCCGACCGGGTGTGAGACGCATTCCCCCTAGGGAGTATGATCGCGATGCCGCATCGGCAGCGGATTCGGATGGTGGTACCTCCGTTGCCCTGAGATGCAATGACGACTCCCGATTCGAAGGATGACCTCGCGGGCCGGTACACCATCGCCGGAGCACTCGGAAGTGGCGCGAGCGGCGACACCTTCGAGGCGGTCGACCTTCGTGACGGGTCCCGCGTCGCGCTGAAGCGCCTCGCGCTCGCCGCGACGAAAGATTGGAAGGCCGTCGAGCTGTTCGAGCGTGAAGCGCGTGTGCTCGCGGGCCTCCGACATCCTGCGATCCCACGACTGCACGACAGCTTCGTCGTCGAGTCTGCGCAGGGGCCGATCTCTTATCTCGCCCACGAGCTCGCGCCGGGTCGCTCGCTGCAGGCCTTGGTGGAAGGCGGCTGGCGACCCGACGAGAACGAGGTCGTTCGCATCGGTTGTTTTCTCCTCGACGTCCTTGCGTATCTCCACGCGCTCACACCGGCGGTCATCCACCGCGACATCAAACCTTCGAACATCATCCGATCGGATGACGGCCGCATGTGGCTCGTCGACTTCGGTGCCGTGCGCGACACGGCGAAGCCACCCACGGGCGGAAGCACGGTGGTCGGCACGTATGGCTACATGGCGCCGGAACAGTTCCGCGGTCACGCCGTCCCGGAGAGCGATCTGTACGGAGTCGCAGCCACGCTCCTCTATCTCCTCACCAGTCGTCCGCCGACGGAGCTCCCTCAGGAGAAGCTGAAGGTCGCCTTCAGGTCCCACGTTCGGATCTCCGACAAACTCGCCGCGTGGCTCGATCGCGCGCTCGAGCCCGCGCCCGAGGACCGCTTTCCGTCGGCGCTCGCCGCTCTCGCCGCGCTCCGTGGTGAAACGACCTCGCATGTCGCGAACCCCGCCCGCTCGCGCGCGACGCTCGTCGCGCTCCTCTCGATCCTCGGCGTCGTGGTGATTGGCGGCGTTGCGTTCATGGTGCACGAGGCGCGCGGAAAGGCCGTCGCCTCGCAGGCCCAAGTCCTCGCAAAGCCGCCCCCGTTGCTGCCGCCGCGTCCGCCGTCTTCGTTCCAGATCCTGCGCAAGCCTCGAATGCTCGAGCGCGCACCACACGCCGCGCAGATCTCCGCGATGGCGGGATCGAAGGGTACGAAATTCGTTACGGGAACCGAGGGGAGCGCGAGAGTCTGGGACTGGGAGCGAGGCAAGATCGAGCAGGTGCTCGCGCACGATGGTGTCGTGCGCGGTCTCGCGTTCACGGGCGACGAGCGACTCGTGATCTCTGCGGGTGGCGGCACCGTCCGCTTCTGGAACGCGAAGACCGGCGCCGCCGTCGGTACGATCGCGCTGCCCGGGGTCATCGCGCTCTCGCTCACGTCGGACGACAAGCACGTCGTCGCCGCTGGTGAAGACGGCGTTCTCCGCATCTACGACGTCGCCAACCAGTCGCTCGTCCGATCGTTTCGCACGGGGAGCCCGATCGAGACGCTCGCTTCGACGCCCGACGGCCGCGTCGTCGCGGCGGGCGGCCGTGATGGAATCGTCGAGCTCTGGTCGAAGGAAGACGGGCGCAAGCTCGCAGCGTGGCCGCTTCATCGCTCGTCGGTCATCGCCCTCGCGTTCGCTCCCGACGGGCGCTCGCTGGCGACAGCAGGTGAGGACCATGCCGCGCATCTCGTCCACCTCGAGAACGGAATGCCGCGCGGTGAAACACAATCTTGGACCCATGACGATCGCGTCTACGGCGTGACCTTCAGCCCAGACGGCAACAACGTCTTCACCACGGGCCGGGAGGGCGCGATCAAGATCACGAGCGCCGCCGACGGGCACCTCGTCGCGATGAGCCGCGATCGCAACGGGTACGACATGTCGAAGGCGCATCCGTTCTTTTCCAAGGACGGGAGTGTGCTGCTCGTCGTCGCCGGGCCGTCCATGGTGATGCGCTTTGGGGTCTCGCGGCACGGATCGGGGACCAAGATCCCGGAGCCGGTTCCGGAGAAGCCTGGCGCGTCGCCACCGCTCGACCATGACCACGAGCTCTACGTCGAAGCCACGCGTCTGATCGGCGACTCGCCCCGTGTGCCTCTCGAAGACGGCGAAGCGAAGGTCCGCGCCATGCTCGCGTCGACCCCGCGATCACCCTTGGCGTGGATCGCGAACGCGTACCTCGAGCTCACGCGCGCCAATCGCGGTCGTGGCGAAGCGGATCCTGCGGCCCTCGCGCTCGCTCGAACGCACCTCGACCACGCGGCGTCACTCGGGCCGAAGGGGCCGGAGTGGTGGAGCATCGCCGCGCAGCTCTCGACCGCGGAGAAAAAGCCCGACGAGGCGCGCGAAGCGGTCCGGCAGCTCGCCATTCTCGAGCCGGGCTCGCCGAGGACGGTCCTTCTCCAGGCGAGCCTCGATCTCGCGGACGAGCGTTTCGAAAAAGTGGCGGCCTCGGTGAGCGAGCTCGTGAGAACGAAGCCGCTCGGGCATCGGCTCGACGGCGCCTACTCGATGCTCGCGACCGCCTACACCGAGCTCGGCGACATCGACGCGGCCGATGCCGCCCACCGGCGGCTGATCGATCTACAGCCGAAGGATGCCTGGCTCCACGGCAACTATTCCTACTTCCTGCTCGTGGCGGCGGGAGACACGAGGCGCTCCATCGAGGAGGCGCACGCCGCGCTTGCGATCATGGACTACGGCGTCGCTCGCGGAAACCTCGCCAACGCATTGACGGAGCGCGCGGACCTGACGCTCTGGAGCCTGGGAAGCATCGAAGAGGCCATACGCGACTACGACGAAGCGATTCGGGCACACTCGGGAGCGGTGGCGGCGTACTACGGACGCGCCGCGGCTTACCGGCGCAAGGCCATCGAGCGGCATGATCCCAAGAGCGTCGCTCTGGCGCGCAGCGACTTGAAGAAGGTCATGGCGATCAGTCCGCGCTGGGGAAACGCGCCCGCGGTGCTGGCCGAGCTCGACGCCGTCGAGATCGTGGCCAGCGCGAAGAGGTAGCGGGCGTTCGGGCCCATCGTGATCTCGAGGATAGTCGTGATCGTCGTCGGCCGCCTCGATACGTCGCGCGCACGCTCGCGCAGGCGTCGGCCCGCAGCGCGCGCGTCGAGACGCTCCCGAGCTGAGTCGCCTCTACGCAGCGAGGCTCGCTAGCGGCTCGGAGGAACGTCGACGACCACGCCGCCCGCGCTGGTCGCGCGACGACCGAACGACACGAGATCGTCGTAGAGCTCCGTGGCAGCCGCCGGCGAGCCATCGACTCCGACGAGACCATCGATATGCGACAGGGACGGGTACGCCTTCGTCGTGAACGACGTCGCCGGCGTGCGCACCAACGCGCGAAGCCGGTCGAACTTGTCGACGGTGCCGAGCAAGCGGAACGCCGCGCCGAAGATGGGGAGCTCGATGCTGCGGCCGTGCCTGGCGCGAAGGCCGTACGCTTGGCTCCGCCAATCGCCGTCGTCGATGTCGAGCGTGCCCACGACCGACGCATCGAGCGACAGCCGCTGCGGGAAGTACCACTCCGTGAAGTTCACGCCGGGCCCCGAGAACCACGCGGTCGCGAGATCATGCAGGCGCGTCGGCTCGCCCACCGCCGGGCCGTCCGACCAAGCGTACGTCGCCGCCGGGTCCGACGGATGACCGAGCGGCTCGCCGAACGGGCCGACGTACGACGAGAGCGCGCCGCCCGTCGGCGCCCCACAGCGCGCGGCCGCGAACGCGAGCGGCGCGGTGCCCTCGTCGAACGCGAGCCCGAAGGCGGCGGCGTTGGTGAGCTTGGGCAGCTTCGTGAGGCCGAGGGCAATCGAGAGAAGTCGATCGCGCGCTGGGGTCTCGGCGAGGATCCCTTCGGGCGCGAACGCCGCGTCGATCGCGGCGATCTCGGCGACCGCAAGCGCCTCGACGCCGAGCAGCGGGATCGTCACGAACGTGTTGCCCGCGCGGATCGCCTCGATGCCGGGGCTCGGGAATCCGGAGTCCATCCCACCTTTCTCGTAGCGCGCGCGATCGATGGAAGAAGGGGCCGCTCCCTCGTTCTCCGCGACGCCGTCGAGGAGCGCGAGCGCGGCGATTTGCTCGTAGCCGGGCCGCTCGAACGCCCACGCCGCGAAGGCCTCGACCATCGTCGCGCCCATCGAGTGTCCGACGAGCACCACGCGGCCTCGCCGCTCCGGCGCGGGCACGAGCTCGATGACCTTCCGGAGATCGCCGACGATCGTCGCGATGCCCCACTCGCTCGCCCACGGCAGCTCGGGCCCGGTGAGGAAGCCGGCGAATTTCTTTCCTGCGAGTGCCTTCTCGTCGAAATAGTAGTCGTACGCGCTCTGGCCCGACCGCCTCACCTCCGCGAGATCGAGGCCGCGCGTGTCCTCGAGGAGGTTGCTCCGGCGATCGAGCGCCCACGCTTCGAAGGCCTCGGCGTCGGTGCTGCGCCGGACGATCGCGCGCGCGAGGCCGTCGAAGCTCCCGGCCCCTGCGAGGAAGCCGGGCACGAGGACGAAGATCGCGCGCGCCGCCTTCGGCGGATCGGCGTCGACGCGATAACGCGCGATGCGGACGCGGTTCTGCTCCGGCGGCGTGCTCGCGCCGTTCACCGGGTTCGGCGGAGGCACCGAGCCGTCGAGCTCGAAGATCTCTCGCCGGATCGGCCGTGTCCCCTCCTCGACGATGGACACGCGAGGCGGCGCCGTCGGGAGCTCGGGGATCGGCCCGTCGTCGCAAGCGACCACGCCGATCACGAGGAGGACGAGCGCACCGAGCTGCCGGAGGCGGCGGTCGTTCATCGCCGGATCCGATAGCACGCCCGCGCGGGCCGCGGCATGCTCTCCTCGCTCGAACGATGGCTGACGGACATCGACGCCTTGCCCTCGCGCTGTCGATCACGGCGGGCGCGCTCGTGGCTACGACCCCTCGAATCGCGCACGCGTGGACCTTTCCCGAGCACGTCGAGATGACGCAATCGGGCATCGGCGGTCTCGACCCCGGGTCGCGTCAGTCGCTCGCGAGCCTCTGGGCCAAGGCGCGCGAGGGGCAGGAGTCCGCGAAATGGAACTATCGCCTCTGCGCCGCTCCCGCGAAGGACACGCCGGCCTGCGTGGGCCTCGGCTCGATCGCGGCGCTCGCGGCGGACCATTCGTGCGCGCCGAGCAGCACCATCGAGCCGGACAATCTCGGGCTGCTCCTCGCGACCGCGAAGTGGCTGCCGGAGGTGCTCGCGAAGGCCCACGGCTTCGGCGATCAGCTGCGCGCCACGCCCGAGAGCGACATCGACGCGCGCGAGAACATCCGACGCTCGACGCACATCGCGTTCCAATCGATCGACAGCGCCTATCTCGGCCGCGCCCGCGTGAACGGGGCGCACTTCCAGCTCGCGCGCGAGCGCAGCACGTCGAGCAGCGTGCAGACCGGACCTCTGCCGCCTCGCGGTGCCTACCAAGGGCCCGACCTTCCGGTCTACGTCGAGGACTCGCTGAAGGACGGGCAAGACTCCAACGCGACCGCGCTCTACGCCGCCTATCACCTCGCCGCCCTCTCGCTCGCCAAGCAAGCGCACCAAGCCTGTCGTCACGAGCACAGCGATTCGTGTCGCGAGACGGCCGCTCACGCCCTCATCGCAGAAGGCTTCGCGCTCCACTTCCTCGAGGACTCGTTCTCGTCGGGGCACTTCATCGGCACGTGGGGCGGTGAGACGTACCGCATCGGCACGCACGACGCATACTCGACGCACGGCGTAGACGCGCGCACGTGGAACGGCAAGTTCTACCCCGCGCACGGCGACGCGTTCATGCGTTCGGACGACCGCTTCCTCGGCGGCCTCGCGGTGAGGAAGAGCGTCGGCCAGCTGATCGACGCGTTCGACGGGCTGCTCACCGACGAGGTCCAAGCCGAGCTCGGCCCGCTGCTGGCCGACCTCGAGAACTTCGACTCGTGCAAGGAGGAGAAGGTCCCGAGGTCGATCGACGCCGTGCTCCGTGACACCGCAGGCAAGGACAAGCCGCTGAAGGCGGTGCTCGTCGACGTCCTCAAGTTCGAGCCGATTCCGAGCGCGCGCGATCCGGAGCTCCCGCGCTTTCGCGGGGAGAAAGGCTTCTTCTTCGGCCCCGCCACCGTGTTCGAGGTCGGCTACGCATGGCAAGACAACAAGCCTGGCGACCCGCGCGCTCCGGGCGGCGTCTCGCTTCGCGCGCGCGTCGGCTTCCGCGTGGGCGTAGGGCTCGGCGCGATCGCGACGAACAACATGGAGGATCAAGCGTTCCTCGAAGGCGGCATCGCAGCCGAGCGCTACGAAGGCGAGCTCGAGTACAAGAGCCACATCGGCTTCTACGCGCGGTTCCGTGGGCCGTACACGTACGCGCCCGTCATCGAGCCGATCATCGTGCTTCCCTTCGCCGATGCCGGGAAGCCATGGGCGCTCGCCATGTTGACGCGCGCCTCGTCGGGCGGCGTGCTCCGTTGGCAGCAGACGATCGATCTCGGTCGGCGGTGGTCGGTGCAGGTCTCGATCCTCCGCGACGTGAGCTTCGTGGCGTTCCCCAACGAGCCAGGGCCCGGCAATGGACGGTTCACGTTCACCACGTCGGGCATCACGTTTCGCAATCGACTGCCGTTCGCCGGCGCGGCGTACGCCGTCTCGAGCGATCTCACGTTCGATCTCGGCGCGCAGATCGGCTACCGACACGCCGATCTGAACGACGAGTACACGTTCTTCGCCGGGCCGAACGCGACCTTCAGCATGGGCGCCAAGATTTTCCCCTGATCAGTTCCGCGCCGCCGCTTCGGCGAACGCGAGCATGCGCACGTACGCCTCCGCCGAGCCGAAGAGCATGTCGAGATCGCGCACGGCCGCTTCGGAGACGCGCAGCTGGTTCGCCACGTCCTGGAAGAGATCGGGGAGCAGCCCGTAGTGCGCGAGCCCGTCGAGGTTGATGTCGAAGTCCTTGTAGGGCGCGCCGCCCGTCGTCCGGATCACGCTGCGGACGAGCGGCGGAGCTGGCGAGTCGGACATCGCGTTCCAGCGCGCGACGATCGGCGCCAGAACGCGGAGCTCGTTGGCCACGCCTCCATCGGGCTTCGACGGCGTCGTGCCTCGTGCCGCATGGAATGCCGCGCGTCGCAGCGCGCTCTTCGCGGTCTGCTCGGTCTCGTCGGCCATGCCGAGCGCGACGTCGTTCACGACATCGGAGCCGTCTCCGCTCACGACGCCCGTGACCCTCGCCGCGTGACGCGCAACGCCGCGCCACATGTTGCGCTCTCGTCGCGAGTACGCCTGCACGCCTTCGGCCCGCGTCGGTGGGCTCGTGCTGATCGGGCCGACGAACCGATGCTCGGCCGGATCGAGGAGCACCGAGCCGTACTTGACGCCTGGGATCTGGGCCTCCACGTCTTCGCGGATCGCCTGCCGCGCGCTCTTCGGTGCCGACCGCCTCGCATCGTCG
>JACXTT010014122.1_pt1 | contig 10476 bp, 8 predicted proteins | sample 9270951 | NCBI WGS metagenome assembly JACXTT01 (sample SAMN15532306, study PRJNA645909) | rock metagenome | isolation source: weathered quartz diorite | place: Puerto Rico | collected 2017-06-21
TTCTCTCCTTCTCCCGCACTCTGACGGGTTCCTCCGTTCCGAAACAGCATGAAGCCCGCGGCGGCGAGCGCGCCGAGCACGAGGAGGAATGCGGCCGCGAGGATGGTTACCGCCATACTGAGTGAAACGCCTCCTATCGCCGTATACTGACGGAAACGCCGTCGCGGAGCGGGAGGATCGTTGTGAAGAGTTCTTTTGAGGAGTAGATCAGCCGGTTGTAGGTTAGGATTCCGGCGGTGTCCGCGTCCGGCTTCTGGTTCAGGACCCTCCCGCTCCAGAGCACGTTGTCGCTGATCAGAAGACCGCCTTTGCGGAGGCGCGGAACGGCTTTTCGAAACGCCTTCGGATAGAGATGCTTATCGATGTCGTTGAAGATGATGTCGAACTGTCCCTCGACGTCGTCGATAATCCTGAGTGCGTCTCCCACGAGGAACGTAACCTTCCCGGCAATCTTTCCCCGCCGGAAATAGGCTTCGGCATGCTCCGAGTTTTCAGGGCTCGAGTCTGTGCAGATCACACGCCCTCCCTTGCCGATCGCCTTCGCGAACCAATACGCCGAGTATCCGAATCCCGATCCCAGTTCGAGAATCCTCGCCGCCTTGCGGGTCTGCGCGAGGAGGTAGAGGGCTCTTCCAACGAGCGGGCCGATGATGGGGAAGTTCCTTGCGCGTGCGTACTCTTCCATGTCTTCGAGCACATTGTCGCGGTCCGGCGTGACGTTCAGGAGATACTCTGCGAGCTGCGGGTTGACGATATCCATTTCGGGAATATAGAACAAATCGAGGGAAAGTCAAAGAATGGGCAAGCGCGGGCGCAGAGCGCCCAAAGATGCGTTCCGCCGCGGAGCGGCGGAACGAACGCGCCGGAGATGGTTTTGCTTTCTGCCTGAATATTTCTAATTTGCACGTCGGTCATGAACCGGGATGACGCCCTCACACTCCTGAAGGAATACACAAAGAGCGACGCGCTCCTCAAGCACATGTACGCCGTGGAAGCCGCGATGCGGGCGTACGCGCGGAAGGAGAACGAAGAGGAGGAACCATGGGGGATCGCCGGGCTCCTTCACGATTTCGATTACGAGATGTACCCGAACGCACCCGACCATCCGCTCAAGGGATCTGAGATCCTCAGGCAGAAGGGGTACCCGGACGACGTCCGGAACGCGATCCTGGGACACGCCACATACACCGGAGTCCCACGCGAGACCAGGATGGCGAAGGCGCTCTACGCATGCGACGAATTGTGCGGCTTCATCATGGCCTGCTCGCTGATCCGCCCGAACAAGATCGCCGATCTGGAAGTATCATCCGTCAAGAAGAAGCTGAAGGACAAGGGCTTCGCGAGAAACGTCAACCGTGAAGATATCACGCGAGGATGCGAGGAGCTTGGCGTTCCGATCGACGAGCACATCGGATTCGTGATCGGCGCGATGAAATCGATCTCTGCCGATCTCGGACTGTAGCCTCCCAAGCCCTAGAAGAAATCGACCATAAATCCCGCCCCGAAGGTGTCGAGGCGCCGGTCGATGTACTCGCCGAAGATGTGCCTCCCGTTGTAGTACGCTACGTAGAGATCTACACCCGCTTTTGTCCACTCCCCAAGTTTTGCCCCAAGCTGCAGGCGATTCGAACCCGCATAGGCGGGGGCGCCGTCGAGCGCGAGGTGGTATGCGAAGTAGATATGCGAAGGTTTGCCCAGCACCGGGCCGATCACATCGCCGAAGGCGACCTCTATCCCCGCGAGATAGGCGAATCGCTCAATCTCTGAGGGGCGAACGAGCGTCGCATAGGAGAGGCCGGCGTAATACCTCGCGTTCCATCCGCCCGACCGCAGGAAATGCCCGAGCGTGAGCTCGCCAAAATCCCGCGTATAGGGGATCGGCGGGCGGCCGTCACTCCAACCGTCCCCGCCGGATGACAGGTGGCCGTCCACGAAGTGAGAGCTCTGATGAAGAATCCGGAGCCGGCCCGTCAGCATGCCATCCGCGACCTCACGGGAGCAGGAGAGATCTCCCCCGAAAAAACCATCGAGCGCGTCGACCTGAAGGCGCAGGCCTTCCGAACCTGTGACGAACGCCCTCCCGAAGAAATCTATCCCAAGAGCAAGGGTAAGCCCGGAGGAGGGGAGATCGAGAGAGAGGATCTCAGCAGTGTTGCCGATTTCCACGTCCATGCCGGAGCTGCTTGAAAATTTGTACAGCCCCATCCGGGGTTCCTGATTGCCTGCCTTCAAGGGAGTGAAGACCAACCCGCCGGGGCAGAACCGGAGGATCGGCGACGAGTCCGTCCCGGATTGCGAGTCGGCTCTGAGCGGCGCGAGGAGAACGATGAGCAGAGGCAAAATGTTCTTCATGAGGGGCAGCGAAAAGTTTTCGCAATATACAAATACAGGTGCGGGCGCGCAAAGATAATGCTGCCCGGACGGTGCGCGGGCTAAAGCCCGCGGCTACGTAAGCCGCGAGGCGTTTGTTGCATAACGGCGGGCATTCATTTACATTATTATCATGGTTCACACAGTTGAGAATCACACCGGGACCTCGCTTTCAAACGCCGAAATTCTCCGCTACAGCCGCCATGTCCTGATTCCCGAGGTGGGCATCGAGGGACAGTTGAAACTGAAGGCGGCGAGGGTCCTGATCATCGGGGCTGGCGGCCTCGGTTCTCCCGTCGGGCTCTACCTGGCCGCGGCGGGCGTCGGGACAATCGGGATCGTCGATTTCGACGCCGTGGATGAGACGAACCTCCAGCGCCAGATTCTTCACTCCACCGCGGACATCGGGAGGCCAAAGCTCGAGTCGGCGAAAGAGCGGCTCAACGGAATCAACCCCAATCTGACCATCGAGACATTCGGTACCCGCCTGAGCTCGGAGAATGCCCTCGGGATTCTGAGGGAGTTCGACGTCGTCGTGGACGGAACCGATAACTTCCCTACCCGCTATCTCGTCAACGACGCCTGCGTCATCCTCGGAAAGCCGAATGTCTACGGGAGCATATTCCGCTTCGAGGGCCAGCTCAGCGTGTTCGACGCGAGCCGCGGTCCGTGTTACCGATGCCTCTATCCCGCCCCGCCGCCCCCCGGATTGGTGCCGAGCTGCGCCGAAGGCGGCGTTCTCGGAGTTCTTCCCGGAATCATCGGATCGCTCCAGGCGCTGGAGACAATAAAGTTGATTCTCGGCCTGGGGGACCAGCTCGTAGGGCGTCTGGTTCTCTTCGACGGCGTGACGCTGAAATTTCGCGAGCTCCGCCTTCGCAAGAATCCGGAATGCCCGGTGTGCGGAGAGCATCCGACGATTCACCGCCTGATCGATTACGACCAGTTCTGCGGCGTGGGGAGCGCCTCCGGAGAGGCCGCTCTTCCGCAGATAGAGCCGGCAGAACTGAAGCGGCGCCTCGACGCCGGGGAGGAGATTTTCATCCTCGACGTGCGCGAACCGCGTGAATTTGAAATTGCAAACCTGGGAGGGCGCCTCATCCCCCTCGGCGAACTCTCCGCGCGGATCGGCGAGCTCGACCCTTCGCGCGAGATCGTTGTCCACTGCAAGATGGGAAGCCGCAGCGCGAAGGCGGTGGACCTTCTCCGCAAGGCCGGATTCAGGAACGTGAAAAACCTGACCGGGGGCATCACGGCCTGGTCGGAACGCGTCGATCCCGCCGTCCAGAAATATTGATCGCGAGCTAACGCCCGCGATTACCGGGTCTCTTCATCTTGGAACTCTCCGGAACTTTGTCTACATTCGTGGAGTTTTTTTCCATGCACACATCACTGCAGGAGATCATTCTATGCCGCGGTTGACGGTCGCCCTATGCCTCGTAATCCTCCTCTCCGTCTCGTCTCTCATTGCCCAGGAAGAGGAGGAAGAACCCCTTCCGCCGCCCCGGCACGGCGGAGCGGCGAAGATCGGCGGGGCGGTGGGATTCACTACCAGCTTTCTCTTCCTGAATCTTGATGCGCTGAACCAGGTCCTGGGAAGCTCGAACTCTGCGCCATTCGACAACAATACGATGGCCCTCTTCGGCGGACAGGGCTACGGGTACATCATGGTGATCCCGAACCTTCGCGTCGGCTACATGGGAATGGGGGGGACAAAGAAATCTCTCTCCGTGCAGGGGAATACCAGGCGCTATGTGGACCTCTCGGCAGGATTCAACGGCGCCTCGATCGATTATGTGATACCCGTAGTTCCTCGCCTCGATGTCGCGGTAGGGGCCCTGATCGGGGGAGGAAGCGTTGATATCAAGATGTCGCGCGACGACGGCCTGGTGAAGCGCTGGGACAACGTGTGGACCGACTTCGGGAACGGGACGGCCGCGCAGGAGTATTCGACGAAGCTCTCGGGCTCCTTTTTCGTCATCCAGCCTTCGCTGAACGTCGAATTTGCGCTTCTGCGGTGGCTTGAAGTGCGGGGGGGTGCAAGCTATCTGGAAATGACCGGCGGGGACTGGAAGATGGACGACCGGTACGATCTTGTGGGCGTGCCCGATAACGTCAGCGGCAAAGGTTGGATGATCAACGCCGGAGTGTTCATCGGTACGTTTTTGTTCTAGGAGCGATCCCGAGCGCGGGCGCTTTCGGTGAACTGCACGCCTTTCCACCGCTCAAAGAGGGGTCTCAGTCTCCCGCGCTGGTACTTCCCGGTGGAGGTTACCGGGATGTCGTCTCCGAAAAGCACAACTTTCGGGCATTTCTGGAAGGGGAGGAATCTCCTGCAGTAGTCGATCACCCCCTCCGCCGTGAGCTCCGCGCTCCCGGAGGGCTGGACGTACGCTCCCACCTCCTCGCCGTACCAATCGTTTTCGAAACCAACCGCCAGACCCGCCTTCACGCCCGGCATATTCATGAGCACTTCATCGATCTCGAACGGTGAGACGTTCGCGCCACCCCTGATGATCAGCTCCTTGATCCGGCCGGTGATGAAGAAGTAGCTTCTGCCTTTTGAATCCCGCCTGAAGAATCCCTCGTCTCCGCTCCGAAACCAGCCGTGGGTGAACGAGGCCTCGTTGGCCCGGTCGTTGCCGTGGTAGCGCTTCATCACATTGTGTCCGCGGATGACGATTTCGCCTCTGGCCCCCTCCCCGCACTCGCGCCCCTCCCCGTCGTGAATCGCCATTTCGTTCGGAGGGATCGCGACGCCGATGGACGGAAATCCAAAGTCCGCCATCCAGTGCCGGTGTTCTTCTTCCGTCAGCTCATGCGGGAGGAAGCACGAATAGCACGTTGTTTCCGAGAGTCCATATCCGTGAATCACAGGGATGCCGAAGCGCCGTTCGAATCGCGCTGCCAGCTCGACGGTCAGCGGGCCCGCGCCGCAGATGATGTAACGCAGGCAGGAGGTATCGGGCTTCTCCGTGTTACGGAATTCGTGGAGGAGGAACTGAAGGAGCGTGGGGACCACGCTCACCACGGTCACCTTTTCGGATGCGGCCCGCTGAAAAAACGATTCGGAGTGAAAACGCCGGTTGAGTACGACGTTCCCCCCATAGTAGAGCGGGGTCATGAGCGTGACGACGGTGCCGTTGACGTGATGGATGGGCAATACGCACATCATCCTCACCTCCGGCGTCATTCCGTGCCATTCGGAGATCGCGCGCGCATCGACGAGGAGATTGTATTGAGTGAGAACCACTCCCTTCGGGTTCCCCGTCGTCCCGGAGGTGTATACGATGAGGGCATCATCGTCGGGCCCCGCATCGTTCCCGGAGGGGAGCCAGGGAGCGTGGGCCGATATCTCCCTCCGGAATTCACCTTCCCCCACCAGACGTGAAGCCGCACCCGGTCCGGCGCCCAGAATCTCCCGGACTCTCGCGGCAAACTGGTCCCGGTGGAAGATCACCCGGGGACCGGAGTCGCGAATGATGAAGGCGATCCGTTTATCGTCTTCGCCGACATTGAGAGGCACAACGATTGCTCCGACGAGAAACGCCGCGAAATACTGGATCACGGTATCCGGGTGGTTGAAGGAGAATGTGGCGACCCGGTCGCCGCGGCCGACGCCGAGGCTCCGCAGGTAGGCTGCGGTCCGGGCGGTATCCTCGTAGAACCGCGCGTAGGTGTATGAAACGCGGCCTCCATCATGTTCATCAGGGTAATAAATGAGAAATTCCTTATCCCCATCGGACCCGGCCCGTTCCCGGAGAAGATGGCCGATGTTCTTGTGCGGAACGAGACTCTCGGAAGGGGATGTGCCCCTCAACACGTGAGCCTGACGAATGAGAGCATCGATATCGCTCAGAGTCATTGGCCGTAGAGAAACGATGAAACGTAGGTGGTCCGCGGGATTGCATAGACCATTTCGCCCGAAACCTCCACCGGCTCTGCAAGACTGTTAAACGTCACCTCGGCGACTTCGCTGACCTTGCTCCCAACCGGTGCGGAGAAACTCACGGGTATGACAAGGAACGAATCCGGGAACGAATACCACTCGATTGTGCGTGCATTGCCGAGAATGCGGGACTGCAGAGGCGTATCGAAGGCCCGGAGCTCGCCGCCTTCGACACGATACGAGACCGACACCCTGAACGGCCTCGATTTCGACCTCAGCCGCAGCTCGATTTCGTAGACAGCCATTCCGCCGATCTCATGCCGGTTCTGGAGGCGCTCGACCGCCAGCCATGTCGTATCGAAGCCAGGCCCCGGCCTGAGTTCTGCCAGGGCAGTCCTCGCATCGATTGTCGTATCGCCCCCCTCACGCACAAGGCGCACGCCGCGGAAATATTCCGAGCTCGTCACAATCAGCGATCGGCTGCGTTTCGTCATGTCGTATCTCTCCTTGACCGTCACGTCGTGATACCAGTACCTGTCGAATTCCGGAACGGCGAGGAGATATGCGCCAAGGGCCAGGAAGAGAACGATCGATACAGCCAGCGTCCGCATTGATGAGAAGGCCGCGACAACCCTCGTCAGGGCGGGCGAGTCGCGCACCACGGATGCTGCCGCAAGGAGGATCGGAAGAAGGAAGAGGGTGAGGATGAAGATAACACCTCCGTTAATGAGGAGCCATACGCCCGGGGCGGCCGGAGGCGCTGAAGCGATCGAGTGGTAGAGCAACGCATCCCACTCGGAAAAGACGATGCGAAACATCCAGAGCGGAGAAAGGAGGGTGAACAGGATCTTCACTCCCGCGGTTCTCGCGAGCGCGGCGAGGCTGATCAAGAGGAGGGCGGCGGCAATCTCGACGCTCAGCTTCACCGCATACAGGGTGATGGGAATAAGAATGACCGCAAGGATGATCGCCGAGCGCTTGAACAGGGCGTACGGGCAATGGGTCAAGCCGAGCCATCTGAGGATTCGAATCGATACCGTCGCGGCGCAGAATGCCGCAAGGGCGCCGAATGTATAATAGAGGGGGATGGACGTGAGCCAGGGGTGGCGGATCCCCCGGACGAGCGAAATAATATCGGACGAGAGCCACCCGGAGCCCGCAACAATGAATGCTACGAAGAGCAGCTTCACTCCCGGCCACGCGACGAAGAGAGGGGACTCGGCCGGGAGTCGGCGAGCGCGGATGGAGATCAGCGCGACCGCCGCCGTGAGGAGCGAGAGGACCGCGAAGCAGCGGACGGTCCAGAGAGGGACGAAAAGCGGAATACGATAGATGAGATAGAGCCAGTAATTCTCCGTGGAGCGGGAAGGCACCCCCTGATCGAACCGCCTCGCCAGAGCCGCAAACACATCTCCCGTCCGCTTCAGTCCGGAGGGGTCGAAATTCTCAAAGTTATCCCTGGGGGTGTGAATCGGTTTGCCCGGGTCTGTGGTGAGATCGATCGCCGGAATTCCGACATGCAAGAATGACTCATGATCCGAACCCGCTCCCGCCGGGAAGAGATAGTTGAGAGAAAAGGCGTGGGTCGGATATCTGAGATTGCGGTACCCCAGGCGGTCGAACTCCTCAACAGTCGCTCGCACCAGCCACGGAGGCGCGCTCTCTCCGTGCGTATCGGGGTCCATGTCGATGACCCCTGTGCCGTTTGCCATGTCCGCCTGCAGCATGAGGTCGACGCTGTCGATCCCGGGATATGAGGCGGCAAAATGCTTAGACCCCTCCAGCCCCTCCTCCTCTCCGCCGAAACAGCAGAAGACGAGAGTCGAATTGGCGGTCCTCCCCCCAAGGATGCGCGCCAGCTCCATAACTATCGCAGCCCCCGAGCCGTCGTCATCTGCGCCGGGGATCTCAGGGCCCGCCGAATCGATATGCCCCCCGATGAGGATACTCCTCCCCTTTGCCCCCCGCTTCACACCGACGGCGATGCCGCTCGAAGTGTTGGCGTTCCCAGTACGGTCGAAGGGCATGATATACGCGGTGTCGCAGCCTGCATCCCTGAACTCCGACACCGCTAACTCAAGCGCGCGGCGCTCGGCCGGCGAACCCATGGGCCTCGGGCCGATGTCGAGCACGAGGTGGCGCAGGACTTTTTCGGCGTTCGCCTGTGAGAATTCAATCTGTGAAACGAGACGCGGAGGGAGGAGGACAATAAGGATAAGGAGGGCCAGCGCCGCGGCAGGTCTCAACGGAGGGCTCCCCCGAGAAAATCGAGGAGCTTTTCCTCGTAGGACCGGCCGGCGACGGTCCATGCGTCGTTATGGGACGCATGCTCGACGGGAAAAAGCACCTTCCCGGGAGGCGCATTCTCATAGAGCTGCAGCGAATATTCATGCCTGATCAGCCGGTCGTTTTTCCCGTAGATGAACAGAACAGGGATTGTGAGCTTCCTGACAGCCTCGAGAGGGGATACGTCGCTCGCCTTGAATTTCGCGAGCCTCTCCGAACGGACGATGACAAGGTTGCGCAGGAAGTGGAAGGGGAGTTTGATCATCCTCTTCTGATAGTCGTCGAAGATCGAGCGGAGCGTGGCAAAAGAATTCTCGGCGACGACCGCGGAGATTCTTGCGTCGATCGAGGCGGCCTGGATGGCTACGGCTGCCCCCATCGACGTGCCAAAGGCGGCGATACGTCCGGGCCCGAAATCTCTTCTGGAGAGGAGATAGTCGACCACCTTAACCGCATCATACTTTTCGTAGAATCCGTATGTGCAGTATGTTCCGCCGCTCCGGCCGTGGCAGCGTGCATCATACAGGAAGACGTTGAACCCGTGGCCACGCAGAAAGCCCGCCAGCCTGATCCCGTCGATCTTGCAGTCAGACACCCCGTGAAGTATGAGGACGGTCCCCTTCGCGGGCGATTCCGCCTTGATAAGCCAGCCATTGAGTTTCAGGCCCTTCTCGACCTCGACGTCGAGTTCCTCGTAGGGGAGATGGGCCTCCGAGGGGGTGGTCGGCTGACCGAGGGCTCTGTAGAATTCAGCGGTCCTCCGTTTCGGCTTGAGGAGGAGGCTCGGGCCGGTGATCAGAAGAGTGATTGTCACGGTCGCGATGAAAAGCAGGACGATGATCCCGAGAGGGAGAAGGTAGGTCATGAAGCGAATCGAAGGGGGCGATTGGCGGTATTTCTGCGGCGCTGCAAAGGAATCTGATCAATATAGGAAGGAGGTCTTCGGGAAGCAAGATACAGGCGCGCCATCTGTTGCCCAAACTTCGTATATTTTTACGCATGGAACTCCCTCAGGATGTCGCGCTCGTTCACGATTGGCTTGTCGGCATGAGGGGCGGCGAAAAAGTTTTCGAACTTCTCTGCGAGCTCTTTCCCCGCGCCACAATTTTCACGCTGGTCCACACCCGTGGGAGCGTATCTCCTTCAATCGAGCGGCTCCCGATCAGAACGTCCCTGATACAGCATCTCCCCTTTGGACGGAGCCACTACAGGTACTTCCTCCCCTTGTTTCCTGCGGCTGCCCGGGGGTTGGATACGCGGAGCTTCCGATGGGTCATATCGAGCAGCCACGCCGCCGCGAAGGGTGTGAGAATCGGCCGCGGGGCTGTGCATGTCTGCTACTGTCATACGCCCATGCGGTACATCTGGGACCAGTATTCAAACTATTTCGGTCCCGGGAGGGCGTCGCTCCCGGTCCGCGCGGCAATGAGCGCCATCGTGGGGGGCCTCAGGAGCTGGGATGTGTCGACTGCGGCGAACGTCGGGCATTTTATCGCGAATTCAAGGGCTGTTCAGGAAAGGATCAGAAGGCTCTACAACCGGGAATCCACCGTGATACATCCACCGGTGGACTTACGCCGGTTTGGCGAGTCGGGGGGAGACGGGGAGTTTTTTCTCGTCGTCTCCGCGCTGGTCCCGTACAAGCGGATCGATCTCGCCGTCGAGGCGCTGTCGTCCCGAGGCGAGCGCCTGGTCATCGTCGGATCCGGCCCGGAGGAGAAGAGGCTTCGCTCGATCGCGGGGAAGAATGTTGAATTCAGAGGATGGGTATCGGAAGGGGAGCTGGCGGAGTGTTACGCGCGCTCGAAGGCCCTTATCTTTCCCGGGGAGGAGGACTTCGGCATCGCCCCGGTAGAGGCAATGGCGTGCGGCAAACCGGTCATCGCGTACTCGCGGGGGGGTGCACTTGAGACTGTGGTCGAAGGCCGAAC
>JACXTT010014123.1_pt1 | contig 10476 bp, 13 predicted proteins | sample 9270951 | NCBI WGS metagenome assembly JACXTT01 (sample SAMN15532306, study PRJNA645909) | rock metagenome | isolation source: weathered quartz diorite | place: Puerto Rico | collected 2017-06-21
TCCACCCGGAGTAATATAGCCGCGTGTTTCGTCAAGGTAGACATTGCCGACAAACGGCACCGTTGCTTTTACGTCATAAGTGATTTTCACAGGTCCATTGTTACTATAAACGCGCCAGACGGTTTTTGAGGGCTGCTCCCACTTTAATGCTGTACCCTTGCTGTCAACAACTGTAAAATTTTGTACTGCTCTGGCAAAATCAATTAATTGATAATAGCCGGGTGTCCATTCACACATTTTATAATCGAGCACTTTGCCCGGACTGGTGCTGGTAAGCTCCACATGGTACAGATGCTCTGGCGCTTTTTCCATGCTGACAGTATATCGCATGTTTATTGGTTTTCGCTGCCCCAAAGCAACAACAGAAAACAAACAAATTGGCAGCAGTAGCGCGTATATTTTTTTCATTCAAATAATGGTTTTTTCGAAGGTAGCAAACAAATTATTATGGCGCAAAGTCTGGTTTGCACCGGCCTTAATACGTTACCTTAGATTGTTTTTAATTTCAGTTAATCTGATTAACTTTCCCGCCTTTCAACATTACAACATTCCAATAACCAATGGAAAATCAACAGTACTCAACTTTCGAAACCGAATTCCGCGTCAGGCCCGATGATATCGATATGTTTCAGCACGTACATAACAGCAAATATTTCGACTATGTGCTGGCTGCCCGTTATGACCAAATGGAGCGCTGCTACGGCATGGCCATGGATAAGTTTATGGAGCGTGGTTTTGGCTGGGTAGTGCGAACAGCGCATGTCGATTACAAACGCGCCTTAACAATGGGCGATTATTTCATAGTAAAAACAGGCATCGAAAGTATTGACGATAAAGGTTGCCGTGTAAAATTCACCATTACCAACAAAGCAACCGGTAAAATTTGCTGCGACGGCTGGTTTGATTATACTATGATCGATATGAAAAATGGCCGATCAGCCAAAATCCCACAGGATATTATTGAGCATTATCTGATTTGATGTGCAGATGCGAAAATTTGGAGATTCTAAAATCAAGCCGCTTCATTTGCACATCTGCGCATTCGAAATTCGCACATCAGTCTATCAATTCTCCATAAAACTCGCCTACATTCATCCCTGCGGCTCTCACCTGTTGCGGTATCAGGCTGTTGGCTGATTGTCCCGGCGTGGTATTAATCTCGATAAAATAAAACTCTTCGGCTCCTTCCAGTAAAATAAAATCGACGCGCACCATGCCCTTGCAATTCAAGCGCAGGTATACTTCGGTTACAATTTCTGCGATTTTTTCGTTCTGCTCTGGTGTTAGGTTGCCGGGAGTAATTTCCTGTGTTATGCCGGGAGTATATTTGGCTTCGTAATCGAAAAACTCTTTTGAACTGATAATTTCTGTTGCCGGAAGTACTTTTATTTTCCCGTGCAGGCGTGCGACGCCTATGCTGAACTCGCGGCCTTTGATAAACTCTTCAACCAATATCTGATCATCCTCTGTGAAAGCTCTTTCAAAAGCATCATGTAGTCCAGCCGCATTTTGTACTTTGCTCATGCCTACGCTGCTTCCGCCATTATTAGGTTTCACAAAAAGCGGAAATTTTAGTTTGGCGGCCACAGCAGAGATATCGTGTATACCACTTTTAAAAATTTGCACCGAGCGGGCTATGTTTAACCCATGGATTCCATTTACGATCGCTTTAGTATAAGCCTTATTCATGGTAATAGCCGAGGTCGTCGCATCACAGGTATTATAAGGTATACCCAGCATATCTAAATACCCCTGCATTTTCCCATCCTCGCCTGGCGTACCATGGATGGTGATAAATGCAAAATCAAACTTTATTTTCTGATCATTTACCGTAATAGTGAAATCATTTTTGTCAACAGGAATATTGCCCCTATCAGAAGCATAAAACCAACTGTCACGATTGATAAAAATGGTGTGCACGTTATATTTTGCAGTGTCAAGATTCGCAGCAATATTCTTCGCGCTATTTACTGATACTTCATATTCACCGGTAAATCCTCCGGCTAAAAGGGCTATATTTTTACGTGGCATTGTGGTCAAATTTTGGAATCCGAAATTAACGATTAAGTCGACGCAATCTAAATAATAATATTTTTTTATTCTCCTCCGATCGATTTACCCCGCCATAAATCAAACATATTTTATACATATATTTAATAAAATAGCGTTAACTATTTGATCCGCTTTGGAGTATAAATCCGAAAATCGGCGTTCCGAATTTCGAAATAATAATCTATGTTTGATAGTTGGATCATAGCACAACCCTGATAAATTCAAATGAGCAAATTTACCGCTTACTTAAAAACCAAATCATTTCGTAATACCATTATATCAGCTATTCTTGTTGTCATTGCTGTAACCTTAATAGCATTCTACAGCTTGAGCTATTATACTCGCCACGGCTCCGGTGTTCTGGTTCCCAAAGTGATGAATATGCCAATAGACCGGGCGCTGAACGTTCTTAAAGATCAGGGATTTGGCGTAAGCATAGATTCTGTGTACGTTTTAGATCAAGCGCCGGGTACTGTCATCGAGCAGGATCCCGATGCCGGCACCAATGTGAAAGAAGGCCGTATGATCTACCTGAAAATCGTAAAAAATCAGGCGCCACCTGTTGCTTTGCCCGATATCATAGATGCACCTTACATATCAGCCGAAGCAACACTTTCCAACTATGGGTTGAAGATCGGCGACACCACCTACAAAGCTGATATAGCCCGTAACCATGTGCTCGAAGTTAAATTTGCGGGGCAGCCTATTCAAGCCGGTACAAAAATCCCGAAAGGCTCAAAAGTTGACCTGGTGTTGGGCGATGGTTCTGGAGCGAGTGAAGTAGAAATTCCCGATCTCATAAACCAAGATCTGGATGCTGCAAGATTTGTGCTTAAACAAAGTGGTGTTATATTAGGTACTATTACTTATCAGGGCACAATCACTGACTCAACTAACCTGGTTATTGTTGCACAGTCGCCTGCTAAAACAGATTCTGTAACCAAAGTACCCAACGGCACCCGCATTAATGTTGTCGTTACGCAGGGCAAAAAAACACCATGACGGATATTGATGCCAAAGAAGTATTTGCGCGCCTGCAAAACGGCGAGCATTTAAACCTGCTTGATGTGCGCGGTGAAATGGAATATCATACTTTTAACATCGGCGGGGAGAACATTCCCCTGCCCAATCTTCAGGAAAATATAGACGACCTGGAATGGAATAAAGACGACGAGATCATCGTTATCTGCAAAGTTGGGCTGCGGAGTGCCACGGCCAAATCAATTTTAGAGTTGAAAGGTTACAAAAATATCAGAAATTTGACCGGCGGTTTGATCGCCTGGCAAAAAAATCAATCCAAATAATTCACCATTATACAATGGAAGAGCAAAAGAAATCAAGTTCTGTTAAAAAGTATATCATAGCATTTGTTGCTGTTATCATTATTGCATTGGGGCTTACCGGTCTTTTTTACTACTTAAAATACTTCGGCGCAAACGTGACTGATAAGCAGGAATACCTTTATATTCACACAGGTGCTACCTATCCGGACATATATAAAACCATTCGTGATGAAGGTATAGTGAAGGATTCGGCAAGTTTTAATTGGGCTGCGCAAAACATGAAATACACCACGCGCGTTAAGCCGGGCAGATATCATTTGGTAAGCGGCATGAGCAACCGCCGCTTTATTAATATGCTGGCATCAGGTGCACAGGAGCCAGTCACCCTTAATTTTCACAATCTCAGGCTGAAAGAGGAGTTTGCGGGTTTTGTATCAAAAAAAATCGAGCCGGATTCAACTTCGATAATTCGTTTGCTCGACTCAACTGACTTCTTAAAACAATATGGTTTTACACCCGACAACGTGTATGCCATGTTCATCCCGAATACCTACCAATTATATTGGAACAATACACCTGAAAAGTTTTTTAAGCGGATGTATGCTAATTATGAAAAGTTTTGGACACCCGAGCGCAAGCAAAAGGCCGATGCTCTAGGGTTGTCCCCTATCCAGGTTTCAATTTTGGCGTCGATAACTGATGCAGAAGCTTTACATGACGACGAAATGCCGACGATCGCTGGTTTATACCTGAACCGTCTTAAAAAAGGTATGAAACTGGAATCAGACCCGACTGTGATCTTCGCTAAACAGGATTTTACGATTAAACGCGTATTGAATAAATATCTGTCGTTTAATTCACCTTATAATACCTATCTGCATACCGGTTTGCCTCCGGGCCCTATCATGATGCCGTCGGTAAATGCGCTAAACTCGGTGCTCGATTATAAAAAGACTGATTATATTTATATGTGCGCCAAGGCCGACTTTTCAGGCTATCATGCGTTTGCTACCAATGTTGCTGAGCATTTGGTGAATGCCCATAAATTTCAGGAGGCGTTAAACGAACGCAACATCAAAAAGTAATGTTTGAGCACACCACCAAAATTCGGGTTAGGTATGGCGAAACCGACCAAATGGGCTACATGTACTACGGCAACTATGCCGAGTTTTATGAGGTTGGCCGTGTGGAAATGCTGCGCAGCCTTGGAATGACTTACAGTGGTATGGAAGCTTCGGGCATTATGATGCCGGTATTGGAAATGAAGTGTAAATATGTAAGGCCTGCTCTTTATGACGAGGAGATCAGTGTAAAAGTGATCATGGATAAAATGCCCGGCATAAGGATTCACTTTAAATATGAACTATACAACCCCGGTGGCGAACTGATCAATATTGGTGAAACTTTGCTGGTGTTTGTGAATATGGAAACCAACCGTCCCTGCATGCCCCCGCAGGAATTTCTTGACAAGTTGAAGCCATTTTTTCACTAGATTTGGTTTAGATGGAATGGTTACACCGCTTTTTACGACGGTTTGTTTTCTACAGGTATCTTATTGAGTGTACCAAGTATATTGCCTTTCCGGGGTTCAAACCTATATCTCTTTATACTGTTGCTGTCTTCTTTTTTAGTGAAATAAAACAGGGCACACTGGCAAACAAAGCCTCATCATTGGCCTATAATTTTATGCTGGCATTATTCCCGGCTACTATTTTTTTATTCACGCTAATACCTTATATACCGATCAGGCATTTCCAGGATAACCTGATCAGTATCATGGGGCAAATAATGCCCGAGGATGCTTATGATGCATTTCAGGATGCTATTACTGAAATCGTCACGAAAAAAAGTGGCGGTTTATTCTCCTTCGGCTTCTTAACCACCATGTTTTTTGCAACAAATGGTGTTAACAGGTTGATACAGGCATTTAATAAATCGTCTTTAGTTAAGGAAACCAGGAGTTACGTTCACAGGCGCTGGGTGGCATTAGTGCTTACTATGATGATCTGCTTCTCTATGCTTATTGCCGTAGGGATTATGATAGCAGGGCACAAAATATTGATATTCTTGCAGCACCACTTTTACAGCAAGGCCCATGGCTGGTTTATTGCCATTGCATTGTTAAAGTGGGTCATAGTGATTGCCATATTCTTTGTAACGGTATCCATTTTGTACCGCTACGGTCCGGCACATAAGCAGAAATGGAAGTTCCTGAGCCCGGGGTCGGTATTAGCAACAAGTTTGGCTGTCTTAACCTCACTCGGCTTCACTTTTTACATAAACAATTTCTCGTCTTATAATAAAATTTATGGCTCTATCGGCACGCTTATCGTGATCATGATATGGCTATACCTGAACTCACTAATTATCCTTGTAGGCTTCGAACTTAACGCCAGTATTGAGCTTTGCAAGCGAAGTATTAAGATCGTTAAACCCAAGTTTAATACTTTTCGCACACCAAAAACGGATAAAATAAACCATTAAACACCTTATAATCAATTACTTGTCAATTTATTTAAAAAAACTTAACATCAAATTTGCCAATTCAACCCGGTTTTGTACTTTTGCCCCCGGAGAGATGGCAGAGTGGTCGATTGCGGCGGTCTTGAAAACCGTTGACTGTTAAAGGTCCGGGGGTTCGAATCCCTCTCTCTCCGCAAGTTATATTTCAAAGAACACCAAAAACGCTGTAAATAAACGATTTACGGCGTTTTTCATTTCTGGCCACCACCAAAATAAACCAAGAAATCCCCTATTCTGGCGCAAGTACCCGGGCTGGAAAAGCGGGTCAGGGTACTTGTGCCTTTCTTCCCGACCGGTAAGCTTCAAACTACTAAAGGATCAACCAACGATATATCTATAAGCCTAAGATAAGCACAAGAAGCCTTTTACACACCGCCCTACCCCTCATTCTTGCGCAATAGTTGGGGGCCTGGCCTATCTCGTTATAGTCAATCTGGCTCGCCAATGTATTGCCTATCGGCAGGTTGTTGCCGTAGGTTAGTGTTCACGTTCACAACACCGTGAACACTCGTGAACACAAAGCAATCAACTGATAATAAATGACTTATGTTTTTATCAGTTGTAAAAGCAAATACAAAGAACAGAATGACAGACAGTTACGCATTTCCTTTTCTTCATTCTCGCGTTAATGAGGAACAGAACGTATACAAAGAGGGTAACTTGATCGAATTTGAATTTCAATATATAGAGTTGTACTAATGCAAAATCTTTAAGTTGTTACAATTTGTAGCCCTTTCATACCGTAGCAAAGTATTGCCGGATTGGACTTTCATCTGTTGATCGATGGTTAGTAAAAAATAGCTACTATCAGAAGATATGTTTTCGTGGAAAAATGAGATAGAATTATTTATTAATAAGGAAATGAACGATCCTGCAAATACTACCCTTGCTTTTAGCATTGTGCTCTTTCAGAACTTTAATATGGAGGACATGATTGCCAGTGGGCAACGCGCTTCCCAGCACCAAATACCACGGCAAATGCAAACCGGAACTCCATTCTGTAAAAAGGTCAATTGTCTTTTCCGGAGAATCATCAACGCGGTAGGAAATAATACCTGCTTCTGGGCCTGAGACCACCGCTATCCCAACGGCATTGCCAATAAAAGGCAGTATCAGCTCTTCATCTGGCGCTGTGTTCATTAGTACGGGTACATGAACAAAACCCTCACGGGTACCAACAGAATCAGCAGGAGCCCAATCGGCAACCAGTTGCCACCCGGTGGTATACTGCGCTTTCGCTACACCCAGATAAATACCATGGGTAAAGCTGTGATCATCAAGCAGTGAAGGCAAACGGGTAATTGATTTCTTATGACCCGATAAATACTTCCCTCTACAATCATTAAGTAAAACTTTAATATTTTCGAAATACAGCTGCTGTCCAAATAGCGCCGGATGAAGGTCCTTAAAATCCTTCTCCCAACTGAACTCCTGATTGGCAATTTTATCATGTACCTCTTTTGCCAAATTGATAGATGGAATTTGATAATGATCTGCTACCAGTTCATGGTTTCTTATCTCAACTGGTACTTTCCCTTCGTCATAATCTTTATTTTTATAAGGGTCAGCAAATTCCATCAGGATCATATCGGTAAGCGGGTTGCTTTTTTTTGCGTGCCTTACAATACCTTCCAAATCGCGTATCTGCGTCAGGCTGTCTGTTCCGTTCACACGGTCATTGACGGCGGCTTCTAAAAACAATAGATCGACTTTTCCGGAGTCAAGCAGATCGCGCTGCAACCGAAAAACGTGGGGTAAGCTTCCAAGTGAGGGAATTCCTGCTGCAATAAAACGAAATTGGACCTCAGGGAATTGTTCTCTGAGGTAATCGCAAACCATTGGCCGCCATCCTGGATTGTAAGTTATTGATCCTCCCAGAAAGGCGACAGTTACTTTCTTTTGCTTATAAAGTTTCTGATAAAAATGAGAAAGCCCTTGTCTGACCTGGTAAAAATCGGACAAAGCCATATTATTGGGGCTTGTTTTCGGATGATCTTTAACCTGGGCAATCGCAAGCGTGGGCCAGGTCATTAATATAATTATTATTATAAAAAGGTTATTCCGGAAATAGTAAAGCATAGTGTAAAAGTAAAAGGCAAAAGGCTCAGAGTAAGCTTTATTTTTTTCTCCTTCGTCCATATTTAAACATACAAAATAGTGATTGTTATTTTAAAACTACTCCAAATAATAATGCCTGATCCTGTTTAACTGATCGTCCAGTTCATATACCAAAGGCACACCTGTAGGCAGGTCTAGCTTAGTAACTTCTTCGTCCGATAAATGGTCGATATACTGTATCAATGCCCGGAGACTGTTGCCATGGGCGGATACAATCACTTTTTGATTCATACGAATAGCAGCAACGATATTCTCGTGCCAGAAAGGCAATACCCTATCCATCGTTTGGCTTAGATTTTCGGTTAAGGGTAGCTCGCGTTCAGTTAAATTCTTATAGCGTGGGTCTTTCCCCGGATATCGATCATCGTTTTTTGTAATCGCCGGAGGTAGTTCGTGTGGATCACGACGCCATTTGTATACCTGATCAGCGCCGTACATTGCAGCTACTTCATCCTTATTCAATCCCTGCAATGCACCATAAAAACGCTCATTTAACCGCCATGATTTTTGTACCGGTATCCAGAGCAGATCCATCTCTTCCAAAACTATATCAAGGGTTTTAATAGATCGTTTCAAAACAGAACAAAAACCTGTGTCGAAAATATACCCTTGCTTTTTTAATATCCGTCCTGCATGTTTTGCTTGCTGGAAGCCATTCTCAGACAGGTCGACGTCTGTCCAGCCCGTAAAACGGTTTTCCAGGTTCCAGACACTTTCGCCGTGACGTATCAATACAAGTTTTTGCATTTCGCTGAGGTAAAATGCGAAAGGTAAAAGCTGAGAGGCGGATTTGCAAATACAGTAAGGAATAATAGTTTAATCGCTTCACATTGATAGAAAATATAATTAATCGGTGGAGTCATGTTACTAATCAGTGTAATCTATTTATTATCTTGCGTTATAAACCAACTCTAAAACCTAAATTACCATGATCCCAACAACACCTGTTCCTGCTAAAGATGGGACAGCAAATCCTGCGCCCCTTGGTCTTTGCGCCTTTGGCATGACCACTGTTCTATTGAACTTCCACAATGCCGGTTTCTTCGAGTTAAACTCAATGATATTGGCCATGGGTCTTTGCTACGGGGGACTCGCACAAGTTATAGCCGGAATAATTGAAGCTAAAAAGAATAATACCTTCGGCTTAACTGCTTTCACTTCGTATGGTTTCTTCTGGCTGTCGCTGGTCGCACTTATTGTGATGGCCAAAGTAGGCTGGATTGACAAACCATCCGACGGCGCTATGTCTGCTTATCTTGGCATATGGGGCTTCTTTACATTTTGCATGTTCTTCGGTACGCTTAAGCTTAATAAGGCATTGCAATTTATATTCGGATCTCTCACCATATTGTTCATTTTATTGGCAATTGGCGATTCTACAGGAAATGCCTCTATCAAAACATTTGCCGGTTACGAAGGTATAATATGTGGATTCTCTGCTATTTATACCGGTATTGCCAATGTTTTAAATGAAATATATGGCAGATCTGTTTTGCCAATTGGGGCAGTCAGCTAATTCTGCTAAATTGCGACGTGAAAGATTTCAAAAAATATTATTTACTGCCTGCTACCCCCGAAGAAATTTATATGGCTTTAACCAATCCATTGACCATTGAATTATGGACTGGAGAAGAGGCAGTTATGAGTACAGAGCCCGGGTCGGAATTTTCTATGTGGGAAGGCAGCATTGTTGGCAAGAACATGGAATTTGAGGAGGGGAAAAAAATAGTACAGCAATGGTATTTTGACGGTCAGCCTGAGGCATCCATTGTCACCATAAAACTTCATCCGGATAAAAAGGGAACTTCAGTAGAATTAAGACATACCAATATACCCGACGCAGACTATGATAGCTTTGCTGAAGGTTGGGATGATTCCTATTTTGGGCCTTTGGCGGATTTCTTCGATGTGCCATAAAATCAGAAAGCCGCTCATATCAAGCGGCTTTCTGATTCATATAAATTCTTATAGTTATTACTTACTGCTTTTCTCCAAAGCTTGCGTAATATCAGCTATTATATCCTCTACTTTTTCTAATCCAGCCGAGATACGAATCAAACCGGGCGTAATCCCAACTGATAACCTTTCGGCGTCAGTTAACCTGGAGTGAGTTGTACTTGCCGGATGTGAGGCGATGCTGCGCGTATCACCTAAATTGGCTGTTACAGAAAGCATTTCAAGCGCGTCAAGGAATTTACGGCCTGCTTCCAAACCGCCTTTTATCTCGAAACATAATACGCCACCGCCTAACTTCATCTGCTTCTTGGCAATATCATATTGGGGATGCCCTTTCAAAAAAGGATATTTTACCCACGCTACATTTGGGTTGCTTTGCAACGTTTCAGCTATTTTCAGTGCGTTCTTGCAATGACGCTGCATACGTACATCTAAAGTTTCTAAACTTTTGCTTAATACCCAAGCGTTAAATGGTGACATTGAGGGGCCTGTATTCCTTCAAAACAGGTAAATTTCTTTTATCAAATCAAACCGAACAGAAATA
>JACXTT010014124.1_pt1 | contig 10475 bp, 12 predicted proteins | sample 9270951 | NCBI WGS metagenome assembly JACXTT01 (sample SAMN15532306, study PRJNA645909) | rock metagenome | isolation source: weathered quartz diorite | place: Puerto Rico | collected 2017-06-21
GGCAATAGTATATTGGCAAGGCCCGGCGCGGGAAATCCCGGGGGCCGGATCAGATCCGGGAGGCAGAGCGACGCACCAGCATGAGCACCGGGATAAGCCCCGCCACAACCAGCGTCAGCGCCGGCAGCGCGGCGCGTTCCCACTGGCCCTCGGAGGTCATCTCGAAGGTGCGCGTGGCGAGCGTATCCCAGCCGAAGGGCCGCAGCAGCAGGGTCGCCGGCATTTCCTTCATCACCTCGACGAACACGAGCAATCCCGCCGAGAGCAGGCCGCTGCGCAGCAGAGGAATCGAGACGCGCCGCAGAATCTCGCGGTTGCTCGCGCCGAGACTGCGCGCCGCCTGCCACAGCGACGGCTTGATGCGTTCGAAACTGCTGTCGACCGGTCCGTATGCCACCGCCATGAAGCGCACGCCGTAGGCGAGCAGCAAGGCCGCCAGGGTTCCGGCGAGCAACGGTCCCGCGGCGACGCCGAAAACGGCGTGCAGCATCCGGGCCCAATGCTGATCGAGCCACACGAACGACAGCATGATGCCGACCGCCAGCACCGAGCCGGGCAGCGCATAGCCGAGCGTGGCGAAGCGCACCGCGCCCGCCACCCACCGGTCGGGTTTGAGACGATAAGTATAAGCAAGCAGCAAGGCACAGAACGTCGTCGTCGCGGCGGCGAGGCCGCCGAGCGAAACGGTGTTGAAAAAAAACCGCAGGTAACGCGCGTCCAGATCGGTGCGCGCCGCGCCCCAGACCCAGTGCAGCAACTGCCCCACCGGAATGACGAACGCCAGCAGTAGTACGAAGACGCAGACAGTGGTCGCCAGCCAGGCGCGGGCACCGGCGAGCCGGTAGCGCTCCTCGTGTCCCTGCCGCGGCGTAACGTGATAGCGCGCGCGGCCGCGCAAGCGTTGTTCGCCGATGAGCGCCAGCGCCACGAACAGCAATAGCAGCGATGCGAGCTGCGCCGCAGCGGGCAGCGAGAACAAACCCTGCCAGGCCTTGTAGATCGCGGTGGTGAACGTGTCGTAGTTGAACACTGCGACCGCGCCGAAATCCGCCAGCGCTTCCATCAGCGCCAGCGCCACACCGGCGGCCAGCGCCGGGCGCGCCATGGGCAGGGCCACGCGCAGGAACGCGGCCCGGGGCGAAAGGCCCAGCACACGTCCGGTTTCGAGCATGCGCCGCCCGTGCGCGAGGAACGCGCCGCGCGCGAGCATGTACACGTAGGGATAGAACGCAAGCACCATCACGCCGATGACGCCGCCGGCGGATCGGATCGGCGGGAACCAGGCGGCTCGGCCGAACAATGCGCGCCACGCGCCCTGCACCGGGCCGCTGAAGTCGAGCAGCGCGACCGCCACGAACGCGAGCACGTAGGCGGGCATGGCGAGCGGAAGCATCAGTGCCCAGTCGAAAAAACGCCGTCCCGGAAATTCGCACATCGCGATCAGCCACGCGAGCCCCGCGCCCAGCACGAACACGCCGACGCCCACACCCAGCATCAGCACCGCGGTATGGCGCAACAGCTCGCCCAGCACCGTGTGGACCAGATGCCGCCAGACATCGCCCGCGGGCGTGAGCCAGGCGAGCGCGATGACCAGGATCGGCGCCGCCACGACAACCGCAACGGTGAAACTCGCCAGGCGCCACAGGCGGACGTTGACGTCGAGCCACGCGGCGATGCCGGTTTCCGCCGATGGATCCTGGCGCATATGTTCTGCGATGGCGCTCATGTCAGTTCGGGCTATTCATTCATGTTAGCCCAAACTGCGCGGGTGCAACGTTACTTGTATCCGGCGCGGTCCATCAGCATCACCGCCTGGGCCAGAAGGCTGCCGGCCTGCGAAACGTTGATGGTGTCCTGTTTGAACTTGCCCCACGCGGCCACGCTGGCGTGCGGCTTGATCTTCGGATTGGCCGGGTACTCGAGGTTTTCGTCCGCGAACAGGTTCTGCGCCTTCTTCGAGGACAACCATTCAAGAAACCTGACGGCGGCCTCGCGGTGTTTGGCATAGGTGATCACGCCCGCGCCGGAAACATTCACGTGCACGCCGCGGTCCTTCTGGTTCGGCCAGTAGAGCGCGATCGGCGCCCCGGGCTGTTTCTGCTTGAGCCGTCCGTAATAATAAGTGTTGACGATGCCCACGTCGCATTGCCCGGCGGCAATCGCCTCCATCAGCCTGGTGTCGTCCGGGAACGGGTCGGTCGCCAGGTTGGCCACCCACGATGTCACGATCTTTTCCGTTTTCGCTTCACCCAGGCGCGCGATCATCATCGCTACCAGGGACTGGTTGTAAACCTTCTTCGAAGTGCGCAGGCACAGGCGGCCTTTCCATCTCGTGTCGGCCAGCGCCTCGTAAGTCGAGAGCTGCGACGGTTTGACCCGCGAGGTACTGTAAACGATCGTGCGTGCGCGCACCGACAGACCGAACCATCGGTTATCGGGATCGCGCAAATGCGCCGGGATGTTCGACTTCAGAAGCTTCGAATTGACCTGCGCCAGCACGCCCTCCTTTGCCGCCAGCCACAGGTTGCCGGCGTCCACCGTGATCAGCAGGTCCGCGGGCGTACTCGATCCTTCGGCTTTAAGCTTTTCCAGCAGCGGGCCTTCCTTGTCGGTGATGAACTTGATTTCAGCCCCGGTCTCCTTGGTGTAAGCGTCGAACAGCGGCTTGATCAGCTGTTCGTTGCGCGCGGAATAAACCACCAGTTCGCCGGCCGCCGATACACCGCTTGCCATGGCGAACGACAGAACCGTCAACAAACCCAGAGAAATATCTTTTGACTTCATGCTTTCTCCCGATGTTTTCAAATTTCATCCGCGCCAATGCGACCATTATAGCGGCCCGGTCGCACCGGGCATGTCGCCACTGTCAACGCCCAATCAGAACTCCCATTCGAAACGCGCGCGCACCAGCTGCTGCTCGCTCGCCCTGCTCTGTCCGAAGGCGACCCCGAAGCTGGCGGACAATCCGTGCCCGAACATGATGTCGAGCGCCGGAGAAATCAGATGCTTCTGCTCGTCCCGGCCTTCGAAATCACGCAAGGTTCCAAAGTCGCCGAAAAAATCCAGGCGCGGGTGCCAGCGCTCGTCGAGCCGATAGATGACCGAAGCCGCGTATTGCAGCTCCCAGCCTTCGTTCTTTTCCGCCCCCTTCAGCACTTTCTCGAAAATCGGATTGACATCGAGCGTCCACCGCCCCAGATCCTTCTCGATAATACCGCGCAACTCCAGCTCGGCATCGTTTTCGTCCTTGCGCGGGAATTCGACTTCCGCATACAGGCCGAGGTCCACCGGCAGTTCGCCCTTTTCGGCGAAGCGCGTGCGCACATGCGCGCGGCTGCCCTTGAGGTCCCAATCGCCTTGACCGCGGGTGCGTGAATAATCGACATAACCGGCGACTTCGGTTTTTTCGGTGACGCCGTAACTGGCTTCAAACGAGCTGCGCGTCAGTCCTTTGTTGTTATCCGGTGCCGGCGCGTCCTGTGTTCCGCGGCGGGTGTAGGTAGTGAAATTTTCCAGCTCCACTTCGCCCTGGGCTGCGGTTTTATAGGGATAGACTTCAAGCTCAAAATAATTCAGCGCGTGGGCAGTCTGGCTTAGCAACAGCGTTGAAGCTCCCAACAGCGTCTGACCGGCGTGCCAAGCGATGGATTTCGACCGATTGAATTTCATGATTGTGTTGTCCTATATATAGAAATGAGAATTATTTACATTTAGAAGGCAAAAAAAATGCCGGCAGAATGAACAGGTTTCTGCCCACTATGTTCCGATGGCGTTTAACGGCCGGGCTTTCGAGGCAGGAACGTTGCCGTACAGACGCATGAATACGGCAATGCTGATGAGCGTGGCGGCGTAAAACAGAACCTGCATGCCGTTGGGATGGTCGGCGTAACCGATCAGCGTCTGCAGCACACGTCCAAAAATGCTGTTCTGCGCCACGATACCGGATGTGTCCCACATGGATTGCACCAGCGGCGGCAGCAGATCCGCCTGTGTCAGGAACGCCGCCGCCTGTGCGGCCATGCCGGATGCCAGCAGCGTGATCATCCATGTCGTCACCGTGAACAGGTGGCGGCTTGAAACGCGGAGCAGGCCGCGATACATGAGCAGGCCCGCGATCGAGCCCGAGAACAGTCCAAGCAGGCCACCGGACAACATCAGCCCCGGAGAATCCTGCTGCGCGACGGCGATGCCATAAAGGAACAACACGACTTCCGAACCTTCACGCAATACCGCGAGGCCGATCACCACCGCCAGCATGGTCAGCGAACGGGTGCCGAGCTTGACGGCCTGACCCATGTCACGCATCTCTTGCGCCATTTCACGACCGTGGCGTTTCATCCATACGTTATGCCAACCGAGCATCATCACCGCGAACAGCATGATCCCCGCGTTGAACACTTCCTGCCCGACGCCGGCGAGAGCGGCGGAAATTGCATCGGCGAACCAGGCCACCAGGCCCGCTCCGGCCACGCCGGCCATGATGCCGGCACTGACCCAGCCGGCACGTCGGGCGAGGCCTTGGGTGGCGGCAAGCACGATACCGATGATGAGCGCCGCTTCGAGCACTTCACGGAAAACGATTATCGCAGTTGCCAGCATGGTTGCTCCGAAACTGACGCCTATTTGGCGATGATCCGGCCCTGGGCCGTCTGGGGATGAAATTCGCCGATGAACTTGTAGGTCCCCGGCTTCAGCGGGCCGATAGTGACCTCAGCGGTCTTACCGGCCTTGATGACTTTTTCCCGGTTGAGATCCGAACTTTCGAATTCCTCCGGCCCCGGTCCTTCATTCCTGATGACCAGCCTGATCTTTTGGCCGGCCGGAATCTCCACCGTCTCCGGCGAATAACGCCCGTCCTTGATGGTGAGGTTGAAAGCCGGCAGGTTCTCGGCGTGGAGTGGCTGCACCATGCCCAGCAACAGCGCCAGTACCGCCACGGAAAATTTAAAGTTCATGATCTCTACCCTTTTGAGTCTGGTTTTTACGACGCGTACGCATTCTTTCATAACCTTAATCTAAATGCAAATCGTTCTCAGTTAGATTAAGTATAAGTTCAACCTTCCTGTTGCCAAGTTTCCCGGAACTTGGCAACTGATTGATTCGTAATAATTTTATTTGGTTTGGGGAGACGAGTTAACCAAAAGGAATTTGTCCATGCCGGGCGAGGCCCACACTCTTCCATCGTGACTGACGATGAGACCGGAGAGGAGGCCCGGCGTTCGTGCAATCAGGTCCCGGCCCCACTCTTCTCCCCGGACCATGATGGCCAGGGAATAACCATTAATCAGCTCGACATCGTCCGCCACCAGCGTCACCTGCTGCGGGCCTTCGGCGGGATAACCGGTGCGCGGATCGAGGATGTGGTGATAACGTTTTCCATCCCTGAAAAAATAGCGCTCGTAGTCGCCGGAGGTCACCACCCAGCCGCGGGTCAATTCAACCGCGCCCAGTAGCGTGCCATCACGCCGCGGATGACGAATGCCAATGCGCCAGGGACGACCCCGATGCTCGCCGATGACAATGACATCGCCGCCGCCGTTGATCATCGCGTTTGTGATGCCGCGTTGCTTCAACGTCCGCATCCCGGCGTCGAGAATATAGAGTTTGGCGATGCCGCCGAGGTCGATGCGCGTGCCGGGCTGTGCGAGCATCACCGTCCGGCTCGCTTCATCCAGAATCACGTGACGGAAATTCACCAGCGGCAACGCGCGCCGGATCTGCTCCGGCGACGGGATGCCGGGTTGCTCCGGATTGAAGCGCCAGCCTGTCAGCGAGCCGACCGTGATATCGAGGGCGCCGTCGCTGCGCTCCGACACCCGTCGCGCCGCGAGCAGCACCTCCATCAATTCACGCGGAACCTTCACCGGCTGCTTGCCGGCCTGACGGTTGATCGCGCTTACCACGCTGTCCGGGTTGTAATGATTCATCATGTCCGACAGGCGCGACATTTCACGATACGCGTCGTTCATGCCCCGCTCCAGAACGTCGCGTCGCGGCCCTTCGACCGTCACGCTCACCAGCGTGCCCATCAGTGGGCGGGCGTCGGTGTATTCCACGAGCTCCGGGCCCGCGTCAGCCGCATAAACCGACAGCATCGCCAACATCGGTAAAGCAAAAGGCAATACGCAGGGAATGCGCTTATGGCGCGGCATGGAATTCAGCAATCACCGGAGCATGGTCGGAAGGGCGCTCGTGTTTCCGCGGTTCGATATCGATGCGGCACTCGCGACATTCCGCGCTCAGCCTGGCGCTGCACAGGACATGATCGATGCGCAAACCGTGATTGCGATGGAAAGCGCCGGCACGATAATCCCACCAGCTGAAGCTCTTTTCCGGCTGGTCGAATTTCCGGAATACATCCACCAGCCCCAGTTTCGCCAGTTCCTGAAAAGCCGCGCGTTCGCGGTCGCTGAACAACACATGCCCCGCCCAGCGTTTCGGGTCGTGCACATCGCGTTCTTCCGGCGCGATATTGTAATCGCCCAGCAGCGCCAGTTTCGGATGGGTTTTCAGTTCCTTGGCGAGGAATTTTTCCAATGCCGCGAGCCAGGCCAGCTTGTAGGAGTATTTCTCCGATCCGACCTCCTCGCCGTTCGGCACGTACACATTGATCACGCGCAGCTTGCCAACCGTGGCCGCCAGCAGCCGCTTCTGCGCGCCGTTCGCGCCGGGCAATGAAGTGACGATCTTTTCGGCCGCATCACGACTCAACGTCGCTACGCCGTTGTAGGTTTTCTGGCCGGCGTAAACGGCCTGGTAACCGGCATCGCGGAACGCCGCCACGGGAAATTCGTCGTCGGTGATCTTGGTTTCCTGCAAGCACAGGATGTCGGGGGATTCCCGGCGCAGCCAGTCCAGAACCTGCGGCAGGCGCACGCGAATGGAATTCACATTCCACGTCGCGATTTTCATGTTATTATTAACATATTGATAATTAAATATATTTATTACAGATTTAGCATTTATGGACACCTACATGGACACAGATTGGGGGCGCTACCCCGTTTAAATACCCCACACATGCCACCCACGGGTCTGTACCTTGGCCATGCCGAAGTGGGTGCAAATAGAGATCAGGAACGGGTGAATCGTACCACGGCGTGGAATTGCCCATGCCGGGGAAACCGGCTTTTTTACAGGCCCTAAAACAGAGCAGGGCTTGCCATCAGTGAGCTGGTCCAGCAGCATGAGCTGAACAAAAACAGGTCGCCGCCAGAATGCGCGATGCCCACCGCACCAGAGGAAGGATATACCGAGCCATCGGGTTTCTCGTCACCCTCGTTGCTACGGGCTACGCCGTGGCCTGCCCTCCGCAGGGTGACGGTGGCGATCTCGCGCTCAACCGTCTGAAGAATCGCACCACTCCACCGCCGAGTTACCACGAGCTGACGGTTTCGGAGTTCCTCAAGGACTTCCCGCAGCTTCACACCCCGCGGCGCACCGATCACTACAGCGCTCAGGAAGCCGCCGCCATTACGCCGCGGGAACAGGGCGGTGTCGAGCTGGTAGGCTATCTGCTCGCAGCTAAGCAGTCAGGGCCAGAGGCGACCAATTGCCATAGCAAGACCCAGCGGGACTATCACATTTGGATCGGTGCTGTGAAGCCGTCATCGCCAGCCGAGGCCAAGGCCGAACGTGCCGAGGCGGTGATCGTCGAACCGACCCCGAACACACTCTCACAACACCCGAGTTGGCGGCTTCACACCTTGCAGCAACTCGCCCGGCAGGAAGCGAAGGTCCGCATCTCCGGATGGGTGATGTATGATCCCGAGCACCCGGATCAGCTCGGCAAGACGTGCGGAACGCTCTGGGAGGTACACCCGGTCACGCGCATCGAGGTGTGGAGCGGAGGACAGTGGCGGAAGCTGTGATAACGTAATCCAAAAAACTTCACTTCAAGAAGGGGGTCTCTATGTCGTTTGCATGCCCGAAGTGCCACAGTGAAAACACACAGAAGCTTTCGATCATCTACGGCGCCGGGACATCTGGAGTCGATCTGAGCACTGTCGGCGCAGGCGTTGCCTCTGGTCTTGGCGTCGGCGCTGCCGCGACGACCGGGAAAACCCAGTCTGCGCTTGCCAAGAAATACGCACCGCCGCAAAAAATTCAGCTCTTTGCCACGACCGTCGCACTGCTCGTCATTGGCGGTTTCTTCAGCATCTTTTTTGGCGCAGCGGCGTTTTTCATTGCCGCCGGTATCGCTGTGTTCTTCATCTTTCGTGCTGTCAAGCACAACACCAAACAATACCCCGTCGAATATGCCGCTTGGGACAAAAAATTCCTCTGCCTTCGGTGCGAGAATGTTTTCGAGCTGGAAACAAAGTAGCTGGCGTCAGCACGTCACGCTGCGCGATGAACATGAAGAACAAAAACAAGAGAACTTCGCTGACGCGAAAGGTCAGCGCCGGGGCTTTCCTGTTTGTCCTGTCACTGCCCGCCATCGCATACGACACTGGGTCCATGACGTGCGAGCAGATCGGCGAGTTCGCCGCGGCGGTGGTGTCCGGCAAGCATACTGGAAAGAGCCTGCGGCAACAGTTGCGGTCTCTAGATAAAACGGTTCCCGCCTCGTACTACATCGAGCGCCGCAACCTCACGCAGATCATCAAGGCCCTTTACTCGCAACCGTGGGCGAAAGCCCTCAGCGAAGACGGCGCATACGACAGCTTCAAGGCAGACTGTGAAGCTCAGCAATAATCGATGCATGAAACATCGCGTAGTGAGCTACAGGCGTTCACAGACCTCATCGTGCCAGCTCAGCATAGAGCTGCAACAAGAAGCCTACAAAAAGAAGGCTGACACCAATACGGAACCCGTACAAACGGATGAGATATTTCCACTTCTTTTTCTCTGCCGGGAAGAAATCCAGAACGTACGTCTGAGCGATTTTTTCCACCCCATTCTTCATAATCTCCCGCGGCGGAAACGGGGGCGGGCAGAATATCAGAACAAGCGCGCCAAGGCCGTTCATTGTTAGGCCCAAGAGGCTAAATGCGTGAACACTCATGGGGTTTAGCTAAGAAGCGTTGAATGGCCAATTTTTACCAAGCACACCTAGGTGTGCCTTGGAGAGAAACTCACGAAATGGGCCAGCAGCCGCTGATGCCAAGGTACAGGAACCAAGCGGTCAGAGTGACCAGACGCAATAGCAAGTTCGTTCTGGCAAAGAATTACGAGCGCGCTCAACGCTGGCGGTTCTGTGGTCTCGATCATGCGCTCCTTAGCATCCCATGCTTTAAGATCATCCTCTATAAAATCACGCTCACCGCGCGCAATAATCTCCGCCTCTAGCTGTCGAAAGTTGCGGGCAAGTTCTGCATGGCGTTTGGAGCGATCTGAAAACCCAAAGACAAGAGCTGCGGTCGAAGTGATCGCAATGAACCCGGCCGCAACTTTGATCCCGATCTCTCCGGCAATGTTTGCCAAGGCCGCAGACCCACCAATAACAGCGATAGCCTTGGTGAGCTTATCCCACGCCTCGAAGAAGCGCTCACGCTTCTGATGGTAGAGCACAGACAGTTCCACCCGCTGCAAAATCTGGTGTCGCTTGCCCCAGAGGTATTTGTGCTCCTCGTCATTCATTCGCTTTTCTTCGGCGGAGGGGCTGGCGCGGGAGTGATCGGAACACGTGGTGTAACGGTGACAGGTCTTTCATGCTCACTTTCACGGAGCGGTACCCAGTCGTCTCTTCTTGCAGGCGTCGGGGGTGTCTTTGGTACTTCGGTTTGCTTTTTGTCTGTCATGGTTATCCTCAATTCTCCATACGATCGAGAAGGGTTGTCACAACATACGTCCTTGCATAGCATCCTACCCTGCGTTGCAGATTTGGGATAGTTACACCACAGATCAGCGCCCCCTAACTATCAGGGTGCCCCAATAATCGGCATGCCCACCGTGGGCGGCATCATCGTGATGTCGAAGGTGGAGCTGCTGCGCTGCGGACCAAGGAAAGAACGTGACTGGTGTTCGGTCATGATCGTGGCGAACTTGCGCCCGTCGATGTGGATGTGGTTCTGGATCGGCTGGCTCGATCGCGCGGCCGGTGGCGGCACCAGGGCATCGTGCGGATGCGTCCAGTCGTAGATCGCCGTGCCCAGGCTGCTATCCACGCCGCGGAGTTTCGTCAGACTCCAACTGATACCGCTGTTGATGTAACCACCTGCCTTCCACCCTGCGTAGGCCGCAAGGAAGGTTCCTGCCGCCGCCGTCAGCACGCCAAGCGCCCCGCCGATGCCTGTGAGGGCCGTCGAGAGCTTCACGATCCCGGCAACACCGCCGATGTTGCTATACATCATCGCGAGTCCCAGACCCTTGAAGGCGGCGGTGAGCAGGATCACCGAACCCCGGATCAGCAGACCCGCCGAGAGTCCCACCAGCGCGTAGGTCAACAACCGCACCGCGTTCTGGTTTTTGGTGATCCAGTCGATCAGGCTCTGGAGACCGGTGTTGAGCTTGGTGAGCACCCTGGTCGCGAG
>JACXTT010014125.1_pt1 | contig 10475 bp, 8 predicted proteins | sample 9270951 | NCBI WGS metagenome assembly JACXTT01 (sample SAMN15532306, study PRJNA645909) | rock metagenome | isolation source: weathered quartz diorite | place: Puerto Rico | collected 2017-06-21
TTCGTGCTGCCCGAACGGCGGCCGCGCCGTTACCCGCGCGTCGTGAAGATCAAGATGAGCAACTTCCCGCGTAAGCACCCTCGCCGTCGAAGGACCCCCGCTAAGTGACCGGCATTGCGCCTAGGTCCCGCTGCTCCAACGCCGCCGCTTCGGCCGCCAGGATGCCGTCCGGCCACTCTGCCGCCAGGCGCGCGGCGAACTTCCAAAAGTTGCTCGTCCCGGGATTGGGGGATGACCCCAGAATCGCTCCTCCACCGCCTCTGCTGCGGGCAGGGCCGTTTGCACCTCTGGCAAGGGCCGCCCGCGGCGGAGCCGCGCCGGCCGGCCGCGCACCGCTTCCTCGTTCATGACCCAGCCCTTCTTCAGCGGAGTCTGAAGCCGCGCCCATGCCGCCTGCCGGGGGAGCTTGAGCCGCTTGCCGAGGTCCGTTTCATTTAGGTTCTGCTCTTCCGGCCCAATCTCCTCGACGATCTGCCGGAGGGCGGGCGTCAGCTCCTCCGCTGCGGCGAAGTAGAAGCTCAGCTCGAGGAGCTCGCGAGCCCAGCGGTAATCCTCGAAGGTCGCCAGGATCGCCCCGTGGCGCCGGTCGCGCTGCCGCTGATGCAGTAAGGCGATTGTCTGCACCGCGCTCAGGAGCTGTGTGAAGTCGCGGCGCGTCCGCACGTTGAAGGTGCTCGGCATGGCGGCCGCGAGCGTCGCGCCAAACGGCACGATCGCCCGGCGGTCGCCGACGTGGGTCAGCCAGCGCTGGAAGGCCAGAAAGGGCTGCTGATCGGGCGGCGGCGGCGTCTCCCCAGCGGCCTCCTGTCCCTGCCGCAGCAGGACCGCGCCCGTGGCCTCGGTATCCGCCGCCACGGCGACCTGAAGCAGGCGGGTATTGAGCGGTGGAGGGAGCGGGCGCGTGCTGGTCGTGAGGAGGCCCGTCGGCCCCGGCTTGGTGACGGTCTGCGTTTTGAACTGGCCCGTCTGCCGGTCGAGCCGCGTCACGGCGTAGTGGAGCGCGTGGCCCTCGGCGAGGCTGCGGACGGCGGCCGCGGCGGCCGGGTTGTGCGGCAGCCCGTCGGCGTCCGTGAAGAGCACCACGCGGTGCTGGAACTCTTCATCCGTGTAGAGGAGCGCCCGCGGTGAGCCGGCCGTGAACACGTAGACGGCCTCGGGCGGCACGAGGGCACGCGCCGCGTCGATGGTCGCGTTCTTCCCCGCCGCGGCCTCCGCGACGAACGCGAGATTCATCGGGCGCGGGAGGAGCCGGGACGTGAGGGCCACGTACGCCAACTGCGCAGGCACGAGGTCGCCCGCATACCCGTTCGCCCGCATCGCCTCCCCCACGCATGCGAGCACGTCAGGGGCCTCAAGGACCGGCCGCGCCGCGTCCTCGATCGCGGCGGGGTCCCCTTCCCCGGTCGGCCGTTTCGCCGGCGCGGGGCGGCGGTGCTCGACCCGGACGGACCGCCGGTTGCGATCCCCCGCCGGGGCACGGTGCGGCCCTCGGGCCCGCTTGCCGCTCTGATGACCAGATCGACTGCGCGACATGGACTGTCGGCCTCGGCTGAACATGGGACGGGGCGTCCCACGTCGGGGCTGATGCGTACGTTGTATCATTGGTCCGGAGAGTCCACTATCACGTGGTGTCCGGGAGGGGGGAGCTTACGGCCTGCTCACGCGTTCGGTATTCCTCACGCCAGGCCAGACTCTCGCGGACCCACTCCGGCAGCACGTAGCGGTCCGCCGTCGCGTCGTGGTCCAGAAACTTGTTCGCCACCAGTGCGTCGAGCCGCGCGCGCACCCCCTCGAGATCCCGCTGCACGCGCTCCGCTGCCCCGGCGGCCGTGAGGCCCGCCGGCCATTCCGCCGCGATCGCGGCGGCGAAGGCGAAGAAGCGCTCGCTGTTCTCGGGATTGGGGATACCCCAGAAGGCCCCCTCCGCCTCGCTCGCCTCCGGGAGCGCCGTCTGCACCTCGGGCAGGAAGCGTTCGCGCCGCAGGCGGGCCGGTCGGCCGGGCACGGGTTCGTCGTTCACGACCCAGCGCTTCTCGAGCGGCTTGCGCAGCCGCCCCCAAATCGCCTGCCGGGTGACCCGCAGCTCCCGCGCCAGGTCGGCCTCACTGGGCGGCTCCTTCGCCCGGGCGATCGCCTCGACCATCTCTCGGATGGCCGGGGTGAGGTCCGCCACCGCCGCCAAGTAGAAGCTCATTTCGAGGAGATCGCGGGCGACCCGATAGTCGTCAACGCTCGCCACGATCGTGCCATCCCCGCGCCGCTCGCGGTGGCGCTGGTGCAGCACGGCGAGCGTCTGCACGCAACTGAGGAGCTGGACGAAATCGCGGCGGGTCCGCATGTCGAAGGTGCTCGGCATGGCCTCGGCGAGCGTCTCGCCGAACGGCACGATCACCCGGCGCTCCGCTCGGTCCCGTAACCAACGCTGGAACGCCACAAAGGGCCTGAGATCCCGCCCCGCCCGCGTTTCGCCCGCCGCCTCTCGCCCCTTCCGCAGAAGCACCGCGCGGGTGGCCTCTTCATTCCCCACCACCGGCACGCGGAGCAGGCGGGTGTCGAGGGGCGGCCGGAGCGGGTGCGTGCTCGTCGTGAGGAGGCCCGTCGGGCCCGGTTGGGTCCGGGTCTGCGTCTCGAACTGGCCCGTGTGCCGGTTGAGCGTCGTCACCTCGTAGGAGAGCGCGTTGCCTTCAGCGAGGGCGCGGACGGCCGAGGCGGCGGCCGGGTTGTGCGGGATGCAGTCGGCGTCCGTGAAGATGACCACCCGGTGCCGGAAGTCCTTGTCCGTATAGAGGAGTGCCCGCGGCGATCCCGCACTGAGCACGTAGACGTCTTCGGGGGGCACGAGCGCGCGGGCGGCATTGACGGTCCAGTTCTTCCCTGCCGCGGCCTCCGCCACGAACGCGAGATTCATCGGCCGCGTGAGCAGGCGGGATGTGAGCGCGACATACGCCAACTTCGCCGGCGTCAGGTCGCCGGCATACCCGTTCGTCTGCATCGCCTCCTCGACGTGGGCCAGGACGTCGGGCGCGTCGAGGAGTTCCCGAGCGTCGTCCTGACCGGCGGCGCCCCCTCCCCTTGCCCTCCCTCCCTCCCGGGTGACGTACCTGAGCGACCCCGGACAGCCGGGGAGGACGGGCGGGTGCGCCCGGCCGCCGATCCGCGGAGCCCGCCGCGTGCCCTCTTCGTACGATGAGGACCAACTTGACTGCGAGGCATGAAATGCCGTGACAGCGCCGACCGTGGGCGTACCACGGCACCGGCGGATGCGAGTGTTCTATCGACGCGCTTCCGCGCAGGCGTTAACGGGACCCGCCTCTGTCATTTCATTGACGTCCGTGCTGGCTGGGAAACGGCCGGGAGCAAGAGGAGGCCTGGGTCATGACGTCGAACTTGAACCCGTCGCTCGAGCCCGTCGACCTCCCTGCGCCCAGGCCAAGTCCGGTGCCTGGCGACGCCGCAGTGCGGGACGGTGGCCGGCTTCGGCGCACTCGCCCTGCCGTGCGGATCTCGGCATCGTGAACGCCCAGATCGCTTTCATCGTGAACGCGCAGACTCGGTTCATCGTGCACGGAGCGACAGCGACGCTGGCCGTCACGTCGTGCGTGCACCGGGCCATGTCGAGTCGTCGGAGCGGCCAGGAAACCGAGACCAGCGAATAGCACGGGTCACGCTGGCGTCACTGGTACTGTCCCTGTAGCCTCATCGGCAGGTCTCGACGTGGATTCGATAGAGGTCATTTCGCGCATCGAGCGTCAGTCATGGGTTGGTCTCGAGGCACGACTCGTGATGGCCGCGGGAGCAGACGTAACTGCCGGCCAGGACAATCGAAATGGGCCGGTGAGCATACCGTAACTGCCTGCGTACATCGCTGGACGATGCGGGATCGTTTTGCGAAATTCCTCGCGCCGCTCCCTACCCTCGTCACGTTGCTTGAGCAACCGCCCCAACGCTGCCTGCACTCTCATGAAGACACCGAGAAGCCTCTCGGCCTCGCGGGGGTTGCGAGCGACCACCTCGCGGTGCTGGCGAACGAGCGCGTCCATCATCGCTGTCAGCGCCTTCGTGCTGGCGTCGAGAACGGCGTGACCGTCGAGTTCGTCGCCAGGTTCGGTGCTGGCAGCGGCATTCCGCCACTTTCGCGCGGACGCTCTCATACCGGCAACCCGCGGCTGGCTCAAGGGTCAGCGGCCGTCAGCTCCAGAGAACCCGGCGGCAGAGATCCGCGAACATGGAGAGGACGCGCAGCGTTCCCACGAACAGGAGCGCGCACCAGACGGAACAGGCGACGCCAATGACCGAGAGGATCATGATGCGAACGCGGGCATCGAGCGGCGCCTCATCCGTGGGGGGGCGCCGCTCGACGTCGTCGCGGCGCTCGACCGAGTAGGCAATTTCCTTCGCAAGCGGAATCATCGCAAACTGGAACTCCTTCTTCGAGGGTGCGCGCAAGAATCGTCGAGCGCGCGCCGTGCGACAACCACCAGGACGGGAGTTCGTGATGCAGCGGCCGGGGTTTCTCGTTTTTTGTCAGGCGAGAAAGTCGCAGTGCGATTGGTGACTATCCAACGGCGAAAGATGGACCGCGAGGAGCTCGAAGGGTGGACGCTGCAGCGCGTTGTCGCAGATGGCATGGCGGCCCCCATGCGAGGCGGCCTTCGAACGGCCGACGTCAGATGCCTTCAGCGATTCCCCAGCCACCTCTGGATGAAATCGATGAACACGCCCGGGTACTCGGGCTCGATCCGCGTCGCCTCCTCGAGCCGCGCCATGATCGCGTCCGGGATGGTCACGCTCGTCGCGCCGAGGTTGTCCTCGAGCTGCGACACGTTGCGCGCACCGACGATCACCGAAGTGATCTCCGGCTTCGCGAGGTGCCAGGCGAGGGCGAGCTGCTGCGATGGCCTCCGTTTATCCAGCCGCCGCTACCGGACCTCGTACACCACGTCGGCGGACACTAAACAGCGCCGCGCGCCGTTGCTGGCTCTTGAGCGGTCCACTTGATTCCCGGTTACGCGGTCGGGAGGGGAATTCAGCGGATTCCGGAACGTGGGGTGGCGGCGTCCGTTTCCGGGGGGCACACCAATGTGGCCGAGGGCCCTCGCCGCCTCGGTGGCTGGCGGCCACACCAACACTGCCGGCAGCTTCGCCGCGTCGGTCACCGGCGGGTCGCAGAACCGTGCAACCTGGACGGACGCCTCCGTGAGCGGAGGATCCGGCAGCGAGGCCCGCGGGAACGCCGCCTCGATCAGCGGCGGCCGCAGCAACCTGGGCACCGGACCCTATTCCTCCATCAGTGGCGGTTGGGCCAACCAGGTGACCGGAGCGTCGGCCGCGGTCAGCGGTGGGCTGTTCAACGTCACCGAGAACGACATCGCGTCGGTCAGCGGAGGCGTGGAGAACCACGCGAGCGGCTATGGGTCGTGGGTCGGCGGCGGCGGGGTCAACCAGGCGACGAACTACATCACCGCGGTCTGCGGTGGTGAGTGGAACGTCGCCGCCCAGCCGGCGGCCGCGGTGAGCGGCGGGAGCGCGAACCTCGCGGATGGAATCGACGCCTCGGTCTCCGGCGGCGATCACAACACGGCGGCCGCATGGGCCGCCGCCGTCAGCGGCAAATGCAACCGGAAGGCCGCCAGCTCGTGCGACCTGGAGCCCGGGCTGCAGGGTCCCTTCGGCCTCTCCTGTCCGTGCGACTACGGACCCTGAGCCGGCTCCGTCACGGTCCCTCGTAGGCGCCGATGTCCCAACCGAGCCCCTGCGGCCGCATGCGCCCATCGGCGTCCGTCAGGACGAACGGGAACATCATCGTGCCGGCGTCGCGCGAGGGGCTGCCGAGTTGCAGGTGGTAGTCGGGGGTGGTCACCGAGACGAAGCGTGGGTCGACCCGCTGTCCGCGAAAGTCCCAACCCACGCAGGGACCGGCGGAGTACCCGGTACCGCAGTAGTACTGCCTGCTCGGCGCCGGCGCATCGTAGACGTTGTTGGAGTCCCAGAGCTGTCCGTTCGCCACCGTCCGGCTCGTGACGAACACGTTGGCCCAGTATTGCGACGGGGTGGTGCGAACGAACTGGTTGTCGATGACCTGGAGCGAGTTCGAGGGCAGGCCGTTGCCGTTGTTGACGGCGAACTCCATCAGCTGGCTGGTGTCGTTGTCCACCACGGTGTTGCCCATGATGCGGAAGATCGTTCCGCCGTTCACGGTGCCCTGGAGGGCGATTCCCATCCCGATGTGGTGATGGACGACGTTGTTGGCGATCAGATTCGTCCCTCCCACGTCGAGGAGGTAAATCCCGTTCGCCTGCGCGTCCCCCGTGATGGCGCGCCGGCCGTTGTGATCCACGACGTTCGCGGTGATCGTGAGGTTCTGCGGAGCTCCCGTGAACGTCAGCCCCGAGCCGCGGTCCTGCTGCTGTGGCCCGCACGCACCGCTGCCGCACGCCGCCTGTCCGATGGCGTTGTCGTGCACGTGGTTGTTCCGCACGGTGCACCCGTTGATCTTGTTGCAGCTGATCCCGTGGTCGCCGTTGTCGTAGGACTCGTTGTTCTCGATGAGGAAGCCGGCCGCCGTCGTATTCTCCGCGTTTTGGATCTCGACGCCGTAGGCCCATGCATCGTAGATCGAGCTGTTCCGCAGGGTGAAGTTCCGCACCGCGGCGCTGTCGGGAAAGACCCGGATGCCGGACCCTCCGCTCTGCTCGACCGTGACGTGATCGACGGTGACGTTGTCGGCGCCGTTGTAGACCTCGATCGATCCCCCGAACACGTTCGGGATGGCCCCCTTCCGGCGCAGGTGGAGGTCGCGGATCGTCACGTTCTTCACACCGGACACGTAGATGCCGAGCCGGCGGTATCCCACGTACCAGGATGATCCGTCGGCCCGCGGGTCGGTCGTCGAGTAGACGCAGATCCGCTTGTTCGTCGGGTCGAAGAACATCTCGCCCGAGGTGGAGAGATCGGTGCACGACGTGGCGGTCGCCTTGCTCGGTCGATCGATCGTCCCGTTGAGCGCCCAACGCACGCCGCTGCGATACATGTGCGGCTGGTCGACCGTCGGTGAATAGAGCTTCACGGCGGGGTCGAAGCCAAACGCGTACACGTTCGGGACTAGGGCGAGCCAGGCGCTCGCCGCGACGGTCTCCCCGCCCTCGATGATGGGATCGTCGCCGGTGCCGTACCGGTCGAGGGTGATGGTGGAGGCGGGCGACGCGGGGAAGTAGGTCGGCATGACGAGCCAGATCATCGGGAACGAGGTTCCGGCCTTGAGCAGGATCGAGTCTCCCGATGCGAACGATCGCCATCCGGAGTCGCTGTCGAGCTCCTGACAGCTCGCGTGCCCCGGCACGCAGGCGGCCCCCGGCGGTGTCTTCCACGGGCTCGCCTGGGTGCCGGGGTTCCGGTTACTCCCCGCCATGTAGTCCACGTAGTACGTCGTGGCCGAAGCCGACGTCGGGAGACTCGTGAGGACCATCAGGACGAAAACGAATCGAGCGAGCATTCGACCCTCCGCGGCCGGTGTTGGAATGGACCGTCGCAAGCGACGGCGTGCAATGAACTCCGTGACGAGACGGCAGGCACACGTGTATCCGTGAGACGGCGGAGATTGATGCGGAAGGATTTCGGAGTTTAGCCGTGACCCACGGGCGCGGTCCGACGACCGTCGCACTCCGTGGGACATCGAACATCGGCCACCGCGCTCGTTCGAGCGCGACCGCCTAGAGCACGCGATCGTCGTGCGGCGATGCGAGCGTCGCGTCGCGCGCGAGCCGTCCTACGTGCCGATCTCGTTCGCGCGCGATGCTACTTCGCGGCAGGGGCTGAGCGCGCGAATTGTGACACATCCCCTGTGACTATCGGCGACAGTTGCAGCGCTGCCCGCTCGCCCCGCTTCGGGCCGATGCACGGCCACGCAGGCTCACGTCGTTCAGCAAGGGGATGTCGTCCGATTCCGCTCGGCGCGTTCCCGGCCAGCGCGTGAATCGGTCGAAGGGTGGAGCCAGCCGCGGTTCGAGCTCGGGTGCTCGCTGAGCGGACTATGGCCCGCCTGCTGCTGTGCCAGAAACCTCGTAGAGGGCTCTGGCGGCGAAGGACGGCTATTCGCGAGGCCGAGATGACACGCGCGGGTCAGCCGCCGTGCCTTGCTGCTGCGAATGCCTCCCCCGGCCGCCTCTCCCCGCTGAGCACGAGCAGTGGCGCGGGGCCTCGCGACCCCTCACGCCGCGCGCCGGCTCCAGACGTCCGCGCCGTCATGCGTGAGACGCACGACGTCGCCGATCACGAGCAGCGCCGGGCTCGCGATCGCGGCCGTGGCAACGTCCGCGGCGAGGCGATCGAGCCGCGTGACGACCTGGCGTTGCGTCGGCAGCGTCCCCTGCTCGATCGCGGCCGCGGGCGTCTCGGCCGCGAGGCCGCCGGCGACCAGCGCTGATGCGATGCGCTCCACGTTGCCGAGGCCCATGTAGACGACGAGCGTCGTCCCGCTGCGTGCGAGCGCGCGCCAATCGGGCTCGGGGCTGCCCTCGCGCGTCCGCCCGGTTACGAGCGTCACGCCGGGGACAACGTCGCGGTGCGTGACTGGAATGCCGAGCGCCGCGGGGACGGCGACCCCGGCCGTCACGCCACTCACCAACTCGACGCGGATGCCAGCCGCCGCAAGCGCCGCCACCTCCTCACCCGCGCGCCCGAAGACGCACGGGTCGCCCCCCTTCACGCGGCCGACGACGTCGCCGCGCCGGGCGCGCTCGATCATCAGCGCCCCGATCTCCGCCTGCGACGCCGACACGCAGCCTGCGCGCTTGCCGACCGGGATCACCTCGACGTTAGAGCGACAGTGCCGGAGCACGTCCGGGTGCACGAGCGCGTCGACGAGGACGACGTCGCAGCGACCGAGTACGCGTACGGCCTTCAAGGTGATGAGCTCGGGATCGCCCGGGCCGGCGCCGATCAGGTACACCATGCTCACCCGCCGCTCCCTTCCCCGACCGCAGGGCCGGTGTGCAGCGCCCACGTGAGCCGCCATGTGCGCCCGACGGCGAGGATCGATGCCATGCCGACCGCGCACACGACCGCGAGCGTGAGGAGCCCGCTCGAATATGTGCCGGTCCGATCGCGGAGCACGCCGAGCAGCGACGGCAAAAAGAAGCCGCCGAGCCCGCCTGCGGCGCCGACCAGGCCGGTCACGACGCCCAGCTGGCGGCGGAACCGCAGCGGGACGAGCTGGAAGACCGACCCGTTGCCCGCGCCGAGGAGCGCCATCGTGAGCGTGAAGAGCGCCGTTGCGGCCCAGAGCGGCGGCAGCGTCGCGATGCCGACCAGGAGGCAGCCGACCGCACCGTAGAGGAGCGTCAGCACGCGGCTCCCCCCGAAGCGATCGGCCAGCGCGCCGCCAACCGGACGCATGAAGCTGCCGGCGAAGACGCAAAGTGCCGTCATGTCTCCGGCGGCGACCTTGTCGAGCCCGTACTGGCCGCGGAAGAAGACGCCGAGGAAGCTCGCGAGGCCGACGAAGCCCCCGAACGTGATGCTGTAGAAGAAGCAGAACCACAGCGTGTCCGGCTCGCGCAGCACGGCGGCGTACGCGCTCAACGCCTGCGGCGGCGGCTGGTGCGGGCTGTCCAGCGCGCAGCACCAATAGACGAGACCGACCACCGCCATCGGGATCGCCATGACGCCGATCGCGGCATGCCAGCCCCACGCCATCGCGAGCCGCGGCAGGAAGAGCGCCGCGAGCACCGTGCCGGAGTTGCCCGCGCCGGCGATGCCCATGACGAGCCCCTGGTAGCGCGGCGGGTACCAGCGCGAGGCGAGCGGCAGCGCGACCGCGAAGCTCGCCCCGGGGACGCCGAGAAGGAGCGCCATCAGGAAGACCCGCGGTAGCGAGTCGGCGAGGAGCCAGCCGAGCGCCAGCGGCACGAACGTGAGCGCGATGCCAAGGAGGCCTGTCCGCCGTGGACCGAGCCGGTCGGTGAGCGCACCCATCACCAGGCGCAGCAGCGAGCCCCCGAGGAGCGGCGTGGCGACCAGGAAGCCGGTCTCGGTCACGGAGAGGTGTAGCTCCTCGGCGACGAAGTTGGCGAGCGGGCCGAGCAGGTACCAGACGCAGAAGCTGACGTCGAAGTAGAGGAAGGCGGCGAGGAGCGTCGGCCAGTGGCCGGCCTTGCGGAAGCTCTCGACGCTCATACGACCTCCAGCGGAAGCGGGGTGAGCCCACGCGACGGCGGCCCTGCGAGCACGTGGCCCGTGCGTGCGTCGAAGACGGCGCGGTGGCACGGGCACTCGAAGCGTCCGTGTGCGGCGGACCAGACGACGGGACACCCGAGGTGCGGGCAGCGCCGCTCGAACGCGACCAGCGTGCCCGCGTCGACGCGCACGGCGAGCGCGTCGACGCCGTTCGTCGCGACGAGCGCACGCGCTTCACCGATCGAGGGCGCGTCCGTGCGTGCGAGCCGCACACGCCCCGAGCGCGAGACAGTCCGACGCGT
>JACXTT010014126.1_pt1 | contig 10475 bp, 11 predicted proteins | sample 9270951 | NCBI WGS metagenome assembly JACXTT01 (sample SAMN15532306, study PRJNA645909) | rock metagenome | isolation source: weathered quartz diorite | place: Puerto Rico | collected 2017-06-21
GGGGTACGGGCCGGGCACGGAGGGGGGCGGGGGGCGCACGGGGGCCACGCCGCAACGACCGATCAGCGCGAAGCCAACCACGAGTGCGACCAGGGTCGGCATGGTCCAACCTCTCGATGTGGCGAGCACGCCCACGTCACCCCCTCTGCCTAACGTTCGTTCGCCATCCTTCGGGTCCGCAGTGGACCCCTCGATGGCTCGACATCTCATGTTCTACACGTAATGATGTCGCCGTGCCTAACGAGCGTTCGGAAGATGTCCGACCCGAGACCCGGGAACTGCTGCTTCCCCCGCTGGCCGAGGAGCTGCCCGTCGGCGCGCGCCGACTGCTCGAGGCGGCCGTGGAGGGCTTCGCCGAGCGCGGGTACCACGGCGTGTCCGTGCGCGAGCTGGCCGCCGACGCCGGGATGCAGGCGGCGTCGGTGTACGCCCACTTCTCCTCGAAGGAGGCGCTGCTGGCCGAGCTCGTCCTCCGGGGGCCCCGGGCCGCCCGTACCGGGGGCCGGGATGCGATCCTCGGTGCCGGGCCCGACCCGATCGAGCAGCTCCGAGAGGGCGTGCTGGCCAACGTGCGCTTCCACGGCACCTACCCGCTCCTCGCCGTCGTCGCCAACGCTGAGCTGCACGCCCTGACCGATGAGCACCACCGTGAGGCCATCGACGCCCGTCATGGGCTCGCGGTCCTGTTCACCTCGGTGCTCGAGCGGGGCAACGCCACCGGCGACTTCGACTGCCCGGATCCGTGGCTCGCCCTCGGTGCCGTCGGCGGGATGACCATTCGGCTGGCGTCGTGGTTCCGCCCCGCCGGTCAGCGGGACGACGCCAGCCCCCTCACGACCTACCCCCGCGAGGCCATCGGATGGTTCCCCGAGGGCGACGACGACCTCGAGGTCATCGCCCAGGCGTACGCCAGCTTCGCCTTGCGGATCGTCGGCGCTCGACGGGACTGACCCCTTCGTGACCGAGGTGAAGATGCCCGTCAGGTGCGGGCGACGAAGCGCAGCTCATAGTCGCCGACCTCGAGGTCGCAGTCGGTGAAGCCCGCCGCCAGGAGGCGATCGATGAGCACGTGCTCATCGAGGGGCACGAAGATGTCGTCCTCGTGCGCCTCCCGGATGAAGTCGATGTCCCGGGTGTCGACGGCGAACAGAGCCGCTCCCGGTCGGAGGAGCCGCCGGATCGCCGCGAGGACGTCGTCCTGCTGCTCCTTCGACGGGACGTGGTGCAGCATCGAGAAGCACGTCGCGGCCGAGAACCGACTCGGCTCCAGGTCCACGGTGGCGGCGTCGGCATGGAGGACCGTCACGTTCATACCGGTCAGCCGAGCGGCGAGGCCGTTGGCCAGCTCTCGATCGAGCTCGACCGCGGTGACCGACGCGGCCCGCGTCCGCAGGATGTCCGTGGTGAGGCCGGGGCCGGGCCCGATCTCGACAACGTCCTCACCGAGGGCGGGGACCGGGGCGATCCCAGGCCCGGGGTCGGTCTCCAGACGCTCCCTCCAGAGGTCGCTCGCGAGGTAGTCGAGGTGGGCTTGGTTCATCGCCTCGTTGTACCGTCGGCGGGCGATGGCTGTCCCTGCGCACTCGGTCAAAGATCGTGCTGATCCGGCCATGGCGATCTCGCTGCAATCCCACCCCGAGATCCGGTGCGGCACCTTCGAGTGGCGTGGCCCGGCGACCACCACGACCTGGCACCACCACCCGCACCACCAGCTCGAGTACGCGCTCGCCGGTGTGGCACGTGTGCAGACCGACGCCGGCACCTACCTGCTCCCCCCGCAGCAGGCGATCTGGATCCCGGCGGGGCTGGAGCACCTCACGACGCTCCAGAGCGTCCACTCGATCGCGCTGTTCCTCGACCCGGGCTTCGCCCCGATGGCCGGCGACCGGGCGCTGGTGATCGCCGTCCCGCCGATCGTCCGGGAGATGCTCGTCTACGGCCTGCGCTGGCCCATCCAGCGCGGGCCGGGTTCACCGGCCGACGCCGGGCAGGCCGACCAGTTCTTTCGATCCCTCGCCTCGATCATCGCGGAACGGTTGGTCGACGAGTCCCCACTGCACCTGCCGTCCACAGTCGACGCGGTGCTGGCCCGTGTGCTGGAGCTCACCGAGGCAACCCTGCCCACCGTCAAGGTCGACGACGTGTGCGCGGCGGTGGGCCTCTCGGAACGGACCCTGCGCCGACGGAGCCTGGACGGGATCGGCATGACCTGGCAGGGCTACGTCGTCCGGAGCCGCCTGGTCCGCGCCGCCGCCCTCCTGGCCGAGGGTGATCGCTCCGTCCTCGACGTAGCGGCTGCGGTCGGGTATGAGAGCCAGAGCTCGTTCGCGCGGGCGTTCCGTCGGTGGATGGGGGATTCGCCTTCCGGCTACCGCCACCGGATCCGCTCGCAGAACGCCGCTGCAGGAGGAGGCCCAGGTCGCTGACCTGGGCCTCCTGTCATCACAGAGCTCGGGGGGGAGGACTCGAACCCCCAACGACTGGACCAGAACCAGCTGTGTTACCGATTACACCACCCCCGAACGGGCGGGCCGCAACCCTACCCAACGGGCTCCGGCGGTCGCACACCCTCTCGGGGGTCAGCCGGCGTGGAGGGGGTTGTCGATCCGGCCGAGGCGGTCGTAGCCGATGAGCCGGCCGAGCGACACCGCCACGGTCTCGCGCAGTAGCTGCTTGGTCTCGTTGAACGCGCTCAGGTGGGTGTCGCTGGGCGACACGGCGGCGTCGAAGCCGAGGTCGTCGGCCATGGCCTCCACGCGGAAGGCGTGGTAGTCGTCGGTGACGAGCAGGACGTGGTTGAGGTGCTCCTTGAGCAGGAACCGCGACACCGCCTCGAGGGAGGTCCAGGTGCTCGTGCCACCCACCTCCTTGAGGAGCGCGGCGTCGGGCACGCCCTGCTGGCGGAGGTAGATGTAGCCCGTGGTGGCCTCGGTGAACTTGTCCCCCGCCTGGCGGCCGCCGGTGAGCACCACCCGGGGGGCGTACCCGAGCCTGTACAGCTCGAGGGCGTGGTCGAGGCGCTCGCGCAGCACCGGCGACGGCTTGCCGTTGTACTGCGCTGCTCCCAGCACGATGATCGCGTCGGCCTTGGTGGCACCGTCGTGGCGGCTCATGCGGAACACCTGCACGAAGGTGAAGGCCAGGTACAGGAAGACGATCACGCCCAGGACCAGCGCGCCACGGATGGCCCAGCGGAGGACGCGACGGGTCACAGGCGAGCCCGCGCCTCCCGCAGACGAGCCAGCGTCCGCTCGCGCCCGAGGACCTCGAGCGCCTCGAACAGGGGCGGTCCCACGCTGCGGCCGGTGGTGGCGACCCGCACGGGGCCCTGGGCCTTGCTGAGCTGGGCCCCGCCCTCGGCGTTGACCAGGCCGGCCTTGACGGCGGCGGCCTCGATCGCGGCGCGGATCGGGTCGGCCGACCACGGCTCGGCGACGGCGAGCAGGTCGGCGGCCGCGTCGAGCATCTCAGGTGCCGCCTTGCCCTTGACGACGGCCTTGGTCCAGGACTCCTCGTCGACGGCGAGGGGCCCGTCCAGCAGGAACGCCACCATCGGCTCGATCTCGGGGAGGAGGCGCACCCGCTCCTGGATGAGGGGCGCGATGGGCGTCAGCACCGCCTCCACCTCGGGACCGCTGAGGAACGGTCGGGCCGCGTCGAGGAACGCCTCGACGGACAGCGCCCGCAGGTGCTCGGCGTTGACGTGCTGGAGCTTCTTCACATCGAAGAAGGCGGGCGAGGACGTGACGTCCTCGAGGCGGAACAGCTCGACGATCTCCGACAGCGGCCGGATCTCGACGGCGTCCTTGGGCCCCCAGCCCAGCAGGGCGAGGTAGTTCACCATCGCCGAGGCGAGGTAGCCCTCGTCCTTGAACTCCTGGACGCTGACCGAGTCGCGCCGCTTCGAGAGCTTCTGGCGCGCCTCGTTGACGAGCACCGGCAGGTGGGCGAACACCGGGCGGTAGTCGAGCCCGAGCGCGTCGCCGATGCACAGGTACTTCGGGGTGCCGTTGACGTGCTCCTCGCCCCGCACCACGTGGGTGATGCCCATCTCGGCGTCGTCGATGACGTTCGCCAGCAGGAACGTCGGCGTGCCGCTGGAGCGGAGCAGGACGAAGTCCTCGAGCGTGCGGTTCTCGACGCTGACGTGACCGCGGATGAGGTCGTCGAAGCTCGTGGCACCGTCGTCGGGGCTGCGGAAGCGCAAGGGGGTGGCCGGCGAGCGCTCCACGCCGCGGTCCCGGCAGAACCCGTCGTAGCCGGGCGGGCCGCCGCGCTCCTTGGCCCGGGCCTGCACGGCCTCGGGGGTGCAGTCGCACCAGTAGGCCCGACCGGCGGCCCGCAGGCGCTCGGCGGCGGCCTGGTACACCTCGAACCGGTCGCTCTGGTGGACCGGCTCGCCGTCCCAGCCGAGACCCAGCCACTCGAGCATGTCGAGGATGTTCTGGGTGAGCTCGGGCCGGTTGCGCTCGGTGTCGGTGTCCTCGATGCGCAGCAGGAACTCCCCGCCGACGCGGCGGGCCTCCAGCCAGTTGAACAGCACGGTGCGGGCCCCACCGACGTGCAGGTACCCCGTGGGTGAGGGCGCGAACCGCAGGCGGGGGGCGGGGGTGGTCACCACCCGAGGGTATCGGTCAGGCGTTGGCGGGCAGGGCCAGGAGGCTGCGCCAGTCGGCGCGGTGGGCCTCGGTGCCCTGCCGCGGCGCGGGCGGGGGGGCCGCCGGCGGCACGAGGTCGACGATGCGGCGCACCTCGTCGTAGTGGTGGGGGTGGGCCACCTCCTCGAACAGGTGGGAGCGCAGCTGCACGAGCTCGGCCGGGGCGTCGCCGAGGTACCCGAAGATGGTGAGCGCCACGGTGAGGTCGTGCACGACCGGGGCCCGGCCGTAGAGCGAGGCCCGCTTCAGGGCGACGGCGCAGCCCCCCGCGAGCGCGTCGCGCTCGTGCTCACCCGCATGGAGGGCGAGCTTGCCCTCGAACTGGCGGGCCAGGCGGATCACGTAGCCCTGGTCGGGGCCAGGGCTACCGAGCGACGGGCCGCTCGGCTGACCGGCGTCGACGAGCTCGCCGGGACGGTCCGCCCGCCACGGGTCGGGACGCCGGGGCGGGGACTCGTAGGTGCGCAGGACGCGCGTGCGGTCGACGGGGACGTACTCGGGGGCGGCCACGCCGCGAACCTACTCGGAGCTGTGGAGGAGGCCCCACACCAGGGCATCGGTGAGGGCCTGCCACGAGGCCTCGATGATGTTGGCGGAGACACCGATGGTGGTCCACGCCCGCTCGCCGTCGGTGGAGTCGAGCAGCACCCGCACGACGGCGCCCGTGGTGGCCACGCCGTCGAGGATGCGCACCCGGTAGTCGGTGAGCTGGATGTGCTCCACCTGCGGGAAGGTGCCGACGAGGACGCGGCGCAGCGCCTGGTCGAGGGCGTTGACCGGGCCGTTCCCCTCCCCCACCGCGATCTGGCGCTCGCCGTCGATCCACAGCTTGACGGTGGCCTCGGTGTCCAGCGCCGGCGTGACCAGCTCGGCCTGGGGCGTCTCGCGGTGGTACGTCGTCACCCGGTAGCCCTCGACCTCGAAGAGGTCGTGCTGGAGCCCGGCGGCGCGGCGCATGAGCAGCTCGAGGCTGGCATCCGCGGCCTCGAAGACGAACCCCTGGGCCTCCAGCTCCTTGAGGTCCTCCGACAGCTGCCCGGCGGCCCGGTCATCCAGGTCGACGCCGAGCTCCTTGGCCTTCATCGACATGCCGGCCCGGCCGCCGAGGTCCGACACGAGCACCCGGGTGCCGTTGCCGACCAGCTCGGGTGCGATGTGCTCGTAGGTGGCGCCGCCGGCCTTGCCGAGGGCGGACGTGTGGAGCCCGCCCTTGTGCGCGAACGCGGACTGGCCGACGTAGGGGTCCGCCGAGTGCGGCGGCAGGTTCACGAGCTCGGCCACGTGGCGGCTCACCGCGGTGAGCCGGGAGAGGTTGCCCTAGGGCAGGCAGCGCCCGTCGAGCTTGACCTCGAGGTTCGGGCTGCAGGTCATGAGGTTGGCGTTGCCGGTGCGCTCGCCGTAGCCGTTGATCGTGCCCTGGAGCTGCGTCGCGCCACCGAGCACGGCGGCGATCGAGTTGGCGGCCGCGCACCCCGAGTCGTTCTGGGTGTGGATGCCGAGGCGCTGGTCGTCGCCGAAGTAGCCGGAGACCTCGCCGACGATGCGCTGCACCTCGTGCGGCAGCGAGCCACCGTTGGTGTCGCACAGCACGAGGCAGTCGGCGCCGTTGGTGGCGGCGGCCTCGAGCACCCGCAGGGCGAACTCGGCGTTGGCCTTGTAGCCGTCGAAGAAGTGCTCGGCGTCGAAGAACACCCGCAGGCCGGCCGACTTGAGGAAGGCCACCGACTCCGCGACCATCGCCACGCCCTCCTCGAGCGTGGTCTGGAGCGCCTCGGTGACGTGGTAGTCCCAGGACTTGCCCACGATGCAGGCCGTGGACGTGCCGGCGCCGACGAGGGCGGCGAGGGTCGGGTCGACGTCGACCTTGCCCGCGGGGCGGCGCGTGGAGCCGAAGGCCACCAGCGTGGCGGTGGACAGCGACAGCTCCGTGATGGCGCGCCGGAAGAACTCCTCGTCCTTCGGGTTGGCCTGCGGGTAGCCGCCTTCGATCCACGCGACGCCCAGCCAGTCGAGCTGCTCGGCCACCTTGAGCTTGTCCTCGACGGTGAGCGAGATGCCCTCGAACTGGGCGCCGTCGCGCAGGGTCGTGTCGAAGATCTCGACGGAGGCGGGCAGGGGCCGGGCGACGGGGTCTACTGGCACAGCTCGACCCAGTCCTTGTACTTGTCGTTCTGGCCCCGCACGACCTTGCCGTAGGCCTCACCGATGGCGACGGTCATGGGCCCGGGGGTGGGGATCGGGCGGTCGTCGACCGAGTTCACCGCGGACACCTCGGCCGCGGTGCCGACCACGAACATCTCGTCGGCCACGTACACATCGCTGCGGGTGAGCTCGCCGAAGCCGACCTCGAAGCCGAGGTCCTTGGCCAGGTTGATGACGGTGTCCTGCGTGATGCCCTCGAGCGCACCGGCCGACAGGGGCGGCGTGATGAGCTTGCCGTTGCGGGCCACGAAGATGTTCTCCCCGGTGCACTCGGACACGAACCCGGCCCGGTTGAGCATGAGGGCCTCGTCGTAGCCCGCCTTGAGCGCCTCGACCTTGGCGAGGGACGAGTTCACGTAGTTGCCGGTGGTCTTGGCCGCCGGCGGCATCGTGTTGTGGTCGTGGCGGATCCAGCTGCTGATCTTCATGCGCACGCCCTTCGTGAGGGCGTCGTCGCCGAGGTACGCACCCCAGGGCCAGCAGGCCACCGACACGTCGACCGTGCACGGCAGGGTGTTCAAGCCCATCTCGCCGTAGCCGTAGTACGCGATGGGGCGGATGTAGCAGCCGGGAAGCCCGGTGGAGGCCACGGTGTCCTTGGTGGCCTGCACCAGGTCGGCCACCGAGTACGGGATCTCCATGCCGAGGATGGCGGCGGAGCGGAACAGCCGCTCGATGTGGTCGGTGAGGCGGAACACGCCGGGCCCGTCGCTGGTCTCGTAGGCGCGGATGCCCTCGAACACGCCCATGCCGTAGTGGAGGGTGTGCGTGAGGATGTGGATCTGGGCCTGGTCCCACGGGACGAGGGTGCCGTTCATCCAGATCTTCTCGGTGGGGGTGATGGGCATGGCTGTGATCCCTTCTGTGGATCTCAGACCCGGTCGGCGACGAGGTCGCCGATCTCGGTGGTCGAACCGGTGAGCGAGGAGGTGTCGGCGCAGGCCTTGCGGACGCGGGCCGCCGCGTCGCCTTCGCCGAGGAAGTCGAGCATGAGCGCCGCGGACAGGATCGCGGCGACGGGGTTCGCCTTGTTCTGGCCGGCGATGTCGGGGGCCGAGCCGTGGACCGGCTCGAACATCGACGGACCGGTGCGGGCGGGGTTCAGGTTGCCGGACGATGCGAACCCGATCCCCCCGGATACCGCGCCCCCGAGGTCGGTCAGGATGTCGCCGAACAGGTTGTCGGTCACCACCACGTCGTACTGCTCCGGCGACTGCACGAAGTAGATGCAGGCGGCGTCCACGTGGTTGTAGGCGGTGGTGACCCCGGGGTGCTCGGCGGCCACGTCGTTGAAGGCCCGCTCCCACAGGTCCCCGGCGAAGGTGAGGACGTTGGTCTTGTGGACCAGGGTGAGGTGCTTGCGCGCGCGGGACTCGGCCAGCTCGAAGGCGTACCGGATGCAGCGCTCCACGCCCATGCGGGTGTTCACCGAGCCCTGGGTGGCCACCTCGTGGGGAGTGCCTCGGCGCAGGAAGCCGCCCTCGCCGGCGTAGGAGCCCTCCGTGTTCTCCCGGATGACGATCATGTCGACCCCGTTGGCCGGGTGCAGGAACGGGCGCTGGTTGATGTAGAGGTCGAGCTCGAAGCGCATCTTGAGCAGCAGCCCGCGCTCGATGAGCCCCGGCGGGACACCGGGGGTGCCGACCGCGCCGAACAGCAGGGCGTCGAGGCCCCGCCACTCGTCGAGGACCTCGTCGGGCAGGACGGTGCCGTCGCGCAGGTAGCGGGCCCCTCCGAGGTCGTAGTCGACCGTGTCCAGCACCACCCCGGCGGCTCGCACGACCTTCAACGCCTCGGCCGTGACCTCGGGACCGATCCCGTCGCCTCCGATGACCCCAACTTGGTGACCCACGACCACTCTCCTGCTTCGAGACCCCTCTAGAACGGAAAAACCGCCCACCAGGGTGGACGGTCGAAGGCAGCGCACGCCGATCCGGCGTGCGCTACACGATGATGACTACTGCCTGAGCGGACATGGACATCGCAGGCAGTGTCTGCCATCGGCGGGCACCTCGTCAAGCGGACTACCGTCCCGGGCACAGCGCCTGACCAGGGGGAACGCATGCGCACACCGCTCACCATCGGCGGCCACCTCGACCGGGCCGCCCTCGTCTACGGCGATCGCGTCGGCATCGTCGACGAGCCCGACGCCCCCGGGGGTGGTCTCGGGGAGGTCACCTACGGCCGGATGCGACAGCTGGCCCGGGCCCAGGCGGCCGCCCTCGACGAGCGCGGCATCGCCCGGGGTGAGCGCGTCGCCGTGCTGTCCCAGAACGCCGGACGGCTGCTGACCTCGTTCTTCGGGGTGAGCGGCTACGGCCGGGTGCTGGTGCCGATCAACTTCCGGCTCTCGCCGGCGGAGATCGAGTACATCCTCGAGCACTCGGGCGCCTCGATGCTGCTGGTGGACCCCGAGCTGGCCGACTCCGTCGCCCACCTGGGGGTGAAGCACCGGGTGGTGCTGGGGACCGACACCGACGCCGAGGTGTTCCTGGAGGGCCGCGAGCCCGAGCCCTGGGAGGACCAGGACGAGGACGCCACCGCCACCATCAACTACACGAGCGGCACCACGGCGCGCCCCAAGGGCGTGGAGCTGACCCACCGCAACCTGTGGACCAACTCGGCGATCTTCGGCTGGCACACCGGGGTGTGCGACCGCGACGTGTACCTCCACACGCTGCCGATGTTCCACTGCAACGGCTGGGGGATGCCCTACGCGCTGACGGCCATGGGCGTGCCGCAGGTCGTGCTCCGCAAGGTCGACGGCGCCGACATCCTGCGCCGCATCGAGGACCGGGGCGTCACCCTGCTCTGCGGTGCCCCCGCGGTCGTGGCGATGGTGCTCGAGGCCGCCGCCACCTGGGACGGACCGGTCCCCGGTCGCGACCGGGTGCGGATCGTGGTGGCCGGCGCCCCGCCGCCGACCCGCACGATCGAGCGCATCGAGACGGAGCTGGGCTGGGAGTTCATCCAGATCTACGGCCTCACCGAGACGGCCCCGCTGCTCACGATCAACCGCACCCGGGCCGAGTGGGACCACCTCGACACCAACGAGCGGGCCCAGCGCCTGGGGCGGGCCGGGGTGCCGGCGGTGGGCATCGAGGTGGCCGTCGACCCGCAGGGCGAGGTCATCGCCCGGGGCAACCACATCCTCAAGAGCTACTGGGACCAGCCCGAGGCCTCCCACGACGCGCTCGGCACCGGGTGGTTCCGCACCGGCGACGGCGGCACGCTCGACGACGGCGGGTACCTCACGATCCAGGATCGCAAGAAGGACGTGATCATCACCGGCGGCGAGAACGTCAGCTCGATCGAGGTCGAGGACGCGCTGTTCTCGCACCCCTCGGTGGCCGAGGTGGCCGTGATCGGCGTGCCCGACGAGAAGTGGGGCGAGACGATCAAGGCCCTCGTGGTGCTCGCCCCGGGCACCACCGCCACCGAGGACGAGCTGCGGGCGTGGTGCAAGGAGCGGCTGGCCGGGTACAAGTGCCCCACGACCGTCGAGCTGCGCGACGAGCTGGCCCGCACCGCCACCGGCAAGCTCCAGAAGTTCAAGCTGCGGGCCCCGTACTGGGAGGGCCGGGAGCGCCAGGTCAACTGATCGCCCCGGCGATC
>JACXTT010014127.1_pt1 | contig 10475 bp, 10 predicted proteins | sample 9270951 | NCBI WGS metagenome assembly JACXTT01 (sample SAMN15532306, study PRJNA645909) | rock metagenome | isolation source: weathered quartz diorite | place: Puerto Rico | collected 2017-06-21
ATGAAATCTCCGATGTCGGGGGTGCGCCGACAGGGCGCGGTACGGGTCAACCCTGCCCTATCCACCTGTGAACCGGTCCATACGGGCGTGAGGAACCGGCAACCCGGAGTTAACGCAGATGTATTTGAACGATCCGTAACCTCGCCTGACCGGTCTCGTTATGCCCAGTACACGTCGTTTTCGAAGGATCCGGGGGGCTCCTTTGAATCTCATGTCGTCGTTCTGGGAGATCGATCATGAAGAAGGTTGCCTTCACCTTTGCCGCAGCGCTCGCTGCGGTGCTGGTGACGCTCGGATTCGCGCCCTCCGCGACCGCCTACCCGGACGCCCGGATGGACCTGAGCGTGGACCGGCAGGTGCTGTACGGCGGTGACGCCTTCACCGCTACGGCCACGGCGAACCTGACCTGCGCCTGGAACCTGTCCTGGAACAGCGTGGCGCGGAACAACACCAGCGCGACCTACGTGACCACCTACGTCGCCCCCGCCGTCACCCGGATCACCCGGATCCCGCTCAACGGCACCTGCTCCTACACGGCGCCCGCCGGTCGTGGCGCAACGCGGGCCGTGGCGACCGCCCAGACGTGGCACCGCACCATCACGATCACCGTGCTTCCGCGCGGAAGCGCTGCCGCCGCCCCGAAGAGCGGTGGCGGCAACCTGCCCAACACCGGTGGCCCGGACGAGCTCGTCCTGTACGCCGGTCTGGCGCTCCTGCTCGCGGGCGCCGGAGCTGTCGCACTGGCCCGACGGCGGGCCGAGGGCGCCGACCTGGCTGATCTCTCCGGCCAGACCGCCTAGTCTTTCCCCCGTGGGGTTCGAGTGGGGTTCCGTCGTCACGCGTCGCCGGGTCGGCATCGGTGCGGTACTCCTCGTCGTCCTGGTCATCGCGTGGTTCTTCTGGCAGGCCTTCACGGCCTCCCGTGCGTTGCAGGACGCCCGGGACAGCGCACGGCGGGTCCAGCAGCTGATCCAGGCCGGTGACTTCGCCGGCGCCAGCCGCGAGCTCGACCACCTCCGCAGCGACACCGACCTCGCGCACAACCGCACCAGCGGGGTGCTCTGGGACATCGGCCGGCACATCCCGTACTTCGGGCGCAACGTCGGAGCGGTTCAGACGGTCTCGTCGGTGCTCGACACCGCCACGAAGATCAACGCCCCGATCGCCCTGTCCCTGAGCCAGGCGCTGGACGCCGGCAAGTTCAAGCCGGTCAACGGCCAGATCGACCTGGCGGAGATCAAGAGCCTCACCCCCGAGGTCGACCGGGCGGCCGCCTCGATCGAACAGGCCGGCAAGCAGCTCGACACCATCAACGCGGACAGCCTGACCTTCCCGTTCAACGACCTGGTCGGTGACCTGCAGACGCGGGTCGACACCGCCCGGACGAGCGCGACCGCGACGGCGAACGCCTTCGACCTGCTGCCGGCGATGCTCGGTGAGTCCAGCCCCCGCAACTACCTGCTGATGATCCAGAACCCGGCCGAGCTCCGGGCGACCGGTGGCCTTCCCGGCGCGCTCGCCATCCTGCACGCCGACAAGGGCAGGATCACGATGGGCTGGCAGGGGTCGTCGGGCGACATCAACGGCAAGCAAGGCTTCACCTCTCCGGTCGTCAAGCTGCCGAGCGACACGTTGCAGCAGTACGGTCCGACGTTGGCCACCGACTTCCGTGACATCAACTTCACGCCCGACTTCCCGGTCGCGGCCCAGATCGCCCGGGTGATGGTGCGCGAGCGGCAGGGCACGGACGTGGACGGTGTGATCTCGATCGATCCGATCGCGATGGCCGGGCTGCTGACCGGGACCGGGCCGGTGGCGATCGGCAGCGGGGTCACCCTGACGGCAGCGAACGCCGTCCCGGTGCTGCTCAGCCAGACCTACCAGCTGATCCAGAACCCCGGGTCCCAGGACGCGTTCTTCTCCGACGTGGCCAGGAAGATCTTCAACGCGGTCACCGGGGGCCAGGGCAGCCAGCAGAACGCGATCCGGGCGCTGGCCACCGCGACGTCAGAGCACCGGGTGCTGCTCTGGTCCGACCACGCCGACGAGGAGTCCCGGATCGCGAACACCGCGATCGCCGGCGCGCTGGGCAGCGCGTCGGGCAACGTCCCGCACGTCGGGATGTACCTGAACAACAGCAGCGCGTCGAAGATGGACTACTACCTGCAGTACCGCACCTCGGTGGCCGCGGTGGACTGCCGGCAGCACGGTGCGCAGGACCTCCGGACCACGGTCGCGCTCGTGTCCAAGATGCCGACCGACTACTCCAGGCTCGGCGTCTACGTGCTCGGCACCGGTGCGTACTCGCCCCAGGGCACCATCGCGGTGAACCTTCGCATCTACGCGCCGTACGGCGGCCAGATCACCGGGATGCAGGTCGACGGCGTGGACCACTCGGTCACCTCCAACACCCACGACGGCCGCCAGGTCGCGTTCCTCCCGGTATCACTGAAACCCGGTCAGCAGATGGTGGTCACGGCCGACATCCAGACCGCCAACGGGCAGTCCGGCAACGGGCAGTTCGACTTCACGCCCGGCATGCTTCCGGCACCGAACGGCGTCAAGATCAACAGCGCCTGCTAGCTCCCGATTGTGTCGGCCCCTGCTACCGGAGCCGACCGTGACAGCGCTACTGTCAGCGTCATGGATTTCTCCCCTTCCCCACGGGCAGCTGAGCTCGCCGGACTCGTCTCCGCGTTCGTCACCGACGAGATCGAACCGGTCCAGGACGCCTACCACCGCGACGTCGCCGCCGCCCGCGAGGCCGGCGCCTGGGCCGAGTCGCCGATCATGGGCGAGCTGCGTGCCAAGGCACGGGCCCAGGGGCTCTGGAACCTCTTCCTTCCGCTCGGCCACGACAGGCCGTACGCCGAGCAGTTCGGCACCCACGGTGGCGCCGGCCTGAGCAACTCCGACTACGCACCGCTCGCGGAGCTGATGGGTCGGGCCACCTTCCTGGCGCCGTACGTCTTCAACTGCAACGCGCCGGACACCGGCAACATGGAGGTGCTGCTCAAGTACGGCACCGCCGAGCAGAAGAAGGAGTGGCTCGAGCCGCTGCTGGACGGGCAGATCAGGTCCGCCTTCGGGATGACCGAGCCCGGGGTCGCCAGCTCCGACGCGACCAACATGGCGGCCACCGCCGTGGTCGACGGCGACGAGGTGGTGGTCAACGGGCGCAAGTGGTTCTCCACAGGCGTCGGCCACCCCGACTGCAAGATCATGATCTTCATGGGTCTCTCGGACCCGGAGGCCGACCGGCACCACCGGCACACGATGGTGCTGGTGCCGCTGGACAGCCCCGGCGTCAAGATCGAGCGGCTGCTCTCGACCAACCACGTCTACGACGAGCCGGTCGGTCACGGCGAGGTGTCGTTCGACAACGTCCGGGTCCCGGTGGCCAACATCCTGCTCGGTGAGGGCCGCGCCTTCGAGATCGCGCAGGGTCGGCTCGGCCCGGGCCGGATCCACCACTGCATGCGGCTGATCGGCCAGGCCGAGGTGGCACTGGAGCTGGCGATCAAGCGCGGGCTCTCGCGGACCGCCTTCGGCAAGCCGCTGGTCAACCTCGGCGGCAACCAGGAGCGGATCGCGGACGCGCGGATCGCGATCGACCAGGCCCGGTTGCTGGTCCTCAACGCCGCCTGGAAGCTGGACGTCGGCGGACCGCTGAACGCGCTGTCCGAGGTCAGCCAGATCAAGGTGATCGTGCCGAACGTGACCCAGCAGGTGATCGACATGGCGATCCAGCTGCACGGAGGCGGCGGGATGTCGCAGGACGTGCCGCTCTCGGCGATGTGGACGAACGCGCGTGCCCTGCGGCTGGCCGACGGTCCCGACGAGGTGCACCGCGGCGTGGTCGCCCGGATCGAGATCGGCAAGCACCGCTGATGAGGGCTCTGGTGACCGGCGGTGCGTCGGGCCTCGGTGCGGCACTCTGCCGAGCGTTGCTCGCGCGTGGCGACGAGGTGATCAGTGCGGACGTCAACCCGCCGGCCGAGCCGATCGACGGTGTCGAGTACCTGACGCTCGACGTGCGCTCGGACGACGACTGGGCCGCAGCCCTGGCCCGGGTCACCGAGCGCTGGGGTGGCCTGGACCTGCTCTTCAACAACGCGGGCGTGGCCGGCGGCGGCCGGATCGACGTCGCCGGGATGGACGAGTGGCAGTGGATCACCGAGATCAACCTGTTCGGCGTGGTCCGCGGGACCCGGGCGTTCGTGCCGATGATGAAGGCCCAGCGCAGCGGGACGATCGTGAACACGGCGTCGCTCGCCGGCCTGGTGCACCCCGCCGGGATGGCGTCGTACAACGCGGTGAAGGCGGCCGTCGTCGCCTTCAGTGAGACTGCCGGGCACGAGCTGGCCGAGTACGGGATCCACGTGTCCGTGGTGTGCCCGTCCTACTTCCGCACCCCGCTGGTCGACAACATGCAGGGCACCGACGCTGCGGTCGGCACGGTGATCGGAGCGCTGGTCGCCAACTCGCCCACCAGCGCTGACGACATCGCGGCTGCGGTGCTGGCCGGGATCGGCGCCGGCGACGAGGTGATCCTTCCCGACGACGCCGCGCGGGCGGCGTACGGGCTCAAGGTCGCCGATCGTGCCGGGTACAACACGGTCATGCGCAAGCAGGCCGAGCGGCTCAACGCGATGGGCGCACCGCTGTGACGATCGAGGGTGCCTCGGCCGTCCGCGACGAGGACAGCTTCGACGTCGAGGCCGTGCGCGCGTGGCTGGCGACCCAGGGCACCGAGCTCGTCGGTGACGTCGCCGTCCAGCAGTTCGGCGGCGGTGCTTCCAACCTGACGTACTCGCTACGGACTGCCGACGCCGACCTGATCCTGCGACGGCCGCCGGTCGGCAAGAAGGCGGCCGGGGCCCACGACATGGGCCGGGAGTTCCGGATCCAGGACGGCCTCAAGGACGCGTTCGGCCTGGTGCCGGCGATGGTCGCGCTGTGCCAGGACGAGTCGGTGCTCGGATCGGAGTTCTACGTGATGCAGCGCGTCGACGGGATCATCCCGCGACGCGACTTCCCGCCCGAGGTGTCGCTGACCACCGAGCAGACCCGTCAGCTGTGCACCAACGCGCTCGACGTCCTGATCGACCTGCACCGGGTCGACATCGACGCGACCCCGCTGGCCTCGATGAACAAGGGCGACGGGTACGTCGAGCGGCAGATCTCCGGGTGGTCGACCCGGTTCCGCAACGCGCACACGCCGGACATCGGCGACTACGAGGACGTGATGGCCTGGCTCGACGCGAACAAGCCCGCGGACGTCGCGAACTGCATGATCCACAACGACTTCCGCTTCGACAACCTGGTGCTGTCCGCCGACGACCCGACCCGGCCGATCGCCGTCCTGGACTGGGAGATGGCCACCGTCGGTGACCCGTTGATGGACCTCGGCGGCACGATGGCCTACTGGGTCCAGGACGACGACGAGGAGTTCTTCCGGATGTTCCGTCGTCAGCCGACGAACCTGCCGGGGATGCTGTCGCGGGCCGAGGTCGTGGACTACTACTGCGAGCGGATGGGATACAGCGTCACGCCTGAGCAGTGGCGCTTCTACGAGGTCTACGGGTTGTTCCGGCTCGGCGTGATCGCCCAGCAGATCTACTACCGCTACTTCCACAAGCAGACCACCAACGAGGCGTACGCGATCTTCGGTCCCGCGGCGAACCACCTCGAGACCCGGTGCGCCGCGATCATCCGCGACGGCTCGGCCTGAGGATGGGCCAGATCCTGCTGGTCCGGCACGGCCAGGCGTCGTTCGGGTCTGACGACTACGACGCGCTGTCCTCGCTCGGCTTCGACCAGTCACGGCTGCTCGGCCTCGGTCTGGCCTCGCGCCGGATCGAGGTGGCCAGCGTCGTGCACGGCTCGATGCGCCGGCACCGGGAGACCGCGGAGACCTGCGCTGCGTCGGCCGGCTGGGACGTCGTACCGGTGGTGGACGACGGGTGGGACGAGTTCGACTTCCTCTCCGTCCTCGCGGTGCACCCGCACGAGTTCGGGGCCGAGCCGACCAAGGCGGAGTTCCAGCGGCTCTTCGAAGCGGCGACCGCTGCCTGGATCGCGGGCGAGGACCGGCCGTACGCCGAGACGTTCCTGGGCTTCTGCGCCCGGGTGGAGGCTGCCCTGGAACGGACCGCCGCGCTGGCTGCCGAAGGGGACGTCGCGGTCTTCACCTCCGGCGGCCCGATCGCCTGGGCCGTGGCCGCCGTACTGGTCGACGGGGGCAGCGCCAGCCTGTGGACCCGGTTGAACCGGATGGCGGTCAACTCCGCCCTGACCCGGTTGATCTCGGGTTCGCGCGGCATCAACCTGCTCTCCTACAACGAACAGTCCCACCTCGATGGCGTGCCCGGCGCGCTCTCCTACCGCTAAGGACCTCACTGTGTCGAAGACGATCCTGATCACCGGTGCCAGCAGCGGACTCGGTGCCGAGATGGCCCGGCAGTTCGCCGCGCGCGGTTACGACCTGGCGCTGTGCGCGCGGCGTACCGAGAAGCTCGACGGGCTCAAGGCGGAGATCGCGGCATCGCAACCGGGTGCCCGGGTGGAGATCCGCGCGCTGGACGTGACGAACGACGACCAGGTCTTCGAGGTCTTCCGTGGGTTCCAGGCCGACTTCGGAACCATCGACCGGATCGTGATCAACGCCGGACTCGGCAAGGGCGCACCCCTGGGCACCGGCCGGTACGACGCCAACCGCGAGACCGCGATGACCAACTTCGTCGCCGCGCTGTGCCAGGCCGAGGCCGCGATGGAGATCTTCCGGGCGCAGAACTCGGGCCACTTCGTGATGGTCAGCTCGATGTCCGCGGTCCGCGGGATGCCCAAGACGCTGACCACGTACGCCGCCACCAAGGCAGGCGTCGCGCACCTCGCCGAGGGCCTGCGCGCCGAGCTGTACGGCAAGCCGATCAAGGTGACGGTGCTGTACCCGGGCTATATCGCGTCGGAGATGAACGAGAAGATCGACAAGCCCACGCCGCTGATGGTGAGCACCGAGAAGGGCGTGAAGGCGATGGTCGCCGCGATCGAGCGCGAGGTCGGCTCGGCAGCCGTGCCTGCACTGCCGTGGGCTCCCCTCGGTGTCGTGATGAAGCACGCCCCGATGCCGGTGTTCAAGAAGCTGATCTAGTCGGCGACCAGGAACTGATTCACGAGCCCGGGGATCGCGGCATCGGCGAACCCGGCGGCCCACTCCTCGGGCAGGTCGAGGATCTCGTAGGACTGCCGACCCGCTGCGGTCGTGGCGGTGAGGCTGACCAGGCCTGCCCGCCGCTGGAAGAACGTCTGCCGCACGTTCCAGCCGATGATGCCGCTGCGCTGCAGGGCGTCGCGGCGCCCCCGCAGCGAACCCCACCGCATTACGACGTACGCCGGAGTGAGGGCGTGCCCGAGGCGGCGGTACCGGTCGAGGCCGAGGAACAGGCCGATCACCGGGAGGGGAGTCGTGGCCAGGGCCAACCACAGCGGCCATGACGCGCTCAGACTCAGCACGATCACCAACGCCGGGACCAGCGCGAGCGGCACAGTCCCACGCACGATCCGGCGACGCCGCGCAGACGACCCGTGCTGGACCAGGTCGGCGTACAGCGGGCCGTTCTCCTCGAGGATCCGTTCGCCGACAGCGATGACCACCCCGCGCGGTGCCGGCGGAACCAAGGGCGAGCTGCCGCGGGACCGACGGTTGACCCCGGTGACGATCCCGGTCAACCTGCCGCCGCCCGCGAGGCGCAGCCCGAGCGGTTCGTGGATCTCCAGCCCGCGCAGCCGGTCGAGGTCGATGCTCGTCTCGCGGGTGGTCAGGGCGCCGTGGCGGACGTGGATGCTGGCGTCGTCGCGGGTCAGCGTGAAGCCCCAGTTGGTGAGCAGGTAACCGATGATCGCGAGGACCGAGATCACGATCAGGAAGGTCACCAGGCCCGCCGGGATCGTCACGTACAGCGGCAGCGCCTTGACGTCCTTGCCGACCTGCGAGGTGTCCACGAGCTTGGCGATGAGCGCGCCGAGGAACTGGCTCGACGCGGCGATCGCAGCGAGCACGATCACCAGGCCCGAGGTGGTCAGCGGTGCGAACCGCACCCACCCCGGGTCGAAGTCCATCAGCGAGACCGGTCGGCTCGGGTACGCGGTCGGTTGCGCCCCGGTCGCCGCCGTCGCCGGGACGTCGGCCGGCGCACGGTCGCTCTCCGCCTCGTGCAGCAGGTCGGCCCGCAGCCGCCGTGCCTCGGCCGACCCCAGCGAGTCCAGCACCAGCCGGCCGTCCTTGCCCCGGTTGGCGCTCCCGGTCCCGATCTCGACCTTCTCCAGCTGGAGCAGGCGGTGGATCGGGGACGCGGTCAGCTCGACGGTGCGCACCCGGTCCAGGGGAGCCGTCAGGACACTGCGGCCGAGGATGCCGCGCCGCAGCTCGATCTGGCCGCCGGTGATCCGGAACCGGGTGGTGGCGAACCGGATCAGGCCGATCGCGATCGGGACCGCGAGGCCGAGGTAGTGCCACGGCCCGCTGTCGCCGCCGGAGCCGAGGACGAAGACGCCGATGACCAGCGGCAGGAAGCGGACGAGCTCGGTGACGGGGTGGACCAGCAGCATCCGGATGTCGAGGCGGCGCCAGTCGGCGTCGCGGCTGAGCTCGTGTCCGGGCTCGCTCACGTGGCGTCGCCGACCTCGGCCTCGGTACGCCGGGTCAGCTCCTCGACCAGCCCTTCGGCCACGTGCAGGTCGAGGCCCTCGATCTTCAGCGGGCCGGCGGCGGACGCGGTCGTGACGGTCACGGTCGCCAGCCTCACCAGCCGGCTGACGATCCGTTGCTCGAGGTCGACGGTCTGCACCCGTGACATGGGCGCGATCCGGCGTTCCCGGGTGATCCAGCCGCGCTGGGTGTAGACGGCGGTCGCGGTGCTCTCCCAGCGGTGCACCCGGTAGCGGTACGCCGGCATCGCGGTGACGTACGCGATCGCGAGTACCGCATAGGCGGCCCAGACCTCCCACGGCAGGTCGTCGCCGCCCAGGGCGAAGAGGCCGGCGATCACGGCCGGGATCGCGGCACGGATCGCCGCCTCCACGCGCCAGACGGCGCGGGCCCTCGGGGAGACCAGGTTCACCGGGTCCCGGAACCGTGCCCCGAGTGCGTTCTCGGTCATGCCTTCACCCTAGGGCGTCAGTCCATGAGCAGGCGGATGACCTCGAGCGCCTCGTCGATCGCAGTCTCGCGCTGGACGATCGCGTCGTTGTAGACGAATCCCTCGATCAGCCGGACCACTGCGTAGGCGAGCAACCCGGTGTCCCCGCGGGGAACGTAGGTCCCGCGGGCAGCTTCCTCGTCGGCCAGCCGCTTGACCTCCGCCACCAGCTTGTCCTGGAACGGGCCGCGCGAGGTCAGCAGGCGCAGCGCCGCGTAGGTCTCGTTGCGCAGGAACTCCTGCAGCGCGTTCGACCCGGTGACCGTCTCGACGTACAGGCGGAGCGCCTCGACGACCCGGTCGGCTCCGGCCAGCCCCGCGGTCTTCTCCCAGACGTCGTCGATCACCAGCTGGCTGAGCGACCAGATCACGTCCTGCAGCAGCCGCTCGCGACCGCCGGTCCAGCGGTAGAGCGTGTTGCGCGAGATCTCGAGCTCGCGAGCGAGCTCGCGCATGTCGACGCGCTGCCCGGCCAGGTAGGTGCGGGTGGCGGCCGCGTACGCATCGGGAGGGCTCGCCATGGCGGAACTCTAGCGGATGTGAGGACACCCACAGGATCTGTCTCTTGTGGGACACATACGCAAGGTGTCACGCTTGTGTGATGGATGCTGACGTCATCGTCGTGGGAGCCGGCCTGGCCGGTCTGGTCGCGACCGCGGAGCTCGCTGACGCGGGCAAGAAGGTGCTGCTGCTCGACCAGGAGCCGGAGCAGAGCCTGGGTGGGCAGGCCTTCTGGTCGTTGGGCGGCCTGTTCCTGGTCGACACCCCGGAGCAGCGCCGGATGGGCATCAAGGACTCCTACGACCTGGCGCTCCAGGACTGGATGGGCAGCGCCCAGTTCGACCGTGACTGCGACTACTGGCCCCGGAAGTGGGCCGAGGCGTACGTCGGCTTCGCAGCCGGCGAGAAGCGGCAGTGGCTGCACGACCAGGGCCTGCGGATCTTCCCGGTCGTGGGCTGGGCCGAGCGCGGTGGTGGACTGGCCGGCGGTCACGGCAACTCGGTCCCGCGCTTCCACCTGACCTGGGGAACCGGTCCCGGCGTGGTCGCTCCCTTCGAACGCCGGGTGCGCGAGGCCGTCGCGAAGGGTCTGGTCCAGATCCGGCACCGGCACCAGGTCGACGACCTGGTCAAGACCGGGGGAGCCGTGACCGGTGTCCGCGGAACGCTGCTGGCGCCGGACTCGATGGAGCGCGGGCGAGCCTCGAACCGCGACGCGGTCGGTGACTTCGAGTACGCCGCCCAGGCCGTGATCGTCACCTCCGGTGGCATCGG
>JACXTT010014128.1_pt1 | contig 10475 bp, 5 predicted proteins | sample 9270951 | NCBI WGS metagenome assembly JACXTT01 (sample SAMN15532306, study PRJNA645909) | rock metagenome | isolation source: weathered quartz diorite | place: Puerto Rico | collected 2017-06-21
GGTGCCCGCTGGCTCGAGCGGTGGGATCGAACGCCGGTGCGACCGCCGGTCGATCGCCCCTGAGCGGCACCACACCGGCCGCGTTCGACGACGGTTCGTATCGGCTCGAGCGGTGGGCCTACGACGAACGTCGACGACGTCGGCGTCCGCGGTGGCGGAACGCCCCGGTAACTTCTCGACCGTGCACGGCAACATCTCGATGAGAGAGGAGTCGAGGAGGCACGTCCATGTCACGAATCCTTTCCGTCGGGATCATGGGGCTCCTGCTGACCGCCGCGCCATCGCACGCGCTGTTTCACGTCTCGAACATCGACGAGCTCGACGCCAAGGCCGGCGGCGATGCGTCCGCCCAATACGTCCAGATCCGCATGTTGGCCCCCCTCCAGAACATGGTGGCGCATGCGCGCCTGTCGGTCTTCAACTGCGACGGCTCGTTCAACCAGGTGCTGCTCGAGTTGCCGAGCAACGTCCCCAACTCCGGCGCGGGGCTGCGCTGGATCGCCGCGACGGCGGCCGGCGCCGCGGGCGGAATCACGCCCGACTTCACCATTCCTGCGAACATCCCGTCGACGTGCGGCATGGTGTGCTGGGGGGCTCCGGGGCTGCTGCCGCAAGACCCGCCGAGGTGGGACGCGACCGATCCGGCCAACTACGTCGACTGCGTGGCGTATGGCGGCTTCACCGGGACGCTGCCTGCGCACGTCACGGCCGCGAGCCCGCTCGCGCCGGGCGATGGCACCCACAGCCTCACGCGGGTCAGCAACGGTAGCGACGACGCCACCGACTTCGCGCTCGCGTGCCCCATGCCCACGAACAACGCCGGGCAGGTCGGGTCGCTCGGCGCGTGCGCGCCGCTCGCGACCACGACGACCGTCATGGGTCCAACGAACACGACAACGACGGTTCCCGCGCTTCCCGGCGCGTGCCAGGACCACGCGGCGGCCGCCGCAGTACGCGCCCAGATCGCGAGCCAGTGCTCGTGCGCGGCGGCGACGAAGCACCACGCCTACGTCAAGTGCGCGGCCGGGGTCGTGAAGACCGCCGTGAAGCTCGGCACGCTGCCGAAGGACTGCGCCGGCTCCGTCAGGAAGTGCGCCGCGAAGTCGACGTGCGGCACCTCGGGCTTCGTGACCTGCTGCCGCGTCACCGCGGGCGGGCAGCGGAAGTGCGCCCTCAAACCGAGCGCCACGGCGTGCAAGGTGCCCAAGGGTGGGACGATGTGCGTCGGGCAGCAGTCGAGTTGCTGCGACACGTGCACCACGGCGAGCTGCGCCGGACCCGTCGGGACGGGGATGACCACCACGACCCGGCCACACCGGCCACCGACGACGACGATGCCGGGCTATCCCTACGTCGAGTAGGCTCCGCGCCATGCGTGGGTCGCGACTCCGGTCGTGATCGCGCTCGCGTCGTCGCCCGTCATCGCGTGCATCGATCGATCGCCCGCGTCCGACGGCGTGACGAGGCGAGCGGACAGTCAGTAACAATACGGTGCGGCCAGGCAACTCTCTAGCCGAAGCCGTCGAACGACTGAACTCGAGCAGGACGCCCTCCGCGTGACGTTTCGGCGCCGCAGTCTCGCGCACGTCGCGCACCACGACTGATCGGTCGCGTCGCCCTTCGTGTCGACGGCGGACAAGCGACATGCGCCGATCGACCGTACGCGCTCCGCCGTGGAGGACCACCACGCGTCGAACGCTCGTTGATCCTCGACGACAACATCTTTCGGAGGAAACCGTATGTTCACGCGACGATTCAGAACCATCGCGAGCGCGACGATGCTCGCAGGAGCCGTCTTGACCGTAGCAGTCGGCCACACGCGTGCGGAGCAACCGCCCCCGCCCTGTCATCCGAACCCGATCGCGACCACGGACATGACCACGGTGAGCAACCGAGGCGACGTGCTCCACCTGCCGATGCCGCTGAAGAACCGGCTTGTGCAGATGGCCGGTCGCCCGCACAGCGTGCTGCCGATGCAGGCGTACGCCGAAGCGAACGGACCGAGCCAGCTGTTCCAGTACTACCTCCTGGAGACGAGCGGCTTCGAGTCCAACGTCTTCACGGCGATCTTTCCGAACATCAACGACGCCGTTCAGCTCACGACGACCGGCGGGAACTGCGGGCTCCCGACGATCGGCAGCGTGCGTGTGGTGCTGGAGCCGAAGCCCGGTTTGCCGACCGATCCCAACGACCCGCGCGCCTTCATCGACGTCTTCACCGACCTCGACGGCTTGTTCGTCATCAACAACGAGAGCGGCTGGTACGAGGGATGGATGATCCACGACCTCGCCGTGCCGAAGATCGCGCCGCCGCGAGCCGACGGAACGGCACAGTTCGGGATGATCACCGTCTCGGACGCAGCCGCACTCAAGGCCATGGGCACCGGGCACAACGTGCCGGGTCAGGTGTTCACGACCGACGGCCGTGCCGAGCACCTCCCGAGCGTCTTCGATCACTTCCCGGACGTGCAGAGCAACGTCCTGCCCCTCTACCTGAGCATGGGGGCCTTCAACGCCCTCCAGCAGAGCGACGCGCACGGTTATTGGGAATTCAACTACCAGGGGACGAACTGGGTCCACCCGCTCTACGAGCTGCCGTTCACGGGAGGGTTCCCCGACGCGCTGGGCGAGATCCCGGATGCGTTCGGCGAGGACGAGATCGGGAAGCTGCCGTCGATCGTGCCGGGCTCCGGACCGCGCGGGGTTCGCAACCTCGCCTCGGCGGTCGGGGACGATCCGAACCTCCCCCGGGATCCGGACAAGTTCGACGGAACCGTCGATGACCAGCGGGAGTTCCGCGAACGCGGCGTCCCGAGCGGATTGGCCGAGGAGGTGCTGCTGGACGTCTACGAGCGTCCGTTCTCGTTCGAGCACGGGGTGACGAACCTCGAGCGCCGGCTCTTCGACGCCTACGCCAAGGAAGTCGCGCGCGTCGACGCGAACGGCGACGGCATCATCTCCGCGGTCGAGGGCGACGTCGATACGCCGTCGGATGGCTTCGCCGACAACGCACGACTGTACCTGCCGCCGACCGTGTTCAATCGCTTCGCCGTGACGCGCGAGATCAACGACGGCCTGCTGGCGCCGCGTTTCTCACCGAGCCAGCGCGCCTGGGTGCTCGCCGGGACGCTGGTCCCCGTGCACCCGTCGGTGCCTGCGTCCGCGGGTCGTGATGGGGACGATCGCTGAAGGAGACCGTACGGGTGGAGGCCGGCGGAGTCCCCTCACGCGTCCTCGGAAATTCGAGTCGCCGGGAGTCCCTGGAAATCCGCCGCTGCTCCCGGCGGCTCCACCACCGGCATCGGCCGGCGGCTCGCCTCCCGTGAGCACGGCGTCGTCACGCAGAGGGCCGCGAACCTCGTGGCGGCCGGGCGGCCGGGCCCGTACCGGCTCGCTGTCGACGCTGCATCCGCAGCAGCACGACGGCCGCCGCCGTCGACCCGGCGGCCACGCCGGCGAGCACGCGAAAGGCGCCGCTCCACCCGAAGGCCACGCTGATGCGCGCGACGCTGTCGCCCGCCAGCACCCCACCGAGGTAGCCGATGCCATCGATGATTCCAGATGCCGTGGCGCTGCCGTGCCGGCCGCCGAAGTCGAGCGCCACGGCGCCCGCCAGGTACGAGTACGGCCCGAGCAACGCGAAGGCGACGACCATCACCACCGCGACCGTCAGTCGCGGGGCGGCGGCCGGCGGGAGCGCGCCCAGGACGACGAGCGCAACCGTCACGAGCGCCAGTCCGGAGACGATCACCCATTGCCGTGCCGACCCTCCCCGGCGATCGCCGAGGAGCCCGGCGAGCACGACGGAGATCCCGCCGACGAAGGGGAAGAGCGCGCTCACTGCTGCGGCGTCACTCACGCCGTAGCCGACCGCCTGGTGGAAGTAGGTGGGCGTCCACGTGGTGAACGTTTCACGGAGCAACGTACAGCCGAGCGACAGCGCGCAGACCGTCCAGAACGCACGGTCGTGGAGCAGCGGTCGCAGGAGGTCGGCGACGCGCACCACCTCTGCTTGGCCGTCGGCGAAGACGGTCCCGGGATGGATCTCCGGGGACGCGAAGCCCAGCTCCTCCCGTGACTCCGAGAGGCACCACCAGTTCACGAGAAACAGCACGGCCAGCGCACCGGCTCCGAAACGGAACACTCCGCGCCAGCCGACGCCGTGGGCGATCAGCGCACTCATCGCGATGCGAGCGAGCGCATCGCCGAAGAGATAGCTCATGCTGATGACGCCCATCACGGTGCCGTAGCTCGAGTAGGAGAACCAACGCGATGCGATCTTCACCATTCCGGCCCAGCCGACGGACTGGACGGTGCGGTTGCCGATCCAGGCGAGCGTGAAGAGCGGGAGCCCGCCGCCGACCGAGAAGAGGAGGCTGAACGCAACGGCGCCCCCCATACCGGCGAGGAAATTCCGTCGCCCGCCGAGGAGGTCGGCGGTCCCTCCCAGGCACAGCTTGCCCAGCGCATAGGCGAGGACGCCCACCGACGCCACGCCCCCCAGACCCACCCGTGCTTGATCGGGCGGCATGCCCCGTGCCGCCAAGTCGTCGATCAGCTGGGGCAGCGTCACCGACAGGTTCGATCGGCACAGGTAGTAGCCGGCATACCCGACGGTGAGGAGCGCGATGGTCAGGGCTTGGTGGGCGAGAAGACTCCGGCCCGCTGCCGGGACCGCTCTCGCTGGATCCATCCTCGAGGTCTCCGTTGTCGACGGATTGCCGAGCATCCCGCAGGTCGAGCGCCTCCGCTCATAGTCGAAGGGAGACTCCGGGTCGAGCGCTGGAAGTTGGCGCTGCCAACCGCAGGTGGCGGACGGCGCGTCGTCGCCAACTCTCGTGGGGGCGGGGTGCCGCGCGCCCGTGGCCGGCCGACGCCGAAGTCGCCGCGTGCCCCTCTCCTAGCTGTCCGGCCCTCTACTTGCACCCTCATCCTGCAGGAAGGGAGTGCACGCAGCTGGCACACTGCCCGGAGAAGGACCCGACGGCGATTCCGCTGGTAACGTGGGTCGTGCCGCTGCACAGCGCTCCCGCGCTCGTCGAGCTCCTCATCGGCCTCGGGTTGGTCGGGGCGCTCGCGATTCTGCAGGCCGCCGCCCGCGCGATAGCGCGCTGGGCCGCGGTCGAGCGCCCGATGGCGTGGCACTGGTTTCGTGCCTTTCAGGCGTGATGCCGGCCCGTCACGCCGTACGCGATCCCAGCCACCGAGAGGCCGACCAGCGAGCCCGTCGTCAGGTTCAACGTCATGCAGCGAAGCTGGCAGCCCGGCGTTGCCAGTACGATGAAGCCGACCGGAAGCATGAGCAGGAACCCGCAGAGCGGCCCGCGCAGATACCACCGCGCGGGCCACGCCGTGATGCCCACGAACACCCCGATCAGCAGCCGCGCGGTGTAGAACGCCCACACGGCGATCGCTCCCCGGATGTAGACGAGGTCGAACTTCTCCGGGATGGGACCGTGGACGAGCTTCGGCGCCCAGCCGAGGACGAAGCCGAGCAGCGCGCAGGAGAGGCGGTAGGACACGGGCGAGGACCGATAGCAGACCCCGTCAGGGGTGGTCCATGGGGCACGGGCGGCGCACCGGATCAGGCGGCTGCACGGCGGCCGATTTCCTCCACACGCTCGCGATCCCAGACGAGGTCCATCGTCGTGAAGAGCTCGCGCGCCGCAGCGAGATACCCCCGCGCGTCCATCCCGTCGAGTAGCTCGGCGGCGCCCCCGCCCTGGAGGAGCGCGGCGGCCACCTCGCGGTAGGTGCGTGCGAGTTCGGGGCGCGCACCGAGCCGCTTGGCTTCGGCGATGCTCCGCGTCCACCAACCGAACGCCGACTTCCGATCGTCGAGGAGCCACTCGAGCCGTCCGGCGAGGCGGAATGCCTCCGGGCGCATCTCCCCGACCTTCGCGGCGATCCGTAGCACCGTCTTGAGGGACGAGGCGGCCTGCAGGCGCAATGCGCGCGGCGCATGGCCGGTCGACGTCCTGGCGCTCTGGAGGTCGAGCAGATCCAGACGGAGACGACTCAGGACGTAGGCGCTCTGATGCCATGGTGGCACCGGCCCGGCTCGCGCGATCACTTCGGTGGCCTGCTTCAGCGTGGCGGCAGCGCCGTCCCGATCTGCCAGCAGCAGCTGCGCCTTCGCCCGCATCCCGAGCGCGAGGGTGTTGAGCACCTCCTCGTCGCGGGACTCGTAGTAGACCGTGATCGCCTCCAACGCCTCGCCGAGCCGACGCTGTTCGAGCAGGAGGATCGCCGTCTGCGAATAGACGTGCGACTTCCCGAAGTCGAAGGCGAACACGTCATTGATTTCCGTGATCCGGTCGAGGAAGCGCCGGCACGCCGCGAATTCGCCCTGACGAGCGCTCTGCGAGCAGCAGAACCCGAGGTAGGCAGTGACGTCCCACAGGCGACCGTAGCGCAGCCCTTCCTCCACGAGATCGTCGTCGATCTGGAAGCCCGCGTCCCATCGCCCCTGGAGGTAGCGATGGATGAATTCCATCGCCTGGCACACGAACAGGTCCCGCCCGGCCTGCTGGGGCGCGATGCGCTCCCGTGCCACGTCGAGGAACCGTCGTCCGATGTCGAACGAGACGCCCGAGAACGCGAACATGGCCGCGCCTGCCGCATATATCCCGCACGCACCGGGGACGGCGCTCGCATCGGTCCGGTTCAGGCGCCGGAGACCGCCGATGGACTCGATGAAGAACCGCTGCGGGTCGCTGGTGGCCTGCGCGAACGCACGCGCGTTTCGGATCTCCAGCACGTCGCGGTCGTGTGCGCGCATACGACCACGCCGGAACATCCAGGTCGGAAGGTACAGGCGGGAGAGGACGGCGCAGAAGTCCGCCGCGAAGTGCGACAGGACGCCGGCCCGGCTTTGCGGGAAGCGCTCGCCGAACGCCTCCAGGGCACGGTCGAAGTGCGGGATGCATTGGGAGAGGTTGCCGCGGTTCATCAACGCGAAGCCGATGTTCTTCTCGAGCGCCCCCTTGCGCGCCGGATCGCCGCCCTCGCCGTGCAGCTGCAGATAGAGACGCGATGCTTCCTGGAAGTACGACAGCGCCTCGCTCGACGCTGCCGATCGCGCCGCCTCGTCGCCGGCCTTGAACAGGTACTCCTCCGCCTTCTCCAGGCTGTCGGCACGACTGTAGTGATAGGCGAGCATCCCGTAGAAGTCGTTGAGCCGATCGGCGAACTCGCGCTCGATCGACCGGGCGACCTGCAGATGGAGTTCCTTCCGGGTCTTGTTGAGCAGCGATTGATAGACGGTCTCCTGCGCCAGGGCGTGCTTGAAGACGTATTCGGTTTCCGCCACGAAGCTGCGGACGCGCTGCGCGCCGGTGGAGCGGCTCTGCCGCTCGAAGATCAGCTGGCGCTCCTTCAACGTGTCGAGGTCGGCGTCGAGCTCGTCGTAGTGCCCGGCGAGGTCGGTGAGGATGCGGCGGAAGAAGCTCCGGCCGATGACGGACGCCACGCAGAGCAGATGTCGCTCTCGCTCCCCCAGGCGGTCGACGCGCGCCATGACGACGTCCTGGATCGTCTTCGGGATCACCACCGAGTGGATCTGCTCGGTGATCTGGAAGCATCCCTCGCGATTCTCGATGACCCCGTCGTCGATCAGCGAGCGGATCACCTCCTCTATGAAGAACGGGTTGCCGTCTGCGTGCTCGCGGATCAGCGTCCGGAGCGCGAGCGGCACGTCGAGGTTGAGGAGGTTGCGCATCAGCAGGTCGCATTCCTTGGCCGAGAGGCGCTCGAGCTCGATTACGGTGCTCCGCCCCGGGCAGGATTCTGCCGTCGCCTCCAGCAGGCGCGTTCCAATCCCCTCCTGCTGCGCCCGGAAGACGTTGATGAAGAGCACGCGGGCCTTGGCGGCCGTGCGGAACAGGACCTCGAGGAGCCGCACGGACGACTTGTCGGCCCAGTGGAGGTCTTCGAACACCAGCACCAGCGGGCGCGTCGCTGCCATCCGCAGGAGGAGGCCCCGCATGCTCTTGAAAATCACCTTCTCGAGCGCCTCGCCCTCGATGCCTTCGATCCGTTCCGCGTGTGCGCCCGTGAGCCGCATCCCCATCAGTGTCGCGATGAAGGGGATCAGCTCGTCGGCGTCGGCGGGGGCCAGCTCGCGAACGGTGGCCTCGAGCTTGACGCGCGCCCGATCCTCCGCGTCGTCGTCGGTGATGGTCGCCCAGCGGCGCAGGAGGTCGACGAACGGATGGAAGCTGAGCCCCTGGCCCATCGAGCGCGAACGCCCCTCGAGGACGAGCGCGTCGCCGAGCGCAGGCGTCGCTCGCGGTGCCATCACCTCCGCGACCAGGCGCGACTTCCCCATCCCGGCCTCGCCCAGCAGATTCACGATGCCCCCCTGCCCCCCGACCACCTCGTCGATCGCACGGCGGAGCTGCTCGACCTCCTGCTGACGACCGACGAGCCCCGACGTGATCGTGCGGTCGGCGTGGGCCAGACGCGGCCGGTGAATGCGCCCCTTCGGTGACCGCAGCTCGAAGGCCGCGACGGGCTCGCCCTTGCCCTTGAGCGCCAGCGGTCGCAGGCGCTTGTAGTCGAACTCGTCGCGCGTGCGACGGTAGGTCTCCTCGCCGACCCAGATGGACCCGATCGGGGCCGCGTCCTTCAGGCGCGACGCGACGTTGACCGTGTCGCCCATGACCGTGAACTCCCGCTTCGACACACCGCCGACATCGCCCGCCACGACGAGCCCCGAATTGACGCCGATGTGCACCTGCAGCGGCGGACCGGAGCCCCGCACGCCAGGCAGCTCCCCGACGCGGTTGCGGATCTCGATCGCCGCGTTCACCGCGTGCTTCGGCGCGTCCTCCAGACCCTGCGGGACGCCGAACACCGCTATGATGCAGTCGCCTAGGTACTTGTCGACGTGGCCGCCGTGCCCCCTGACGATCCCTTCGAGCACGCCGAAGCACTCGTTCATGGTGGAGGTGACGTCCTCCGGATCCAGCAGCTCGGACATCGCGGTGAAGCCCGAGATGTCGGCAAACAGGATGGACGCGTAGCGCCGCTCGCTGCCGCGGCGCCGATCGACGGGGTCGCTCATCGGGCGTGACGTCTGACGGCCACCGGAGCGAATCTCACAGGCGACCCGAGCGGTCAAGAATGCTCGTGGGTTGACCGTCTCCCCACGATGGTGGGAGAGCAGCGTCCCGTGCACGTGCTGCTGCGCCTGGCGGCGACGCTCGCGTCGGCCGCGCTCTACGGGTGCTCCTTCCCGCTGGTCGGCGTACGCGGATTCGCATGGGCGGCATTGGTCCCGTTCCTGGTCGCCGTCCGCCGCTCCGGAGCCACCGCAGCGGTGGCGCTCGCCGCGGTCTGGACCGTCGCCGGGACCTACGCCGTCGCCGACTGGCTGCCGGCCTCGGTGTCGATCTACTACCAGCAGCCGCTGCGGGTCGGCATCGCGTTGTTCCTCGGCGTCGCCGCCGGGGTGTTTCCGTACCTCCTGGCATTCGTCCTGGGGTATCGCCGTATCGCCCGCACGCCGACGCCATTCGTGCCCTTGGTCGCCGGCGCCACCTGGGCGGCGATCGAGTGGGGCCGAGCGACACTCGTGATCGGCGATCCCTGGGGGACATTCGGCTACTCCCAGAGCGGGATCGGTCCGGTGGTGCAGATCGCGGACGTGACCGGCGTCTATGGCCTGAGCTTCGTGCTGGTCATGGTGAACGCGGCGCTCGCCGAGGTCTGGCTGACTCGGCGTGACGAGGCGCACCGGCCGGGAGCGCTGCGCGGGCTCGCCGTCGCTGGCGGTGTGCTGGTGCTCGTGCTGACCTACGGTCAGCTGCGTCTCGCCGCCGCGCCTGCCGGACCGGGCGACGCACCCACCCGCGTGGCGATCATCCAGGGGAACCTCGACATGGGCTCCCAGTGGCGCCAGGAATTCTACGGCTCGAATCTCGACATCTACCTCGGCCTCACGCGCGCCGCCCTCGAGCGCGAACGACCGACGCTGGTGGTCTGGCCCGAGAGCGCGATGACGTTCTTCCTCGATCAGGAGCCGGCATACCGTGCGGCCCTCCGGGGAGTGCTGGAACCGTACGACGCCGCGCTCATCGCCGGCGCGCCCCGTTTCCGCGGGCGCCCGGAGGCAGCGGCGTACTACAACTCGGCCTTCCTGATCTCCCCGGGCGGCGACATCGTGGCATCGTACGATAAGCAGCGCCTGCTGCCGTTCGCGGAGTACTTTCCGATTCCCGCGCTCGACTTTCTCCGCCGCCGCTTCGCACGGGTCCGGCAGTTCACCCCCGGCGAGTCGAAGGCGCTCCTCCCGACGGCGGCGGGCCCGGCCGGCGTCGTCATCTGCAACGAGGCGGTGTTCCCGGACCTGCCGGGCGAGCGGGTGCGAGCGGGCGCCGCCTATCTCGTCAACCCGGCCAACGACACCTGGGTGGACGATCCGCGCTTTTCGTCGGAGCTCTTCGACATGGTATCCCTGCGCGCCGTGGAGCA
>JACXTT010014129.1_pt1 | contig 10475 bp, 8 predicted proteins | sample 9270951 | NCBI WGS metagenome assembly JACXTT01 (sample SAMN15532306, study PRJNA645909) | rock metagenome | isolation source: weathered quartz diorite | place: Puerto Rico | collected 2017-06-21
CACCAAGGCACCAAGGGGTACTGCTGTTTTGAAACAGCGTATCGGTCAAGGTACGGTGTGAACATTGGCGGCTTCGCGATTAGCTAGAGATGAATTTTCACAAGAATTTCTCTTTCTTGTGCCTTGGTGGTGTGACCTGTAGTTTCTCCTTGCGCAAGGCGTTACTCGGTAAAGCGGATGTCACCGTAGAAGGCCGTGGCGGATTCGCGGGTATTGTCGGTATCCGTGGCAACTACCACGCCGGAAATCTCGGGAGGTTCCTCGCCGAACGCGGCGCGGAAGTCCGCGGCGACGTCGCGTCGAATCGTGACCCACTTGCCGAGATTCGCGGCTCCACTCTCGGCAACGATCACCCGCACCCGGTCGGTGTAGGCACTCCAGACCGAAGTGCCCACGGCGGCCTTACCATCCCAAACGTAGCACAGCGCGGCGAGGGGGACATCGGCGCCGTACAGGCGCGCCAGCCGGATTCTGGCGCGCGCCGAAAACGGCAGCTTGCGGATATCGTAATCGAAGAGCACGTAAACACGTGCCGGGAAGTCGTCGCCTTTCTTGGTGGCGATATCGGATTTTCTCAGCAGATTGAATATCTTCCAGCGCCACTCGATGATTGGATGGGCGCGCGCGTCGAGTTTCAGCGGATGAGCGACACCCGCCATCGAGGCCTCCGCATCCGCGCGCAGCACCACCGTATCGCCGTCCCGGACCAGCGAATACCGAGTATGCCGGCCGATTCCGGGGATCGTGGTCAGTTTCCACGGGGCAGGAAGCGGCGCGCCGGGTGTCGCGGAGGAAAAAGGCACGAGAACCGGGGCTTCGGCCGCGTTAACCGCACAACTCAGGCAGGCAACGACGAGCAGCGGGGCTGCAAGTCCCCGGCTCACGGTTCGCCGCCCGAATCCATCGCACGCAAAAAACCTTCGCGTACCAAGCGCCGATAATCCTGGGGCCGATCTACGTCCCATTGCACGGGGAGTTCACGCCAGCGCCAGCCGAGATCGCGCAGGCGCTCGCGGGTTTCCTCCATGACGGTGGCGGTTCCCCAGGTCATCGCATCGAAGAGCGCCGGCATGGCTTGCGTAAGTCCGACCAGAACGTAACCACCGTCTTCCGCGGGACAGAACACCGCGTCGTGCCCCCCGCGCAGCGCGCGTGCGGCCGCACGCAGGTCGGCGGCCGTAAGGGAGGGGCAATCGCTCCCCATCAGCAGTACGTGCCGCGACCGGGTCAACGCATCCTTGAAAGCGTTCAACATTCTTGCGCCGAGGTCGCCTTCGCGCTGTCGTCGCAGCGTAACGTGGAAGCGATCGCGGCACGTAGCGAAAAAATCGTCATCGGTGGTCGGGGTGCACCACAGTTCCACCGTGCCTGCAGCCGACTCGCGCGCCACGGTGAGCGCCCGCTCGACCAGGCTGCGGTACAGAGCGGCAGCACCGTGGTCGCCCAGGAGCGGGATCAAACGCGTCTTCACGCTGCCGGCCAGCGGGGCGCGTGCAAATATCAGTACGCTGGCGTCATTGGCCGCGGCCATAGTAGATTTCTGCGAGCCGTGCCGGTTCCGCGCCGAGGAAGTAGGCGAGACGCAACCGCCACATCAGGGCAATGGTGCCCCAGATTCCATGCTTTTCCCAGCGCCGTGATGACGCGACGACTCTTTGCACAAGGCACAGCGGCCGCCCGTGGCGCTTGAGCGTGGCCGACAGCGCGACGTCTTCCATCAGGGCGATGCCGGGAAATCCGCCGACTTCATCGAATAGTCCGTGATCGACGAACAGGCCCTGGTCGCCGGTGGCGATTCCGCTGAGGCGCGAACGCCGGTTCATCATCCACTCGACGACACGCAGCATGGGTGCGGCGCCGGAAAGCCTGACGTCGAAGCGTCCCCAGCGACTGCCAGTTTCGAGCAGGCCGTCAAGGATGAGTCGCTCCGCGTCGTCGGGGAGGCGGGCGTCGGCATGCAGAAACAGCAGCACGTCGCCGCCGGCGAGCGCCGCGCCTGCGTTCATCTGCAGCGCGCGCCCTGGTGGCGAAGACAGCACCTGGTCGACCAGCGGCGAAGCGGCGGCAACGGTGCCGTCGCAGCTGCCGCCGTCCACGAGAATCAATTCGACGCCGCGTTCGCGCAGTGGCTGCAGCGCTTCGAGGAAGACTACGATGCCTGCTCCTTCATTCAATGTGGGAACGACGATGGACAAGGATGAAGGCGCGAGGCGGAAGGCGGAAGGGTCAGATGCGTTCCGCGCGCGTTTCGCCGTTTGCTTTTGCTTCATTCCTCACCCTTGACGCGTCACCGCTTCTCATTCAGCGTCCAGTCGTAATCCAGGAATTCGAGTTTGGCTTTCCTGTCGCGGATCGTCTGCTGGTTCTTGGCTTCGTCATCAAGCTTGTCCGCGTATTGCGCGAGCCACGCCTCGACCGATCCCGGCCGCGCGGCGAAGTCCTTGCCGTACCAGTCGAAGATCTTCGACACCTCGAGTTTGCCATTCCGGGGGTTGAAGCGGTTGCGCGACCGGTCGGAAAGAAAGCGCACGACGCTGTCTTCGAGTTGCGCGTCCAGCTTGCCGGCAACGTAGGCTTCGCTGCGCAGTGCCGGACAGCCGATCGAGGCGCAATTCGCCGCCATGTGGATGCGCGGCTCGTCGAAAACTCCCCTAGCGCGGATCATGCCGTGCTCGATGTCGTCCAGATTGCGCGGCTCGCCCAGCAGCGAAAAGAAGCGCTTCTTCCACGGGCTGGTGATGAGCGAGCCCAGTTCCTTGATCGACCTGACCTTCGGATACCCGGTGAGGATCAGCTCGACCGTGCATGCGTTGTAGGCGTTGATCAGGAAGGCGAGTTTCTCGGGCTTCGTCCAGCCGTCGTATTCGGACCGGGTCACGGCGGAAAGCCCCTCGAGATAGCTTTTCAACTCCTGGCGATCGGCCTTGAAGCCGCTGTAATCGACCTGCGATGCGTGTCCGCCAGGAAGCCAGAGCACGTGTTTTTTCGTCAGCGCGTCCCAGCGCGCATGGGAGTGGTCAAACGCCGCCTGTGCGAAGGCGGGCGGAATTGTCATCAGGAACGCAAGCAGTAGCTCTTTCATCTGCTCCCTCTTTATGGGGTCGGGACGTGACGAACGTGACGAAGTTCTCGGCCGACACAAACCTCTGAATACTGCATTCTTACTTTTCGAATACGCGGTGGTTCAATTCGAACGATGTTGTTACTCCGTCACGATCGTCACGTCGTCACGGTATTTATCCTCGCATCCACGCGTGATAGCGTTCCACCCACTTCAGCACGTTCTGTGGCGCATGCTCGCGCTTCCAGTTGCCTGCGGCGTACTTGTTAGCCTCGGACAAGGTCGGATAGATGTGGATGGTGCCGAGAATCTTGTTCAGCCCGATGCCGTGGCGCATGGCCAGGATGTACTCGGCAATCAGGTCGCCGGCGTGCTCGCCGGCGATGGTTACGCCGAGGATTCTGTCCTTGCCGGGTACGGTCAAAACCTTGACCAGGCCGTGGGCCTCGCTGTCTGCGATGGCGCGATCCAGTTCGTCGATTCCAAACCTGGTCACTTCATAGGAAATGCCTTTTTCCTTCGCCTCGGTCTCGTTCAACCCTACGCGGGCCACTTCGGGTTCCGTGAACGTGGCCCACGGGATCACCGAGTAGTCTGCGCGGAACTTCTTCACGCCGCCGAACAGCGCGTTGACCGCCGCGTACCAGGCCTGGTGCGACGCGGTATGCGTGAACTGAAAAGGTCCGGCGACGTCGCCGCAGGCGTAGATGTTGGGGTAGAGCGTCTGCAGGAATTCGTTGGTCTCCACGGTGCGGCTTCGGGTGACGGGTATGCCCAGTTCCTCCAGTCCGTAGCCCGCGGTGTTGGCGACTCGTCCCACCGCCACCAGTACTTCGTCGAAAGGGATGCGTACGTCCCGCCCTTTGTGCTCGCAGATCAGCGCCTTGTCCCCGTTCTCGACCAGGAACTGTCTGGCTTTGTGCTCTAGCCTCACGTCGATGCCGTCCTCGCGGAAGCGAGCCAGCACCATTTCGGAAAACTCGGGGTCTTCGCGAATCATGATCCGCGGCAACATTTCGACCTGGGTAACCTGTGAACCCAGGCGGGCGAAGCATTGCGACAATTCGCACCCGATCGGGCCGCCTCCCAGCACCACCAACCGCGCGGGCAGTTTGCGCAGGTTCCAGACCGTGTCCGAGGTGAAATGGCCAACATTTTCCACTCCGGGAATCGGCGGCACGAAGGGACGGGCGCCGGCAGCGATCACGATCGAGCGTGTAGTGAGTATCTTGCCGTTAATCCGCACTTCCCACGGTGAGATTATCTTTGCTTCACCCTTGATGCACTCCACGCCCAGGCTGGTGTAACGCTCCACGGAATCGTGCGGCTCGATGGCTTTGATCACCCGCTGCACCCGTTCCATTGCGTCGGCGAACTGGAAATCCGCCCTCGCCTCCCGCAACCCGAATTCACGCGCGCGCTTGATATGCGACAGCGACTTTGCAGAGCGGATCAGCGCCTTGGAGGGCACGCAGCCGGTATAGAGGCAATCGCCACCCATGCGATCTTTCTCTATCAATGTCACTTTTGCCTTCACCGCGGCGGCGATGTAAGCCGAAACCAGGCCGGCGGAGCCGGCGCCAATGACGATGACGTTACGATCGAACCGGCGCGGACGGGTGAAGCGCGAGTACACCTTGCGCGCCTTGATCATGGCAACAACCTTCTTCGTAATGAGCGGGAAAATTCCTAGCAGGGTGAAGGAGGCGATCAGCGCCGGCGAAAGAATCCCGGCTGCTGATTCAATCTGGGCGACCTGGGTGCCGGCGTTCACGTACACGATGGTGCCCGCGAGCATGCCGAGCTGGCTTACCCAGTAGAAGGTCCAGCTCTTGATGGAAGTGAGCCCCATCACCAGGTTGATGACGAAAAAAGGAAAGGCCGGGACCAGCCGCAAGGTGAACAGGTAGAACGCGCCGTCCTTATCGATCCCGGCATTGATCGCCTTCAGCTTGTCGCCGAACTTTGCTTGAACCGAGTCGCGCAGGAGGAAGCGCGAGACCAGGAATGCGAGCGTCGCGCCGATGCTGGAGGCAAAGGAAACGATCACCGTGCCCCATAACAGGCCGAAAATGGCCCCGGCGGCAAGCGTCAGAATGGTAGCACCGGGCAGTGACAGGCCGGTGGCCGCCACGTATATAAGGAAGAACGCCGCGAGCGTCTGCAGCGGCCTGGCGCGATACAATTCTCCGATAGCCGCCTGCTGCGACTTGAGGTAAGACAGGCTGAAGTATTGCCCGAGGTCGAAAGCGATGAACGCTGCAATCAGCGCGGCGATCAAAACGATCAACAGTAATTTGCCCCTGGTCACCGCAAGTCCCCCTTCGTATGCCCGCATTCCCGGCGCTTGGCTCCGCGCGTGCGCGATGTACGTCCGAATGCCGCGTCCGGATGCGAACTCACAAGCCGGTTCGCGGAAGACGCATTGTCGGGGCGATTGTACACGCGCGTCCGCGGCCATTACGATGGGCAGCATGATGCGAAGTCGAGACCGCCGCAGAACCCGCCTGGTTGCCGTTTTCGGTCTTGCCCTGGCGGGGGGCTTCGCGAAGCTGCAGGGTCCGAGTCGCGCGAACCTCGCGGACGCAAACGAGGCGATCGCGCAGTGCGCTGCGTGGTACCGCGCCGTGGATCAGCGCATCGACCAGGCCGGCGTGCGCGATGGTGGCGAATATCGCATCCCAGGTTTTCCCTACCTGCGCGCCGATCGTTTCAGCGCTTCATTCCGCACCGAAGCGCTTGAGGGCGACAGTATGTTCCAGGCATGGACGGGGCGAATGCTTCGCCTCGAGGCCGGGGCGCGTGCAGCGGAACTGGACAATCTGCCCGCCGGCTCGCTCGACGACCTGGCTGCGAGCCGCGCACAAGCCGGGGAGAGTACGCAGGCTTGCGCGGCGATGCTGGCAGAGCACGACTTTGGCGTTCGGGAAAGACGCGGGTTGCTGGCCGAGCGCGCGCGGGTGCCGGACGACTATGTGACCTGGCAGAGGGCGTTGGGTTTGTATGCCGTCACCCGGGTTCCGTTCTGGTACGGCGTTGCTGGCTGGCAAAAGCAAGCGGCCGAGACGATGCGCCGCTCGAAGGAAGGCAGGCGCGGGCCGGTGACGCTTTCGCGTTACGCGCCGGCGGGCGCGGCCGGCACGCAAGCGGCGAAGGCGATCCTTGCGGGCGCGCGCCGCGATCCGTTGGGGATCCCGCAACTTTCCGCCGGGCAACAGGACGCGCTGTTCGCAGCGTTTGCGCCGGTCATCGAGGTCGAGACCGGCGGCAGTTACGATCGCGTCGGCGCGCTTGCGTGGGGCGAGGGCGAGCGGCTGGTCGTGGATACTTCGCGGCCTGTGGTCTACCGAAAGCTCGCGTTTACCCGCTACGGTGGTGAAACGCTGGTGCAGCTTGCCTATCTGGCCTGGTTCAGCGAGCGCCCGCACGCGAAGTCGCTCGACCTGCTGGCGGGCCGGCTCGATGGCATCTTCTGGCGGGTCACGCTGTCCGCGCACGGCGATCCGCTGGTTTACGACACCATCCATCCCTGCGGCTGCTTCCACATGTTCTTCCCGGTTCCGGGAGTGGAACCTTTACCGCCGCCGGCAAAAGGGGTCGAATGGGCCTTCGTACCGGACCGGGCACCAAAGCTTCCGGTCGATGCGCGCTTGGTGTTGCGGCTGGCAACCCGCACCCATTACCTGGTGGACATCGCAGCCGATGACGGCGGCGCGGGCCTGACCTACGAATTCGCCGACTACGACGAACTGCGCTCGATGCCCACCGGCGCTGGAAAACGCCGCAGCGCCTTCCGGCCGAACGCCCTGGTGCCGGGTAGCGAACGCGGTGAGCGCGTCTTGTTCTGGCCCATGGGGGTCCCCAGCGCCGGCGCCATGCGCCAGTGGGGACATCATGCCACGGCCTTCGTCGGGCGCCGCCACTTCGACGACGTTGATCTGATCGAGCAGCGTTTCCGGCTCCCGCCGTAGGCCCACGGCCAGGCCAATACAGCGAACGCCGCCCGTGCGATTCTTGGTACCATCTGCCTTAAGGAAAGCTCTGACAAAGTTCCCTCACGCCGGGCAACGCCCGGCGCCCAGTCGTACTATTCCACGAGAGGCAAAAGATGAGCCGCGCCTTCGTAAAAGACGACAACGAAGACCTGCCCAGCGAAGAATTGCCGGAGCGCCCGGTCAGTTCCGAGCCAAACTACGTCACGCCGGCGGGACTCGCGAAACTGCGTAGAAAAGTCGAAAAGCTGCACGACGAACATGTGCGTCTGAAGGGGGCTCAGGAAGACTTCGACCGGCCCAGGCTCGCGCAGGTCGAGCGCGACCTGCGCTACTACCAGGCGCGGCTGGAATCAGCGATCCTGGTCGACGTTTCCAAGCAGCCCAGGGACGAAGTGCACTTCGGCGCAAGCGTCAAGACCGAGGACGAGGGCGGCACAGTGCATTCCATAGCGATTGTCGGCGAGGACGAGGCAGACGCGGCCCACGGCCGTGTCAGTTGGCAGTCGCCGCTGGCAAAGGCGCTGATGGGTGCGAAAGTGGGCGATACCGTTACCTGGAACCGCCCCGCAGGCTCCACCACACTCGACGTGCTGGAAATTCACTATCCGCGGACGTAGTCGCACATTTGTCGGCGTGGCTCGAAGTTGGGCCCGGGAGCGAGTCAGCGTAATCGGACCGATCCGCGTTGTTCCAAGCGCAAGCAGGCCGGGGCCGCCCACCTGCGCATTCCGTCCGGGCTCGGCCACGGTACCCGTCCGAACAGGGACGGCTTTGAAGAGGAGGGGAAAATGAGTGAATTCTCGCGTCGCAAAGCGCTCGGGGCGATGGGCGCGGCGGCCATGTCGAGCGCCGCAAGCGCATTGATCGGGCCGTATCGAGCACACGCCGCCGATCTGAGTTACCCGCCGGAAAAGGGTGCGGAACTGCGGGTTTTGCGCTGGAAGCGCTTTGTCCAGGGCGACGAAGAACAATGGCTTGCCAATACCGACAAGTTCTACAAGGCCACCGGAGTGAAGGTGCGGGTGGACTCCGAGAACTTCGAGGACATCCGGCCGAAGGCAGCGGTGGCGGCCAACGTCGGCAGCGGGCCCGACATCGTGCTCGGCTGGTTCGACGATCCGCACCAATATGCGGACAAGCTGCTCGATCTCACCGAGCTGGCCAACTATCTCGACGCGAAGTACGGCGGATGGTACGACGTGGTCAGGCGCTTCTGCATCCGCGACGGCAAATGGATCGCCATCGGGTCGGGATTTCTCGGCGGCTGCCTGGTTTACCGCGAAAGCATGGTCAAGGCGGCAGGCTTTGACAAGGTGCCGAACGACACGCAGGGATTCCTCAGGTTGTGCCAGGCGCTGAAGAAGAAGGGAACGCCGTGCGGTTTTGCGCTCGGCAACGCTGTGGGCGATGCCAACGCCTGGACCCACTGGGCGCTGTGGGCACACGGCGGCAGGATGGTGGACGAGAACAATCGCGTCGTCATCAATTCGAAGGAAACGGCCGCCGCGCTGGAGTATGCGGCTGCGCTGTACCAGACGTTCATTCCCGGAACGCTTTCGTGGCTGGATCCGAGCAACAACAAGGCCTTTATTGCGGGCGAGATCAGCCTGACACTGAACGGAGTGTCGATCTATTACGCCGTGAAGACGTCGAAGGAACCCGGCGTGCAGAAACTCCTCGCCGATATCCAGCACGTGAACATGCCGATCGGACCGGTCGGCCATGCCGCTGAGCTCAATCCCTTCAGCCCGATGTTCGTATTCAAATATACGAAGTATCCGAATGCGGCGAAGGAATATCTGCGGTTCATGATGGAACGCAGCCAGTACGAGGCCTGGCAGTCGGCCTCGTTGGGTTACGTACAGCAACCGCTCAAGGCCTACGCCGATACGCCGGTGTGGAAGAGCGATCCGAAGCTGTTGCCGTACCGCAATGTGCCGGGGATTACGCGCGACAATGGTTACGCGGGAAAACTCGGCACGGCGTCGGCAGGTGTCATGGCCGACTACATCGTGGTCAACATGTTTGCGCAGGCGGCATCCGGTGCTTCCACTATAAAATCCGCGATGGAACAGGCGGAGAGCCGCGCCAAGCGCTACTACCGGTAGTCTCGAAAAGACGATAATAATTAGACACAGAGAATACAGAGGAGAATCAAGAAGGAAAAAGAAACAGGGGTTAAAACCGTTCGTTTGCTCATGATCTGTCCTGGTGAAGATTAGCGATGCAGGTTCGTGAACGGTCCCTCCTTTTGACCGACATTTGATATTCTCGTTTTTTGCATTTCCTCTGTGTTCTCCGTGACCTCTGTGGCAAATGCCTTCTCAGGTTTTGAATAGGCGGGACAAAAATGCACGATCTGATCATTGAGAACGCGACGATATACGACGGCCTGGGTAGTGCACCGCGGCGCGCCAGCGTTGCGGTAAACGACGCCCGGATTGCCGAAGTCGGCAGGGTCGAAGGCGAGGCGCGTGAACGCATCAATGCCGACGGGCTGGCGCTGATGCCGGGAATCATCGACACCCATACCCATTATGACGCGCAGATCACGTGGGACCCGTTTGCCAATCCCTCTCCCGCACTCGGCGTCACCACGGTGGTCATGGGCAACTGCGGATTCACCATTGCGCCGTGCCGCCCGCCGGATCGGGACCTCACGATGCGCAACCTCACCCATGTCGAGGGCATGTCGCTGGAGGCGCTGCGCGCCGGCATCGACTGGGGGTTCGAATCGTTCCCGGAGTATGTAGGGATGCTCGAAAAGAACGGGGTCGGGCCGAACGTTGCCTGCTTCGTGGGCCATTCCGGCGTGCGCACTTTCGTGCTGCGCGGCGACGCGGCGAAGCGCGCCGCAACGCCGGACGAAATCGCGCAGATGCGCCACATCGTAATCGAGGCCATGGAAGCCGGCGCCTGTGGCTTCTCCACGACGCGCTCCTACCAGCACAACGGCGAAAGCGGGATACCGATGCCCTCGCGCCTCGCGGATGAGCGCGAATTTCTGGCCCTGTCCGGTGCGCTTCGCGAAGGCGGGAAAGGCCTGCTGATGATGACCAAGGCGTCGGATACACCGGTTCCCTGGATCGAGTCGCTTGCCGTGGCGGCCGACAGGCCTTATCTCGTCGCAGCGCTGCTTCACTCCAACCTCACGCCCGAAGCGTCGTTCGAGGACCTGGAACACATCAGCCGGGCACGCGCCCGCGGCCGGCGCATGTACGGCGCGGTCTCCGCGTGCCCGCTCAACTTCGAGTTCACCATGCACGAGCCGTACGTGTTCGAGGGGCTGGCCGCGTGGAAGCCGCTCATGAAGATGGAAGAGCTGGAGGTCAAGAAGGCGCTCGGCGATCCGGCGTTCCGCAGTCGCTTCAAGGACGAGTTGTCGAAGCGCGCGCGGCGCATGTTCACCGGCGAATGGG
>JACXTT010014130.1_pt1 | contig 10475 bp, 11 predicted proteins | sample 9270951 | NCBI WGS metagenome assembly JACXTT01 (sample SAMN15532306, study PRJNA645909) | rock metagenome | isolation source: weathered quartz diorite | place: Puerto Rico | collected 2017-06-21
GCTGCCGGACGTCGTGATCCGCCCGATCTTGTTGGCGCTGTACTCGGTGAACCAGAGCGCGCCGTCGGGGCCGGCGGTGATCGCCCAAGGCTCGCTCGAGACCGTGGGGACCGAGAACTCGGTGATGCCGCCGGACGTCGTGATCCGCCCGATCAGGTTGACATTGAACTCGGTGAACCAGAGCGCGCCGTCGGGCCCCGCGGTAATCGCGGAGGGGGAATGCCCAGACGGCAACGGGAACGTCTGGATGCTCGCCGAGGCCCCCGCGGGCAGGAATAGCCCGATGAGCACGCCAAACAGGACTATCGGCAAGAAGCGCTTCAAGACGTTCATCGGTGCGCAAGCGGTCCGAGGGCGCCGAGGAGGAACACCCGGGCGCCGCTGACCGGACGACTGCTCATGCTGAACCCCATGCACCCCCTGCCCCCTTTGGTCGAGCCGAGTCTATGCGCTCGCCGCGATCCCCACAAGCGGCCACCGCTGACTGACCTGCTGGTCAACGCGCACGGACGTCGCCGCCCCAGGCTGCCTGGCACGCAAGGTGCTGAAGTTGCTGTCCCAATTCGAACGCGTAGGCTGAGCCGACGGTTTTAGAGCGACGCTCGAGATGGACAGCCGGCGGCCCGCGCTCGACCAGAGCTTCACCCGCGGGAAGTCCGGTCGGCGCGCAACACGAGCCCCAGTTCGAACCTGACCTGAGGATCGTCGAGGACGGCGCCGAAGCTCTCACGGAGACGACCCAGGCGGTAACGCACGGTCTGGGGATGAATATGAAGGGCCTCGGCGATCGCCGCCACGTTGCCCTGGTGGTCGAGCCAGGCGAGGAGGGTCCGGCTCAGACGCTCGCGCGAGCTTTCCGTCTCCGCTGCCAGCGGGGCGAGGTGCTGCCCCGCGAGATCATCGAGCAGCTCTTGATCCGAGTACAGGATGAGCGACGTGAGATGGTCGTTGGCGACGACGAGCCCGCCCGCCGGCAGCAGGCCATCTTCCACCAGCCGCTGAGCGGCAAACGCGCGGCGGGCGCTGAGCGACGCCCGCTGCCACGAGACCGCCGGCCCGATCACCGCCGGATGCCCCCGGAGCGCGGCTTCGATCTCACCGCGGCGCCCTGGTGCCTGTGGATCAGAGATCAGGGCGCAGGTGACCTCGTCGTGCGGTGCCATGATGGTGTCGGCCGGCAGGCGTGCTGCGATACGCCTCTCCGAGGGACGCCATACCAGCGCGGCCAGCGACCGCGGCAGCCGCCAGGCGGCTTCGCGGGCCGCGTCCTCGACCGTCGCCTCCGCCGGAGGTGGAGACTGGATCATCAACACGACCAGTCGACGCCGGCGGCGCTGGGCTTCCCCCGCGGCGGCCGCCTGCTCCTGGGCATAGCCCTCGGCCGACGCCCCGGACAGCTCGTCGATGTAGGCGAAGATCGACTCGGCCAGGCGGGCGAGAACCCCCTGGCCGAGGCCGGCGACGCGGGCGACTTCGCCTACCCGTCGCCACGCCACCCGGGCGCCGATGCGGTATGCCGCGAGGAGAGCCTCCATCGTCCGCCCTGCGCGCGCCTCGCCGCGACCCATCCGCACGTAGACCTCCCGCCCTGCAGAGCGATCGCGATCCGGGTCCTCGACCAGGTCGACGAACTCGGTGAGCGCCTGTTCGACGCCGTCGCGGACCCCCACACCAAACGCTCCCTCGAGCGGCTGAGCATAGGTCGGGACGCCAGCGCGAATGGCGTCGATGATCTCGGCACTGAGCTGCGGTATGCCCGGCCGCAGGACCTCGGCCACCCCCGGAGCCAGGGCCGCCCACGGTTGGTCGGGTAACTGGGCCGGCTTTCGTAGTGTTGGCACAAATTCTCCGTTGTCGATTGTTTCCTGGTTGACGAGAACCGTACCGATTTGATCATTACGCTCAAATCTCTCGATCCTGTAGCACGACCAAAGGAGCCGGACTATGGAAGCCGCTGCTGAGGCCGAGGTCGCGTCAGCCGCCCCCACCGGAGACGCCGATCTCAAAGCGACCCCGTTCTCGCTCGAACTCTCCGACAGCCAGCGCGACATTCGCGACTGGGTGCACGGCTTCGCCGAGCAGGTCGTGCGTCCGGCCGCCGCCGAATGGGACGAGCGCGAGGAGACACCCTGGCCGATCATCCAGGAGGCGGCCAAGATCGGCCTGTACGGGTTCGAGGGCATCGCCCAGTTCTGGGCCGACCCGTCCGGTCTGACGTTCCCGATCGTCAACGAGGAGCTCTTCTGGGGCGACGGGGGGATCGCGATGTCGATCCTGGGGACAAGCCTTGCCGTAGCCGCGATCTACTCCGCCGGCACATCGGCGCAGCTGCTCGAGTGGGTGCCGGAGTGCTACGGGACGCCCGACGATCCGAAGGTCGGCGCCTTCTGCGTGTCCGAGCCGGACGCCGGCTCCGACGTCTCTTCGCTTCGCACCCGCGCCCGCTACGACGAGGCCACCGACGAGTGGGTGCTGACCGGGCAAAAGGCGTGGGCCACGAATGGGGGGATTGCGAACGTGCACGTGGTCGTGGCGGCCGTCGAGCCGGAGCTCCGCGCGCGGGGCCAAGCCGCGTTCGTCGTACCACCGGGCACGAAGGGCCTCGAGATGGGCGCCAAGCTCAAAAAGCACGGCCTGCGTGCCTCGCACACCGCGGATGTGTTTCTCGACGACTGCCGCGTACCGGGGTCGTGCCTTTTGGGCGGGAAGGAGAAGCTGGACGAGCGACTCGCCCGTGCGCGCGAGGGCACGAAGGAAAGGAAACAGGCGGCGATGCAGACGTTCGAGCTGAGCCGGCCGACCGTCGGGGCGCAGGCGCTCGGCATCGCCCGCGCCGCCTACGAGTACGCGCTCGACTACGCGAAGGAACGGGTGCAGTTCGGGCGCGCGATCATCGAGAACCAGGCGATCGCGTTCCCGCTTGCCGACATCAAGATGGAGATCGACGCCGCCCGCCTCTTGATCTGGCGGGCCGCGTGGATGGGACGCACGGGCAAGCCGTTCAACGCCGCGGAGGGCTCGATGTCGAAGCTCAAGGCGGGCGAGGTCGCAGTCTGGACGACCGAGCGTGCGATCCAGATCCTCGGCGGCAACGGCTACACGCGCGAGTACCCCGTCGAGCGGATGCACCGCGACGCGAAGATCTACACGATCTTCGAGGGGACGGCGGAGATCCAGCGGCTCGTGATAGCGCGCGCGATCTCGGGCATCCAGAACCAGTGATGCAAGAACGGCGAAGCCCTCCGTGGGGCGTTTTCTCCGAGTAGGCCGGGCGGATCCTCGTCAGCGCAGCCGAGGCCGCGATCGCTGGGGGTCAGCCCCGGCTCTGGCGAGACCCAGAAAGGCGGACCGGCGCGCGGCAAGTTCGATGGATCAAGACCAGGAGCCCGGCGACGAGTACGAGATCGCCGATGCTGAACACGTTTCCGATCGGCCAAGGGCCCGGGACCGCGAAGACGTCGCCCAGGAACAGGAGCTTCGAGTGGGCGACCTGTGCCGAGTTCGCGAATCCGTGCGAGCGCTCGATGCCGGCCCGCAGCAGCGCGTCACGTGATGCCGGCATAACACCCCCGTTCGCGGCGATCGCCGCGAAGTTCAGGGCTCCCCCGATTCCGATCAGCCAGAGACCCGGTATGCGCCGGTTGGCGACCAGGAAGTACGCCCCTAGGCCGTAACTCGCCAGGTGTAGCGCGACGTGCACCGCCCTATGCCCGCCGGGCATCAGCGAGACGATCACGACCTGGATCGCGATCCCTGCGAGCGCCGCCCATGGCGCACGGACTTGGAGCTCCGTCAACCTTGCGATGCGGCCGCCGGTGAGCGGCAACGAGGCGAAGCAGAGGGCTACCACTAGCACGAGCAGCATTCAGCTTTCCTTCTCACGCCGACTCGGCTCCGCGCTCGGCCAGCGGAGGGCCGTCGTCCTTGCCGAAGACCACCCGCAGCTGACGGTCGCTCGGCCGCCGATCGGCCGGGCTGACCGCCGACCACTGTCCCCGACCGCGCAGCCAGCGCTCGAATTGCTCGGCGGGCAGTGGTGGGCTCAAGTAATAGCCCTGGGCAAGGTCGCATCCGAGTCGCTCGAGCTGCTCGAGGCTCGCCTGATCCTCCACGCCCTCTGCGACCACCTCGAGCCCGAGGTTGTGGCCCAACTCGATAGTGGAGCGGACTATCACCGAGTCGTCCTTGCTGGCCGCCATGTTCGCCACGAACGACCGATCGATCTTGATCTGCGACACAGGCAGCTGCTTCAGCAGCGCGAGCGACGAGTAACCGGTCCCGAAGTCGTCGATCGCGAGCGAGATCCCAGCGCCGTGAAGCTGGTCGATCACCGCCAGCGCGGCCGGGGGGTCGGCCATGATCGAGCTCTCGGTGATCTCGAGCTTCAGCGACTCAGGCGAGATTCCCGAACTGGCGATCCGCTTCACGGCCTCGTGTGGAAAGCGCCGGTCGGCGAGCACGCGCGCCGACAGGTTGACGGCGACCTCGAGCTCGAGCCCCCGCTTCTTCCAGGCTTGGAGTTGCCCGAGCACGTGGTCGAGCACCCGGAGCGTCAGGGGCTTGATCAAGCCGGTGTGCTCAGCCATCTCGATGAACGCCGAGGGCTGGAGCAGCCCGAGCGTCGGGTGCTGCCAGCGCACGAGCGCCTCGACGCTCGCGATCACTGGGCCGCGCAGATCCAGCTTGGGCTCGTACCACACGACGAGCTCGGCGTCGCCGTCGACCGCCCGGCGCAAGTCGGCCACCAGCGCCAGGCGCTCGGGCGTGTGGTGATCGTACTCCTCGCTATAGGTGAGATACGGGGCGTGACTCTCCTTCGCCCGATACATCGCGACGTCGGCACGCTGCACCAGGGTCTCGACGTCGGTGCCGTCATCGGGGAAACGCGCGATGCCGATGCTGGCATCGATCTCGAGCATCAGCCCCTCGACCTCGAAGGGCCGATCGAGGCTGCGGTGAAGGCGGTCTGCGATATCGGCGGCGACGCCCGTATGCGGGAGCTCCCCGAGCAGGACGCCGAACTCGTCGCCTCCGAGTCGCGCCACCACGTCGTGCTCGCGGAGCGGATGCTTGAGGCGGCGCGCGACCTGCTCGAGCAGCAAGTCGCCGTAGTGGTGGCCGAGCGTGTCATTGATCTCCTTGAAGCGGTTGAGGTCGAGCAGCAGCACCGCCAGCCGCTCGTCCTCAGTGCGCGGGGCAATCGCCCGATCGACGAGATCGTGGAACCGGACCCGGTTGGGAAGCTCGGTGAGCGCGTCGTGGGTGGCCTGGTGCTCGCTGCGGGCGGCTTGACGGCCTCCGTAGAAGACGGCGAGCAGCGGGAACACGAACAGCGGGAAGACCGCTGGACTCGAATCGAGGGTTGCGACCATGATCGGCGAAAGCGAAAGCAGCACCGCCCCCGTGGCGGCGCTGAAGGCGATGTCGCTGCGAAAGTACTCCGCGATCGCCATCTGCTGGTAGAGCGCGATGATCACGCCCACGATCCCCATGTTGACGGCGAAGAAGACGATCGCGCCCACGATCAGCGCTGGAATCTCGGCGGCGACGATTTGCGGTCCGAGGGTCGGGGACGAGGACATCAGGCGCAGGACGCCCCACCCGGCTGCGAGCGAGAGCGTGTACTGGCCGACGTTGAAGCCCACTCGCCAGAGCGGCTTGCGCGCCGCCATGTCTTGAATCACGGAGGCGCCTGACTGCGCGAGTACCGCGGGGGCGAAGCCGGCACTCAGGAGGAGCGCGAACGAGAAGCTCGTTGAGATCGTGATCTCTTCGTCATCGCCGCGACGGGGGATCTTCAACGGCACGAGCTCGCCCAGCAGGACTCCCGCGGTGAGCAGCAGGACGCTCAACCGGGTAAAGGGGGCGAGCTCGACGTCCGTTGCCGATGTGACCACGACGAACGTCGCGACCCCGAAGACCGCGATCGCGGCTCCGAAGACTTGAGCGGAAGTCGGTCTTCGAAGCCGCGTCATCGTGGGATCGAGTCAGAGAGGAGCGCGGCCCGGACCGAGCCGCATCTCCTTGCCGTTCCTAGAACTTGTGAGGAGCACCGAGCTCGACGACGATCGCAGCGATCGCCGCCAGCACCGTGCCCAGCCTCAAGAGGCGGAACTTCGTTCTGTTCATGGGGGCTGCTCCTTGGCCGGGAATGGTCAGGATAAAAGCCGGCAGCCGAGCCGTCTCGGGGGCGAGACCTCTGGCTTTGCGTCCCGCCCTCGCGGACGGTTTGCCTTTCACGGCCTGCACCCAGTGTGGTGGCGCGGAGCGTTCCTGCCAATCGGTCATTGGTCCAGGTGGAGAGTCTCGCCTGCAAGGCGAGCCGGGATCGATGTCGCTCACTCGACCAGGTCCTAGCCTGCGATCGTGCGCGGGCGGCTGAAGGTCTTGAATGCATGGGACCAACATCGGATCGGTCCCGCGGATCGCCGAGTGACGGTGCTTCTCGCGACAGGCGGTATTCATTTCTGCTGCCGCTCGTCTCGCCTTCAGGGCGATCGGCTGCGAGCCAACTTGCTCAGTGCTTACGCCTAGCGCCCGAGCGTCCGCACGAGCTCGTGAGCGCGGTCGTCAAGGCCGCCGATCAGCTCACGCAGCTCCGCGAGTGCTGCTCGCAGCTCAGGGTCGCCGACTTCCACGGGCAAGAGCGAATCCTGGAGCGTGGCGAGGGCGCTGTTCGCACGTCCAACCGCTATGACCGCGGCGTCGATAAACCCCCTTGCACCAGTCGACGGAAGACCCGGCGATGGTGGTTCGAAGTTACGGCCCGCGAGGCCGTGGCGGGCAGCAAACTGCGCGTAGGTGCGTCTTGCCCGGCCGTAAGCAAGCTGAACTGGCCGAAAGAGCTCTTCCTCCAGCTTGTCGGCGTTGTGCTCGTCGAGCTGCTCATGGGCTGCGCCCAGGCACGCGAGCGCAATCCCGATCGCTTCGGTCGCATCTTCGACGGCGTCCAGCAGTTGCTGGCGGGCTTCCGCGGTGGTCCGCACCATGGCCCCAGACTAGCCGTGCTCGGAGCGCGGGAACTGGCTCGACGCTACCCGAAGTCCGTTAGCCGTGAACGGATGCCGGCCTGTCTGGCCCTCGCGCGCTCGGATCCGATGTTCATAACACGCGCTTCCGGTGACGCGACTCCGGCTCCGCTGACTACCGGTCGATCTCGAACCAGACGGTGGACCGCCGCTCGTCCACGCCCCACCGGGAGGAAATCTGGTCGACCAGGAAGAGGCCGAGCTTTCCCTTACCGCCGCGCGGGAAGTCGCGCGGCGCTGAGAATCCGAGGCCCCGATCGGCTACTTCGACGCGGACCCGATGAGGAGCTGCCGCGATCCACATTTCGAGGGTCGATTCGTGGTCGGTCTGGGCATGGATTACGGCATTGGTGACGAGCTCGGACACGAGCAGCGCGACGTCTGGGCGGAGCTCACCGAGCGCTCCGTTGAGGACCCGAAGCGAAGCCCTGGCACGTTGGGGCGCCTCGCTGCCGCCGGCCATTCGGAGGTTGAGCTGCTCTTCGACCAACGCTGCACCTTTCCCGTTGCGCGTACCCGCGCTCGACCCGGGGGAAACCGGGTACCGATCGCGGTGTCTGTTATCGACAGGATCTGGTCTACAGCGGGCGCCATGCTCGAGTCCAATCTGGTCTGACAATCGGTCCATGCAACGCGGTTGCGTGGGCGCTACGGTTGGCCGGATGCCGATCACAATTATCATTGCCGCCGCGATGCCCTGCGCGATCATGGTCGCCGCTTCGCGGCGGCAGCATCGCCTAATGATGAACCCATGAGCACCTCGGAACCCCGCAGCGAGGCGATTACGCCAGCAGGCCTCAGGGCGCTCGAGGCTGAGCTGAACGAGCTTCAAAACGAGGGGCGCCGGAAGATCGCCGAGCGCATCCTCTCGGCGCGCGAGCACGGAGACCTCAAAGAGAATGCCGAGTACCACATCGCCAAAGACGACCAGGCGCACCTCGAGACCAAGATCAAGCGATTGCGCGAACGCGTCAAGAAAGCGGTCGTGGTGGAGACCGACCGAGGGGGATCGACACTCTCATTCGGTCGCACCGCCGAAGTCCTGGACGAAGTGAGCGGCGCGGTCCACACGTGGACGATCGTCGGTGCGACCGAGGCAGACCTCGCAAAGGGGATGCTTTCCGCCGAGTCCCCGGTCGCTGATGCGTTGCTCGGGTGCGCTCCCGGGGAGGTGGTCGATGTCCACACGCCGGGTGGTCGGCGAAAGTACCGGGTTCAGAAGCTGCTCTAGTGAACTTCTCTGGGGCCGGTCGCTGCTATGAACCGATCGCGCCCGACTATGAGTGCCGCGCAGTGTGCGACAGGCGTGAATAACAGGCATGCATGACCGCCAGGGAACGTGCTAGCGTGGGGGCGCAGTTTTCAAGTCGCCCGCGAGGTCTGTCTCTCTTTCCTTCCGCGCGTAGCTCCACCTAGAGAGGCGGAAAGGAAGGCTCTCATGCCGGGCGCGCATCTAGCCTCGAGCGATGAGAGCGAACGCGGGCGGGCGGTTCAGCGGTTGCGGATGGCGATTGCCGAGCGAAGCCGCGTGCGGGAAGCTCGTGCGGCATCAGACGGCAAAGCGAACGACGTAGAGAGTGCATCGCGTAGCGCCGCGGACGACCAGGTCGCGGCGCGCAAGCGCCGGCTGGAATCGGTTGACGACGGCGACTACTGAGGAACACGCACGGTGCTTGCCGGATCGGTTGGTTGAGGAACTCGAGCGGACTAGCCAGCGGGCTGAGCAGCGGCTCCAGTTCGCAAGGCGCGCATGTCGATCGCACGGGACAGGCGAGGCGCGTAGCAGGGAGGAGCAATGATGAGTAAGCGGTTCGAGGGCAACGAGGACTGGATCAAACGAGGAGAGGGCCGTATTCCAACCAAAGGCGCAATGGCCGCGGAGCGTGCCTCCGCTGGCTTGGGAACCAGCGATGAGGATGAGTGGCAGTTGAAGGAGCCGTCCCCTGCTCTAACCGTGTGGGCCAAGCGGGCCCCACGAGGGGCTGGGCAGATGCGGCCTCGCTGACCCCCGTCCGGACGGCGTCGCCCGCTGGGACTCGACCTCTCTTTCGTGGTCGATGACCCACCCTGCTGGACCACGGCTCTCGTGAGTTGCCTCCAACGCAGCACGGGGTCTAGACGAAAGTATTCGTCACTCCGCGTTAGGCCGGGGAACGTGCACAAGGGATGCTCGACCAACGGCTCACGGCTTGCGATCAGGGTCGCGCCACTGCCGAAAGGCGTCGGTTCAGCCATGTCACCACGCGCGGTGACAGACGCTTGAGCCCGTAGGCGAGCCATGCCTCCGCTGTGATCGGAGCGACCGTGCGGTCGCGGGCGACTGCGCGCAGGATGTTGCGGGCCACCCGCTCGGGCGGATAGTTGCGGCGCTCATAGGTCCTCACGACGCGGTCGCGAACACCGGGCGAGGCGCTTTCGCCCCGCATCGGGCTCGTTCGGGTGATCGGGGTGTTGATGACGCCCGGGCAGACAGCCGTCACGCCGACTCCCTTTTCGTGCAACTCCTCGCGGAGTGACTCGGAGAGGCCAAGCACGGCGAACTTCGTGGTCGTGTATGCGACGAGCAAGGGGCTGGCTGTGTAGCCCGCCATCGAGGCGACGTTCACCACGTGCCCTTGTCCGCGCTCCACCATCGGCGGCACGAAAAAGTGGCAGCCGTGTACGACGCCCATCAGGTTGATCCCGACGATCCAGTCCCAGTCCTCGAGCGTCGTGTCGAGCAATCCGGCGCCGAGGCCGACGCCGGCGTTGTTCACGAGCAGGTCGATCGCTCCCGCGTCCGCGTGGACCAGCTCCGCGAAGGCCCGCATCTGATCGCGGTCGGCCACGTCGACGCACTGGGACAGGACGCTGCGCCCTAGTTCCCGGGCCGCAGCCGCCGTTTTCTCGAGGCCCACCTCGGCCACGTCGCAGATTGCGAGATCGGCGCCCCGCCGGGCACAGAGCAACGCCGTCTCCTTGCCGATCCCGCTCCCGGCACCCGTAACAAGCACTCTCCTGCCGTCAAGTCGTGAGGTGTTCATGCCCGCCTCCTTTCGGCTTTGCATTGTCACGGACTGCGTAGTCACGCGTTCGCCGGCGGCGCTGAGTTGCGTTGATGCTGGCTGGGCAAGTGAATTCCGACCGAGGGCCCCGGGCAGTCCGAGGCCCTCGGTGGTCGACGGGAGCCCGCTGGTCAGCCTCTCTCGGGCGCGACCGGTGAGGCCAAGGACGCGCTCACGCCCGGACGAGTAGATGCGCGTCCACCGTGCGCTCGTCGGGATCGACGACTCCCAGGCTCTTGACGATCTCGATCGCGCCGCCCTGCACCTGGCCGATGTACATGTTCATCCGAACGTGGTGCTGGCCGGGCACCATCTCCGCGGGGCCGCCAGGCCCGACTGCGATCCTCGCGTGGTCGAGTGCGCTTATGACGGCTTCCTGGTCGAGTGAGCCCGCCTCTCTGAC
>JACXTT010014131.1_pt1 | contig 10474 bp, 6 predicted proteins | sample 9270951 | NCBI WGS metagenome assembly JACXTT01 (sample SAMN15532306, study PRJNA645909) | rock metagenome | isolation source: weathered quartz diorite | place: Puerto Rico | collected 2017-06-21
CCGGTGCGGTCCACCTCAGGAGCTCGAGGTCGCCGCGGCGGCGTCCGCGGGGCGGCCGGCGGGGCGCAGGCTCAGTCCGGCGCGGCCGCGCTCGATCAGGCCCGAAGGCAGGATCTCCAGGATCGCCACCGTATACTCGCCTGGCTCGAGACCTTCAAGCGGCAGAGGCACATGCGCCTTCCCGTCCGCCCCGGCGTCGCGGTGATCGACATCGACGATCTTCAGGGCGCGGTCGCCGCGGAGAATCGCCACCTCGAGATTGGGGCCGGCCTCGCCGGCCGGCATCCGGAATCCGCACACCAGCGGCTCGTCGGAGGCGTAGCCGGCTTTGAGGGCCGGCCCGATCGTGTACTCACCGGGTGGGGTGGCGGCGACCGCATCGGCCTCGCCCGCCGGCACCTCGATCCAGAGACTCCGGTCGCGCAGCGAGTAGATCGACAGCCCGAGGATGCGGTTCTCAACGGGCGCTTCGGCCTCGAGCGACAGGCGCGTGCCGCCCGTCGCGCCGGCGGTGTCGTCGTAGACGACCGCGGTGATGGACTGCTTCCCGGCGGGCAGGCGGACCCGATGGACCAGATCGATCCCGACCTCCCCGGGCCGGCCCTGGTCGGGTCGCAGGACGATCGTCAGGCCCCGCGAGGTCCGTGCCGTCACGTTCCTGCCCTCGTCCGTGGCGACCAGACCGACTTCCAGTCGGGCTGTCGGTCGTCCCGCCTCCGGCCGGAACAGGATCCTCTCGCCGGGCACGTGGACCACCAGATCGACGATCCGTCCCGCCGGGCCCGAAGGTCCGTCGACGGCACTCAAGCCGACGTCCATCTCCGGATACATCTCGGGCACCGTGTAGGCGGCCAGGATCGTCCGCTCCTGCGCGTCCTTCGGGGTCAGGCGGGTGAACCCATTCCGGCAGCGCACCCGCGCCTCGCGTCGATGGCATTGCACCTGGATCGCATGGAACCGCCCGTCAGGCGGCCCTTCGGGCCGGAAGCCGAGGATGTAGAATTGCCGGCTTCCCGCCTCGAAGTCGCTCAGCACCTTCAGGAAGTCGTTCGACGACGAGGCGATCCCGCCGGTGCCATGCGCGATCGCCTCCAGCGCGTTCGTCCGGCGCCGCGCCGCCTGCAACTCGCGCGCGGTTCCCGCTTCGAGACCGCGGGTCTGGAGGGTGTGAATCGCCACTCCGTCTTCCCCGGCCGCGCGCAGAAGATCCTGCAGGTCGGACGTCAGCGACGATTCCGCCAGGCGCGAGACCAGCCTCGGGTCGTCCCCGGCCACACGGCGGACCTGGTCGATATACGGCAGGGCTGGATTTTCGGAGACGCCGTCCCCCATGTAGATCAGCGCCTTGTAGCCGGCCCAGCCGGCCATCGAGTCGGCGAGCGTCCGCAGCGCCCGCAGCACGCCGCGCAGACGCGGGGCCTCCTCCAGGCCGTAGGTGCCCGCCAGCGTCTTCGCCTGATCCACCAGGGCCTGGGTCTCCGGCGCAAGACCCTGGCCGTTCCTGTCCTGGTCCTGAAACGACTTCCAGGAAGCCTCGTCGCGGGCCCGCCCGGCGGACCCGCGGACGCCGCTCACCTGCTTCAGCTCGCTCAGGAGACGCCCGATCTCCTCGTCGTGCTTGTCCTGCTCGACCGCGAAGTCGGATACCCTCCTCGCCTCGCGCAGGCTCCCGTCGATGACGCCGCGCAGCCTGTCACGGTCGGTGGTGAACTCGGCCAGGATTCTGAGATCCATGTCGTAGGCCGCGATCGCGACCTGGTCGGTCGGCGTGAGACCGGTGGCGAGAAACTGGAGGGCGGCGCGGCGCGCGGCGGTCAGACCCGCCGGCGCCGAGACTCCGTCCTCGAAGAAGAGCATGAACCGCCGCGGCAGGCCGGCCGCCCGGGACTCCTGCGCGCTCAAAGTCGTCGCGCCGGCGGTCGGCGTCTTCGCCCCGGTCACGGAAGCGGCGCGCTCCGGCACCGTCTCATGGACGTCGAAGGACGCGATCGACGTCCGGCGGCCGTCCACGATGAGGACGAAATCGTCCCGGGTCAGACCGGTCAGGATGCCGCCGCGCGCGTCGGTCACGAAGGCGTCGATCAGGACGAGCTCGCTGACGGCCCGCTCCACGGCCGCCCGGGGAGCCTCGACGGGTGGCGGCGCGCCGCGCTCCGCGCGTGACGCCCGCGACGTCGGGGACGTCATCACGAGGCCGGCCGGGATCAGGAGGCCCAGAACGATGTGCCGCGCGCGATACCGGGGCAAGGAGATCCTCGTTGCCGGCATGCTACTCCTTTTTGGAGCGGCGCGCGCTTGACGGCACCCGGTCAGGAACGATAGTCTCCCGCGTTCACGGGGCCGACCCCGGGCCCCTCGACCAGGGAGGGGCCGCGCCCGGGTTCGCCGTCGCGCCCCCGTCCCGTCCCGAACGAACGCAGGAGGAGGTCCATGGACGCAGGCACCGTTCTGCCGCTGGTTCTGGGAATCAGCGTGCTCTCGCTCGTGGTCGCCGGGCTCCTGGCGCGGCACGTCCTCGCGGCCGACACAGGGAAGCCCGAGATGCGCGCGATCTCGGACGCGATCCGCGAGGGGGCCGAGGCATTCCTGTCGCGCCAGTACAGGACGATCGCCGCCCTCGCCGTGCTCGCGGCGCTTCTCATCTTCGGCTTCTACTACGTCAACAGCGATGTGAAGAACATCGCCGAGATGGGCTCGGGCACGGCCTGGAAGATCACCCTGTCGTTCGTGACCGGGGCGCTGTGCTCGGCCGTCGCCGGCTACATCGGGATGTACGTCTCGATCCGGGCGAACATCCGCACGGCCGCGGCCGCCATGCGGAGCCTCGACGAGGCGCTGCGCATCTCCCTGCGCGCCGGCGCGGTGAGCGGGCTGTCGGTGGTGGCGATGAGCCTGCTCGGCGTGGGCGGACTGTTCTACCTGTTCCACGGCATGCAGGACTACCGGCACGTGCCGCTGCAGATCGTGGGGTTCGGCTTCGGCGCCTCGTTCGTCGCCCTGTTCGCCCAGCTCGGCGGCGGCATTTACACCAAGGCGGCCGACGTCGGGGCCGACCTGGTCGGCAAGGTCGAGGCCGGCATACCCGAGGACGATCCGCGCAATCCCGCCGTGATCGCCGACCTGGTCGGCGACAACGTCGGCGACTGCGCCGGGCGCGGCGCCGATCTGTTCGAGTCGACGGCGGCCGAGAACGTCGGCGCCATGATCCTCGGCATCGCCCTCTACCCTGTCTTCGGCATGGGCGGCATCCTGTTCCCCCTCCTGGCCAGGGCCTTCGGTCTCATCGCCACGATGGTCGGCGTGTTCACGGTCCGCTGCCGCGAGGACGAGGACCCGATGCACGCCCTCAACCGCGGCTATCTGGTGACGACCGTCCTCGCGATGATCGGTTTTGGCATCAGCGTCTACGCGCTCCTGCGGCCGGTCGGATCGTACGTCGGCGGCGTGCGCCAGGGGTATCTGCTGGCGGCCGGCATCATCGGGATCCTGACCGCGTTCGCGTTCGTGCTGATCACGCAGTACTACACCGAGTACCGCTACCGGCCGGTGCGCTCGATCGCCGAGGCGTCACGCACCGGGCCCGCCACCAACATCATCAGCGGGCTGGCGGTCGCCTTCGAGTGCACCGGGCTGCCGGTGCTCACGGTCTCGGCCGCCCTGATGGGCGCCTACTGGTGCGGACGCGAGGCGCTGAACGGGATGCCGGGCTCGGGCCTGTACGGGACGGCGATCGCGACGATGGGGATGCTCGCGCCGTGCGCCTACATCCTGGCGATGGACACCTTCGGGCCGATCACCGACAACGCGGGGGGCATCATCGAGATGTCGAAGCAGCCCGAGGCGATCCGCCAGAAGACCGATCGTCTCGACGCGGTCGGGAACACCACCAAGGCGCTGACCAAGGGGTACGCCATCGGGTCGGCGGCCCTGGCCGCCTTCCTGCTGTTCCGCGCTTATCTGGACGAGGTGACCAAGATCACCGGCGACGTCATCGGCGTCGACCTGACGCGCGTCCCGGTGTTCGTGGGTGGTCTTCTGGGCGCGACGCTGGTGTTCGTGTTCTCGGCCCTCGCGATCAAGGCCGTCGGCAAGGCGGCGCAGGTCGTGATCACCGAGGTGCGCCGGCAGTTCAAGACGAACCCGGGGATCATGAAGGGCACCGCCAAGCCGGACTACGCCCGCTGCGTCGACATCGTCACCGTCGGCGCCCTGAAGGAGATGGTCGGGCCGGGGCTCCTGGCCGTTCTCACGCCGGTTGCGGTCGGCTTCAGCTTCAAGTACCTGTCGGGGTTCGGCCACGTCGGCGCCGAATCGGTGGCCGGTCTGCTGATGGTCGGGACGATCGCGGGCATCCTGATGGCCACCGTCATGAACAACGGCGGCGGCGCCTGGGACAACGCCAAGAAGTACATCGAATCGGGGCTGTTCAAGGTCGACGGGGTGGTGGTCGGGAAGCGCTCCGACCCGCACAAGGCGGCGGTCGTCGGCGACACCGTGGGCGATCCCTTCAAGGACACCGCGGGACCCTCGCTGCACGTCCTCATCAAGCTGCTGTCGACCATCACCCTGGTCCTGGCGCCGCTGTTCATCGCCTAGCGCCGCCGGCCGGCGGCCGCGCCGGCCGGTCCCGGGGAGATCCGCGATGAAGCCGGTCGGTTCGCGCTACCTGCACGGGACCGCTCCCGTCGAGCAGCGGCGTCTGAGCCGCCTCAACGAACTCATCAACCGGGCGGCGCTGCGCGAGCTCGGTCTCGCCGGCGGCGAGCGCATCCTCGAGGTGGGCAGCGGTCTGGGCCAGTTCGCGCGCCGCATGGCCCGCGCCGCCGGTCCCGCCGGACGCGTCCTCGGCATCGAGCGCAGCCGGGAGCAGATCGCCGGGGCGAAGCGCGCCGCCCGGGCCGACGGCGAGGAGGGACTGGCCGAATGGCGTCGCGGCGACGCGCTCGACCTGCCGCTGCGCCGCAGCGAGTGGGGCACCTTCGACGTGGCGCACGCCCGCTTTCTCCTCGAGCACGTTCCCGAGCCCCGCCGCGTCGTCGAAGGGATGCTGCGGGCCGTCCGCCCCGGCGGCCGCGTCGTCCTGGAGGACGACGACCACGACGCCCTGCGCTGGTGGCCCGAGCCGCCCGGCTTCACGTCCCTCTGGAAGGCCTACATCCGGAGCTTCGATCGTCTCGGCAACGACCCGGCGGTGGGGCGCCGGCTGATCGCCCTGCTGCACGAGGCCGGCGCCCGCCCGCACCGCAACAGCTGGATCTTCTTCGGCAGCTGCTCGGGCTCTCCCGATTTCCGCGCCTACGTCGAGAACGCCGCCGGCGTGGTGCGCGGGGCGCGGACCGCCATCCTTGAGGGAGGTCTCCTCACGGCCGGGTCCTTCGATGCCGCCCTGCGGGCGCTCGACGCCTGGAAGAGGCACCCCGCCGCGGCGCTGTGGTACGCGATCGCCTGGGCGGAGGGGCGCCGTCCGGAGCGACGCGTCACGGGAGCCAGGCGTAGCCGATCTTGAAGAACAGGGTCCGGTCGCTCTGCCGCAGCGGCACGTCCGTCTGCCCCAGGCGGTCGTCCGAGTAACCCAGGTAGACGGCGGTCTGCGGGTTGACCTTGTAGGAGAAGAGAAGCTGGGTGAACAGGCTCCTGTCCACCTCGAGCGGCGGGACGCACGACGGGTCGGCCGGGTCGCAAACGCCAGTGTAGAGGGACAGCCGCCGGCGGATGTCGCTGTACTGCAGGATCGCCCGGGCCATGGCGCGCACGTTGAACTGCCACGCAAGATGCGCCTGCGCGAGATACGCCCGGAACAACCGCCCACCGTCCACGTCGAGGGTCTCGTAGGTCTCGTCGAGGCTCGCCCGCAGGTGCCGCCCGAGCTTGAACGACAGACCGGAGGAGATCCTCGTCTCCTTTCCGGAGCGCGCATTGTCGTAATCGACAGCGTCCCCGTAGCTGCCGGTCAGCGACACGGTCATCCACCGGGACGGAGTGATCGACCAGCCGACATCGGTGCTCGTCTGGTCGTAGGTAACGCCATTGAAATACTCCCGGCCTCGCAGGACTTCCAGCGACGCCGAGGACTGCAGCGGCCCTTCCCAGCGGACGTACAGGCTCTCGGAGCCGTCGGTCAGGAGGCCGTCGTGGTTCTCGATCCGGTCGGCGAGGACGCCGAAGCTCAGGCGGATGAGACGCCCCGTCGGATCTCCCCAGATGACGCGCTCCAGACTCCCGCCGAGCGTGCGCGTGTCCACTCGCGGGATGAACCCGGTGTCGACGCGCAGGCGCGGGCCGAGGTCGGAGCCCGAGAGGCTCCAGTTCCACTCCTTCGACTCGTGCCGGTAATCGAGGGTGAAGGCGGCGCCGCGAAAAGGCCGATCCGGCTGGTCGTACGACGTCGCGATGTCCGAGGGGTACCGCGTACGCGAGCCGAGAGCCTGGACGTTGACGGTGTCATGGTCGGTCAGTCGGATCACCCCGTCGACGCCGGCGACCTGGTTCGAGTAGCCCGGCCCCTCGCGGCCGGTATACAGGAAGCCCAGCGTGGACGAGGCGCCCAGGTCGCGGCGATAGCGGAGCGCCGCGTCCGTCACGTTCTGATCGAGGGAAGCGGACCGGGAGCCCTGATTGGCCGGGAACAGGAGATTCGTGATGTCGTCCTCCGCGACCACCGCCCCGAGGGCGTTGGGGCCGATCTTCCCGACCAGCTTGGCGCCCCAGGACGGATCGGCGACGGTGCGCGTATAGATCGTGTTCAGACGGGTCTGGAAGAAATCGGCCCCTTCCAGGAACAGCGGCCGCTTCTCCGGATAGTAGAGCGCGAAGCGCGTGTTGATCTTCAGCTGCGCGACATCCGCCTCGACCTGCGAGAAGTCCGGATTGAACGCGGCGCTCAGGGTCAGGTCGGGGGTCGCGGCCCAGCGGGCCGTCACCCCGCCCTCCCCGCTCACCGGTCCGTTCCGCATCGGCCCGTCCGGGAATGCTTCGCGCTGGTCGTCGCGATGCGCCGTCACGGTCGGATCGATCTCGAGGTTGAGCCCGGGCTTCGGGTCGCGGATTCCGGTCAGACGGATCGACTGGCAGAGATAGCAGCTGTTGTTCCGGTCGATCGGCCGGAGCGACATCTCGCGCACCACGGAGCGCGGCTGAAACCGCGAGGCGTGCAGCCCCCACACCAGCTCGCCGCCTCCGCGCGGGAACCGCAGCGAGGCGAACGGGATCGCCATCTCCACCACGTACCCGTCCGCGACGATCGCGCCCCGGGCGCTCCAGACGGCGTCCCACGAGGGGTCGATGGACAGCCCCGCGCCGCCCACTTCGCTGAGGATGGCGTCCCACTGCACGCCGAGCGGGCTGGCGGCGAAGCTGTAGCCACGACGATGATCGTTGAAGGTGTCGAGAACGATCGACACCTGGTCCTCGTCGCTCGGGAGCATGTCCCGGTCCGCGAGATAGGCGCGGATCTCCTCCGGTCGGGGATCGCTCGCGCGGAACCCGACGTACAGGTTGCGCTCGTCGTACAGGAGCAGACACTCGGTGCGCACCGGGGCGAGCGTGTTGTCCCCGGGGTAGACCTCGTAGGCGAGCGTCAGCCGCAGAGCCGACTCCCAGGCGGCCTCGTCCAGGATGCCGTCCACCTTGATCGGCGTGCCGGCGCGCGGGACCCGCAGGGCGTCGGGCGCGGCCGCCTCCTGGCCGGCCGCGGCGGCCGCCAGGGACAGCAGGGTCACGAACCCGATGATCAGGCTCGCCGTCCGCACGCGCGCGTCCCCGGGAAAGGCCGGGAGAATAGCACCTTGTCCCGGACGGTGCGCGGGCCCGCCGGCGCGCTGTAGAATGAGCCATGCCCCGCCTGCGCCCTGCGGTCCTCGGCCGTCGCGCTCCGGTCGCCGCCCTCGTGGCGCTCGTCGGCGCCGTCCTGCTGTGGCCCGGCGCGGGCGCGCGCGGCGTCTCGCGCGACCTGACCAAGGAGATCCGCAATCATTACGAAGGTCTGACGCTGCGGCTGCGGGTCGACCTGCGGGCGGCGGGGCGCGCCAGCGACCCGAACGTCGTCAGCCTGGACGGTGTCGGCTATCCGAGCGAGCGCGCGCCCGTCCTGTTCACCTGCCTGGAGTCGGTCTACCTGCAGCGCCTGACCAGCGAGGGAGGCTCGACCCTCGGCCTGACCGTCTACCGCAGCCGGGAGGAGTCGGAGCGGTTGCGCGCCACCGCCATCCCGCCTGCCATGGGGGCGAACCCGAACTTCGGGCACACGATCGCCACCTTCGCGCAGCAGGGAAGCACCACCGTCGTGCTCGAGCTGAAGGCGGGCAAGAAGGACGCCTCCGGACAGCGCGTGGAGATCGAGACGCTTCTCGATCGGCTGTTCTATCTGAACTCCGAGCCGACCCGGGACGACCTGGAGGCCTGCGTGCGGCTGCACCCGACGCTGCCGATCCCCAGGCTGCGCGCCCTGACCGGTCTGCCGGACGACACGATCCGATCCCTCGTCAAGGAGGCGGCGCCCGGGGGCCCGCCGGGCTAATCGAACAGGACCCTGACGAAGTGCCGCTTCCCCACCTTGATGAGGCAGGTGGACGACGCGGTGGCGGGGATCTCGCGGGCCGCGTCGGCGAGCCGCTGGCCGTCCAGGGAGACGCCCCCCTGCTCGATGAGCCGCCTGGCCTCGCCGTTCGAGCGGGCCAGACCGATCGTGACCAGGAGCTTCGGCACCCAGACCGGCTGCTCCCCGGCGGGCAGCCGGACCTCCCGGACCTCCTCCGGCGTCTCCTTGCGCGCGAAGATCTTCTCGAACTCGGCGGCGGCCTCCGCGGCCGCCTTCCGGCCGTGATAGTCGGCGACGATGCGGCGCGCCAGGTCGGTCTTCGCCTGCTTCGGGTGCAGGTCGCCCGCCTCCACGCGGCGGCGCATCGCGGCGATCTCGGCCAGCGTGGCGTCCGTGCACAGCTCCCAGTAACGCCACATGAGCGCGTCGCTGATCGACATGACCTTGCCGAAGATCTCCCGCGCCGGCTCCTTGATGCCGATGAAATTGCCGAGCGACTTGCTCATCTTCTCCACGCCGTCGAGCCCCTCCAGGAGCGGCATCGTCAGCACCACCTGGGGCTCGAGGCCGTACTCGCGCATCAGCTCGCGCCCCACCAGCAGGTTGAACTTCTGGTCGGTCCCGCCCATCTCGACGTCGGATTTGAGGGCCACCGAGTCGTACCCCTGCGCCAGGGGGTAGAGGAACTCGTGCAGACCGATCGGCTGCTTGCCGGCGTAACGCCGCGAGAAGTCGTCGCGCTCCAGAAGGCGCGCCACCGTGTACTTCGAGGCCAGCTCGATGAACCCGGCGGCACCGAGCTTGCCGAGCCAGCGGCTGTTGAAATCGATGACCGTCTTGCGGGGGCGCAGGATGGTGAACACCTGCTTCTTGTAGGTCTCGGCGTTCTGCCTCACTTGGGCGCGCGTCAGCACCGGCCGGGTCTTCGACTGCCCGGTCGGGTCGCCGATCATCCCCGTGAAATCGCCGATCAGGAACACGACCCGGTGGCCCAGGTCCTGGAAGTGCTTCATCTTGCGGATGAGGACGGTATGCCCGAGGTGCAGGTCGGGCGCGGACGGATCGAACCCGACCTTGACGGTGAGGGGGCGGTCCTCCTTCTGCGAGCGCTGCAGCTTGGCGAGGAGCTCTTCCTCGCGGATGATCTCCACCGCCCCCTTGCGCAAATACTCGATCTGCTCCTGGGGCGGAGCGAACCCGGGGGCGCGGCCGGTGGCCTTCATGGGCGCGAAGTCTACAACGATTCCGGCCGGCCCACGCCACGCGCGCCGGACGGCGGGAGCGGTCTCACAGGAGACCGCGCTCCTTCAGGCTGACGAAGCCCTTGTGGCTGACGATCAGATGATCGTACAGGTTGATCCCCATCAGCTCGCCGGCGCGTGCCATGGTGCGGGTGAAGTCGACATCGTCCCGGCTGGGGTCGAGACTGCCGCTCGGGTGGTTGTGGACCAGGATGAAGGCCAGGGCGCAGTTCACGATGGCGGGTTGCAGCACCTCGCGCGGGTGGGTGCGCGTGGTGTTGAGACTGCCAATCGAGACGGTCTCGCGGCAGATCAGGCGGTTCTGCGCGTCGAGATAGAGCGACACGAGGTGCTCCTTGCGCGCCCGCCTGAGATCGCGGACCAGGGCGTAGGCCTCGGCGGGAGAGCCGACCCGCGGCTCCTCGCCCGGCGGCGCGAGAAGGCGGCGGCCGAGCTCGAACGCCGCGAGCATCTGCGCCGCCTTGACCGGCCCGACGCCGCGCTCCCGGGCCCAGTCGTCCAGGGTCAGGCCCACCAGGCCCCGCGCCCCGTGCGCCCCGACCAGATCCTCCGCGATGCGCAGAACGCTGCGCCCGCGCGTGCCCGTGCCGAGCATCACCGCGAGCAGCTCCGGCTGGCTCATGCCGGCGGCGCCGAAACGGATCAGCTTGTCGCGCGGCCGCAGCGCGCCGGCGAG
>JACXTT010014132.1_pt1 | contig 10474 bp, 8 predicted proteins | sample 9270951 | NCBI WGS metagenome assembly JACXTT01 (sample SAMN15532306, study PRJNA645909) | rock metagenome | isolation source: weathered quartz diorite | place: Puerto Rico | collected 2017-06-21
TGCCGCAGCCCGGGCTTTCGCAACGTAGCCCCATGTTGCTCGCCGGCGACGAGATCGGCCGAACTCAAGGCTGGAAGAATAATGCGTATTGCCAGGACAACGAAGTCTCCTGGGTGGATTGGGACGGCGGCAACCACAACCTCGTTTCTTTCGTTCGGAAGTTAATTGCACTGCGCCGGAACCACCCGGTCTTTCGCCGCGAGCATTTCACGTACAAGGAAATCGTCTGGTATCGAGTCGATGGAAGACGAATGGCAGCGGGCGATTGGAATACGCCTTGGGCGAAAGCCATCGGGATGTTCCTCGATGGTTGTGGGGCCGGTCATCCGGACCGCGACTTCTATATTGCGTTTAATGCTCATTACGAAACGGTCGAGTTCACAATTCCGCATGAACTGGAACGTTTCTGGCGAGTCGTACTCAGCACAGCCGACGCCCTGCCTCAGCCTGTTGCATTTTCAAAAGGAGTTGTTTTTTGCGTCGAAGCTTATTCACTCCTTGTCCTCGAGTCGGAAACAGGCGTCGGTCGAACTTCCCGCAGTTGGATCGTTCCCTAAAGAGGGATTTTCAAATATATTCGGGTCCCCGCGCCCGGCGAACTGTGCACCGTCAGGCGGCCTCCAACAGACAGGGCTCGGGCTTCCATGCTGCGCAAACCCAGCCCGTCCGTTTTCGACTCGGATGGAATGAAACCCCGCCCGATATCGGACACCATCAGCTTGATCCCGCTGGGCGTTCGCTCCAAAACAACGGAAGCGCGGTCGGCTCCGGAATGCTTCGCCACATTGTTCAAGGCTTCTTGCGTGATTCGGAAAACGCAGAGTGCCGCTTCATCTCTGAGGCGCGGTAGTCCGCCTTCAACAACTAAATGCACGCGGATACCCGGCGTCTTTTCCAACCTGTCACGGAGCGATGTGAGCGCGGCCTTGATTCCGACATGCCTCAGAAGCGGCGGATGCAAACCATGTGAGAGATCGCGCACCGCCGCAGCAAGGTCGGTTATTTGTTCAAAGATCTTCTCCAATTCGCGCGTCGTAGAACTCGAATTGTGCGTCTGTTGCGTGATGAGCTGGCGAAGCGACAGCGCAATTAACGCGATCCGGTTGCCGAAATCATCATGCATTTCCTGAGAGATTCTTTGCCGTTCTTCCTCATGCGCATTAATTAAGCGTTGCGCTAGCTTTTGCAAAAGCCTGAGATCGTTTTCCCTTGAAAATTGGTGGGCGGCGTCCGTATCTGCGAGGTGGTCTGTTACTGCAAATTTTGAATTTTTTATAAGAGTTTTCATAGTCGACTCGAATTCAATGCATTTTTCGGGGCTATCACTGTCGCTGCCAACGAAGACGAGTCCTGCGTCTGGTGGGGTACCAATTTATTTTTTGATTCTTTATTGGATGCCTAGTATACCTCAGGCTTTGTAGAACTGAGCCTCTAGAATCCCGACCTACACTCTTTTTTATTAGCGACGTGGCATACAAATATGTATGACACTTTGTCCCGCGGGGTGCATTAGTCCACCAGCTTCATTCGCACGGCATGGTGAACCAGTTCTGCGCTACGCCGGACGTGGAGCATTCGCATCATCTTGTATTTGTGCCATTCGACTGTTCGCGTTGAGAGATTGGTAATCGAGGCAATTTCTTTCATCGTTTTTCCTTCAGCAAACAATTGCAGGATTTCTCGCTGTCGCGATGTCAATCGACCGAATTCGAGGCCGGATTCCATCGGTTCGTGCGAAACTTTCGTTAATCCCGCAGCAACTTGGGGTGAAAGATACTGTTGGTTTGCCAATACGGCCTCGATGGCAACGATCAATTCATCAAAGCTGGATTCTTTGCTGATGAACGCCGAACCACCGCAGTTTAGACATTCCCGGGCAAGTTCGATGTCACAGTGCACGGTGAGGAAGACAAATTTAGGCACGTAAGAATCTTTACGAAGGGATCGGACGCTGTCCAATCCGTTCATTTGCGGCATGGTTATATCGACAACCACAACATCCGGCCTATGAGTTCTAGCAGAAACCTGCAACGCTTTACCGTCTCCAACGATGTCCACCACCTCATAACGTTGAGCCAGTAAGCGCGCCACTGCCTGCGCAAATAAGAGATGATCGTCGGCAATCAGCACTCGGGTCATAGTTATTCGCCCCCCGCCTTACTCACCCCTACATCATTTCGCCGGAGCAACAGAAATCACAATCCGTCAAATTCCGGATGTATCCAGAGAAATTACAAAGGACGCTACGCACTTGTCCTGATACCCAGACCCCCTGGTTGTTCGTAAAGTGGGCCAATGAAAACAAACGGATCCGGCAATTCGGCAGCGCAATTTGTGTCGGATTTTACATCTCTAATTGCAGCGGTTGACAAGCTGATGGTGGACATCGCCGGCACAAACGGAAAACGTTATGAGGACAAGCCGAATGGTGGTACGAGGCCTGATACGTTGAACAGCACGATCTCAACGCTGCGCGCACACGCTCATTGGTTGGTCAAAGCACCAATCCAGTCAATGCCTTCGGAGCCCCATACGGAAATCCCGTCGGTACTCGACCTGATCGTCAATCTCGGAGACGCACCGACATTGAAATCGATGGCCGATACGCTTGGGGACTACTGTGGCTCGGCGCTCCGCAGTCCCGCCGGAATGGTCTTTATTGAACAGGAAGGCGATCTGAAGCTGGTTTCAGAGTGGCGTTCGAAGCAAGTTTCAAAAAAGCATCTAACAGAACACCTTATCAAGAAAGGTCCCGTGGACCGCGTGTTTCGGACCGGCGAACCGATTTTTTGGCGTAAAGACCGTACTCCGTACTCGACCCTTGCCTCCTGGACATACCGTTTGCTACGTCCCTGGCACGGCAGAAGCGTCATATTCCTCCCCATCAAAGCTCCGAAACAAAAACCGATAGGTGTTGTCGTCATCGTGGTTGGCAATCGCAATGGATTTGCACAACCGGATTTTGTCGCTCTTACTCGATTAGGACAGATTGTCTCGGCATGCGTGGTGCGCGGTCGCGCGTATGAGGAGGCACTCGAGGCCCGTGCGAGAGCGGAGAAGGCCATCCAAAGCAAAGACGAGTTTCTTTCCATGCTTTCACATGAATTGAAGAATCCTATGATGCCCATCCTGGGTTGGGCCGTTGCGCTGAGCAGTGGAAGTCTACCCGCCGAGAAACAGAATCTCGCCCTGGAAGGGATTGTTCGAAACGTCAGGGCCTTAAATTACCTGATTGAAGATCTGTTCGACACCATGCGCATCGCTGCCGGTAAGTTCCGTATCGAACTCGCGGAGACTCGGATACAGGAAGTGGCACGCGAAGCGTTAAACTCTGTTCAGCACAACGTCGAGAGCAAGAAATTACGCATTTCGACCGATATTTCGGAAGCCATACCACCATTCATGGCGGATCCACGACGTTTACAGCAGGTTTTCGTAAACCTTTTGAACAACGCAGTGAAATTTACACCGGATGGAGGCTCCATCTCGATCCGAGTCCGCAAGCGAAACCAGACCGTGGAGTGCGCCATACGCGACACCGGCAAAGGAATCGAACGCAAATTCCTGCCGTTTGTTTTCGAAAGATTCCGGCAGCAGAGTTCTCCTTCAAAAGCGCAAATGGGGGGTTTAGGTTTGGGTCTCGCAATCGTGCGACAAATTGTCGAGCTTCACGGCGGATCGATACGCGTTTTCAGCGGGGGAACCGATAGAGGTACCACAGTCATAGTCCGATTGCCCACACGAAGAAAACGGTCGATCGATTCGAAAGAACGGCCCCGGGCAGCATCGGAAAAAACATCTCAGAACATCCGAAGTAATTCGGATACTCGCCGGAGTTTCTAAATCTTAAATTAACCCGTAGGTGTGGCGCGTCCCTTTCGTCTGCATCAAAAATACGCCGGAGAAGCACTATGCGCATTTTCATAGTCGACTGCCAACCCATATTTCGCGAAGGCTTGAAGACCATTATTTCAACCGAACGCGATTTCACTGTAGTTGGAGAGGCGGACAACTGCCGTAGTCTGACCGAGACGTCGAAGGATGTCGATCTGATCATAGTGGATGGAGAACTGGACTCCATCAACCTTATTCATTCAGTCCAAAAAAGCCGAGCTAAAGGGCGACCACCGTTTGTACTCGTCTTGACAAACCACGACGGGGAGCACCACGCCGTCCAAATGCTGAAAGCAGGAGCCGATGGCTATGTACACAAATGGGATCCACCTAAGACTGTTTTGAGCGCGATGCGGAAGATTGCAAAGGGCGGCAAGTATGTATCCAATGACCTTGCTGAAACGATGATTTTTGTGATGAATGGACTGAATGGACCTGCCCGGCTGTCGAACCGTGAGTATCAGGTACTCTCCCTATTCGCATCCGGGATGACGATGACCGAAATCGCAGATCACCTATTCCTGAGCGTGAAGACAGTAAGTACTTATCGGTTCCGTCTTCTTGAAAAGCTCAACCTCAAGAGCAATGCCCAACTGATGCGTTATGCCTTCAGTACAGGCATGCTGGCATAAGCCCAATCCTTCGTCTATGCGGCATACCGGGCGAACCGTGAGTTTCCGCCGCGAACCGGATGGTTCAAAGCGGAGTTCCGACGCCTCGTTCTTCCAGGTAGCCTATAGGTGATCGTCCATACGAATTACTTCAAAATTCGGTACTTGCGACCTCTCCTGAACATCTACGTAAAACGCATGCGTGCTTTGTAAATTCTGCCGAAAAAACGAATCTTGGCGCCCGGCCATGAACTTTCATGAAAATGCCCACATCATGTGCCTCGGGTGTGATCTTTTGCTGCGAAGAGCGAACTTTGTTCCCCATGGCGCGACATTTTCTCGATCGTCGCGCAGCATGCGGTTCATCTTGGGAACATTGCGCAGAAAGAACGAACTTCCGGCCCATCTTACGAATTTCCAGTGAGATCTGCGCAGAATGTGCCTCAACTGGCCAAACATTCCACCGAAAGGACGAATCTTGAGCCCTAAGTAGTGAACCTTCATCGAAATCTGTACAAGATGCGCCCCATCTTGCAAACTTCCCCCGAAAGTGCGAACTTGTTGCCTCTCTTAGGAACTTTCATCGAAATCTCCGCAGAACGCGCTTCGCTTCGCCAATATTCCGCAGATGGACAAACTTTGAGGCCCAAGTTGTGAACTTTCACCAAAATCTGTGCAAAATGCGCCCCCATCTTGCAAACTTCCCCCCGAAAGTGCGAACTTGTCGCCCGTCTTAGGAACTTTCACCGAAATCTCCGCAGAACGCGCCTCACTTGGCCAATATTCCGCGGATGGACAAACTTTGAGGCCCAAGTTGTGAACTTTCACCGAAATCCTTGCAACCTCAGCCTCATTTTGGGAACTTTCCCAGGAAGGAGCGAAGTTTGTGCGATTTGCGCAAACGGCCAGGAAACGCGCGGACCGGACCGCGCAGTTCTGCCGCAAATGACGCCTGAGCACGGCTGGGGCGTGACGATCACACGTAGGTAGTTATTGCTTGCCTTGGCGCGCCGAGCGAGGGTTATAATCCCTCCAAATTATCTCGCCTAACAATTCGAGAGGGGTGCAACATGCTTTCAAGCAAGGTGGCAGCGCGAGCTTCGGCGTGCGTTCTTGTCGCAATTTGTTTTGTAGCGGGGACAGTTTACGCACAGGTGACTGCAACTGTATCCGGAAAAGTGGAGGACGCAACGGGTGCTGCGATTCCCGGAGCCTCCATCACCGTTACGAGCCTGGAAACGGGAGCGGCACGCACGGCGACTACCGTCGAAACAGGAACCTACCGTGTTTTGTCACTGCCGGTGGGGAGATATGAGGTCAAAGCGGAGCTGACCGGCTTCAAAGCAGCGCTCCAGACCGGGGTTACGCTAACCGTTGGGCAAGAGGCGGTCGTCAACCTGAAGCTCGAAGTGGGAGCAACTCAGGAAGAAGTAACCGTAACCGGAGAAGCCCCGATAGTAAATACCACTACCGCATCCGTTTCGGGCCTGGTCGGCGAAAGGGAAGTCAAGGACCTGCCGCTCAACGGCCGCAGTTTCGACAATTTGATTACTCTCAATCCCGGGGCCGTCCTTTACAACTTCAAGGCCGGGCCGTCGGTGGGCTCCGGAGAAGGCTCCTATTTCACAGTGGCCGGGCGGCGGCCGTCTGACAACCTTTTCCTGATGAATGGGATTGAATACACCGGGAGCAGCAACATCGGCATCACGCCCGGGGGCGTGAGCGGCCAACTGCTGGGCATCGACGCGGTGCGTGAATTCAATGTGCTCAGCGATACCTATTCCGCCGAATACGGCAAGCGGGCCGGCGCGCAAGTGAGCGTGGTCACGCAGTCCGGCACGAATCAACTGCATGGCGCCGCATTTGAGTTCTTACGCAACAGCGCCCTGGATGCCCGGAATTTCTTTGACGTCAAGGCGCAACCGTCAGACCCTCGAATCCCTCCTTTCAGGCGGAATCAGTTCGGCGGTTCGCTGGGCGGGCCAATCAAAAAAGATAAGATGTTCGTCTTCGGCAACTACGAAGGCTTCCGGCATACGCTGGGACTCAGCAACGTCGCCTTCGTTCCCGACAACGATGCGCGCCGCGGCTTCATGCCCTGCAACGTGGTCTTTACAGCTGCCGCGGACCGGGCCGCGAATTGCGGCGCGGGCCTCAATACCCCGGTTCAGGTTCCAAGGCTGGACCGGCGCATGCTCCCTTACATGCAGGTGTGGCCGGCGCCCAATGGGCCCGAGCAGCTCGCGAACGGCCTGGCCACGGGAATCGCTAAGAACTTTAACCACCCCGTGCAGACGATTCGAGAAGACTTCGGTACGGCGCGATTCGATTTGACTGCCAATATCAAAGACACACTGTCCACAGCGTATACCGTCGACGATGGGTACAACCTTTCGCCTCTGCAAAACGGGCTTTTTGGGACGACTGCGTTACTCCGAAGCCAGGTCACTAGCGCGCAGGAAACCCACGTCTTTTCCCCGCAATTCCTCAACACAGTCCGGACGGGCTTCTCGCGCGCGGCGTTCAATTTCGATTCGATGGCGCTCGATCCAACGATTCCGCCGGACATTAGCTTATTTGCAGGTAAACCGGCAGGATGTTTCGCGATCGGGGGCGCGTCCTGTGCCGCGGTGACCTCCATAGCTCTGGGTGGAGGCAGTCTTTCAGGAAGGATTTGGAACTATAGAAACTTGTATACCGCCTCCGATGACGTGCAGATCGTACGGGCGAATCACCAACTGAGTTTTGGAGGCTGGTTGCAGCGAATCCAGGTCAATGCGAACTCCGCAGCTCGAAATTATGGAGAGGCCGACTTTGCCAGCTTCCTCACGTTCTTGCAAGGGACCACGACCAACTGGGTGGGTACTCCCAATCGCAACGTCATGTACTGGAGGTCGCTCGAAGGCGCCTGGTATGTTCAGGACGTGTGGCAATTACGTCCCAATTTCACGGTCCGAGCCGGGGTTCGGCACGAATTCACGAACGGTTGGAACGAGAAGTATGGAAGGGCTGCCCAGTATCTTCTGGATGCCAATGGCGTCCCCACCAGTGACCCTGTGACGAGCTCCACTCATATCGGCAAACAAACGTTCCTGGAGAACAACGCCACGAGACTATTCAGTCCTCGCGTGGGGTTTGCGTGGGACGTGTTCGGTAATGGAAAAACCTCGATGCGCGCCGGCTTCGGGATGTTCTACTCGCTGATGGATAACCTCAGCTTCCAAATGAACTTTGTAGCTCCCTATAACACGCTGTTCGCTTTCAACAATGTTTCTCTGCTCGACGCTGCAGTGGCGCCGCCGGTCGTTCCCGGCAAGCCCCTGCCGCCGTTCTGTTCGCCAGCCAACCCGCCTGGAGTTGCTTCAGCTCCTTGCACGCTCGTACAGCCGATGGGCGTTAAGCTCGACGGGAAAACTCCGACAGTCGCGTCGTGGAATTACTCCATCGAGCAACAGGTGTCGCGCAACATGTCTCTTCGTCTCGCTTATGTCGGTAATCACGGTTACAACAACATTATCGACATTGATGCCAATACCATCCCGCGGGAGATTTGCAACAGCGCGGCCGGCTGTGCCAGCGGTGGTATTCGCGGCACAAATCCGGCTACCCTGGTGCCGAAAGGAACGGCGTATTTTCCGGCGGGGACCCGGCCCAATAAATATATTGCGAACGCGTATTTCTGGTACCCGCTGGGCATCAACAACTATCACGCGCTGCAAGCCGATCTGACAAAACGGCTCAGCAGCGGGCTGTTCTTCCGAGCTAATTACACCTTTGCGAAAAACCTGGACAACGGCACCGCGACTGCGAGCAGCCAGTCTCAGAATAACAACCAATCGGTGCTCGATCCTCGCAATCCCATGATCGACTATGGCCGATCGGCTCTAGACTTTCGGCACCAGGGAAGCGGCAGCTTCAGTTACGAGCTGCCTTTTGGAAAAGGTAAGGCCTTCGGTGGCGGGTTGGCCGGCGTGGCGGACAAGGTCGTTGGCGGTTGGCAATTGAATGGGATCGTGACGCTCCTGAGCGGCTTCCCTATAACTCCGCTGGTCGGTACGAATCGGTCCGGCAATGGCAACACATTCAATCCGGACCGTCCCAACTACAATCCAAACTTTCAGGGACCTGTGATCACCGGCAAGGTGGAGCAGTGGTTCAACCCGAATGCCTTCAGCCTTCCTCCGTTAGGAACCTGGGGTGCTGTGGGCCGCGGAACGCTGAATGGGCCGGGCTTGGCGGAAATTGATTTCTCGGTCTTCAAGACCTTCCCAATCACGGAAAGGACGCGCCTGCTCTTCCGGGCGGAAGCCTTCAACATCGCAAACAAGGCAAACTTCGGCGTTCCGAACTTCCTTATCTTTTCCGGCGATAGCATCAGCCCCTCGGCGGGCCAAATTACGAGTACAACCACGAGTTCTCGCCAGATTCAATTTGGGCTGAAACTGATGTTCTGAAAATCTCTTCGATACGGCCTCTTCGGATGTGTTAGCGCCAACGAAGAGGCCGGTCGTCATGACTCATGGAGGAACGCTACACTCGCACCTGAAGCTATTGGACACTAACGGTGATGTCGTAGGGCGTTTCGAGAGATCCATCAGTGGCGATCGCTCGCAGGATGTAAACTCCCGGAACCTTGAAGCTTGCTTTCGTGGTTGATGTGATCGGCTTGCCGTATTCCGCCGATGCCTCTGGAGGATCAAAACTCACGGGTCCCGGGCTACGGAATTGAGTCCAAAAAATTCTTAATCCTTCTCCTGCATCGCGCTGACGTTTCGGCTTTGGACGCCCATCGTCTTGAGCCGTCACCGTCAATGTGGCGGCCGCCGGCAGCTTCACGGTTTGCGCTGGACTTCCGGTGATCGTAGGCGCCTCATTATCGTCGTCTACGTCGCCTCCGAAATTTTCCATCATGATTTGCTTATTGATCTCCCACTCCGGCTGAAGCCAGCCCTTTGCCGCGTTCGTCTTTCCGCGAATGGTGAGGGTCCACACGACCTTTCGTTCCAGTCCCCAATCTTTCGGGACCACGACTTTGAAAAGAAAATGTTGCCGACGCGGATAAAAATGTGTGGGCTGGCCGCGATCACCGCCCGGTTCGATCGTGTTATTCGGGCCAATAGGGATGTCGAGTTCTTCCTCGTAATTTCGATTCAGATAGCCAAAATACAGACCGAATGTTCCGTCCGGGTTGCTCGCCCATCCTTCAAAGGCAGGGGTGACGTCCACGCCAGTTCTATATTGGATTTGAGCGCTCGACGGACTCGCTGAAAAACCGAACGTCAGTGCAACTATGGAAAACAGTGTCCAACGCATCAGCTAATCATCGGTTGGTAGGCCGGGTCGCGGTGCCCGCGCCGCAAAACGATTCTTCGTCTTGTCTTTTCCCTTGGCCTGTTCCAACACCTTTCGTTCAGCGGCGGCTTGTTTGAACTCTTCGTCGGACATCGTGTAATACGTTATCCACGCGTGGCTCATGTCATCGATCGTCCGCTGACCATAGCCGATCCAGTTATCGGGATCGTTGTTTGCTCTGTTTTTGACGGTATTGTCGTGCCATCCGATAAAGTGAAGAACAGTGCCCGCGGGCAGCAGCGGCTGCACGTCGGAGGCATATTCGTAGTTGATCATCCAATTGAATTGGTAGTTGCTCACGCAACTCAGCGTTTCGACTTTGTCTCCGGGCCGTGTCCCCCCGCCCGGGTAGATGGCTTCGACGCACATCGCTTTACCGCGAGTGTGCATGTGAGGTTGGAACGACAAAAGGCGCGTCGGCTTCATAAAAGTTCGATACGTGTCGGTGCGTACGTTGTCTGAGTTGGGCGGTAAATCCAGATCGATGTCGTCACCCATCATTTCGGTCAACGCAACATGTTTCGGAGTATACCCTTTGGGATAAAACTTAAACGCGATTGCCGCATTAACCGGTTGTTCTTGGCCGTACGAATGAAGGGTCAACCAGAAGTTGAAGC
>JACXTT010014133.1_pt1 | contig 10474 bp, 7 predicted proteins | sample 9270951 | NCBI WGS metagenome assembly JACXTT01 (sample SAMN15532306, study PRJNA645909) | rock metagenome | isolation source: weathered quartz diorite | place: Puerto Rico | collected 2017-06-21
GGCAGCTCGAAGAAGAGGGCTCCTGGGATTGGGTTTTTCATGTAGGGAGGAATTTCGCGGAAGCCGAGTGTTCGATAGAGTTTGTGTGCCGCTTCCATCGAGGGAAGCGTGTCCAGAACGATCTTGTGATACCCGATTGATCGCCCTTCTTCAATCAATCCCTCTACCAGACTCCGTGCCGCGCCTTGGCCACGAAACTCGGGGCGCACATACAAACGCTTCATTTCGCAGACGTCCTGTTCGAATCTGCGGAGCGCGACGCAACCGATTGCGTTTTCAGCGCTCTCTAAGCCGTTCTCGCTTGCGAGCAGCAGCCTGCCACTCGGAGGAGCATAGGCGCCGGGCAACGACGCTAGCTCTCGTTCGAAATCGTCGAGGCATTGCACCACACCTGGCATGAGCGAATATTCCCGGAACAACTTTCGCACATCTGAGATAGCAGGTTCGAGAAGAGCCGGCGCGATGCGCATATCGGCCTCGTTTCCTGAATTGTGCGACTACAACGGCCCTGGGGCAACACTTTCCGGCCGGTTTCACGGCGCCTTCGGTCCAAATTGTCTCGCGAACGCTTTGTTCGCCCCCCGTTTGATAGGATAATTCGGCGCGGAATCGATGCGGAGAGGATGAGCGAAGCCACGAAGATGCGGGCGGCTACGGGCCAAACCAGCGTCGAAAGCGAGCGCGTTTTCGAGAGCTACCGGCGCTGGGGATACCTTGCAGCGAATCTTGACCCGCTGGGTTTTCTTAAGCCGTTCGAACATCCGGAACTAATTCGCGAGGGCTCGGCAGCCGCTCTCGCAAGGAAATTCTACTGCGGCACGATTGGCGCCGAATTCGCTCACATCGACAATTCAGAGCGCCGCCGCTGGATTGCGGATCGGCTCGAATCGGATGCGCCCGAGCCGGATCGCGGCTACATCCTCGAGCGGCTGATCCGGGCGGACCTTTTCGAACAAGTATTGCAAGCGCGCTACCTCGGAAGCAAGAGATTTTCGCTCGAAGGCGTCACCGCTCTCATCCCGCTTCTTGACGCGGTGCTTACGGCTGCGGCAGATGCGGGCGCGGAACAAGTCGTCCTCGGCATGAGCCACCGCGGGCGGCTGAATGTGATGGCGCACATTGCCGGCCAGCGAGCGGCGGATATTTTCGCGGGCTTCGAGGATGTGGACCCGCGCAGCGTCCTGGGCAGCGGCGACGTCAAGTATCACGTCGGCGCGACGGGAGAATACCGTACACGCGCAGGACGCAAACTCAGCGTTCACTTGGCTTCCAATCCCAGCCACCTTGAAGCGGTCGATCCTGTGGTGGTGGGCCGTGCGCGAGCGAAGCAGGCGCGGGTAGGCGACGCGAGTAGCGTCAAGAAAGTCTTGCCGATTTTACTGCATGGAGACGCGGCGTTTGCCGGTCAGGGTGTCTGGGCGGAAACGCTGAATCTTGCGGACCTCGCAGCATATTCCGTCGGAGGGACGATCCATGTGATCGTCAATAATTTGCTGGGGTTCACCACCGAGCCGCCGCAGCTCCATTCTTCGCGTTTTGCCGCTTCGCTCGCCAAGCGCCAGGCCGTGCCGATCTTGCACGTGAACGGCGAAGATCCTGACGCGGTCGTGCGAGTTGGGCAAATCGCGCTCGAATATCGAAACGAGTTTCGCGGCGACGTTGTGATCGACCTGATTGGTTATAGGCGCCACGGCCATAGCGAGGTGGATGACCCGACGATCACGCAGCCGCTTCTGTACGCGAAAATCAAGGATCACCCGCCGCTCTGGCAGATTTATGCGAACGCGACCGGCGCCGACACCGCCGCGACGGTTGATGCCGTGCGCAAGGAACTCGAGGCCGCGCATCAGGCGGCGAGTGAGATGCAGAAGACGCCGCGCTTGCGAAAGCTGCCTTCGTATTGGTCACCCTACAAGCGAGGCAGGTACGATAGCGCCTACGAAGTAGACACGGGAGTTTCGGCGGAAGAACTCGCGAAGGTCACGGATTTGCTGACGAGCTATCCGCCGGATTTCGCGATTCACCCAAAAGTGAAAAGGCTGCTCGAGCAGCGCGCCGAGATGGGGCATGGCAAGCGGCCCGTTGACTACGGGATGGCGGAGGCGCTCGCTTTCGGAACACTGCTGCTCGCGGGCACGCCTGTGCGATTCACAGGCCAGGACACGCAGCGCGGCACATTCAACCAGCGGCACGCGGCCCTCGTTGACACGCGAACGGAGGCTCAATATGTGCCGCTCGAGCACCTGGCAGCCAGCCAGGCGCGCTGCGAGATTGAAAATTCAACGCTGTCCGAAGTCGCGGTGCTCGGATTTGAATACGGCTACAGCCGCGACTATCCCGAAGCGCTGGTGCTTTGGGAGGCGCAGTTTGGGGACTTCGCGAACGGGGCGCAGATCATCATCGATCAGTTCATCAGCGCGGCCGAAGATAAGTGGGACTTGCCGTCGGGCGTGGGGCTGCTCCTTCCGCATGGATACGAGGGGCAAGGCCCGGAGCACTCGAGCGCGCGCATCGAGCGGTATCTGCAATTAGCTGCTGAGGACAACATTCAGGTTTGCCAGCCGTCAAGCGCGGCGCAATATTTTCAGCTTCTGCGACGGCAGGCGCTGCGGAAGTGGCGCAAACCGATGGTCGTGTTCACGCCGAAAAGCATGCTGCGGCATCCCGATGCATCTTCGCCGATCGAGGATTTTCAGCGGCCGCGATTCGAGTGGGTTGTGCCGGATCGCGAAATCGAAGGCGCTGACCGCATACTAATTTGCACAGGGAAAATCGGCCACGAGCTGCGAGCCGAACGCAAAGGCCGCGGAGATACGAGTACCGCGATCCTGTTTCTCGATCAGCTGTACCCGTTTCCGAAAAATGAGCTGCGCGCCGAAATGGCTCGGCACCCCAACGCGCGCGAAATCGTCTGGGTGCAGGAGGAACCTGCCAACATGGGCGCGCTCTCGTACGTGATGCCGCGTATCCGGACGTATATTCCGGACACTCCCGTGCGCTCGGTGAAGCGCTCGGCGAGCGCGAGCCCAGCTACCGGCTCGGCGAAAGCGCACGAGCTGGAGCAGAAGACGCTGCTGACGCTGGCGTTTACGACAGGACCGGATTAGTCCACAGGTCGAGCATTTCGGCGGCGTTCCGAGCGCTTGCGCTAAAGCGGGAATCTCGCTTCAGTCAGACCGAAAAGCAGATTCCTCGCTCCGACTGCCTCCCTGCCTGCTGGCAGGCGGGCGCAGCCGGGCTCGGAATGACAATGTGTTGAGATTGCTTGCTTTGTGTTGCAGCCTGAGTGGCCATTCTAGGTTTCTTGGAGGAAGTGATGCAATACAAGATTCGGAGGGGAATTTTCCTTATTGGCGTGTTGTGGTCCGCAGCGGTCTGCGCCTCCGCGCAGCAGAAGGGCGTGCAGTTGGCGGTGTCTCCCAAGGAAGGCGACTTCGTCACGCACGACTTCAAATTTTCGGATGCCCAAACGTTGCCGGAGGTCCGGCTGCACTACACGACGCTCGGCACGCCGCAGCGCGACGCGAGCGGGCGCGTCACCAACGCGGTGCTAATTCTCCACGGCACGAATCGCGCGGGACGTGTGTTTCTGATCGGTTCGTTTGCGGGCGTGCTCTTCGGGCCAGGCCAGTTGCTTGATGCGTCGAAATATTACTTGATCTTGCCCGACCAGCTTGGCGCCGGCCTTGGAAAATCCACGAAGCCGAGCGACGGCTTGCACGCGAAATTTCCCCACTACGATTATTCGGACATGGTTCGGGCATCCCAAATATTGCTGGCGCAGGGGCTGCAGGTGAATCACCTGCATCTGCTGATCGGCGCGTCGATGGGATGCATGGAGGGATTCATGTGGGCTGAATCGAATCCCGAGGACGTCGACGCCATGTTGCTGCTTTCTTGCCTGCCGGTGGAAGTGGCGAGCCGCAATCGCATGGTGCGAAAAATTATGATTGACGACATACGTCTCGACCCGGGATGGAAAAACGGCGACTACACGGAGCAGCCCTACGGATTGCGAGCCGCGCTTGGCCATTTGCTCGTCGTAGGCAGCGTTCCGACGCTGTGGCAGAAGGAATATCCGACTGCCGCGCTCGCCGACAAATACGTCGATCAGTACATCGACGAGAACATGAAGACCACGGACGCGAACGATTTCATGTATCAGTATGACGCCTCGCGAAACTACGATCCTTCCAAAGGTCTCGGGAAAATTCGGGCGAAGATCCTGCTCATTAATCCGCAAGAGGATTTCTGGAATCCAGCGGAACTGGGAATCGCCGAGGAGAAGATCAAGGAAGTGAAGAAGGGAAAATTTGTTCTGCTGCCGTTTTCTGAGTCCCGCGGGCACTATACGTTTTTCCAGGCGGCGTTCTGGCTGAACTACTTTGGGGAGTTCCTCAAAGAATTGGAAAAGTGAAGAGATTCAGTGGCACAGACTGAAATGCATGGAAACAGTGCTTCTTGTCTTGTTCGCCGGAAAAGCAGATTCCTCGGCGCGCAGCGCGCCTCGGAATGACAGGGCGTTGAGTTTTTCAGCAGTTGTGGGTTTTCGTCAGCGTCGGCAAAAAACCAAACCCCACAGGCTAAAGCCCGTGCTACTTCAGATCTACTCGAATTGTTTTCGGAAGGAGCCGAGCTCGTTTTTCAAATCGGCTACTTCTTTTTGAAGGCTTGTGATCTGATCCTCGAGGCGCGAGAGCCGGTCGCCGTCTTTTTCGCTGCTGGTGGCCCCGGTTTCGAGAGACGGCTCGCGCGGCGAGGGTTCGACGTCGCCACACAGCAGGTGGGTGTAGCGGACCTCTTTCGTGCCGGGCTGCCGGGGCAGGACTTTCGCTAGCGCCGGCTCGCGATTCATCAGCCGCTGCAGCGTCGACAGGACGATTCCCAGGTCGTCAAACGTGTGCATGCGGCTCGCGCGACCCCGCAGCTCACCCGGCGTCTGAGGACCTCGCAGCAACAGCTCGCATACAATTGCCGTTTCATGCCGGGTGAAGTTGAACACTTCCTGCAGGTGATGCTCGTATTTGCTGACGCGGCTCTCGTAGTTGTCAGCCGGCCCGGCCAGCTCGTGCGATTGCAGCGCACGCAGCGCTTTGCTCACGGCTGCCTCGTCCAGATTCATGGCCGGATCGCGATTGGATTTCTGATTGCAGGCGTTGACAAGCGCATTCAACGACAGCGGATAGTATTCGGGTGTGGTCAGCTCTTTCTCGATAAGGGATCCGAGCACACGCGCCTCCGCGGCGCTTAAAAGAATGTCCATGATGAAAAAGCATATCGTAAGGCCACCCCGTTCCCAACTGGCAAGCGCCGCGCATGAGTTCGGGTAGACAACGGCCAGCGCCCGCGTTACCGTATCGTGTTTCGAAACCCAGGCTGCCCGCACAGTTATGCCGTTGCAAATCATCAAGCGCCGCTCGCGTGGCTTCATCTGCGTAAATGCGCATCCTGAGGGGTGTCGCCGCAACGTCGAACGCTGGGTGGCGGGAGTGCGTGGCAAGGTTCCTGCCGGACAGGATGCGCCGAAGAATGTGCTCGTCATTGGCGCATCGACTGGTTACGGGCTTGCTTCGCGCATTGCGGCGGCGTGGGGCTATGGGGCAAAGACTCTGGGCGTATTTTTCGAGCGAGAGCCAGAAGGCGACAAGACGGCGACCGCGGGTTACTACAACACGGTCGCTCTCCATTCCATCGCGAAGCGCGATGGTCTATTTGCCGCAAGCATCAACGGCGATGCGTTCTCGGACGAAATTAAACGCACCGCCGCGGACGTCGTGCGCAAAGAGATGAGCCCGGTCGACCTGTTGATTTACTCGCTCGCGTCGCCCAAGCGCACCGATCCCCGCACCGGCCACGCGCACAACTCGGTCCTGAAGCCCGTCGGGCAGTCGTTTACGAACCGCACCATCGAGCTCGATTCTGAAAAAGTGGTGAGCGTCACGCTGCAACCCGCAACGGAGGATGAGATCGCGGACACGGTCGCGGTGATGGGTGGAGACGATTGGCGCCGCTGGATGGAAATGCTGCTAGAGGAAAAGTTGCTCGCGAAGGGGGCGCGCACGGTCGCCTATTCCTACATCGGACCGGAAATCACTTGGCCGATCTACCGAGATGGCACGATTGGGCAGGCCAAGAAGGATCTTCAGCGTGCCGCGAACGATTTGGATGCAGCGCTTTCAAATGCATTGGGCGGCCACGCGTGGGTTTCCGTCAACAAAGCGGTGGTAACGCAGGCCTCCGCAGCTATTCCCGTCGTGCCGCTGTATTTGAGTTTGCTTCCGCTGGCTCTCCGGAAGAAAAACCTCGACGAAGGGCCGCTGGAACAAATGCGGCGTCTCTTTACCGATTTCCTTTGCACCGATCACGCGCCGAAGGTCGATGAAGCGCGGCGCGTGCGCCTGGACGATCGCGAAATGCGAAGCGACGTGCAAGCCGAGGTCACGGCACTTTGGCCACAAGTCACTACGGAAAATCTTCGTGAGGTGAGCGACTTTGCAGGTTTCCAGCGCGAGTTTCGTAGTCTCTTCGGTTTTGAAGTGGAAGAGGTGGACTACGAACAGCCCGTGGAAACGGATTTGCGCTGGTAGCTCCTCATGAAGGAGGGTCTTCTCGCAAGAGTGGCTCGAGGGTTGAGCCGGCGGCCACAGCCTCGGCGAGCGCGTCCTTTGGGAACGCAAAGCGCAACAGCCACGGCGTCACGAGCGTCGTAACAAGCACTAACACCACTACTTGCACATAGATTTCCCGTGGAATGATTTGCGAGGTCCAGCCGATGCTCGCTGCGATCAATTCTACTTCTCCACGCGGAATCATTCCGGTACCGACGATCAGGGAATCGCGCATTCCGAAGCCACTGAAGAGTGCGCCGGCTCCCGCTCCTCCAATCTTTCCGAGCATCGTCACCAGTAGCAGCCCCACGAAAAATCCAGGGCGCTCCCCGAGTTGTCGCGCGTTGATGTCGAGCCCAATAGAAACGAAAAACAGGGGGCCGAAGAACGCACTGATCATCGGACGAAGATCTTGCATGACTCTCGTGTGCGAAGGGGTCGCCGCCACAAAGAGCCCAGCGAGGTACGCTCCCGTAATGGCCGCCATTCCGCCGGTCCACTCCGCATGGAACGCCAATAAGAACATCAACGCCAGTCCTGCCGCCATTTCGGCATGATGCCCTTGCCATTGCGCCGAATGTTTCATCAGCCACCGCGTAACAGGCGGGCCGAGCCAGAAAATTGTCACGAGGCATCCGGCCATGCGCAGGAGCGTCATGGCCAGACCGCGGGACGGCGTGCCATTTCCGTCAGGCGTTCCCGGGCCGAGCGCCAGCACAAGGGAAATCGCGATTAGTCCAAGAACATCGTCAAAGACTGCGGCGCCTAGGATTGTCGAGCCGGCGCGCGAGCGGTTCTGCTTCAAGTCCATGAGCGTCCGCGCGCTGATCGTGACACTCGTAGCACTCAGGATCGCTCCGATGAAGGCCGACTCTCGCCAGCCAAGGCCGAACGCTCGCCCGAGGGATGCGCCGCCGGCCATCGGAAGAACGACGCCGCCTATCGCCGCCCAAAACGCGGGCCCAACTGCCTGGCGCATCATCTGGATGTCGGTTTCGAGGCCCGCGGCAAACATCAGCAGGATCACGCCGATTTGGGCGAGGACGTTGAACACGGAGTGCGCCGAAATCGCGTCCGGCGCGGTCGCGCGAAACCACGGAAAATCCCAAAAATGCAGCAGCGTCGGTCCCAGCACCACTCCAGCGAGCAATTCTCCGAGAACGGGAGGCATCCCAAGCCGGCCAGCCAGCGCTCCGCATGATTTCGACGCCAGGATGAGAAGTGCGACGCACAATACGATTTGCAACGTAACGTTCATGGTAGTACGCAGTAGATGCCGCTCGAACATTCGCGTTGCCGCAGGCGTCGAGGGCCTCGACAGATATCATAACGTCTGTAAAAGGATTTGGTCGGGAAATCGGGTTTGCCGTCGGAGCTCAGTCCTGTCGAGGAAGCGCCTGAAGCCATCGAGGAATTGACAGGTGGCGTGTCCTTCACAGCCTATGGAGAGGCAGTAGAAGGACAAATAGAAGTGGTCAGAATGCCGCGGCGTCCGCGAGAAGACCGGCGGGCTTCATCGTTGACGCCGCGGCCATTTGACTCACGCGGGTCTCGCCGCAATGGCGGATGCAGCGAGACTCGGCCCCGCGCGAAACTCAAACCCAGCCGCTCAGCAATCGTCACTCGAGGTCGGTCGGAACTTCACTCCCGCTCAATGTCAACATCGAAGGGCTGGGTCGGCGGCCTAGCCTGAGGCTGGCTTGCTCGGGAGGCTCTTCTACGGGATCTGCCTCCTCGACGACTTCGTCGTCCGACATGTCGTCCTCCTGTGACGCGATCCCTTTGGCTTTCGGATCCACCAACCCCTCCTCTAGATCTTGGCGCGACTTCAACTGAAATGCGCCCCGCAAGGCGATCGGCGTCAAGATCGTCGTGAGCAAAACCACAGCCACCATGACCGCCACCTCGGCCTGACCGAATATGCCTGTGCTCGCGCCCATGGCGGTGACAATCAACCCGACCTCGCCGCGGGAGATCATGCCGAAGCCAATCCGGAGGCTGCGCACCCAGTCCATGCCGGAGGCAAGCGCGGCGAGTCCGCAACCGAACAATTTCCCGACGACCGCCACGAAAAGGATGAGCAGCATCAGCATCCAGTGTCCTGATAGGGCGCGATAATCGCTCGTGAGGCCGATGGTGACAAAAAATAGCGGGATGAGCAGGCCGTGACCAATGGCGTAGAAGCTGCGCTCAACGTCTGCCTTGAATTTCGATCCGGCGAACACATATCCCAGAAGATATGCGCCGGTAATCCCAGCGACGCTGCCTAACCACTCGGCTGAAATCGCATACACCAGAATGAGTGCCAACACGCAGCTAGGCACGGATTCGTTCGCGGTGAGTTTCCGCAGCTGAAGAATTAGGGGATCGAGCCAGCGTTTTGCCGCGGCGTATCCAATAACGAAGAATGCAGTCACGCAAATGCTGATTGCCGTCATTTGCACAAGAAGCGGGTGGTGTGCTGCCGGCAAGAGCTTATGTTGCAGCCACACGCTGACCATCGGCGCCAGTCCGAAGGCTTCGGCGGATGAGGTTGTGATCGATGCGGCCAGGAAGGCGAGGACGAATAGACCCATGACGTCATCGATGACCGCTGCGCCGAGAATCACGGTTGCTTCGGGTGACGTCATCTTGCCGGCATCCATCAGCGTTCGCGCGGAAATGGAAACGCTCGTCGCCGTTAGCGCTCCGCCCAGGAAAAACGCCGTAGTCCAAGAGAGACCAAGCAAGTGGCCCACGCCGGCACCAAGCAGAAACGGCCAGATAACCCCGGACAAGGCGACAACAAAGGCAGTCATGCTAGCCTCGCGCATCCGGTCGACGTCCGTCTCAATGCCGGCGATGAACATCAAGATGAAGCCTCCCAGTTGGGCGAGCAGCATTAGGGCGCTTGAGGCTTCTCCGCCCTTGAATAAATGGAAGCCCAGAAGGTTCACGGCGCCGGGACCGAGGAGCACGCCGATCAATAATTCCGCGAGAATGGCCGGAATCCCGAAGCGGTTGCAGAGGGACGCGCCTATCTTGCCGGCGGGGAGCAAGATGGCGATCAGCACCGCGAGTTGAAGCGCCGGATGCATCGTTATCGGACTTCCACCGCTGCCAGGGATTCACCCTCCTCGCGCTTGCGCGGCCACCACCGGAGCACCTTCCCCAACAGTTTGAACGGGCTCACGTAACCGAGGGTGGGGCGCTTGATTCCGTTGCGCATGAGCTCTCGGATCGCCGCCGCTTGGCGGCGCGCCATTTCCGTTTGCACCAGGTTTTGCGCCAAGAGCGCGGCTTGATGCGTGTGCTCCTCCGCTTTCTCGCAAACGCGGAGCCGCATCCACAGTTCTCCCATTTTCAGCTGAGCGATGAAGCTGTCGGGAGCCAGCCGAAGGCCTTCGCGGAGTTCCTCGATCGCGTCCGGGACTTTGAAGTCCACGCACAGTGCCATTCCGTACAGAACGCGCAGCTCGGAGACCTCAGGGTGCGCCCGGACGCATTCGCGCAACCCAAGCACCAATTCGCCCCTTTCTTCCTTCCCAAGCAGGTGCGGATCCGCAAACATGCGAAGCAAAGCGCCTTGCGTTTTCTTCGGGATTTGGGCCAGTACGGGGGAAGACGCGGGCAAGGCCAGCGCGTCCGTTTTCTGCGCAATCGTTATCACTTCTGAGTCAAGGTTCATGAGATTTCGCCTCGTTAATGCTTTGGAGTGATCTGCATACACGCCGCCATTGGGCGCTCTGAAATCACGGTCGGCAAGGCGCGGAGAGCGCCACGCCTTGCCCACCGTTTCCTGCGTACCGCTAAGCCGCGGACATTACCGGTTCCGGACGAAACACGAACTCGGGGTAACCGAGTTGGCCCATTTCCGGTATGTCGAG
>JACXTT010014134.1_pt1 | contig 10473 bp, 6 predicted proteins | sample 9270951 | NCBI WGS metagenome assembly JACXTT01 (sample SAMN15532306, study PRJNA645909) | rock metagenome | isolation source: weathered quartz diorite | place: Puerto Rico | collected 2017-06-21
AGGAAGATTGTCGGGACGCTGGTGGACGTGGGGCGCGGGAAACTCAGTCCCCGGGACATCCCTGAACTCTTCGCTCTCCGCGATCGCTCGAAGTCCGGCGCGACGATGGCGCCGCAGGGCCTCTGTTTGGAGGAGGTCGAGTACGAAGATCCGACGAATTCGCTCGGCGCGAGAGATTCTCAGGTGGGCAGGCGGGACTAAGCGGCGCGGAATTCCGAAGCAGTAGCGGAGCTGCGCTTGGTTTCGCGACGACGATTCGAGTAAGATACCAAAGAGACATGAATCAATTGAATTTGAACTAGCTTCTGCCCAGAGAGGGGAATAGACGAATGGCCGAGGAGACCACACCGCAAAGTACGCCGCCCGCGGCTCCGCCCCCGGCGGCTCCGCCCGCAGCGGCTGCGACACCTGCAACTCCTGCTGCGCCTGCAGCGGCCGAGAGCGCACCTGCGGAGATGAAAATTAAAGTGCGCAAGCCCAAGCAGCGCGCCTGCGACGAGAAGGACGCAAAAGGAAAACTTTGCGGCGGGCACCTCAAGCGGTGGTACGACTACCCAAAGGAAGTCGAGAAGAAAATCGGCAAGCGCGCTGAGATTTATCGCTGCGAATTTTGCAAGACGCTCTACAAGCCCGACCCGAAACAAATGCCGCACAGCTTTACACTGCGCTACTAACTGACTAGCGGGACCACATGGTTCAAGATAGCCTGATCTACGACTGGAACGCAGCGGGAGAATTCGTGTTTCCCGCGGCGGGCCGCGTCACGCTCGATGATGAAACACTCCGCGACGGCTTGCAAAATCCTTCAGTCCGCAATCCCTCGATCGACGAAAAAATCGAAATATTGCACTTGATGGAAGCGCTGGGCATCGAGATGGCGAACATCGGATTGCCGGCGGCAGGTCCGCGTGCGCGTGCCGACGCGGAAGCCCTTGCCGTCGAAATTGCGAAGTCGCGGATGAAAATCCGTCCCAATTGCGCGGCACGGACGGTCGAGGAGGATCTTCGGCCCATTGCGGAAATTTCGCAGCGCGCCGGGCTTCCTGTGGAGGCAGGCACGTTCATCGGTTCGAGTCCGGTGCGTCGCTACGTCGAGGGATGGACCACGGATTTTCTACTCCGCACCGTGGAGAAGGCGGTGAAGTTTGGCGTCGCGCAGGGATTGCCGGTAATGTTTGTCACCGAGGACACCACGCGCGCGGACCCAGAAACTGTGAAGGTGCTCTATTCCTCGGCCATCCGCTGCGGAGCGCGTTCGATTGTATTGTGTGACACGGTGGGACATGCCACGCCTATGGGTGCGTACAACTTGGTAAAATTTGTGCGCGAGCAGGTCGTTGCGCCGTCCGGCGAGGCAGTCAGAATCGATTGGCACGGGCATTGCGATCGCGGCTTAGCGATCGCGAATTCTTTCGCCGCCATCGCCGCGGGTGCGAACCAAATCCAAAGTGTGACGAATTCCCTGGGCGAACGGGTCGGAAACACACCCACCGAATTGATGCTGGTCAACATGCAGCTCATGAAGATGATCGACCGCGACTTGTCACAATTGCAGAAATATTGCGAGACGGTCGCGCGAGCGACTGGGACGACCATTCCGCCGAACTATCCGGTGGTGGGGCGCGACGCGTTCCGGACGGCCACCGGCGTACACGCGGCCGCCGTGATCAAGGCGCAGAAGAAGGGCGATTCGCGCCTGGCGGACCTGGTGTACAGCGGCGTTCCGGCTTCGATGGTCGGCATGGAACAGGTGATTGAGATCGGGCCGATGAGCGGGAAATCAAACGTCGTGTATTGGCTCGAGCGCCACGCGATTCCAGCGGACGAAGTGCTGGTCGATCGAATCCTGGGCGCAGCGAAGGCGGCTTCTTCTGTCCTTACGAACGAAGAGCTCTTCGCGCTGTGCGGGGCTGCGTCTCCCCATTAATCCGGGCGCCGTAAAGTGGAAAGGCTTTACCGTGTTTGACCGTTGTGGCAGGAGGGCGCAGTTGAGCCACCTCTCCAGGACGAGAGCGGGTGCCGCGCGGCCGGACGAGCCGTGAAACGATTCCTCATCGTACTGACGTTGGGAGTGGCATTGACTTCTTTCATCCAAAATGCCGCGCGGCGCGCTGCCGCGGCAGAACCGCCAGTCGATCCTCGTGTCGCGCGCGTGCTGGAACTTCTCCGCACCAGCGTCAGCGGGATCACCGAAGAGCAAATCCGTATCACGGAAATTCCCGCGCCGCCCTTTCAGGAAAGCGCCCGGGCTGCATACATGAAAAAGCTTCTATCGTCTGCTGGCCTCCGCGTGGAGACAGACGGCGCCGGAAACGTGATTGGCGAATGGGTCGGCTCGTCGCCCGATATCGTCATGCTGACGGCGCATCTCGACACGGTGTTCCCTCCGGGGACCGAAGTGAACGTCAAGCGCGAGAGCGGCCGGCTCCTTGCACCGGGAATCTCGGACAATGGGACGGGGCTTGCGGCTCTGCTTGCCATATCAAAAGCCCTTCGAGATGCAAAAGTTAGGACAAAAAAGACGATTTTATTTGTGGCGGACGTGGGAGAGGAAGGCGAGGGAAATCTCCGCGGGATGAGGGCGCTTGTCGATGCGTACAAGAAGCGCCTAAAGTACGTCATCGCGCTCGACGGCTCCGCCACTGAGTATGTGACGACCGCCGCGTTAGCCTCCCGCCGCGTGGAGGTTTCAATCACCGGGCCCGGTGGCCATAGCTGGTCGGACTTCGGTCTGCCCAATCCGATCCATGCGCTGGGTCGGGGAATTGCTCGATTCGTCGCGGCGCGCATTCCGGAATCTCCGCGCACGAGTTTCAATATCGGCGAAATCCAGGGCGGCACTTCGGTGAATTCCATTCCGTCGACGGCGCAGATGAAAGTCGATCTGCGGTCCGAGTCGGAAGCCGAGCTGAGCCAACTGGAAACTCAACTGCGCGACGCCATGAAAACTGGCATCGACGAGGAAATGGCCGCGGCGCGCGAGCGTGGCATGGCGGGAAATACCGCGCTCCTCAGCTTGAAAGTCGACGTTTTGGGTGTGCGCCCGGCCGGAGAGCTTCCGGAAGATTCACCACTTCTAGCGGCTTTGGTGGCCGCCGACAACCAACTCGGCAACCGCTCGCGCCGGGAGCGTTCGTCCACTGACGCCAATATTCCGCTTTCGGTAGGCATCCCGGCCATTTCGCTCGGCGCAGGCGGAAGAAGTGGTGGAGCGCATACCCTTGAAGAATGGTACGACCCAGCGGGCCGCGAACTCGGCTTGCAGCGCGTCGCTTTGACTGTCCTCGGCGTCGCCGGTCTGGAACCCTAAGGTGACTCTCCGCGGTACCCTATTGCAAGCACAGCTCAGAGTGAATTCTCAATTGCGATTGAGAGAATCTCGCCGTCCCACGCCTTTCCGGCGACGAGTTGATAGCTAATCCGCGCTTTCTGCCCTTGCAATTGGCCGCAAGTGGTTTTTCCGGGGGAGCTGCCGCCGGGTCCACTCTTGAATTCAATCTTGTCGACATCTGCTGCGTGCAGACGCATGACGATTTTCCCATCCTGCAAAGTGATCTGCATCTGGGGAGCATTCGCGCAATCGGCTGCAGCAACAGCGCCAATCATGGAGTATGCGCGGGCTGGCGTTACCGTAGCGGGAACCTCCCGTGTTGAGCTGGGTGCCGCGTCAGAAGCGGCTGACGTCTGTGCCGCGCGATTAGATTCTCCGACCGCCCGTTTCTTCAAGACAGGTTCTGGAGGATTGCTTGCTGCGGAATCCGTACCGGCAGTTTTCGCCGAACTGGCTCGCGACGCCCTCACTTGAACGCTGTTTGAACTGTCGGAATCGTTTTGCTGCCCATGCTCGATTTGCTGCAGCAATTGGGCAGTCGCGGCGGCGACCGTGGCGTCTGCGGACTTGGCGACTCTTTGCGCAACGGCGCGCGCGTCGTCATAGAAACCGGCGCGCAGCAGGATCACGGCGAAATTGAATTGATAGCGCGGTTCGCCGGGCATCGTTTTCACGGCGCGCTCCGCCGCCTCTACCGCTTTCGGCAGGGTCGCGGGTTCGCGAGAGTACAGTGTCGCAAGGGCGTCCCAGGCGGGAGTAAGCTCCGGTTTTAGCGCGACGGCTTTTTCCAGGGCGTCTCGTGCTTCGTCGGGGTCCTCTTCTATCGTTTCGCTCGTCAGCAGAAGCATTCCATCGTAGTAATAAGTCAGAGCGTTCTTGGAATCGAGAGCCACGGCGTGGGAGAAATACTTTTGCGCCTCGTCGCGTTTATTTTCGCGAAACAGGAGCAGCCCCATGCTCTCCTGAGTCACGGCCAGCTTTGGGTCGAGCCGAATTGCTTCCTCGATTTTTGTTCGCGCCGGATCCATCTGTCCGCGGCTGATGTCAAATTCGCCTAGAGTTGCGACGGCCTCAGCTTGCGGAACGGCTCGAAACGAGTAAGGTTTGGCCCCGGCGGGCTCAGGGAGGTCGACCGCATAGGCGGTGAAGGAAGTCCCGGAAGCGTATGCGTCGAGGTCTTTCTTAAGCTGGTTCAAATCGCCAAAAGCCACCTTCGCCGAGTCGACCGGATCGCCTCCGCCTTCCACGAGTCCAATGTATTTGTCGAGCTGATTGTCTTTCTTTTTCCTGACCTCGTCCGTCATCAGGTAGTGAACCAGCGCCCACGACTGCGCATAGAAGACATTGGTCTTTTCCGCCTCGTTGTAATAAGGCGAATCATGTCCCACGCGAAACAAGAGGTCGAGCGGCAATAATTTCGTCCGCGATAGTATACGAAGCTCTGACTCGTTTGGCTGGCCGAGCCGCCCCGATTTCCCCGCAACGGTTGCGCTGCCAAGAAATGTTGCGAATCCTTCGTTGAGCCACAACGGAAAATGCTGGAAGTTGAGATTCACGATCAGGTGGACATATTCGTGATAGATGGTCAGGTAAGGGAATTCGCCTTCGACGTCGGTGCGCAACGCGATGAAATTCTTTTCCGCGCCTGGGAGGAAGATTCCAGCGGGATGTGTGTGTCCCTTTTCTGCCCAGTACTCAGGGACCATCTGGGAAAGCGACTTTTCATTCTTGACCGCGATGATCACGATAGGAATTCCAGGATCGAGGCGCAGGTTGCGGGGGAGGGCCCTCGAGTACAGCACGCGAATCTGCTCGAACTGATCCGCAATCCGGCGCGCGGACCTTTCCCCGTCGTTGCTTATGACGGAGAAGTGGGGAGTCGTGACCTCGACCCAGGCCTCCGGTTTACCCGCGGCGGCGGGCTTGTTTGCTGGGGCAGGCCTGCCCTCGAGGCGCGTCGCAAAAAGCAGCGCAAGCGCGATGCACGCGATGGTCCGAAGTGGCCGGGACGCTAACGAGCGAGGTTCATGGTTGGCTGCGTAGCTCAACGGATTGCATTTCTCCGTCCCAATCCTTGTCCAAGACGAGCGAGTACGAGACGCGCGCGCTTCGCCCGCGCAAGCTCGTGCAGGAGACGTTCTTTGCCGGCGCCTCCGAGCCCAAGGCTCTAATTGAAATCTTGCCCAGGTCATTGGCGTGCAATTTCATCAGAATCGTGAGCGATTTCAGGGTGATCTGCACCTGCGGAGCGCTCGTGCAGTTCACCTCCGTGATGGTCCCGAGCATCGAGTAGGTGCGAGTTTCGGAGAAGAGGGGAGGAGCAGACGCCTCGCTCGTCGCGGCTGGCATAGTTGTGGGCTCGGCTTCGGTGACGGGTATCGCCGCTGGCTGCACCGGCTCAGGTTTTCGCTCGATCCTCGGCGAAGTATCGGGAGGCTCGGGGGCCGGCCGTCCCATCGGGCCGCTGGCAGCGCCGGGCGATGAGGAGGATTGCTGCTTGGACATCTGCGCGAGCAGATCACCTGCTTTGTGCTCCGTGTCGCGGTCCCTCGCGGATTGTTGAGCCTGAGCGGCTGCCTTGCGCGCTTCGTCGGTGCGGCCTAGGCGGCTCAGGAGCGTCGCGACCGCCAATTGATAGTCGGAATCACCAGGGACGAGTGAAGCCGCTCGCTGCGCGTCAGTTAGGGCTTTCTCGAGGGTTTCCGCGCGATCCGAGTAGATTGCCCCCAGGCCATACCACGCGGGGGCAAAATTGCGGTTTAGCGCGACTGCTTTCTCGAATGCACCCGCGGCCCCGCCGCCGGCGCCCCCGTTGCGAGCTCGGATGACGGCCACGCCACCCAATCCGTAGTAATTAAGAGCATCCTTCGCATCCAGTTGCGTGGCACGCTCGAAATGTTTTTGCGCCTCGTCCAGCTCATTCCTTCTCAACAAGAGAAAACCGAGGCTCTGTTCTGCCTCCGCTAGCGATGGCTCCGCCTTAATCGCCTCCTCGAGCTGGTCCATGGCGTCGGCATCCTTCCCGCGGCTGGCCGCGAAGTCGGCCATGCGCGCCTCCGCCTCCGCGTTAGAAAGTGTCCGGGCAGCGCCGCCGGAATCGCCTCCGCCCGAGCCGGGAAGGTCAACGCCGGCGCCGCGGACATCTTTTACGAATGCCTCGAGCTTCGCTTGGAGCTGGCTCAAATCGCCGAAGGTCTTGCGCGCCGCCTGCAATGAATCCGCTCCTCCTTGGACAGCCTCGACATACTGTGCCAGCAATTTCGTCCCCGACGATTGCGAGTCGCTGACCAGGTAGTGCACCAGGACGCGAGACTCGGCAAAGTACACTGTGTCTTTGTCGCTCGAAGTGTAGTAGCCCGAGTTGCGATCCGCGTTGAACAGGATGTCGAGCGGCAGGAGGGGGCTCTCATTCAGGATGCTCAGGTCGCTGGGATTGGGCCGTTCCAGCCGGGGGCCACGATCATTGAAGGTCAAGTTGCCAAAAACGCTCGAATAGCCCGCCTCGAGCCAGGGTGGCAAGTTGCGATAACTGAGCCTGACAATTTCGCGAGCATATTGCTGGTAGATGTCTTCAAACCGGAAGCGCCCGGCCGCATTCGCTCGGAGCCCAATGAACGTTTTCTCCGGGCCAGAAACAAAAGCTCCAGGGGGCTGCTCGCGATCATGCTTTTTGTCGTAGCGAAACTCGGGAATCGTGCGGCCGAATGACGGTCCGTCCCGCGCAACCAGGAGCCGCACTGGAATGCCGTTGCTGACCTTGCAATTCGGCATTGTGGACTCAAATACGCGGAGTAGCTGCTCAAATTCCGTGGCGTAGCGCCGAGCTGTTTTCTCGCCGTCGTCGCTGGCCACGATAAAATGGGCCGTGCGCACTTCGACCCAGGGCTCAATCTTTTCCTTTTTTTCTTTTTCTTCCTTTTTGTCTTTGTCTCCGCCTCGTGCGGCGGGGCAGAAAAGCGCCGAGATGAGAAGGAGGGCGGTCACCCCAGTCTTCGATCGAACGTAACCCTGAAAGGAGGTGGTCATTCGTTCTGCCAAAAACTCCATCAGCACTATTTTACCAGATAAGTCGTAACGTATTCCGGCAACCCACTATCAATATTTCCACGAGTCAACAAATTTGCGATTCGAGCTTGGAAGGGCGGGTTGCCTTTGGCGTTCTGGATCACTAGACTCAAACGTTCCGTGAGATGCGCAGCTCTTTGGTTTTGACGCTTCGATTTCGTTTCTGGTTCGGACAACAGGGATCCCGTGAGTCTTCGCTTCAAATCTCAGTGCGCGCTCTTGACGTGCTCCTTCTTGTGGGGCGCGACCTTTGTCGTAGTGAAAGACGCTGTCGCGGACATCTCCGTGTTTGCCTATCTCGCGGCGCGCTTTGTATTGGGTGTGCTGCCGCTCCTGTGGTTTTATCGCGGAGATCTTCGCAAACTTAAGCGTGATGAGGCGTGGGCCGGCCTACTGATCGGGATTTTCATGTTTGGCGGTTACGCGTTTCAAACTGCCGGGATCGCCAAGACCACTCCCTCGAAGGCCGCCTTCATCACTGGCGTAAGCGTCGTGCTGGTTCCTGTATTTTTAGCGGCCATTTGGCGGCGCCGGATTGGCGCTTGGGCGTGGGGAGGAGTGGCCGCCTCGTTCGTCGGTCTGTACTACTTGACGGTCCCGAAGGAGGGGCTTGCCGATCTCAATCGGGGCGATTTGCTCGTGCTGGCTTGCGCTGTGTTCTACGCCTTTCAGATCATCTTCCTTGCGCGGCACAGCGGAAAATATTCGCAGGGCGCGCTGACCTGCCTGCAGGTAGCGCTGACTGGTGCGTTGTCGGCGGTTGTCGTTCCTCTGATGAGTGTGACAAGGTGGGAGCCATTCTTCGTCCGCTTCACATTTCCGATGGTGTTTGGAGTGCTTGTGACGGCGATCTTTACGACGGCAATTGCCTATCCGCTCTTCGTGTGGGGCCAGCGACACACTACAGCCACGAATACCGCGCTGCTTTTGACCACTGAACCAGTTTTCGCGGCGCTTACGTCCTTCCTGGTGCTACATGAACGGCTCGGGCCACGGGCCACCGCCGGCGCAGCATTGATTCTGGCAGGAATCATCACGGCCGAACTGAAGAGCAGCGGCGCTGGCGAGGGAAGCGCGGAGCGTGTGCTGAACGAATCGACTTCAGCGGAGTAGAGATCAGCGCATGGCTGGGAGCGTCAGTTCGTTCTTCCGGCGCTTTCGGGTGTAGGGTCGGAAGCCCCTTGTGCGCGCAGATACCTTTCCAGAATTTCGTCCAGCTCCTGAGCGCGAATGGGTTTTGAAAGATACCCGTCCATTCCGGTCTGCAGGCAGCGCTCGCGATCGCCCTTCATGGCATGCGCGGTCAGCGCGATAACCGGAACGTGCAGGCCAGTCTGCTTTTCCGATGCGCGGATCTTCGTGGTTGCCTCGAACCCGTCCATTTCGGGCATTTGTACGTCCATCAGCACGAGGTCGTAGGTTCTCTGCTCAAGCGCCGCAAGCGCCTCTCGGCCGTTGGAGACGACCTTCACATCGTGTCCCCGCTTTTCGAGAAGGCGCGCCGCTAGCTGTTGGTTCACAAGGTTATCTTCGGCGACCAGCACGCGCAGCGAACCCTTAACCATGCGGGCGCTGGCGAGCGAATGCCGCGTGATCAGCGGCTGAGCGCCTTCTCCTTTGGGCGCCCCTAGAATTCTGCATATCACCTCATAGATTTCGGATTGACGGACGGGTTTCATCACGTAAGCGGCGATGCCCAACTCCTCGCACCGCGCGGCGTCTCCTCTTCGCCCTGCGGACGTGAGAAGCATGATCTTGGCCATGGACAGCTCGGGTTTTTGGCGGACGCGCTCGACGAACGAGAAGCCGTCCATCTTGGGCATCAGCAGGTCACAGATGATCAGCTCGTACGGCTTGCCGGGGGTCGAAACGGACAGCAGTTCCACGATTGCTTCCGCACCGCCCTCCACCGACGTGGGGATCATTCCCCAGCGCTTTAACATGACTTCGACAATCTTGCGGTTGGTGCGGTTGTCGTCCACGACGAGCACGCGCACTCCGGGGAGCAGATCGGAGTGAGTCGTGATGAGCGCCTCCACCGGTTCCGCTGCGGGGATCAGCGGCAGCGTGAAGTGGAAATTTGTCCCCGTGCCTGGCTCGCTTTCGACCCACATTCTTCCGCCCATCATCTGAACCAAGCGGATCGAGATCGAGAGACCCAACCCTGTGCCTCCGTATTTGCGCGTCGTGGAGGAATCAGCCTGCGTAAAGGGATCGAAGATCGATTTCTGCTTCTCGGGCGGAATCCCCACTCCTGTATCGGACACCGTGAATTGCAGCGCGCGGCCTCCAGTATCCCCTGGTACGAGGCCCACTTTCAGAACGACTTCGCCGTTCTCGGTGAATTTGATTGCATTGCCTACCAGATTGATCACCACCTGGCGCAGCCTGGTCGAATCTCCTCGAATCGCCTGCGGAATTTCCGGAGCGAAGTCGCACAGCAGCTCGATGCCCTTTTCGTGCGCCCGGAAGGCTAGCGTCTTCATGGTCATTTCGAGAGTCTCGCGCACGTCAAAGTCGATCTTCTCGAGGTCAATTTTCCCGGCTTCGATTTTGGAGAAGTCCAGAATGTCGTTGATCACCGTGAGCAGAGAATCCGCGGAAAGCTTTACGGTTTCGAGGTATTCCTGTTGCTCGGACGTCAAGTCGGTACCCAGCGCGAGTTCCGTCATGCCGACAACGCCGTTGAGTGGAGTGCGGATTTCGTGGCTCATGTTCGCGAGGAATTCACTCTTGGCGCGATTCGCCGCCTCGGCCATTTCCTTGGCCTGCTGCAGCGCGACTTCAGCTTGCTTGCGATCGCTGATATCGACGGCCACGGCGCCGACTAGAACCTGGCCATCGGGTTCTTCGATGGGAAAGCGGAGCGACAGCCAGTGGCGACGAACACCGTCGGGTGTTTTGACCACTTCTTCGAATTGGAGCACTTGCCTTTCGAAAAGAACTTCCTGATCGTGTGCTTGGATCGCTTCGGCGGCCTCCGGCATCCACTCGGACAGTTTCTTGCCGCGAACGTCTTCCAGTTTGATTTTGAAGGTTCGGGCCATCGGCTCGTTGATGTAAAGGACATGGCCTTC
>JACXTT010014135.1_pt1 | contig 10472 bp, 7 predicted proteins | sample 9270951 | NCBI WGS metagenome assembly JACXTT01 (sample SAMN15532306, study PRJNA645909) | rock metagenome | isolation source: weathered quartz diorite | place: Puerto Rico | collected 2017-06-21
GGCGGCAACACTATCATTGGCTCCGAAATCGTCGCGCGCGCGCCGGCCGACGGACACACGATCCTCATGATCGGGACACCTTTTGCGATGAACGCGCTGGTCCAGCAAATGCCCTACGACACATTGAAGGATTTCGCGCCTGTCGCTCGAATCGCGTCTTTTCCGTTTGTCTTTGCAGTGCATCCGTCCGTGCCCGCGAAATCGCTGAAGGAGCTGGTGGTGCTCGCGAAAGCCAGGCCGGGCGAGCTCAACTATGCGGGTTTTGCGACCGGCCAGTTACTCGGTGAGACCTTCAAGTCCCTCGCCGGAATCGACATGAATTTCGTGCCGTACCAAGGCGGAGTGCAGGCCACGATCTCGGTGGTCGGCGGACATGCCCCCGTTTTGGTAGCGCCGCTGTCCGACGCGACCCCTCATATCGCATCAGGCAGGCTCCGCGCACTCGCGGTGAGTTCACGCGAGCGCTCCAACACGTTCAAGGAGGTGCCAACGGTCGCCGAATCCGGCTATCCAGGTTTCGAGTGGATCAACTGGATCGGCGCGGCGGTACCGGCGGCAACGCCGAAACCGGTGATCGCAAGGCTGAGCGCGGAAATGCTGCGCGCGTTGCAAACTCCGGAAGCGACTGCCGGGTTCGTCAGGCGGAGCGTTTCTCCCGCCCCGATGACTCCGGAGCAATTCGACGGCTTCATCCGCGCCGAGATGCATCGCTACGGCACGATAATAAGACAGGCCAAGCTCAAGGTCGAATAGAGCGCCAGGCAAGGCGTGCCCATGGTTGCCCGCTTTGAAGAGGTGGTGACGTCCCAAGAGCAACTCCGGGACGTCCTGGGAAGTCCCCTGCCTCGCGCAATCGACAAAGAGATCGCCAGCCTGGATGCCCACTGCCGTGCGTTCATTTCCCGATCGCCGTTTGTCCTCGTTTCGTCCTGCGACGCGGAGGGCAGGATGGACGTTTCCCCCAAAGGCGACCCCGCGGGATTCGTCCAGGTGCTCGACGACTCGACGCTGGTGATTCCCGACCGACCGGGCAATCGGCGCGCCGACACCTTCAGCAACGTGCTGCAGAACCCCCGCGTCGGGCTCCTGTTTCTCATTCCGGGCAAGCGGGAGACATTGAGGGTGAGCGGCCGGGCGATGATCGTCCGCGATCTCGCGCTGCGCGAACGCATGGCGGTTGGAGGAAAGCTCCCGCAGCTCGCTCTCGTGGTGTCGGTCGAGCAGGCCTTCGTTCATTGCGCGAAGTGCGTGATCCGCTCGCATCTCTGGGACAGGGACTTCTGGCCGGACTTGGCGGGCCTTGCATCTCACGCTCGGTGCCTGATCGACCAAGCTGAGCTGACCGAGACGGTAGAAGAGATACAGGCGTCCATCGAGCAAAGTTACGAGACTCGCCTCTACTGAGCGGCCCGACGCAATACGCGCCGTCGCTCAATCTGCCTGCGCGCCGGAATGTTTGACCGCCAGCGCCCAGCGCCGGATTTCCGCGCCGAGAAATTCGCCGAATTCGCGCGCCGGCGAAGCTCACGCTCATGCCGGGCTTCTCGAACGCGGCGATCAGCTCGCGGTCGGAGAGGATCCTGCGCAGCTCGGCTTCCAGGCGCGCGACGACGGCCGCAGGCGTGCCGCCGGTCGCCATGACGCCGGTCCAGCCGCTCACCTCGAAACCGGGAAAGCCGGATTCGGCGAGCGTCGGAACTTCGGGCATGAGAGCGACGCGCTTCGCGCTCGTCACCGCCAGCACTCTCACCTTCCCGCCTCGAGCCTGCGGCAGAGTGGTATTGACGACGTCGAACTTGTAGTCGATGTTGCCGGCGAGCAGCGCCGCCAGGGCGGGCGCGCCGCCCTGGAACGGCACGGCGTCGAAGCCGGCGAGCTTCTTGAAAAGCTCCGCCGTGAGGTGCACGTGCGTGCCGACGCCCGCTGCGCCGTAGTTGAGCGCGCCGGGTTTCGCCTTCGCAAGTGCAACGAGGTCCGCGATCGAGTTAGCGGGCAGCGTGGTCCGGGCGATCACCGTGAGCGGGCTGCTCAGGATCGGCGCGATCGCCGCGAAATTGTCGTCATGACGCGGTTTAGTTTTTGCGGGTTCGCTCCCTACGAATTGACACAGGGCGCCTCATGCTCGTGTTCCGCCGACTGCGGCTAGGACGGACGAGCGCGAGCGCTCCCAGCACGAGCCACTCGGCTAAACGCGCGGCGGCGCGGCGGATGCGATGTCGCGGCCGCTCCTCCCCGATGCCGAGCGCGATCAGGCGGTCCGCCGAGCGCAGCACGCGCCGGCTCCTTTCGAGGTCGAGCGCGTCGATCGCTTCGTCGAAGCCGAGCCAGCGGGTCCTCCTCTTTTCGAGCGGCGTGGCGCGGCCGGCGTAGGCCATGAGAAAGTACGCGATGGAGATCCATTCCCCTCCCTGCTTCTGTTCGACGCGCGGCAGGCGCCGGATCGGCCGCGCGCGCACACCCGCCTCCTCGGTGACCTCGCGAAGCGCGGTGTCGGCAGCGGTTTCTCCATCCTCGACGTGTCCCTTCGGAAAGACCCACCGGTCGCGCGTTCCGCTCGCTTCGACGAGAAGGTAGCGGGGTCCTTCGCCCGTCAGCTTGAAGACGACAGCCCCTCCGTGCGTCGAGCGGTTCAAGGCGACGGCCCCTCGACCGCGCGCTGCGCCTCGTCCCAGAGAGGCTCGAGCTTGTCAGCGAGCGAGAGCGCCTTGCGCAACGCGACGCGGCGCCCGCGGATCACCTTCACGGAGAGGCCCTCCCACGCGCGTCGCTCGACCTGGAACGCGGTGGCCATCGAGGTCTCGAGCAGCACCGCCATCGAATCCGCGTCGTGGACATCGCCGAGCGCGTCGTGGAATCGCGACGCGCTCCGGTAGAGCCGCCGGACCTCCTTGCCGAGCATGCGCGAGAAGGGCTCGATCGCGTAGCGCAGGCGCTTGTTCCCGATGCGCAAGCGGTGCAGGGACTCGGGCGTCGCCTCCCGCCGCGCGGCCGCCCAGCGCGCGCGCACGTCGAGCAGGCGCTCGCGCACCCGCTCGCGCGCGAACTCGTCGGTAGGCCGGACGGACGCCGCCTCCTGCTCGATCGACTCGATACGCGCGGCGAGTTGTGCGGGAACGCCCTCGAGCTGGAGGCGATCGAGCATGGCCGCGAGCGCGCCGGCCGAGGCGAGCCGCTCCGACTCGAGGCGCTCCATCAGGCCGGCGACGCTGCTGGGCTCCGCCCGCCCGGCGGTCAGCTCGCGCAGCCCGGAGAGGGCGACGTCGCGATCGCGCACCTCGCCGAGGGCGTCGTTCAGGTCCTCGATCCACTCGCGATGCCTGCGGAACGTCTTCTTACGCAGGACCGGCCGGAAGAGCCGGAAGGCCTCGCGGAAACGCTTCACCGCGACGCGCAGGTCGTGGATTCCTTTCCTCGAATCGCCGCTGCGCGCGTCGGGAACCTTCTCCAGGAGATCCAGGAGGACCGTCCGCAGGATCTTCGATGCCGCGCGCGCGATCGGGGTGCGACGCGAGAGCCCGGCGATCCGGATCGGCTTGGCCATCTTTGGAAGGATACTTCAGAGGCAGGCTCGGGGGCGGAAGGAGCGTTGAAACCGGATCATCACGCTGTGCAATTAAAACTTCATCCATCGTTAACAATCCCGCGAAGAATCCGTAACACCGATCACCTAGCCTTTCTTCCTTGCGTTGCAAGTCGACCCTCAACAAACCATAATCCCTATGTGCCTCTCAACAGCCCGGCTATCGGCGATCTTCTCGACATGTTCCATTTCGACCATGATAGGGATAACAAGGACGTAGATCACGACCGCTAGCGTGTTTCAGGATCGCTCTCAATTGCGCACAGATTCGACCGGAACGGCATCGCGATCATGAGCAGGAGCCCCTGGCAATACTCCCAGAGGCGGCGTTTGCTCTTGCGGGGCGTGGTTGCCGCTTCGGGTCTTGGGGTTGCGGGCGGCTTGCGAGAGGTGCTCGCGCAAGGCGTGGCGCCCGGCGTGATCACGCGTGACGCAGTACGGCCAAAACTACCCTATGGTGTGATGAGCGGCGACGTGACGCGCGATCGCGCAATTGTGTGGAGCAAGACCGATCGGCCGTCGCGGCTGGTGGTTGAATATGCGTTCGACGAGGCGATGACAAAGCCACGTCGTATCGTCGGTCCCGCGGCGATGGAAAGCACCGATTACACCGCTCGCGCGGATCTTGTAGGCCTTCCGGCGGGGCGGCAGGTTTTCTACCGGGTAACGTTTCAGGATTTGTCGAATCCCAGCGTCTACAGCGAGCCGTTGATCGGGCGCCTTTCCACCCCGCCTGCGCGCAAACACACCATCACCTTTGCGTTCTCCGGCGACGAAGCAGGGCAGGGATGGGGCATCAACGAAGAGTGGGGCGGCTACCGCGTCTACGAAGCGATGCGCAGGTTCAATCCGCACTTCTTCATTCATAGTGGCGATCAGACCTATGCCGACGGTCCAATCCAGGCCGAAGCGAAGCTCGAAGACGGGACGATGTGGAAGAACATCGTCACTCCAGCGAAGTCAAAGGTCGCGGAGACTCTGGATGAATACCGTGGCAACTTCGCCTACAACCTGCTGGATGCAAACAAGCGTCGCTTCGCGGCAGAAGTTCCCTTCCTCGTGCAATGGGACGATCACGAAACGCGCAACAACTGGTATCCGGGCCAGCAGATCGGCGAGGCTGAAAAGCGCTATCAGGTGCGCAGCGCGTCGCTGCTGTCGGCGCGCGCGAAGCAGGCTATGCTCGAATACAACCCGTTTCGCATCGACCCAGCCGATCCGGAGAGAATTTATCGCACGTTCAACTATGGACCGTTGCTCGATGTGTTCATGCTCGACGAGCGCAGCTATCGCGGTCCGAACACGCCGAATCAACAGAGGGTGTTAAGCGAGGAATCGGCGTTCCTCGGCCGGGGGCAGATGGAGTGGCTAAAAAACCAACTCAAGCAGTCGCGAGCCACCTGGAAGGCCATCGCGAGCGACATGCCGATTTCGCTCGTCGTACCCGATCTCAATCCCGACGTGCCCAAGGGCACCTACGAAGCCTGGGCGAACGGCGACGACGGCGCGCCGTCCGGGCGCGAGCTGGAGATCGCGGAACTGCTGCGCTTCATCAGGCACAGCCGGATCAAGAACGTTGTCTGGTTCACGGCCGACGTGCACTATGCGCAAGCGACCTACTATGATCCCGTACGTGCCCAATTCACCGATTTCAAACCGTTTTGGGAATTCGTCGCGGGGCCCATCAATGCCGGCACGTTCGGGCCGAATGAAGTTGATAGGACCTTCGGTCCCGATATCAAGTACGTCAGCGTTCCCGCCGGTAACAAGCAGAATCGCGCTCCTGCGGTGGGGCAGCAGTATTTCGGTATCGCCAAGGTCGATGGCGCCACCGAGACCCTGCGCGTAGCGCTGCACGACTTGACGGGAAAGGAGCTATACAGAGTCGATTTGGCACCGGAAGCGTAGGGAGTAGGCCGCAGGATTTACTGCGCGGCGTACCATCGCACTGCCGTCAGCGCATTACGTCACGCGCCCGCCGAGCAGCTTCTCTCTTGCGCGGCGGCTCGCGAGCAACGCGAGGTAATCCTTGACCTTCGCGTTGGCCTTCAGCCGCGCGAATTCACCTTCATAGATGGTCTTCACATTTGCGACGGGCTGACGGATTTCCTGGGCGAGTGCTTTGACCACGGATTGGTGCAGCGCTTCTTCGTCGCGGTCGTCGTAGAGACTGTGCATCGCTTTCTCCAAATTGATATGACTCCGCTCCGCCACGAGGCCACGGGTGGCGCCGTTCACTTTTTCCAGACGTGTTTCCTGCGGAGATATCCAGCCTAACTATTGAAAGTCTACACGGAGCCGTCGCGATCGGCGAGGGTTTGCCGCCTGTTCAATTTTCATCATTCGATGAGGGAGCACGAGGACATCGCGGCAAACGATTGATCGCGCAAATGTTCGACGGAATCGGATTTCCGATTGTTCCAAAAGTATTTCGCCCATGAAGTTGCACTGGATCACTTTTGCTCCGCAATAACTCGGTGCTCACGGGCCCCAGGGACTTAGTTCCGTTGTGCGCCGCTAGGGGTTCACATTAGTTTCACGTGCGCGACACTTTCGCGACACGTCCGCGACATAAATCCTCGCTATCGTCTCTCAGGCCTGAGGCTTTCAACCAGCCAAACAAGCGCAAGACGGGTTGTCCCTACTTATTCGATCCGAGATCTTCAACAAAACCAGCGAGGACCCATGAAGAGCCCATTGAAGAATTCTTTCCTTTCATTGCTCCGGTTGAAGCGAGTCGTGCCGTTAGCGGCGGTGATCGCCGCTCTGGCGCCGGCGCCGGCTGCCGCAGACACGACCTGCAAGCTCAATTCGGCTCGCGGCGAGATCGAGCATGTCATCTATATCCAGTTCGACAACACGCATCTCCGGCGCGACAACCCCAACGTGCCGTCCGATCTCGAGCAGATGCCCCATCTGCTGAATTTCATGAAGCACAACGGCACCTTGCTGGCGAACGACCATACTATTCTCATATCGCATACTGCTGGCGGGATACTTTCTTCGCTGACCGGGGTCTACCCGGACCGTCACGGCCAAACGGTATCGAACAGCTACGTGCGCACTTCCAGCACCGGAGGATTTTCGTTCGCCAGCTCCTTCGGCTACTGGACCGACAACGTTTCCGCTACGGGCACGCCGACCGTGCCGAACATGATCGGGCCCGACGGCAGCAACATCCCGGCCCCGTGGGTGGCCTTCACGCGCGCAGGTTGTGACGTGGGAGCCGTCGCGGCGGCGAATATCGTCCTCGAGAATACCGGCACCGGGCCGACCGGCGACATCACCAAGGTATTCGGCAATCCTTCGCCGCAGTTCGCCGAAGCCGTGGCGTCGAACGCCGCCCCCTCGGGCAGCGCCGCGCGCGCCAAGGCGCAGACCGACTTCGTCGGCCTCGCGGTTCACTGCGCGCAGGGATCTCCGATCTGCGCGACCGGCCAGGCCGACGTCCTGCCCGCCGAGCCGAACGGCTACACCGGGTTCAAGGGGCTGTTCGGGGCGCAGGCGATCAACCCGTTCCTCACCGGCGGGCCGGTGTTGAACGATCTGCTCGGGAATCCGATCGCCGATCCCTTCGGCCAGCCCGGTTTTCCCGGCTTCGACGGCATGGAGGCAGCGGTTTCCCTTGCCTACGTCGCGGCGATGCACGAGAGAGGCATTCCGGTGACATTTGCCTATATCTCCGACGCGCATGACTTCCACGGCGTCTCGGGAAATCAGCATGTCGCCTTTGGTCCCGGCTCCCGGGGTTATGTCGATCAGTTGGGAGCGTACGACGATGCCTTCGCGGCGTTTTTCGTTCGCCTCGCCGCGGCTGGAATTACAAGAGACAATACGCTCTTCGTATTTACGGTCGACGAGGGCGACCACTTCGTCGGTGTGACGAAGAACGATTGCGACGGCATCAACACGCCGTGTGTCTACGGGACCAACGAGGTCGGCGAGATCAGCGCCAACATCGACGCGCTCTTCGCACATCAGTTCCCAGTGCTCGCGTCCTCATTCCTGGGAGGCGTCGCGCCGAACGCATTCACGGTTCACGGCGACGACGCGCCGACGTTCTATCTAGCGAAGAAAGGCTCAGGCGGCGGCACGCTCGCGCAGGCCGACGCGCAGACTCGGGAGTTCGAGCGCAACATCGCCAATCTGACCGCGGTGAATCCGTACACGGGGCTAACCGACACCCTGATGGTGCGTATGGCCGACCAGACCGGGATGAAGGCCCTGCACATGTTCACCACGGGCGATCCGGCGCGCAACGCGACCTTCGTGCTCTTCGCAGACCCGAATTACTTCATCACGGACTTCCCAGCATCGACGTGCGAGACTTGCATTAATCCCCTGTTTGCTTGGAACCACGGCGACTTCCAGAAGGAGATTGCGCGCACCTGGCTCGGCTTCGTCGGCCCTGGTGTTCGGCGCGAGGGTGTCGTCTCGCACGTGTGGACCGACCACACCGACGTGCGTCCCACCATCCTCACGCTACTCGGCCTGAAGGATCCCCACGGCCACGACGGCCGCACCCTCATCGAACCACTGCACGAATGGGCACTGCCGCGCGCGCTGCGCGAGCACCAGGAAACGCTGAGGAGGCTGGGCGCAGTGTACAAGCAAGTAAACGCGTCTTTCGGGCGGTTTGCAATGGACATGCTCGCGGCCTCGACAGAAGCCTTGAAGAGCGGATCGGACTCGGACGACGACGTCTACACGAACATTCAGGGTCGCATCCAATCGCTCACGGACCAACGCGATGCGCTCGCGTCGCAGATGAAAGCCGCCCTCGATGCAGCGGCCTTCGGCGACCAGGCGATCAATGAGCGGAGCGCCGAAAGGTTGATCGACCAGGGCGAGGAGCTTCTAGAGCACGCTCGGCACCTGGCGCGTCGCTGATCTCACTGTAAGTTCTGCAGAACAGTGGCGGTTTCTTCGAAACCGCCACTAACCCTCAAGAATCCGTAACCCACCCGCTACGCGAGCAACAACACCACTATCATCGCGGCTGGTGGAAGAGCGTTAGGTCTCACCGATGCCGCCCTATGAGCTCGCCTGATCCTTTCATTGCTCGCGACGCCGATCGAAAATCATGCCACATCTCCGTCATCTCCTTCGCCAGACGCGAGGCCGCGTGTATTGCGTCAGCTTTCCACGCCGTGTTCCTCCCGAATTTCATGAGGTCATCCGCCGTCGCGGAACCTTCCCTACCGCTGCTGCGCAGTTGCGCCCATGCTAGAAGGCGACCCATGCTTGCAATCACTTCTTCGAGCCTTCTCAAGTGTCCGTTCCAATCGGTGAGCCTGATGCGGTCCTCCGAGGGCTGCAGATCCCGCAGAACGTAGGACTTGCCGTTCTCGGTCAGGGAATCCAAAAGCGCCTGACTGACTGCTTGCATTCGCCGTTGCACCGAAACGACCCGGTCTGCCTCGCTGGTCCAGCGCGGCTGCTGAACGACCAGATGGGCACTGAGGGCCGAGGGCCGGGCTTCCTTCAGGTCAAGCAGATGGTACCCATCGGGGCTGTGCTTGCCCCTCACAAGAATGACAAAGCGGTCCAGTCCCAGGCTTCCTGTCCCGGCGATTCTTCGTGCAACGTCCAGTACACGAAAAAACCCCGGATTCTCCTGCGCGGCCGCGAAGGTCGACATGGAGCGCGAAACCTGATCGCGCTGCTCGTCGGTTGCCCGCAGGGCCTTCTTGCCATCCACAATGATCCGCCTCTTTGTTCCGCCGCCTTGCGTACGGCGGTTCAGGAGGTCAATGCGGTTGCGGCGTTTGAGGCCGTCGAGCAGCTTGCCGATCAATCCACTCGCGGTTTCGCGTTCGATCCAGCAGGATTTTGCCGAAGCAAGCGCCCCGGCGTAGCCGTCAACGCAGGCGTGGCACAGTGTGGCCGTCTGGGAATGATCCAGATCGAGGGTCCGGCCACCCATCAAAATACTGGTCAGCAGTCTTTCGAGGTCCCAGACGCAAGGAGCCAATGCCGCCTCGTCAAAATCATTGATGTCGAAGTAGACGAGGCGATTGTCTCCCTTATAGCTGCCGAAGTTCTCAAAGTGCAGATCCCCGCAATTCCAAGCAAGGGGCGCCTGCCCGAATGGACCGATTTCCGCGAGTTTGTCGTAATAGAGATGCGCTGTGCCGCGAATAAACGAAAAGGGCGATTGCGCCATCTTCGAATACTTGATTCGCAACCGTTCCGGGTCTCGACCTACGTTGTAGGCCGCGATCCGCTTCATCAGCTCAGCTTGAGGCACGTCGTTGTATGAATAGACTCGGTGCCAGACCAGGCTAGTGGCGCCCTGTCGGCTCTACTAGCTTCCAGCCGGTCCGTTGAACGTGGAAGCTGCAATGGTACGCGCCTCGGGGTCGGGCTTTTATTACAAAAAAGTTACGCCGCGAGCCAAACCCGAGGCGCCTTCTCCTTGTAATAATCGCCCTTCTGTCGCGCCGACTCAATCGGCCTGCGCGCCGGAATGCTTCACCGCGATCGCCCAGCGGGCGATTTCCTCATCGAGGAACCGCGCGAATTCGCGCGCTCCGGCAAAGCGCACGCTCATGCCGGGCTTCTCGAACGCGGCGATCAGCTCGCGATCGGAGAGGATCCTGCGCAGCTCGGCTTCCAGGCGCGCGACGACGGCCGCGGGCGTGCCTCCGGTGGTCATCACGCCGGTCCAGCCGCTCACCTCGAACTCGGGAAAGCCAGACTCGGCGAGCGTCGGCGCATCGGGGAACATTGGGCTGCGCTCGCGCGAAGTGACCGCGAGCAGCTTCACCTTTCCCGCCTTGATCTGCGGCGCCGAGATCGACAGCGCGTCGAACATGAAATCCACGTCGCCGGAGAGGAGCGCGGCCATCGCCGCGGGCGCCCCGCGGAAGGGAACGTGCACCGCGTCGAA